>OLGD01000828.1_pt1 | contig 55141 bp, 45 predicted proteins | sample 1605311 | NCBI WGS metagenome assembly OLGD01 (sample SAMEA3888917, study PRJEB22519) | human gut metagenome | biome: human gut; feature: human-associated habitat; material: faeces | place: Denmark | collected 2010
TTACGAGGTCGATGAAACAGGAAGCCCATTGGCTTTAGACAATGGGTAGTTCACATCAGTGTGAGCTTCTTTGCGCCATGTTCTATGGCGTAATCCATACTGGCTTTGAAAACAGCGCTGCCGGCTCCTTTTCCGGTAGACTGACCGGCAGCAGCAAGCTTGCAGATTTCCCACACATCATCTCCAAGCGGCATGGCCATACAGGTAGCAAGGACATGGGTGTCTTCCAGAGCAAAATAAATCATACTGCCGGAATTCAGAAGGGATTCTATCTGGTTCAATACTTCATAATCGGCTTCTTCCGGAACGAAAAAACGTTTGATCCAATCAATATTCAGGTCAATAAAGTCTTGTTTATAGGCATTCTTGTATTCGATGATTTCCATATGACATCCTCCAATTACATTCCATTTGCTTTGTGTTCAACGGCTTGCATATCTTTTGGTTGTAGTATATACTGAAGCTTATAATAAGTAAAACGAAAATTTCTGATGTTAATATTAGAAAAGGTGAATTCATGATGATTATGCGATCATGACGATGGTGGAAGCCGGATTGGGAATCAGTATTCTGGCGGAGCTGGTCTTAAGGAGAACTAATTTCGGAATTGCAGCGATCCCTTTGGAACCGCCTGTCACAAGGACACTTGCCATTGGGTATAAGGATAAGAACAGTCTGCCGATTGCAAGCAAGTATTTTATAGAATTTCTATTAGATAAAGTAGACAGTCTGCCTTGATCAGAAATCCAGACGTGAATCTTTTAAAGTGCTGCTGAACTTATCAGAGCGGGTTTGAAAATTCCATCTTGCAATTTTCAAACCCGCTCTGATAAGTGGTTCTGGTAGATATCAAATTTTATAATTTTTTATTTTCCGAGAGTCAGCATCATATCCAGAGACTTCCGGGATTTTTGCAGTACGTCTTCTTCCAGAAGAATTTCTTCTCCGGCAGTACCGTTAACACAGTGATAGACATCTGCCAGGGTAGTCAGTTTCATATTGTGGCAGACGCAGTCCTTGGAGAGCGGATAAAACTTTTTCTCAGGACACAGGAACTGGAGATGCTGTACAATGCTGTTTTCCGTTCCGATGATAAATTCGTTCTGTTCACTTTGTTTCGCATAATCCATAATTCCGGTAGTACTGCCTACGTAATCTGCTTTTGCGGATACTTCCGGGAGACATTCCGGATGTACAAGCAGTAAAGCGTCAGGATGCAGAGCCCTGGCTTTTTTTACGTCCTGCAGGGAGATTCTGACATGGGTCGGACATCCGCCGTGAAACAGTTTGAGATTTTTTTCCGGAAGCTGTTCAGCCACCCATGCGCCCAGATTACAGTCAGGAATGAATAAAATATTTTTATTTTCCATATTTTTGATAACCTTTACGGCGGAGGATGAAGTGACACAGACATCACAGACTGTTTTCAGTTCAGCGGTCGTATTGATATATGAGGCAACCGCATAATCGGGATGTTGTTCCTTTAACTGTCTGATCAGATCAACATCCATCTGAGTTGCCATCGGACATCCCGCCTGGGGATGGGATAACAGAACTTTTTTTTCAGGGGAGAGAATTTTGACTGTTTCAGCCATAAAGCGGACGCCGCACATCAGCACAGTCTGGGCATCCGATTTTGCTGCTTCCAGACTTAAGCCATAGGAATCCCCTACATAATCGGCAACTTCCCAGATATCCTGACTTTGATATGCGTGGGCGAGGATACAGATATTCTTTTCTTTTTTTAATTGCAGGATGCGGTCCTGCAGCATTCTTGTTGTGTACATAATTTTTCTCCAATAATTTTCTTATAAGAATGGTTTCTGAACGGACATGTCTGCCGTTGGTACTCGCTATTATACAAAAATGCCCTTTAGATGTCAACATATATGTAAATATTAATGTAAAACAACTGTCTTGTCAGCGCAAAAGTATTATGCTATAATCCTGTTGATGAAAAACAGATCAATAGGACAAAGAAAGTCAGGTATACTATGGAAACAGATATATTAATCATTGGCTGCGGGTGCGCTGGATTGTACTGCGCACTGCAGTTGGACAGTGAAAAGAAGATTACAGTCATCACCAAATCAGATCTGGAAAGCAGTGATTCGTTTCTGGCACAGGGCGGCATGTGTATGTTGAAGGATGAATCTGATTATAACAGCTATTTTGAAGATACTATGAAAGCCGGACATTATGAGAACGATCAGACATCGGTTGATCTCATGATCCGTTCCTCCGGAAAAGTTGTGGAGGATCTTCTGAAGTATGGAGTGGAGTTTCAGCGGGAAGAGGATGGAACCCTTGCGTATACAAGGGAGGGCGCCCACTCGAATAAGAGGATTCTGTTTCATGAAGATACGACAGGAAAAGAGATTACCAGTAAATTGCTGGAACAGGCAAAACAAAGAGACAATGTGGTTCTGATGGAGTACACGGAGATGTTGGATCTGCTCTGTGAGGATAATGTTTGTTATGGTGCAGTTGTAAGACTTGCTGATGGGACAATCGAAGCAGTACGGTCACAGTATACCATACTTGCAACAGGGGGAATCGGCGGTCTGTACCGTCACTCTACAAACTTCCATCACCTGACCGGAGATGGGATTGCCGTTGCAATCAAGCATAAGATCCGTCTGAAGGATATCAACTATATCCAGATACATCCCACAACGCTGTACTCGGAAGAAGAAGAGGAACGAAGCTTCCTGATTTCTGAATCCGTACGGGGAGAGGGGGCAAAACTGTATGGAAAGGATATGAAGCGCTTTGTAAATGAACTCCTTCCCAGAGACCGGCTGACGGCTGAGATCCGAAAACAGATGCAAAAAGACGGAACAGATTTTGTCTGGGAGGATTTGAGGACGATACCAGAAGAAGAATTGAAGATGCATTTTCCGAATATTATTGAGCATTGCCGGGAGATGGGGTATGATGTTACCAAAGAGTGTATTCCGGTTGTGCCTGCGCAGCATTATTTTATGGGTGGAATTGCAGTGGATCACCAGAGTAAAACGTCCATGGATCGGCTGTACGCAGTAGGGGAGACTGCCTGCAATGGAGTACACGGAAAAAACCGGCTTGCCAGCAATTCGCTGTTGGAGAGTCTGGTATTTGCCGGACGTGCAGCGGCAGATCTTATGGCTGGGTACCAGGAGACAGAGCCGGATGCTTTTCACGGAACGATTGATAAAGAATATTATCAGAACAAAGAAAAACTGTCAGAGGAATACCAAAGTCTGGTACTGGCAGAAATTGAAAAGGCAGATATGTCTGTTTAACAAAAGAAACAAGAATAAAATAGAATCGGAGGAATGATGAGATGTTTGATCCAGTTACCATGAAATTAAATGTGGAGCCGCTTATTATGGGGGCGTTAAGAGAAGATATTACAAGTGAAGATGTATCTACCAACAGCGTGATGCCGTACCCGCAGAACGGGGAGGCAGACCTGATCTGCAAGCAGGATGGAGTCATCTGCGGGCTGCAGGTCTTTGAGCGGGTATTTACTTTGTTGGATGAGAACATGAAATTTCAGATGTTTGTTACGGATGGTGAAAAAGTGCAGAAGGGTCAGCTTCTGGGAAAGATTACCGGTGATATCCGTGTGATTTTATCCGGAGAGCGGACGGCGCTTAATTATCTGCAGCGGATGAGCGGAGTTGCAACGTACACAAATGAAGTGGCTTCCTATCTGGAAGGAACAAAGACAAAGCTTCTGGATACCAGAAAAACCACTCCGAATAACCGGATTTTTGAAAAATATGCAGTAAGAACCGGAAGCGGGAATAATCACCGTTACAATCTGTCCGATGGCGTGATGCTGAAAGATAACCATATCGGAGCAGCAGGAAGCATCAAAAAGGCAGTGGCTATGGCGAAGGAATATGCTCCTTTTGTACGCAAAATTGAGGTCGAAGTGGAGAATCTGGAAATGGTGAAAGAGGCGGTTGAGGCAGGCGCCGATATTATTATGCTTGATAATATGGACAGTGAACAGATGAGAGAGGCAATTCAATGGATCGACGGACGCGCCGAGATTGAAGTATCCGGTAATGTGATGAAAGAAAATATTGCAGTACTCACGGATTTAGGCGTAGATTACATTTCAAGCGGAGCATTGACACATTCTTCACCGATTTTAGATCTTTCTCTGAAAAATCTGCATCCGGTTGAAGCAGAAGGCGAAGGAGTCTGAGCGTAGTATGAGCGGCAAGGATAGAAGAGAACGAATCCTTCAGATATTGGAAAAAAGCAAGACTGCGGTGCCGGGAAATCTGCTTGCGGCCCAGCTTCAGGTAAGCCGGCAGGTGATTGTACAGGATATTGCCTTATTACGGGCGAATGGAACAGAAATTCTGTCCACAACCCTTGGGTATATGCTTTCGGAAAAGAATCATTGCAGCAGAGTCTTTAAAGTGCGGCATTCGGATGAAAAGGTTGAGGAAGAACTCTCTTTGATCGTGGATCATGGCGGAATCATTCAGGACGTGTTTATCTACCATAAAGTGTACGGTGTTGTGAGAGCGGATATGAATATACGCTCCAGACTGGATGTTTATAATTTTATGACGGATCTGGCGTCTGGAAATTCCAGTCTTCTGAAGAATATAACTGCAGATTATCATTACCATACGGTAAAGGCAGAAAGTGAAAAGATACTGGATATGATTCAGGAAAAGCTTCAGGAGAGAGGTTTTCTTGCACAATTACGCGACTATGAACCGATTGATTTCGATAAACAGAATCTATGAGGAAGAAAAATTTGTTCCAAATCCGGTTAACAGGCACTCCGAATAAGGGGGGAGCGCTTTCGAATTTGGAACAAATTTTTCGTTGTACTATGCAGACTGCAGGAATGAATGAAGCATGAGGTGCTTAACCTTTTGATTCTGCATCAGATCAATTGGATGTTATATTTTTCCAGCCAGTAATTGACCTGAATCATATACGCCAGCATCTGCGGACCGGCCATCAATTGTCCGTACCATGGTTTCCCATAGTCGGAGGGACTGTTCAGGAAGTCGTGAACTTTTTTTGTATCAAGAAGCTGCCGGATGGGGGCCTGGGGATCTGCAAGGATTTCTTTTAAGCGGTTCCCCAATAAGGTTTCATAGGTTGGATCATAGGTTTTCGGATAAGGACTTTTTCGGCGCCACAGGACTTCAGCAGGGAGTTTGCCTTCTCCGGCGTGACGGAGCAGTCCTTTCACGATTCCGTCCGGACACTTCATTTTCCAGGGAATATTCCAGACATATTCCACAATCCGGTGATCTGCAAGAGGAACACGTGCTTCCAGACCGGAATACATACTGGTCCGATCCATCCGGTCCAGAAGCGTGACCATAAACCAACGGAGATTCAGGTAAGAGATTTCCCGCCGCCGTTTTTCTTCCGGAGTTTCTCCGGGAAGAACAGGCGTTTCAGAGATTGTTTTTTCGTAAGCGGCGTGTGCATATTCATCCATCGGCAGTTCCCGGAGTACCTCATCGGAGAGCAGAACTTTCCGGGGTTCCATATGCACAGACCAGGGGAATTGATCGGCTTCGAAGAATTCCTTTTTGTGAAACCAGGGATAGCCCCCGAAAATTTCATCCGCGCACTCGCCAGTCAGTGTCACCTTGTTGTAAGATACGACCTGTGAGCAGAAATACAGCATGGAGGATTCCACATCGGCCATACACGGAAGGTCTCTGGCATCGACTGCTTTAAACAGGTAATCAATCAGATCGGTGTTGCTGCATTCCAGAAAGTGATGATTACTGCCGGTATATTCCACCATCTTTTCCACCCAGGGGCGGTCCTGGCTTGGCTGAAAGGCGTTGGACTGAAAATATTTGCTGTTATCTTTGAAATCAAAGGAAAAGGTATTCAATATTTTTCCTTGCTTTTTCAGTTCCTTCGCACAGATTGCAGTGACCAGGCTGCTGTCCACACCGCCGGAGAGAAAGGTGCTGATGGGGATATCCGATAACATCTGCTTTTTCACTGCATCTTCCACAAGCCATGCTGTCTTTTCCACGGTTTCAGAAAAGGAATCCTCATGGGGAAGGCTTTCCAGTGTCCAGTAGAAGTGCTTTTGAAAGCCCTTGCTGCTGTAAGTCAGGAATTCTCCGGGCAGAACTTCACAGATATTTTTGAATACACCCTTTCCATAGGTCTTTGCAGGACCCAGTGCAAAGATTTCACATAACCCATCCCGATCAAGTACCGGTTCTATGCCGGGATATACAAAAAGTCCCTTCAGTTCGGAAGAAAACACCAAAGTCTCATCAATCATCGTATAAAACAGTGGTTTCACACCCAGGCGGTCACGGAAGAGAAAAAGCTGCTCCAGGCGGGAATCCCAGATGGCGATGGCAAAGATGCCGTTTAGCTTTTGAATGTAGTCAGCGCCATGAAGGAGATATCCAAGAAGAATCACTTCTGTGTCACTGGTGGTGTCAAATACAGCTCCCTCGCACTGAAGTTCTGCTTTCAGTTCCGGCATATTATAAATTTCTCCGTTGAAAATAATACTGCATTCACCGGAGGATGTTTTGCGGACCATAGGCTGATGTCCGGTCAGCAGGTCAATGATTTCCAGACGCACATGGGCAAGACCGCATCCTTTGTTGAGGTAGATCCCTTCATCATCGGGACCGCGGCGTTTCTGAACCTGATTCATCTGAGTAAGAATCTGTGTCCATGCCGCCGGAGCGGCTTCAAAATCTCGTTTAGGGTTACAAAATCCTGCAATTCCGCACATAGGTGCTCCTTTCTATTGAATGATTGGCTGGTACTGTCTGCCTTCCAGTGCTTCTTCCAGAGTGGGGATCAGCAATTCGGTGTGGGCAATCATGGAGTTGGGTTTCTTTTCGGGATTATCCTGGCCGAACGGAATGAAATAGATGTTCTTTGCATTCAGCAGCAAACCGATATTTTTCATATTCATACCAAGGGCATCATTGGTGGAGACAGAGATGACCAGTGGTTTTTCGTTTCTCAGATGAGCTTTGGCAGCCATCAGGACCGGGGTATCGGTGATGCCGTTTGCCAGTTTGGCGATAGTGTTGCCGGTACAGGGAAGAATTACCAGAAGATCCAACAGGCTTTTGGGACCGATGGGTTCTGCCTGATTGATGGTTGTCATTGGTTCGATTCCGGTGATACGTCTGGCTTCGGCTACAAAATCCTGTGCCTTTCCGAAGCGGCTGTCAATGGTTTGAGAGGCATTGGAGAAGATGGTTTGGACTTCGGCGCCTGCATCTGAGAGTTTTTGCAGTTCCAAAAAGGCCTTTTGGTAGGTACAAAAGGAACCGGTCAGTGCAACACCGATTTTCTTTCCTTTTAAATTCATAATTTTCACACTCCTTATGATTGATCTTGGAGAAGTTTTTTGATTACAGTTTCTGCCATGGCTTCTGCCGATGATTTCGGGGCATATTTTCCCGGAAGACCAGGACAGAGAAATGCCGGAATCCCCAGCTTTTCGGAAGCCTGATAATCTACGCCGCCGGGGCTGGAAGCGATATCCAGGATGACGGTATTGGAACCCAGGCGTTGAAGCTGTGGTTCCAGAAGAATCCGGCTTGGAATTGTATTGAAGATAAAATCGTATTCAGACAGTGTTTTTTGCATTTCCGCCATATCGACAGCGCGGTGAGCAAAAAGCTCTGCTTCCGCTCTGGCTCTGGAACTGCGGGCACATACAGTGATCTGACAGGCAAAGCCGGACAGGAGAGAAACCAGTGTTTTGCCGCAGCGTCCATATCCCAGGACGAGACATTTGCTTTTATGAAGGTTTTGTTTACTTTTGATGATTGCTTCTGCAACAGCTCCTTCTGCTGTGGCAATGGTATTATAGAGGGCCAGTTCCTCATCCTCCATATAATCATAGACACAGACACCTTTCTGCCAGGCTGCTTTCAGGAATGGTTTCGGGATACAGCCTGCGAAGAGATATTGTCCTTCGGTAAGGGAATCCAGAAGCAGATCGGCAGTCAGATCCGTTTTGGAAGTCTGATGGTTTAAGTGACCATCCACACGAGCCATGGGTATGGGTGCCAGAATCGTCCTGGCAGACGCTGCCGCCTTCACCAGAGATTCGGCTCTATCAATCGTATCGCCGTCACTTTCCCTGCAAAGGGCATATTCACATACGGTGTAGTTTCGGCTGAGCAACGCGTTTTTCAGATAGACTTGACGGAGGTCACCGCCGATTACTGCAAAATCATAGACTTTGGATTGCATAGAAGAACTCCGTAATATGCAAACTCACAGTTAGTATATGAAAGACTCTGGGGATTGGTGTGTCAGAGGCCATATTTTTTACATTTTGAAAGAAGGAACCTGAAATTTTGTAAAAAAATGTACAAAAAGAAAAAATATGTCCGTATCCACAGACTTTCTAATCCGTGTATTATAGGGATAAAAGATATTAATTGTTGTCCTGGGGGAAAGAAAGGAGAAGTTATGAAGCAAAGAAAGAGACAGATTGCAGCATTGGTGCTTGCAGGATGTGTAGCATTGGGTTCCGTAACCACGCCTGCGGCTGGTTTTTCTGACAGCGGAGCGGTTGGTAAGACACAGATTACAGGTCTGACAACGGAGTATTTGAGTAATCCCATTGGAATTGACACGGATTCCGTGCATTTCGGCTGGCAGATGGATTCGAACAGGATCGGTGCGAAACAGACTGCATACCAGGTCCGGGTGTTTGCCGCGGATGATGGGGAACATGTGGTATGGGACAGCGGAAAAGTTGAGAGTGACAAGTCAACAGGTATTGTATGTAAAGATGTACTTCAGGAAGGAACGGCTTATCAGTGGGAAGTGACGGTCTGGAATGAAAATCAGGAAATGTATTCCGGACGGGCATCTTTTGAGACCGGGGTTACCAACTGGCAGGAATGGAAGGATGCGGAATTTATCCGGCTGAATGCCAGCCCTGCTGCACCTGTTTTCCGGACAGAGCAAAAACTTCAGGGAAAGAATATTAAAAGTGCAAGATTGTATATCACAGCGCTGGGTGTTTATCAGGCATATGTAAATGGGAATCGTGTGGGAGAATGGGGGGAGGACGGAGCGCTTACCTATCACCATATGAATCCAGGCTATGGCAACGGGACCGTAAGTCTGGGATACCAGACTTACGACGTTACTCCATTTTTAGATGGAAGTGATACGGCGGCTGTTTCTGTGGTCGCGGGAACCGGATGGCGCAATGGGATGGGAAGCACCACTTCTCAGCCGGCGCTTAAGGCATTGTTGGCTGTGACGTTTGGCGATGGCAGCCGGCAATTGATTCAGACGAATACTACGGATTGGAAGGGAACTCTTGCAGGGGGAATTACCGGGAATGGTGTTTATTACGGTGAAGATTATAATGCATGTTTTGCAGAGGAATTGGGAGATTTTACTCAGGTTGGATATGATGACAGCGGTTGGGTGAATTCGGAAGGTGTTGTGGATAGCGCCGCAGGGGTTCCTTACATTGCGTGTAATTTTGCAGAGCAGAATGCTGCTTATGTAAGAGTTCTGGTGGAAGAGACAGGACCGGCAATTGCAGATGTAAGAGAAAACTTTCTGCAGCTTATGGAGCTGGAACTGTTGGATGGACAGGGAAATAATGTGGTAGCCGGCAAGGTGCCGGAAGTATCAAATACCTGGTCGCCGAATGCGCAGTGGAGACCGGAGCATCTGACAGATGGTGATCTTGGGACAGATACAGATAATGGATATACGACTACGATGTTTGGAAATCAGGGTCTGACATCCGTGAGTCTGAGTGATCCGGTCAGCATCACGTTCCGTCTGGATAATGGTGCAGGTTTCCAGACTTTAAAGATGTATCCCAGAACTTCTGTGAAATCTGTTTCGGGTAACGAGTGTGCAAATTATCCGAAAAAATATCGCATTCAGGTATCCGAAGACGGTACAAACTGGAAGGATGTGCTGGAGGACCAGACCGAATCCTTACGCAACACCTTATTGTTTCCGGAAACAAATGCTGTGAATTTTGGGATAGATTTTCCGGAAAAACAGCAGGCAAAGCATGTACGGATCGTTGTCTCGGAGACAGGATCGGCAGTAAGAGATGACAATGAAAATCGTCTGCAGCTTATGGAACTGGAATTGCTGGATGGACAGACGAATGTGGCAAAGGGGGTTGTTCCGGCCATCAGTAATAATTTTGAATCGGGTACACAGTGGAATGCCGGTAATCTGACGGACGGAGATTACGGTTCTGAGTCGGATTGTGGATATACCTCTGATATTTTAGGGTATGGGGAGCAATATCTGAAACTGGATCAACCGATTACCATTCAGTTTGATTTTGAGCAGGAGGTAAATTTTTCTGAATTGAAATTCTATCCCCGTACTACAAAAGATTCCATATCTTATGGTGTGTGTGTGAATTATCCGAAAGTATATACGGTACAGGTTTCTGATGATGGAATTCACTGGGAGGATGCCGCAGTTAACCAGGATCAGGGCATGGTAAGAAATACCGCTTTATTTCAGAATACAAGAATGTCCACCGCCACCTTTGCAGGAAGTATCCGGGCACAGGCAGGTATCCCGGGAAAATTAATTGATACGTTTGATCAGTTTCCGGTATCCGCAGTTCTCTATACCGATTTGAAAAGAGATTCTTCCTATCCGGGCGGAGAAATTGAGACAGACGCTTCTTATGAAGCTTCCGGGGGAGAGAATCTGTTTGGGAATGGTCTGACTCTGAAGAAAGGCCAGACGATGATCGTAAATATGGGACAAAACCTGACTGCGGTTCCAAGAATTGAATTTGAGGCTTTGGAAGGAACGAAGGTAACCTTACGTTTTGCAGAAATGTTGAATGACGGAAGTTCCGCGGGAAACGGGGCAACGCAGGCTGACGGTCCGAAGGGGTCGATTTACCAGAAAAGTCTCAGAGGTGCACGTTCTTTGGCAACCTATATCTTTTCGGGCAATGGAAGAGAGACTTATCAGCCAAGTATGTCTTTCTTTGGATATCAGTATGTGCAGATTACAGCCAGTGATGATATCAAAGTATATTCTCTGTGTTCAAAGGCAATTTCCTCTGTGACAGAGCAGACCGGAAAAATCCGTACAAACAACGAGCATGTGAACAAATTATTTTCCAACGTATTGTTTGGACAATTGAGCAATTACTATACAACGCCCACAGACTGCAACCAGAGGGATGAGCGTCTTTCCTGGACCGGTGACACACAGGCATTTGCACAGACGGCCGTATATAATTTTGATTCCGTTGCATTTTTAAGGGACATGCAGGATATCTACGATGAAAATACCTGGATTAAGGGATATGTTCCGGGGGTTGCCGATGATTTAAACGGTTATTTCAGTCCGTGGGCGGCAGGCTGGAGTGATGTGGAGATTCTTGTGCCCTGGGTACTGTATCTGCAGACAGGGGACCAGGCAATTCTGACTGAGAGCTGGGATGCTCTGGTTCATTATATGGAATATCTGCAGGCACATGAACGGGGGGCAAATCAGGCTCCTGCGTCCGGCGACCGAAATTATGGAGACTGGCTCTCTTTTCAGGGAACCAGTATCGAGGTGATGAATGATTACTATTATGGTTATATGAATCAGATCATGGCAAAAATCGCCAAAGTGATCGGGGATACGGAAAAAGAAAAAGCATATAATGAAAAGTTTGAAGCAATTAAGGAAACATTTATCCGGACACACGTGGATTTCTCCAATGGAAATCTGATTATTAAATCAAAAGAAGGAAATGTCAACCTGCAGTTTATGCATTGGACAGACAAAAAAGGAATCTGGGAGAATAATTCACAGACCTCACTGATCTGGATGCTCAAACTTGGATTTTATGACAGCGAGGAGATGCGGGATGAGGCCTGCAGGCTGCTTCTGGAGAATATTAAGAATGAGAATCCGGACGCAGGCAGTGTAAGGGCAAAGTATGGAAAGAATACGTTGGCAGTTGGCTTCTTAGGTTCCAATGTTATTACACCGGTGCTGACTGAGAGTGGAAATGCAGATGTCTCGTATGACTTACTGCTGCAGGATGGACAGCCGTCCTGGCTGTTTGAAGTCAATGCAGGAGCAACGACTGTGTGGGAGCGTTGGAATTCTTATACACCGGGAGTTGGATTCGGGGACAGTGAGATGAATTCCTTCAATCATTATGCGTACGGCTCTGTTCTGGAATGGATGTACCGCTATATGGCAGGAATCAGTGTAGATGAGGAGAATCCCGGTTTTAAAAATATAATTTTGCAGCCGACTCTGGATACAGGAGTAAAATATAATAGTGAGGAGCGGATCGACGAGGTCGAAGCTTCTTATGATTCTTATTACGGAACCATTCAGACTTCATGGACAAGCAGTGAAGGAAAGTTATCCGATTATAATGTTGTTATTCCGGCGAATACAACAGCAGTTCTTTACCTTCCTGTTGATGCTTCAGCATTGAAAGGATTCAAAGCGATAAAAGGGGTCAGCTATGAAGGGATGAAAGAGCATAACGGTATCTCTGCGGCGGAGATTCGTCTGGATTCAGGAAGTTATAGCTTTGAAGTCCAGGATGGAAAATTATCTGTAGCTTATGCAGGAGGAAGTATAGGACCGGATCCGGAGCTTCCATTTATAGATGTAGTGCACAGTGCAGAGAACTGGTATTACGATGCTGTTGCAAATGTTTACTGGAAAGATCTGATGACTGGATTAAGTGAGACCGTTTTTGGACCATCAGAACCGCTCTTAAGAGCAGAATTTGCAGTGATCCTTCATCGTATGGAGGATTTGCCCAAGGTTTCCTACGATGGACGCTATCAGGACGTTGCAGATGGTTTATGGTATACGGATGCAGTTGCCTGGGCGAGTGAAGAAGGGGTTATTACAGGTTATGGAGCGGGAGAAATGTTTGGCCCTGGAGATTACATCAGCCGGGAGCAGATGGCGACGATGATGTATCGATATGCAAAAAGAAAAGGTTATGATACCAGTGTGAAAGCGGACTTAGGCAGTTATAAAGACGCTTCGGAAGTCAGTGCGTTTGCCGAAGAGGCGATGCAGTGGGCAGTGGGAAATAAGATTATCTCGGGTAAACAGGAAGGAACAATCCTGGATCCTCAGGGAAATACGACACGTTCGGAATGTGCGGTGATTCTTACACGATTTATGGATACATATAACAAATGATGAAAGCGTCAAAAGGTTTTATAACTTAAGAGATCTTTCTTTCAATTTTCTGAATATTTTTATTATTGAGATTATCGTCTTGTATAAAAACGGGAATAGGGGTATAATTTAAAAGCGCATTTTTACGTAGGCGAGAAGGGAGTAAAGAAAGATGGCAAACAGAAGAATCGCAAAAAAGAGAAGGACGGAAGCAGAGAAATTTGTACAGGGAAGCTGTGGGGAGAATGGCGTATTGCAGGCAGCAGAACAAACGGAAGTTTCTAAGGAAATCAATCTATATATCCAATATCAGGGAATGGAACTTGTGATCCGGGAGATCGAAGAGAAGATTCAGAAGGAATGGACGGCGCAGGGAAAAGAAGCGGCAGACCTTCAGAAGATGGATGTATATATCAAACCGGAAGAAAAAAAGGCTTATTATGTGATTAATGAGCAGGATAACGGGTGCATTCAGTTATAGGAGTATCTAAAAAAGAAAGACTGGCTTACAGGCTGCAAAATTTGCAAACCTGCAAGCCAGTCTTTTTGTATTTAATTGAAAACACGCTCCGGAGAGGCAACATTTACAAAACGTTTACAAAACAATATCGTTTTTGATGAACGGATTCGTTATAATGTGAATAGCTTGATCGGTGGAGGAATTTTATGAAACGAATTTTAGTGATAGAAGATGAAACTGCAATAAATGAATTGATTTGTATGAATTTGGAGATTGCGGGGTATAAGCCGGTTCCTTTCTTTGACGGAGCAAAATTCAGCACCCATTTGAAACAGGAGGATGCGTATGATCTGGCCTTGCTCGATATTATGCTTCCTGGAAAAGATGGCTTTGAATTGCTGGAGGAATTAAAAGAACACCGAATACCGGTGATTTATCTGACTGCAAAAGGAGATTTGCAGAGTAAGGTTGCGGGTCTTAGAAGCGGTGCGGAAGATTATCTGGTGAAGCCTTTTGAAATGTTGGAACTTTTGGTACGGATCGATAAAGTTTTAAGCCGTTTTCAGGAAGCAGAGGAAGAAATCCACATACGGAATGTTACGATCAATGAAAAGAAGCATACCGTATATAAGGATGGAAAGGAAGTATGCCTACGGCCGATGGAGTTTGCCTGTCTGCTGGCGTTTTGGAAATACAGAAATCGTGTCATGACCAGAGAACAGATGCTTCAGATCCTCTGGGGTGTGGATTTCGAAGGAGAGACCAGAACGGTCGATGTACATGTTGGAAATCTTCGGAAGAAACTGGATTTTTCGGAGGTGATTATCACCATACCAAGAGTGGGCTACCGGATGGAAGTGGAATAACAAAAAGAGGAGAGAGGCAGAATGGATATGATAAAAAAAATTGCACTGACTGCGTCAACCATGTTATTTGTGTTGGCGCAGATTTTTTCGTTCTATGTGATCTTGGGCAGTCAGCAGGAGAAGATTATGCTGGTGAAAGAGAAGGAGGAAGAAGTGATTCGTGATTGCGTCTCAGCGTTTGATAAGAAGCGTGGGAGACTGCGGTATGACCATGGGATGAGTGATTATGTTCTGCCCCAGTGTTTTAGGGAAACGATGCCGGAAAATTCCGCATTCTACCGGGGAGGGACAGAACTTTTTAATAACAGCCATTATGAGTTTGAAATTGATGCGGCTAAGACCGGGGGAGGTGACAGATATGGTATATCTTGTGTTCCGAAAAAAATCGGTGATGCACGTCTGTTGGTCTTTTATCAGGTGACAGAAGAAAAAAAGCAGAAGTATACGGTCTGTCATGTTCTGGACATTACTTATATTTATCGGAAGGGGTGGGAACTTGCCGGTCGCGAGTTCCTGATTTCCCTGTTGCTTTCGGGGATGATGGCGGTGCTGTTGGTGGTTCTGATTAAGAGAATTACAAAACCACTGGAAGATGCCAATGAAGCACAGCGGAAGCTGATTGGAAGTCTGTCTCACGAATTAAAGACTCCGCTGACAGCAATCAAGGGCTATTCCGAGACGTTATTGAATGTAAGGATTTCTGAAGAACAGATGCAGAAAGCGCTTCATTATATCTATACGGAGAGCGGCAGATTGTCCCGTCTTTCTGAAAAAATGATGGAGTTGACCAGATTGTACGAACCGGAATGTCAGATTACTCTGGAGCCGGTTGAAATCACTGTTTTGTTTGAAGCTGTGGAGGATAGTGTACGTTACCGGTTAGAGAAGGAGCAGATTCAGTTGGTTCGGGAAGGGGATTTGAATGGCCTGGTTCATAATCTGGACCGGGATCTGATGACCAGCTTTCTGATTAATTTAATCAATAATGGGATTACCGCATCCAAACCGGGAAGCCGGATGTTTCTTGGTGCGGATAAACATGGATTCTGGGTTCAGGATGAAGGATGTGGAATCCCCCCGGGCGAAGTAGAAAAAGTAAGGGAGGCTTTCTATCGCGTGGATAAGTCGCGTTCCAGAAAAAGCGGAAATATGGGATTGGGACTTGCTATCTGCAATCAAATTGCAGAAGTGCATCATGCAAAAATGCAGATTGAAAGTGAAGCAGGTATTGGGACAAAGATTTTTTTCCTTCTGTGAGCTCCTTTACAACTTCTTTACAGCGCGATGAAGATTTGTAAATAAAAAGAAGATATGATTTTTTCGAAGCATCAAAAGAACAGCGTAAAAAACAGGAGGAAGATATGAAGCGGAAGCAGATAAGAGCAGCAGTTATGGGACTTTGCCTTAGTATATGTTTGACAGGATGTGAAGAGACCCCGGAGGAAGTGATCGTAAAGGAAAAAGGTGCGGATCAGATTTCGAAGTATGAAAGCGATGAAAAGACGGAACGTATTTTGAGGGAGACATTGGGAGCACCGGAGCATTATGCCAACAAAGCTTCCTACGAAAATGGAGTGCTGGTGATTGATACCGATGCGGATGTGGTGTTGCCGGAGGTGTCAGCAATTGACACGGTTACGGTATCAGCAAAGGAAATGAGTCAGGAATTGATCGATACGGTGACCAAAGCTTTTTTTGATGGAGATAAAATTTATAATGCATGGTCTTATAAGAGCATGACAAAAGATCAGATACAAGAGAAGATTACGTTATTAAAAAAATATAAGGCAGAAGGAAATCTCGATCCCTATGATTATGGCAAGGATGAAGAGGGAAATTTGCAGTATGACATTGACAGCCAAATTGAGTATTATGAAGCGCAGTATGAAGAGGCTCCGGAAGAAGTACAGAAAGAAGAAGTGACACCGGCATTCGGACTGATTTATCCGAATGGAAGAGAGGGTGAAACAACTGTGCTGGAGGATGCATTTGACGGAGTAGCGGAAACTGAGAACGGGAACTACGATTATCGGATTCAGGATATGGGAGAAATGGCGAATGAAATTACGTTTAAAATCGACAAAATAAGGGAAGCTGCAGACACGCAGGAGTTTTCAGGCTGGATTGAAGGGGAATCTTTCAGAGATCCGGCAGGTGAACAATATCTTTCGGATGAGTTTGTGCAGGAACTTGCGGGAATTTCCCATGAAGAGGCAGAAAAAGAGGCAGTTGAAACGGTGGAACGCCTGGGATGGGGATTGGAACTGTATGGATGGGATTATGCTGTCTATTATCATGGGGAGGAAGGAGTGAAGGAAAGCACCTGTCTGGATGCAGGATATCAGTTTTATTTTACCAGAAAAATCGGAGGGATACCGATTACCAGTACCAGTGGATGGGGCGGCGGTCTGGAGGATATGGAAAGTACGATCGTTCCGTGGGGATATGAAGTTTGTAATGTTATTGTGGGAGATGATGGAATTCAATCAGTTACCTTGTATAATCCGTATAAAATTGGAGAAGTGCAGACAGCGAATGTCAAATTGATGGATTTTGACAGTATTATTCAAATTTATGAGCAGATGATGGAAGTTAAGAATGCAGATATTTCCGCCTATGAAAAGCAGAGAACCTATCATATCAACAAAATTATACTGGGCTACAGCAGAATTTATGATCCGAACGTCGACAATACCACGGGACTTCTTGTGCCGGTATGGGATTTTTTCGGCGGATTTGAGTGCGAGAGCAAAGACGGATATACTTCTTATCAGTCTGCCCTTTACTCGACACAGAGTTTTATGACGATCAATGCCATTGACGGTACGATCATTGACAGAGGACTTGGTTATTAATCAGAGAGAAGGGAGGTGCGGCAGGTGAAACAGGTTATGGCGGTAGTACGCCAGAATTTTCTTGGTTTTTTTCGAAACCCGAGAATGATCATGACGTTTCTGTTTTCTCTTATCTTGTGTTTCTTTTTAAGTGATAAGGCGATGATGGTAGCGGAGTATTATAATGCGCCGATGCAGGCGGCGGAGCCTTTTATCTGGACGTTCGGGGATTCGACTTCGATTTTGCTGACCTCCCTTTTGTTGATTCTGCTGTTCCTTGATCTGCCGAAGTTAAGTCCCTTTACCCCGTATCTGCTGCTGCGGATGAAGAAACGTCAGTGGCTGGAGGCACAATTTTTCTATATTCTGTTGGTAACCATGCTTTATATGGGATATGTGCTTCTGGTGACAAGTCTGCTTTGCATGAAGAAAACCTTCAGCGGAAATATCTGGAGTAAGACGGCGGCGTTGCTAGGGTATTCCGGGATGGGAAAGCAACTTTCGGTTCCTTCCACCGTAAAGGTTATGGAGAGTACCAGCCCGTATGAATGTATGGGACAGATTGTCCTGCTGCTCATATGCTATGCGCTGACCTTAAGTTTTCTGATGTTGTTTTTCCAGATGAAATGCGGCAGGAAGGCGGCAATCGGAGCAGGACTTGGCTACAGTTTATTTGGATTTCTGTTAGACCCGGGGGTATTGGCAGGGATTCTGCACAAAGAAGAATATGAAATGTATCAGATCCGGAGACTGACAGGGTGGATCAGTCCATTAAACCATGCCACGTACGGGATGCATGATTTCGGATATGATTCGCTTCCGGCAATTTGGCAATCCTGTCTGGTGTTTTTGGGGGTTCTGGCAGTGCTGGCTTTCTTATCATTTCATACCTTAAAGAACTATAATTTCAGTTCCTTTACCGGAACAGTGTAAAGGTGGAAGGAAGATATGAGGGAACAGTTGTGAGAGAATTGATACGGGAAAAGGGATTTTGGAGCGCCGTACTGCTTGCCCTGATTGGGATGGCTGCGGCAGTGCCTTTCTATCAGATAAAATTGCCATTGGAAACCGGACAATTTGTTTTCTATTATCAGAATGCTCTGGGTTCGCGGATTTTGGGATTCTTGCTGCCTGTTGCTGCGGTGCTTCCGATGGGGGCGGTGTATGTCCGGGAAGCTTCCGGCGGTTTTTTAAAGCTGTATCTGGCGCGGATCAGCCGAAGCGAATATATCCGAAGGAAGACGATACAGATTTATGTCAGCGGGCTTCTGACCTTTTTCGCAGCGGGAGTTATACTGCTGATATGCTGTTTTCTATTTCTTTATCCGTTGGAAGTAAAAGGAGACTTTCCGATAGAGAGTTTTCTTGATGCGGGTGCAATGTTGCTTCGTATCTGTCTGGTGGGTGGAATGCTGGCTGAGATTTCCGGGATTTTTGCAGTATTATTCCAGAATTATTATATGGCATACGGACTGCCCTTTGTCTGCTATTATCTTTTGATTATTTTAAAGGAACGATATCTGCCCAAACTGTACTGTCTTTATCCTGTGGAATGGATCCAGGCGGAACAATTCTGGGGAAGTGATGGAACCGGTCTTTGGATATTTCTGGCGGTGGTTTCCGCGGCAGTCATGTCCTTACACGGATTGTTGCTGCATTACCGTTTGCAGGAGATATGAAAATGAAAAGTAATACGTTATGCGGGGCAGGAATTGTGCGGATGCAAAACAGTTGCAGAACATAAGGAGAAAGGCAGTATGAGACCATATATTGAAATTGACCATGTGACGAAAAAATTCGGAGAGGAATTGGTTCTGAGTGATATCCATGTGGCGATGGAACAGGGAAAAGTCTATGGATTTTCCGGAAATAACGGTTCCGGAAAAACAGTATTAATGAAATGTATCTGTGGTTTTCTTCCTGTGACGGAAGGGACCATATGGGTCGGAGGAAAAGCAATCGGTATAGAGACGGATTTTCCGGAAAGTATCGGTGTTATTATTGAAACACCGGGATTTTTAACCAACCTGACCGGATTTCAAAATCTGGAAATACTGGCGGGACTTCGGAAGCAGATTTCAAAAGAGGAAATCCGTGAAGCAATCCGTAAGGCGGGACTTGATCCGGATCTAAAAAAGTCTGTATCCAAATATTCACTTGGGATGCGCCAGCGGCTTGGCATTGCCCAGGCAATTATGGAGGATCCCGAGTTTCTGATTCTGGATGAGCCATTTAACGGATTGGATAAACATGGCGTGGCGGATATTCGGGAACTGATTCTGGGCTTGAAAAATCAAGGAAAGACGATTATTCTCGCCAGTCACAACAGTGAGGATATCCGGATTTTATGTGACCAGGTTTATGAAATGGACGGAGGGAGGATGAAAGTATTATGAGAATCAGAAGAAAAGCAACAAGTCTCGTGCTTATTGCTCTGATATTGTTTGGAATCGCAGTTCCGGTTCATGGGGAAAGCAGAATCAGGATTGACAGCGCAAAAGAATATGAAGGCATGGAGCACTCCTTTTCCGGAGGATATGAGCCGGCCATTACGGAAAATACCATGTTGTTGGTAGTGCCGTTTGTGACGGAGGAAGCCCTGAAAGAAAACAGAATCTGGGTAGGGGTGACGTTTGAGAAGGAGGAGGACAGCCCATTTTACTACAAAACCTACCAGAAACAGGTCAGGCAGTCAGAAGATGGGAGCTATCTCTACCAGTGTGAGATTCAGTTGAAAAAAGACCGGGTGAACGGACAGTATCCGCTGTATTTATCAGTTACGGCGCAGACGGCAGAAGGGGAAAATTTACAGCAGGAATTTGCGATTTATGTGGAGATTACGGATGGAAAGGCAAGAATCGGTGCGGACGGAACAGGAGATGGTGAGAATGAGGGAAAAGATGTATCAGATGGAGGACATCAAAATCCGGGGAGCGGGTCAGGAGATAACCAGAAGGCGGAAGATGGGAGGAAAAGTACAGGAGGAGAAGTGCCGGGTGAAGAAGGAATGCCTGGTTTGGAAGGTGGACAGCCGGAAGGAGGTTCGGAACAGGAAATTCTTCATCAGCCGAGAATCATCGTGGAAAGCAGCTGTGTAAGCGATAGTTCCGGTGTGATTCCCGGAGGTTCGGTCAAAGCGGGAAGTGAAGCAGAATGGAAGTTAACCATAAAAAACTGCGGCAGCCAGGCGGTGGAAAATATGAAAGTGACGCTTTTGTCAGAGCGAAAAGACATTACTTTTGAAAAAAACTCCTGGTATGTGAAACATGTAGCCGCCGGAGAACAGATTGAATTTCTCCAGAGGATTTCCGTAGGAAAGAAGGCGGAGGAAGAACCTGTATCTGTACAGCTTCAGTTTGAATATGAGGATGCGAAAGGAAATCGTTACACGTCCACAGAAACAACAGGATTTGGGATTTCACAGCCTCAGCAGGCAGAACTTGTCAATCTTTCCTTTCCGGAAAATGTCTATGCATCGGATACGGATTCCTTAACCTTTCAGATTCAAAATACGGGGCTTTCCGTTCTGTATAATGCCAAGGTACGCATAGAGGGAAAAGGTCTGTTTCCGAAACAAGAGCTGTTTTTCGGTCATGTGGAGGGCGGAACGGCCGTAGATGGAGAAATTCCGGTTTTTGTCGGGACGCTTGATATGAAGGAGAGCACAGAAGCCTCCGGGGAGGATTCCGAAGAAAAATATGGTGATACTTTGGGAACCGTTATTTTTTCCTATGAAAATGAAAACGGAGAAGTCGTGGAACAAAGACAGGAGTTTCATGCAACAATTTTAAAACCACAGGTTGTGGAATTAAAAGTGGAGCAGGAAGAGCCGCAGACGAATCAATGGTGGATTACAATTGCGGCAGGAATTGTGTTGTTGTTGTTGTTACTCCTGGTATGGCTGTATCTGCGGCTGCAGTATTGGAAAAAGAGAGTGAACTTCCATGAAAGAGCGTAATTATTATAAGATGATTGTGATCGGTGCCGCAGTGTGTCTGGTGCTTGCCAATCTGGTACGGCTTTGGCGGGAGTATCAAAGAGCGCAGCAGTATTATCGGGTTACGATAGCCCGGGAGACAGAGCTGACAGAAGATATGGTTTCAGAATTACAGAAACTCACTGGGATACGCCGGTTTGAAGCGATAGCTTCCGTTCCGGTTACGATTGAATTGGAGGGTTATACATTGCATACGAAACTGATGGGAATAGATCTCATGCAGCCTTCTCTGAAATGGGAACGGACAGAAGAAGTTTTTCTGGGGGATATGCCGATCTTATTTTGGGGAACGGACTGCTTTTCTGCCTTTGCGGATGCAAATGGACGTGCACCGGGAAAAGGTCAGATCACAGAATGGATCGAAACCTACCGGGCACTTTCGATTACGATTACGACAGAAGACGGAACCATCCAAAAAGCCGGAATCGGCGGAATTTTAAAGGAACCACAGGGAAACGTCTATATGCAGCAAAAAAAGATGAAAGAAATTTTTGCAGATAGCAAAGTCACAGGGGGATATCTGGAAATCCAGGGGTATCAGAATATAAAAAAGGCGAAAACGATTTTGGAGACGGGAGGATTTCAGGTAGGAGAGCCGGAGGCGGTGTCGCCTCCGGCTTTGTAAGAATGTGTTATGTGAAGCAGATGATCACAGGTATTTCACAAGTACCATCGCAAGACCTAAGATGGAGAGTACAACACCAGTTGCCCGGTTCAGAGTCTTTGCCGGGGCTTTATTGGCGAACTTTGAAGCAATCTGTGCACCCAGCAGGGTAAAGACAATACATAGAAGCAACGCACTCATATCCGGCAGGCTTCCGCTGATGGAAAAGTGTGAGACAGCTCCGGTAAATGCTGTGAAGGACATGATGAATACACTGGTTCCCACTGCTGTTTTCAGTTCATATCCCAGTATACTGGTCAGGATCAGGAGCATCATCATACCGCCTCCTGCGCCGACAAAACCGCAGATAAATCCAATCATGGCGCCGCAGAGAAGAGACTGGATGATTTTCGTACGTCTGCTTTTTTGCTCCTGTACTTCTCTGGTGGTCATGACCGGGCGGACAATAAATTTGATACCAAGCAGGAGAGTCATGAATACGGAAAAACTTCCCATGGTGGTGTTTGGAAGTAAGGATGCGGTATAGCTTCCGACCATGGTGAAGACAAGTACGGAACATAACATAACCAATCCGTTGCGAATATCCAGGTTTTTATTCTTTCCGTAAGTATAGGCGGATGCAGCAGAAGCCAGAAAATCGGAAGCCAGAGCGATTCCTACGGCCTCATAGGCATCGAAACCTAAAAATGTAATTAACATCGGTGAAATGACGGCTGCTGCTGAAAGTCCGGCAAGCCCCGTTCCCATTCCGGCTCCAAGACCAGCAGCCAGGCAGACCAGGATTTTTATTATCATACAATTACCTCCTGTCAGATTAATTTTATTATTGTTCCATGGATTAATTTTTAAGGCTCCTGTCCTCCGGAAGTATCTCTTGTGCATAATGAAGAGAGTGCAGCAGATGTTCCTTCATGAGCGCTGCGGCAGCATCATAGTTTCGGGCTTCGTAGAGACCGTAGATTTCCTGATGCTCCTCCTGAATTTTTTGTTGTTTTTCCGGCTGCTTTTCATATTGGTATGCCATAATGGACATCTGGCCGCGCATCCGTTCGGCGGAACGGACCAGCCGGCTGTTTTTGCAGTACTTATAAAAAATAAGGTGAAACTGATCGGAATATTTCTGCCACTGTGGGGAGGAATACTCACATGCTTTGATCTTTGTAATATTTTCCTTCAACTCTTTCAGAAGGGAAGTTTGATCCGGATATTCCGAAGCATAGCGAATCGCCAGGCTGTCCAGATCTCCCATGAACTGGTAAACTTCATAGATATCTGTCTGGTTCAGGCTGACGACAGAGACCCCTACGTTGGAATAGTAGGTGATGAGTTGTTCTTCTGTAAGGCGGGTCAGTGCTTCCCGGATGGGAGTGGAACTGACTTCGAATCGTTCCTGCAGCATTTTTAAAGTTAATTTGGCACCGCAGGGAATTCTTTGGGATAAAATATCTTTTCTTAAAATCTGATAAATCTGTTCGGATAATGTCTGTTTATTTAAACTCATAAAAAACCTTCTTTAAAATATATTTGCAGTAGTTTCCTACATACGTGTACATTGCTTATCATAGGGGTTAAAATTCCTTTTGACCCCTATGATACACGGATTGCTGCATTTCATGCTCCGGCAATCCTAAAAACATTCGAAATCCGCCCTATTCGGGCTACTTTCTCATGTTTTACGGGTCTCAAAGTCATGCTTTTTCATGCAAGCATGAAACGCATAACCTTTTGACCCTGGTATCATCATATTATCAGTGTAACATACCAAAAGAAAAAAATGCAACTGCCTTTCGTAGTTTAGAAATACGGATGATACGCTGTCTATATTTTGCATTTTGCAAAATGCATATTGCAAATTCGAAAAAGGGATGTTAGAATAAAGGAAACTTTAATGGTTTAAAGTTAAAAAGAAAAGAAAGAAGGTAACGTCTATGGGGGACAATACGGTTGTAGTAAGTGTATGCATCATCTATTTTGCAGTTATGGTTGGAATCGGTATGATCGCTGCAAGGAAAAACAAGGAAACTTCGGATTATCTGGTGGCAGGACGTAAGTTAAATGTCACTATGACAGCGATTACGCTGGCAGCAGTACAGATTGGTGTGGGTATTGTGCTGAGCAGTGCTACGAATGGCTATAATGAAGGAGTCTGGCCGGGTATGTATTATGCATTTGGATGCGGCGGCGGATTGATTATAGCGGGACTTGTGACGACGAAGAAGTTAAGGGAAGAGGAAGGTTATGTGCCCTTGGATTATTTTGCACAGAGATACGGAGACAGCAAAGGAATCCGGCTTTGGGCGTGGATCAGTAATGTTCCAAGTCTTTTGGGAATTTTTATTGCTCAGCTTCTGGCTTCCGGCGGAATTCTGGCAGGTTTTGGGATTCCTTTTAAGACGGGAGTTATTATTACGGCAGTTGTAATTTTGATTTATTGTACAGTCGGAGGTATGTGGGGTGTTGTACTGACCGATGTGGTACAGACGGCAATTATTGCAGTGGGTGTACCGATTCTGGCAATTGCTATTTTGGTTCAGTATGTGCAGGCAGGCGGAAATGTGGGCGCTATTTTTTCCATGCCGTTTATCCCGAAGGGAATGGGTACAAAGTTCGTTTATCTGGTTCTGCCATTTTTGCTGTCTATCTCTGTTTCTTATGATGCATATTCCAGAATTCAGTCTGCAAAAGATGCAAAGACTGCAAGAATTGGATGTATTGTAGGAGGAATTCTGGTTATTATCATCGGCGGGCTCTGTTCTACAATCGGTGTGGCAGCGAGAACATTGTTCCCGGGTGTGACGGACGGTATCTTTACGATTGCAGCTACAGGGGTGCTTCCTCCGGTTCTGGCAGGTATTGTAATTGCGGCGATTTTAGCAGCAGCCATGTCCAGTGCCAACTGTGTGATCCTGTCTATGGGAGCATCGTTTTCCAGAGATTTTTATAATAAATTTCTGCATCCGGAAGTGGAAGATCTGGATGAACTGCCAAAATCAAAGTTGATTTCCCAGGCAGCAGTTCTTCTGGGCAGTCTGGTGGGAATTTTCTTTGCTTTCCATATGACAGATATCCTGGATGCTATGATTATCTTTAATTATCCTTACATGGGAAGTCTTCTGATTCCGCTTCTGGGTGGACTGGTCTGGAAAGGAGCTACCAGAAAGGGTGCTTTCGCAGCGGCCATTGCAGGCGGTATTGTCGGTGTGGTATCTTTCTTGTTTGGCATTCCGGGACCGCTGTATGGAAAGATGAATACAGATTTATCACTGCTGATTGCTTATGTGATTTCTGCGGTATTTCTGGTAGTGTTCAGTCTGATAGACCGCAGCAGGGCAAAAAAGTAGGAAAAAATGGAGGAGAACATGAGAAATTATCAGTGGCCTTATCCGAATGAGATGGATCAGGAGGAACAGGTTTATGGAGACGTACTTGTCCTTGGCGGCGGAATGGCAGGATGTTATGCGGCCATTGCAGCGGCGAGAAAGGGAAAGAAAGTTGTTCTGGTAGAAAAGGGGGCAACGGTGCGCAGCGGAGCAGCAGGCAGTGGATTTGATCATTGGGAGTCAGCGTGTACCAATCCATGCTCCAAAGTGACCGCCGAGGAGATTGCCAATGCTTATATCCATGAGCAGGATGGATACAGCAACGGGATCGCCCATTATATTGAATGTGAAGAAGGGTGGCATCGCCTGAAAGATATGGAGACGTTCGGCGGAAAGATCCGGGATACGGAAGGCGAATTTGCCGGAGCAGATTTCCGGGATGAGAAGACAGGGCTGATGTTTGCGTATGATTATGAGAACAAATTCACAGTCCGTGTCTGGGGAAGTACCTTTAAGCCGGCATTATATCAGGAATTAAAGCGTCTGGGTGTAACCATCTATGACAGGACAGAAGCAACCGCACTTTTGGTAAAAAAGGAAAATGGAAAAAAGCGGGGCATTGGAGCTATGGGCATGAATGTCCATACCGGAAAGTTCATGATTTTTTCGGCAAAGACTACGATTCTTGCCATGTCAAGACCGGCCAGAATCTGGCTGTTTGATTCGGATCAGGTGGGTCTTTGTGAGTTTCGGCCTACACAGAGCATTGGAAGCGGCCATGCCATGGGATACCGGGCAGGTGTGGAATTTACCATGATGGAAAAATCCGTGCAGGGAGAATTTTCGGCGGCAGGAAGAAGTTTTCCTCCTTACAGTACCGGGAACAATCACAATACCTGGTATGCAGCGACTATGGTGGATGCCAGAGGGGTGGAAATCCCTTATGTTGACCGGGATGGCAGAGAACTTAAGACAGTGAAGGAACGCTATTATCCGGCAAAAGGACAGAAATTCTTTTTAAAGGGCGGCGTGATCGACAATCCCAAATATGAATATCGGGGACCGGAGACTCTGGAATTTGATGAATTGATCAAAAGAGGTTATCAGCTTCCCTTTTACGCAGATCTGAGCAGAATGCCGGATGAGGAACGGCGTGTGATCTGGGGAATGATGGTGGGAGAAGAAGGAAAGACCAAGATTCCGGTGTTGGAAAATTTTACACAGCGGGGATTTGATCCGAAAAAACATCTGCTCCAGTCTTACGGTACAGGATGGCAGTCGGCTGCTTTCCTTGCCCAGGAACGGCAGCTGTTCGGAGCTCCGGGAGGAATTTTTCATGACTGGGACCTGAAGACGAATATTGACGGCATCTATGCGGCAGGAGACCAGCTGTATGCTTCCGATTGTTGTGGATTTGCTGCGGCGACAGGGTATTATGCGGGAAGAAAAGCGGCTGCAGCCAGTGAATGCTATACATATGAAAGTCCGGACCGGGAGGAGATCGAAAAGGAAAAATCACGCTTATACGCACCTTTGTATGTGGAGGATGGTATGGATTGGCGGGAATTGAATAAAGCGATCAGTAAGGCGATGCAGAACTACTGCGGAGGGGTGAAAAATGATATGCTTCTCGCTCAGGGGCTGGAACTTCTGGAAAGTTATGAACAAGAGTATCTGCCCAGGCTTTCCTGCACCAACCCTCATGAACTGATGCGTGCTCATGAGGTCATGGATATTCTGGAAGTATGTAAACTCATCATCAATGCCTGCCTTCTCAGAAAGTCCAGTTCCGTGCCGTTGTGTTTTGAGAGAAGCGATTATCCGAAGCTGGATCCAGAAGAAGACAATTGTTTTATTACCATCTGGCAGGAAGAGGGTAAGATTCGCAGCCGGAGAGTGGCAAAAGATTACTATGGGGATGTGAAAATACAGTATGAAGCACATAACCAGGATTACAAAGAGGAGGCAGTATCCTATGAAGAAAGTTGAGTTTCAGGCAAATCCCGTCTCCTGCAGTGTAAAACCGCTGGTGTTTGACAGCAGTCTGTGTGTGGGCTGCAATCAGTGCGCTTCTGTCTGCCAGGTGGATCTTTTGATACCGTCAGATAAGAAAGGTGAGCACCCCATTGTTCTTTATCCCGGGGAATGTTATTATTGCGGTTCCTGTGTTATGGCATGTCCGGTGAAAGGAGCGATACGTCTTCAGCATCCGCTGATGAACCAGACAAAATTTGTGGAAAAATAGAATTGTTTACAAAAAAAGCATCTCGGATGCTTTTTTTGTTTCTGTAACGGAAATTTACATTTTTTATATATCAATAACAGATTTCTCCTGCTATATTCAATTATAATTCGTAAATACTAATTTTATCACAGACAAAGGAGGAATCATATGGAAACACAACATTTGGCAATCGCATCTGTTCCAGTTCAGTCCTGGAGCGGTGAGCTTTATGAACATGCTCAGGCACTGCGGATCGGGACTATTTTTCCGGAATTGAATATGCCATTTTTTGCAGCAGAAAGTCTTCCGGGAGAAGAAGTGCCACTGGCATCCGGTGACTCTGGTAATCCCATGCAGCAGGAACGGGAAGAGTTAATGGCACAGATTAGTGCAGTAAGTTTTGTATTGGATGATTTAATGCTTTTTCTGGATACACATCCGACCCAGCAGGAGGCTGTTTCTCTTAGAAAGCAGTTAATAGAAGAGCGTAAACGTTTGCTGAAAGAATACGATCAAAAGTATTACTCATTGACAAAAGACTGTGAAGGGATGTGGACGGAGGGCCCCATGCCCTGGGAAGGAGCGTGTATCTGATGTGGACTTATGAAAAAAGATTACAGTTTCCGGTGAAAATCACGCATACCTGCCCTAAAACTGCCCAGTTGATTATCAGTCAGTATGGAGGTCCGGACGGAGAACTTTCCGCATCCATGCGTTATCTTGCGCAGAGATATACCATGCCCTCCAAAAAAGTCGGAGGTCTTTTGACTGATATTGGAACCGAAGAGTTGGGGCATATGGAGATTATATGTGCTATGGTATATCAGCTTACTAAAAATCTGACTGTGGAAGAGGCAAAAACGGCTGGATTTGATGCTTATTATATCGATCATACAAAGGCGTTGTGGCCTCAGGCAGCTGCCGGAATTCCGTTCAATTCCTGTGAGTTCCAGTCAAAGGGCGATGCAATTACGGATTTGACAGAGAATCTGGCTGCCGAACAGAAGGCAAGAGTCGTATATGACAATCTTCTGAGAATGATTACAGATCCGGAAGTACGGGAACCGCTGAAGTTTCTTCGGACCAGAGAGATTGTTCATTTTCAGCGTTTTGGTGAGGCTCTGGAGAGGATCAAAGATACGTTGGATGAGAAGAATTTCTATTATTATAATCCGGAATTTGACCGTTCATTCCTGAAACCGGAACAATAAGGATAGTAAAGGGAACTGATACAAATTTAAATTAGCAAAACGGAGACATTATGAAAGAAATTGTCTCCGTTTTGTCAATTTCTGAGGATGCTTCTGGTTGGAAAGCCGATTTCTTCGTGGTATAATTACGAATGATTCATTTGGATGAAAAGGAGAGCGCTATGGAGAAAAATACGAAAGAAACAAACGATACATATTTTCTTATGTGTGAGAGAAAGTGGGTTTATCATATCTTGATTGTTGTAGCCGGATTCTTTGGGGCTTATACTTTTTTACTCCGGGGAAATGTGTTTTGCAATGCACAAACAGGAAATGTAGTGTTAATGGGAATGGCTCTCGGAGCAAAAAAATGGAGTGAAGCCCTTTATTATCTGATTCCAATTTCGGCGTATCTTATGGGGGCATTTGCATCAGAGCTGCTGCCAGACCCAATCAAGCACCGTTTGCCAATACGTTGGGATACCCTCTTAATTGCAATAGAGATGTTAGTAGTGCTGGGATTGGGCTTTGCACCAGAGTCAGCACCAGTACAGATCTCTCAGGTGGCGATTAATTTTATTGCATCCATGCAGTATAATACCTTCCGTCAGGCAGAGGGAGTTGCCATGGCGACCACATTTGCTACAAATCATATAAGACAGATCGGGATTGGCCTGGCAAAAGAAGTCAAACACCTGCATACAAAAAATAAATCTCATCGTGAAAAGTTGCTGCAGCATTTTGAAATGCTGATATTTTTTCTTGTTGGTTCAATTGTAGGAACCGTATTATGCAATCTTTTGGTTGGAAAGGCTATTTGGGCAACGCTGATTCCATTGGGAGTGATATTCTGTACTTTACTTCACGCGGATCTAACAACAGAAAAAGATATGATGGGAAAGAAACCAGCTGGGCATTAATGGAAAGAGATAGAATGGGAAACTAGTACATATATATACTACTGAGAAAGTAGATAAATCAATTCCAAATGCAGATTTTAAGCTCGAATATATCGGAGCGCAGGAACTTAGTGTTCTTGAGAATAGAAAAGTTTATTGCGAATTGATCAAGTATTATATGATACAGAATTTGGTAAAGGTGTCTATTTTCAATAAGTATCGTAAATACTCTTGTAAAAGCGATGTTACAAGCAAATGGATTATGACCGAGCAGGGATTTAATACATTTGCATCAAAAAACAAAGAAATCAGTCTTGAAAGAAAATATAATTTTGGGATTGAGATATTAGATAATGGTAAAGCATATTTGAGAATTGATACAAATAGTGTATTTGTTTCTAATCTTACTGTTTATGATTATATATGTAAAGGTATCAATCCTGTTGGTATGGAGGTGAAAAATGATTGGGGTAAGAATAAGCAGAGTGGAATTTTGAAAGAAGTGTGTGATTTTACAGTTACTGATAAGTTGAAATTTGCTGATAATCTTAAGACATATTATATCGTTACTAAGAAAGAAGGATATAGGGCAGAAAATCTTCCTGATGATACTTCAGTAGTAAATGTAGAACTCCAACCAGGAAAGGTTTATCCATATTATCCACAGGCATTAAGACCTATTTTTGCCAGAGAAAAAGTAGGACAGATAGATGCTGATTTCTCAATGCAGATTGAGAAATATGTAAAACGTGATATGAAGACCAGACTGCAGTTGGATCAAGATTTTATAAGAGACATAGGTGTTTTGGAACAGTTGGGAAATCTGGAATTTGAGACAGACACATGTCCTGTTGAAAATATGGGATATAGAAAAGGAAATGTACCTTGGCCTGATTTCGTGTGTGGGAAAAACAGAACAATAAAATGTGGAGAGGAATATAAAGTGTTTAATTATGGTTTTTATAAAAAGCCAGGGAAGGAAATCAAAATCGGTTATATTTTTTCAGAAGGTACTTACGATTTAATGAAATCGGTAGTGAATGCCATATATTCATTTGCGGTTAAAGGGAAATTTCATAACGAAAAAAATCCATATGTTTTAGAGGGGTTGCTTGATATTCAGGGGTCGCCAATGATTCAGGAAGAATATAAACTGGGAGATATTACTGATTACAAGAGAGCTGCACGTCTACTTCAGAAAATAGAGGGGATGAATATTGTTATTGGACTTGTTCCTGATGGAATGGATGATGATGGGCCGTACAATCCATTTAAGACAATATGGGCAGAGGCTAACATACCATCTCAGATGATTAGCATGAAAACAGCTAATCTATTTGCAAAAGGAAAGGCAGCAGGAAATACCTCAAAGTATTATCTGCACAATATTGTTCTTGGAATACTTGGTAAAACTGGAGGTATTCCTTGGATTGTAAAAGATATGCCGGGAAATGCGGAAATGTATCTATGGCGCACATTTTGAAACAAATATTATATCTTTCTCAGCTCCATGTTGGCTCTATACAAAAGTTAAGATTGCCGATTACCACGGGATATGCTGATAAGATTTGTAAGAATAAGGATTATATTCCAGATGGAAAGATGGATGATAGATTATTCTTCTTATGATGAATCTAAACTAAATGCTGACGAATTGGGTTCAGGAATGCGTAACACTAATAAATATACAAAATCGTATTCTGGTGGAACGCCTGTATTTGTTGAGGACAATATTTTTGAGATAGTAATACCGATGGGAAATGTTGCAAGTTTACAAGTAGGACCTGATGAAACTAACAAAGAAACTAACAAAGAAACAGCAGATAGAATAGTTGATATATTGGAAACAAAACCAGAGATATCAGTAAATGAAATTGCTGAAATTCTGAAAATTTCAGTAGGTGGAGTGAGATATCATATCAATAAAATGAAAAAATCTGGACTGATAGAGCATACTGGTTCCACGAAAAAAGGAAAGTGGATTGTGTACAAATAATTATTAGATTTGCAACGATATTGTTTTTGCAGAAGATAATGTGAAATGGATTCTAAATAACCATAACTGGTTTCTATGGAACTTTTCGAGCCAGTTTACCTGCATGATTTTTAGATGATTTCGGTGCATCAGATTCATTATAAAATGTTTTTTCTGTTTTAATTATTTATGGACGCATTATACGTGTGATTTATTGACACCGCAGGGAACGTTTATTATAATATATAAAGTGAAAAAATTAAAAAATAAAGAGAACGGAACAGGATTCAAAACCAGTTCCGAATTGGAATATTTGTTGGGAATCGGGTGTAACTCCCGAACAAGGCCGTTACTGTAAAAGTCAGATACCACATTATTCCTGGCACATATTTCTCTGCGGACACCGGAGAAAATGACAGGGAATGAATGTTATCGGGAAAAATACGGTATACGTCATTCCTTTTTTTCTGGAAGAAGAGAAGTTCACAGCAGAAAGGAACATGGCATGGAACATCAGACGGGTCTGGAAGAGGCTTATGTAATAAAAGAAAATAAAAGGCTCCGTATGGGATACACGACGGGTTCCTGTGCCGCTGCGGCTGCAAAGGCCGCTGCGCAGATGCTGTTAAGCGGCAGGCAGGTGGAAGAAGCAGCACTGATGACACCGAAGGGTATTTTACTGCATCTTCTGATCGAGGAGATTCATATGGCATATGACGTTTCCGGCAGTGTCACCGAAGTCCGGTGCGCGGTAAGAAAAGATGGCGGGGATGATCCGGACGTTACGCATGGAGCGTTAATCTTTGCAACGGTCAGCAGGCAGGAGCAGGGCATCACCATCGACGGCGGAAAAGGTGTGGGGCGGGTGACAAAACCGGGGCTTGCACAGCCTGTAGGGGAAGCGGCGATCAATCCGATTCCCCGCAGGATGATTTTAGAGGAGACGAGGAAAGTCTGTGAATCCCATGAATATGCTGGGGGACTGAAAGTCATCATCAGTATTCCGAAAGGGGAAGAACTGGCGGGAAAAACGTTCAATCCCCGTCTTGGAATTGTGGGTGGAATCTCTGTACTTGGAACCAGCGGAATTGTGGTACCGATGAGCGAAGATGCCCTGATTGCCAGTATTCGTCTGGAAATGCAGATGTTGGTGGCCGGAGGCGCACGTTATCTGCTGATTACACCTGGAAATTACGGAGCGGCATTTGCCGCCGGGATGCCCAAATTGAAGCGCAGCGCAGAGATGAAGTGCAGTAATTATGTGGGAGAGACCCTTGATATGGCGGTGGAACTGGGAGTCAAAGGCATTCTGTTCATCGCCCACATCGGAAAATTTATCAAAGTATCGGGAGGGATTATGAATACTCATTCCCGGAATGCAGACAGCCGGGCAGAACTGATGGCGGCGGCATATCTGAGAGCAGGAGGAGATACAAAGGTAGCTGGAAGAATTCTGGATACCCTGACGACAGAGGAGGCTTTAGATCTTTTGGAGGAAGCAGGGGGTAATATGTTAGACCGAACCATGCAGCAGGTCTGCGAAAAAGTTGAATTTTATCTGCAGAACCGATGCAGAGGACAAATGGAAACCGGAACGATACTATTTTCACAAGTGAAAGGAAAATTAGGTGAAACTTCCAATGTTCCGGATTTGATTCGGAAGATCAATGGTGAAGAATAGAAAACAGAGGATGAAAAGCCGGAAGAGTTTCGCAATCGCCTAAAAATAATAAGAACCAGAGGAGAACAAAAACATGAGAGCAAAACTATATGGAGTGGGTGTAGGACCGGGGGATCCGGAATTATTAACGCTGAAGGCACTTCGGATTATCCGGGAAAGTGATGTGATTGCGGTGCCGGGGGAAAAACCGGAAGAGACGGTGGCTTACAAGATTGTGATACAGGCATATCCCGCGTTGGCTGAGAAGGAACTTCTTCCGGTTTTGATGCCTATGACAAAGGATGCGGCGAAGCTGGAGGAGAGTCACAATCAGGGGGCGGCAGCAATTCAGAAACTTCTGGATGCGGGAAAGCAGGTGGCATTTCTGACGCTGGGAGATCCGACGGTGTATTCGACCTATCTGTATGTACACAAGCGGGTGGAAGCTGCCGGATATCCGGTGGAAATTATCAGCGGAATCACTTCTTTTTGTGCGGTAGCCGCAAAGATGAATATTGGTCTGGTGGAAAAGGCAGAGCCGCTGCATGTGATACCGGCATCCTATCAGATTGAAGAAGCCTTATCCTTATCGGGAACCAAGGTTTTGATGAAGGCAGGAAAGCAGATGGGCAGGGTAAAACAGATGCTGATCGATAAGCGGGAAGAAGCGGTGATGATTGAGAACTGCGGAATGCCGGAAGAAAAGATTTATCACTCTGTGGAGGAGATTCCGGAGAATGCAGGTTACTATTCATTGATTATTGTAAAGGAGAAGGACAGATGATACATTTTGTGGGAGCAGGTTCCGGGGCGCCGGACCTGATTACAGTACGGGGGAAAAAGTATCTGGAAGAGGCGGATGTGATTATTTACGCAGGGTCGCTTGTGAATCCGGAACTTCTGGAATATAAGAAAGAGGGGTGTGAAGTCTACAATTCAGCGAAGATGACGCTGGAGGAAGTACTGGCTGTCATGGAGGAAGCGGAAGAAAAGGGATGGACTACGGTTCGTCTGCATACGGGAGACCCCTGTATCTATGGTGCAATCCGGGAACAGATGGATGTATTGGATGAGAAGGGAATTACATACGATACCTGTCCTGGTGTCAGCGCATTCTGCGGGGCGGCTTCCGCTTTAAATCTGGAATATACGTTACCGGATGTGTCTCAGAGTGTGATCATTACAAGAATGGCGGGAAGGACACCGGTGCCGGAAAAAGAGAGCATTGAGTCCTTTGCGGCACATCATGCAACGATGGTGGTATTTTTAAGTACCGGAATGTTGGAAGAACTGAGTGCGCGTCTGGTGGAAGGCGGATACTCCAGGGATACGCCGGCGGCAATTGTGTATAAAGCGACATGGAAGGATGAGAAAACCTGTATCTGTACCGTAGGCACACTGGCAGAGACTGCAAAAAGAGAGAACATTACGAAAACAGCGTTGATGATTATCGGGGACGTGGTGACACATAGTCATTATGACAGATCTTTGTTGTATCATCCGGGTTTTACTACGGAGTTCAGGCAAGGAATCGATGAAAAGGAAGTATAAGAGCGGTCAGAGGGGGATTTCCGGTAAGAGAAGGAGAAGCTTATGAAGATAGCAGGAATTTGTTTTACCCAGGCGGGGTTTACATTATTACAATGGATTCAGGAGATTCTGCAAAAAGAAGGGCATGAGACGAAGATTGCATGTAAGAGCCGTTTTACGGAGAAGGGGCATCCGTCAGAATTAAAGGAAGATTTGAAGGGATGGACGGAAAAGCGGTTTCAGGACAGTGATGCATTGATTTTTGTGGGTGCTACCGGAATCACGGTTCGGACGATTGCACCATATATCAAAGATAAACGGCAGGACCCGGCAGTGATCGTGCTGGATGAGAGAGGGAAGTTTTGTATTCCGCTTCTGTCCGGACATATCGGAGGCGCCAATGAACTGGCGGTCTGGCTGGCAGAACAGCTTCAGGCAACACCGGTATTAACCACAGCCACCGATGTGAACAAGAAGTTTGCTGTAGACGTCTATGCCGCAAGACATAATATGGTCTTATCGAATATGACGTATGCCAAGGAGGTTTCGGCTTCCCTACTCAGTGGATATCCGGTGGGATTTCAGAGTGATTTTACCGTGGAAGGAAAACTGCCGGATGGTTTTGTGTGGGCGGGAAGGCTGCAGCCGGAAAACAAAGATGAAGTATCTTTGGGAATCAGCATTAGTCCCTCTTATCAGAATCAGTATTTTGACCACTGCCTGTGGTTGATTCCAAGGTGTATCACTCTGGGAATCGGATGCCGGAAGGGGGCAACGATGGAGCAGATTGAGCATCTGGTAGATCAGGTATTGAAAGAACAGTATCTTTATCCGGAAGCACTCTGCCAGGTGGCGACCATTGACTTGAAGGCGGAAGAACCGGGACTCTTAAAATTCTGCAGGAAATATCAGCTTCCATTGAAGATTTATACGGCTGAAGAATTGAGCCGGGCAGAAGGATCATTTTCAGCCTCGGAATTCGTGGAAGAGATTACCGGGGTGGATAATGTATGTGAACGGAGTGCGGTTCTGGCAGGAGACGGAGAGTTATTTGTGAGAAAGACAAGCGGGGATGGGGTCACCTGTGCCTGCGTAAGAAAAGACTGGAGGATCTGTTTTGAATAAAATATATGTGGTGGGTATCGGACCGGGTGCCTATGAAAAGATGACGATTGAGGCGGCAGAGGCTTTGAAAGCGTGTGACACGATTATCGGGTATACGGTCTATGTGGATCTGGTGAAGGAACATTTTCCGGGAAAGACTTTTTTGACCACACCGATGACGAAAGAGGTTGATCGTTGTGTGCTGGCTTTTGAGGAGGCGCGCAAAGGACATCAGGTGGCTATGATCTGCAGCGGGGATTCCGGTGTCTATGGCATGGCAGGACTGATGTATGAGGTAGGCGTGGATTATCCGGACGTAGAACTTAAGATTGTTGCCGGCGTGACGGCAGCATCCGGCGGAGCGGCTGTATTGGGAGCGCCGCTGATCCATGATTTTTGTCTGATCAGTCTCAGTGATCTGCTGACGCCCTGGGAGAAGATTGAAAGCCGTCTGCTGCACGCTTCCGAGGCGGATTTTGTAATCTGTCTGTATAATCCGTCCAGCAGAAAGCGCAGTGATTATCTGAGGAAAGCCTGTGATCTGATGTTACAGTTCAAAAACCCGGATACGGTCTGCGGTACGGTTGCAAATATCGGCCGGGAAGGAGAGACCATGCAGGTAATAACATTGAAAGAACTGCGGGAAACACAGGTAGATATGTTCACGACCGTGTTTATCGGTAATTCTCAGACGAAAAATATCGATGGTCATATGGTGACGCCAAGAGGTTATCGAAATGTATAAGGTACTGTTGTTTGCAGGAACTATCGAAGGACGGATGGTGGCGGAATTCCTGAGAAAACATGGGATTCGGACATGGGTTTGTGTCGCCACGGAATACGGTGGAAGTCTGATTCCGGAGGATGCTGTGATCCATGTATCCGAGGAGCGCCTGGATCAGCAGCAGATGGAAGCACTGATGCGGAAACTGGAAGGAGTACTGGTGGTGGATGCCACCCATCCTTATGCGGCAGAAGTAACGACCAACATCAGGAATGCTGCAAAACGGACCGGATGTGAATATCTTCGGTTACTGCGGGCGGCAGAGGAAGGTGACGGATGCAGTCATATCTATGTGGATTCTGTCCAAAAAGCCGCCGAATGGCTGAATGAGCATGAGGGTGCGGCATTGTTGACGACGGGAAGCAAAGAGCTGGCAGCATTTACGAGGGTGAAGGATTATGAAAAGCGTCTGTATGCCCGGGTGCTTTCCCTGCCGAAGGTGGCAGCGCAGTGTGCAGAACTGGGATTCACCGGGAAACATCTGATCTGTATGCAGGGACCATTTTCCGCAGAGATGAACCGTGCCATGATCCGGCAGTATCAGATCAAGTATCTGGTGACAAAAGACACGGGTGCGGCAGGCGGATTTCCGGAAAAGGAAGAAGCAGCAAGGGATACCGGAGCGGTTCTTCTGGTTATCGGGCGTCCGGTGAAAGAGACGGGACTTTCCTTAAATGCGTGTAAGCATGAATTGAGCAGACGGTTCGAGATTCAGGGGAATCCGGAGGTTGCGTTGATCGGCATTGGTCCGGGAAACCGGGAAGGGATGACGATGGAGGCGGCCCGCTGGTGTGAAACCTCTGATCTTTTGGTTGGAGCATCAAGGATGCTGGAAGGAATTGTTCTGCCCGGGCAGGCGGTGTATGCAGCATATCAGGCAGAAGAGATTTGTGATTATATCCGCGTACATCCCGAATTTGAAAAGGTGGGAATTCTTTTGTCCGGAGATGTGGGCTTTTACAGCGGTGCAAGAAAACTTCTGAAGCTTCTTCCGTCAGAGACCAGGGTCTTTCCGGGAATCGCATCTTTAGTTGCCTTTTGTGCCCGGCTGAAAGAATCCTGGGAAGATGCAAAACTGGTCAGTGCTCACGGAAAGCAGTGCAATCTGGTGGGAGAGATTCAGCATCACAGTAAGGTGTTTTCTTTGCTGGGAAAGCCGGGACAGCTGAAGGAACTATGTGGAAAGCTGGTACAATACGGTATGGAGCATGTGGAAATTGCTCTGGGTGAACGGTTATCTTACCCGGAGGAACGGATTCTGCGGGGATATCCCGCCGATTTTCTGGAAACAGAGCATGATCCTCTGGCTGTCGTATTATGCAAGAATGAGAAACCGATATCCCGGGTGCCCCATGGAATGCCGGATGAAACATTTTTGCGGGAGAAAGTACCGATGACGAAAGAAGAGATTCGGGAGGTGTCCATATGCAAGCTGCATCTTGGGAGAGAGTCCATCATCTATGATGTGGGAGCAGGAAGCGGCTCTCTGTCAGTGGAGATGGCTCAGGTATCTTATGAAGGAAAGGTTTATGCAGTAGAGAAAAATCCGGATGCCGTGAAGCTGCTTCAGAAAAATAGATGCAGATTCGGCGTGGACAATCTGGAGATTATCGAGGGGTATGCCCCGGAAGCTTTGGAACATCTGCCGGCACCCACCCATGTATTTATCGGAGGTTCCTCCGGGAATCTGAAAGAGATCTGTATGCTTCTCCTTCAGAAAAATCCCAGGGTTCGGATGGTAATGAATGCGATCACCCTTGAGACAGTCAGTGAAGCGCTGCAGGTGTTAAAAGAATTGGATGTAAAACAGCCGGAGATCGTGCAGATGACGGTGGCACGTTCCAGAGAAGTGGGACGGTATCATATGATGATGGGGCAGAACCCTGTCTATATCATATCCTGTGAAGGAGGTGGGCAGTCATGAAGATTCCGCGGATTTTGCTGACTGCGCCTGCAAGCGGCAGCGGGAAAACGTTGATTACCTGTGGGATTTTAAATCTGCTGAAACGAAAGGGGCTGAAAGTGGCTTCTTTTAAGTGTGGACCGGATTATATTGATCCCATGTTCCATACGACGGTGATTGGTACGAAGAGCCGGAACCTGGATACCTTTTTTACGGATGGAGATACAGCTTGTTATCTGATGGAAAAACATGGAGCAGACTGTCAGATTGCTGTCGTGGAAGGGGTTATGGGATTCTATGACGGAATTGCCGGAAGCAGTACCCGGGCAAGTGCTTATGATGTGGCAAAGTGTACGGGGACACCGGCGGTATTGATCGTGGATGCCAAAGGAGCCAGCGTTTCTGTCGGGGCATTGATTCAGGGATTTGCCGGATATCGGGCGGACAGTCCGATTGCAGGGGTGATTTTGAACCGGCTTTCTCCCATGATGTACCCAAGGATGAAAGACCTGATTGAGCGGGAAACAGGTGTTTCCGTACTGGGATATGTGCCGGTATTGCAGGATTGCCTACTGGAAAGCCGTCATCTGGGATTATTGCTTCCGGGTGAGGTGAAGGAATTGCAGCAGAAACTGGATCATCTCAGCGGAATTCTGGAACAGTCCCTGGAGGTGGAAGCGTTGCTTCAATTGGCAGAAAGCGCCGGGGACATATCGTATGATCCTCAAAAGGTCAGCATTGCCAAGCTAGGATTACGTCAGTGCGGCAGGAGGGTGCGGATTGGTCTGGCACAGGATGAAGCATTTTGTTTTATGTATCCGGATAATCTGGAGCTTTTGGAAGCTCTGGGAGCCCAACTGGTCCCCTTTTCTCCGATACACGATGAAAAACTGCCGGAGAATCTGGATGGACTGTTATTGTATGGAGGGTATCCGGAATTGCATGCCCGTGCTTTAAGTGGGAATCAATCCATGCGTGAGCGTATTCAGAAAGCAGTGAATGAAGGACTTCCTACAGTGGCAGAGTGCGGCGGTTTTATGTATCTTCACAGGGAGATGGAAGATATGGAGGGAAATGTCTGGCCGATGGCAGATGCATTGACGGGCCGTGCCTTTCACACAGACCGCCTGAACCGCTTTGGATATATTACACTGGAGGGAGGAACTGCATTTGGTCAGGAGGTTGGGCCATTGCCGGCACATGAATTTCATTACTTTGATTCCACTTGCTGCGGAGAATCATTTACGGCGAAAAAGCCTTTGAGCAGACGCGGCTGGACTTGCATCCACAGCAACCGAACGCTGTTTGCAGGATTTCCCCATCTCTATTATTATGGGAATCCGAAATTTGCAGAGGCGTTTTTATTACGATGTCAGGAGAGGTGGATACCATGATTTACTATACATTACCTGCGGTGGTACTTGGGTTTCTCTTGGATTTGCTGTTGGGAGATCCCGGATGGCTGTATCATCCCGTGCGTATCATCGGTAAGTTGATTGAGGGATTCGAGATGATTCTGCGGAAGATATTTCCGGCTTCCCGGACGGGAGAGCGGATTGCCGGAGGATTTCTTGTGCTTTTTGTGACTGGAATCAGTACGGCAGTTCCTGCCTGTGTCCTGTATCTTCTCTATGATCGGGTGAATGTCTGGGCGGGATTTGCACTGGAGACCTTCTGGTGTTATCAGTTGTTGGCAACAAAATCACTGAAGGTTGAGAGTATGAGAGTCTATGATCGCCTGACCAGAGGAACTCTGGAGGAAGCCAGGAATGCGGTCGGGATGATTGTAGGAAGGGATACGGATTCCCTAAGCGCGGAAGGTGTGACAAAGGCTGCCGTGGAGACGGTGGCGGAAAATACGTCCGACGGTATCATAGCTCCGCTTATCTTTCTTATGATAGCCGGAGCCGCAGGGGGATTTTTCTATAAGTCGATCAATACCATGGATTCTATGGTCGGATATAAAAATGAGAAATATCAGTATTTCGGAACTGCGGCTGCAAAACTGGATGATGTTGTGAATTTTCTGCCGGCCAGGATTTCAGCATGGCTGATGATTGCCGCAAGTGCTCTTTTGAATATGGATGCCAAACAGGCGAAAAAGATTTTTTTGAGAGACCGTTTTAAGCACAGCAGCCCCAATTCCGCTCAGACAGAATCTGTGATGGCGGGGGCGCTGAACATACAGTTGGCGGGAAATGCCTGGTATTTTGGAACCTTGCATGAAAAGCCTACCATCGGAGATCCCATCCGGGCAGTGGAACCTCAGGATATTGTCCGTGCCAATCGGTTATTATATATGACAGCAATTCTGGCTGTGGTGCTGTGCGGAATTGTTCGCGCAGCTCTTTTATGGACCATAGGAGGTGTAGGATGAGGGAACAGATACACGGCGGGGATGTGTACCGCCATCCGGGTGTACTGGATTTTTCTTCCAATATGAACCCCCTTGGAACACCGGATGCAGTTCTTAAGGCAGCCCGGGAGGGTGTCGGAAAGATTGAAAATTATCCGGATGTCCGCCAGAGCAGGTTAAAAGCCGCCTTATCTGCTTATGAGCAGATACCGCAGGAAAAGTTGATCTGCGGAAATGGTGCGGCAGAGCTGATTTTTATGCTGGCACAGGCACTAAGACCCGTCCGTGCAGTGGTATTGGCTCCTACGTTTGCAGAGTATGAGCTGGCACTTCGAAGTGTTGGATGCAAGGTCGACCATGTAAAATTGGAAGCAGCACAGGGATTTACACTGGCGAATGCGGATTCCCTGTGTACCGTGATTGATGATACCGTGGATCTGGTCTGTCTCTGCAATCCCAATAATCCTACCGGAAGCCTGATAGAGCGGGAGATGCTTCTGGAGATTTTGGAGCATTGCAAAGCATGTGGTACGCGGGTATTGCTGGATGAGTGTTTTAATGATTTTATTGAGGAACCACAGCGATATACTCTGAAATCTGATTTGAAAGCGTATCCCAATCTGTTCTTGTTAAAGGCATTTACCAAGCGGTATTCGATGGCGGGGATTCGTCTTGGATATGGAATGTGTTGGGATGAGGAACTGTTGGAACGGATGAGAAGCTGCGTGCAGCCCTGGAATCTGTCGATACCGGCCCAGGAAGCCGGAATCGCGGCTCTGCAGGAAGAGGCGTATGTAGAACAGGCACGGGAGTTGGTTGCGGCAGAACGGCGCTGGATGAAGGAAGCGTTGAAGAAACTGGGATTTACGGTCTATGATTCCAGAGCAAACTATATTTTCTTCCGGGGTCCAAAACATCTGCTGGAACATTGCCTGAAACAGCAGATTCTAATCCGGGACTGCAGTAATTATGAAGGGCTGGAAAGTGGGTATTATCGTGTGGCAGTGAAGCTGCATGAAGAAAATTTAAGGTTATTGGAAGCTTTGAGGATAACTGGTACATAACGGAGGAAGAAGATGGCAAAAGCGATTATGATACAGGGGACAATGTCCAATGCGGGGAAGAGCCTGCTTGCCGCCGGACTTTGCAGGATATTCAAACAGGACGGATATAAGGTGGCGCCTTTTAAGTCACAGAATATGGCGTTGAATTCTTTCATCACAAAGGAAGGATTGGAGATGGGACGTGCCCAGGTGATGCAGGCGGAGGCAGCGGGGATCGAACCTTCGGTGAAAATGAACCCGATTCTGCTGAAGCCTACCAATGACACCGGTTCTCAGGTGATTGTAAACGGAGAAGTGTTGGGGAATATGAGTGCCAGAGCGTATTTTGCCTACAAATCCAAATTGGTTCCGGCAGTGATGAAAGCGTTTGATGAATTATCCGCAGAGAATGACATTATCGTGATTGAGGGCGCCGGAAGTCCGGCGGAGATTAATCTGAAGGCCGATGATATCGTCAATATGGGAATGGCAAAGCGGGCAAAGGCTCCGGTACTGCTTGTGGGAGACATTGACCGCGGCGGAGTGTTTGCCCAGCTTGTAGGTACGGTAATGCTGCTTGAGGAAGATGAGAAAAACCTGGTCAAAGGATTAGTGATCAATAAGTTCCGCGGAGATAAGACGATTCTGGACCCCGGGATTGAAATGTTGGAGAATCTTTGCCAAAAGCCGGTTGTCGGGGTAGCGCCTTACCTGAATATCGAGGTGGAAGATGAAGACAGTCTGACCGAGCGGTTCAGTAAAAATCAGGAAGTGGATTTGATTGATCTTGCGGTGATTCGGGTTCCGAGAATTTCTAATTTTACAGATTTTAATCCCTTTGAGCGGATGCCGGGGGTCTCTCTTCGTTATGTATCAAGAGTCAGCGAGTTGAAAAACCCGGATTTGATTCTTCTGCCGGGAACGAAGAATACCATGGAAGATTTGTTGTGGATGCGTCAGAATGGACTGGAAGCAGCAGTCTTAAAAGCAGCATCCCAGGGCACTTTCATATTTGGTATCTGCGGGGGCTATCAGATGTTGGGTGAGACGTTATCGGATCCAGCAGGTGTTGAGGCGGGAGGTACAATCAAGGGGATGGGACTGCTTCCCATGGATACGGTATTCTCCGGTGACAAGACAAGAACCAGAGTACAGGGAACATTTACCGGAGTAGAAGGCCCGCTGTCCTGTCTGAATGGGGTGGAACTGGAAGGGTATGAAATTCATATGGGAGTCTCCACTTTGAAAGAAGATGCCAAACCATTGACAAAGATTGCAAACATGGCTGAGGGCAGTAAGGAGCCAAAGGAGGACGGTGCGTTCCGGGAAAATGTATATGGCTCTTATGTCCATAGTATCTTTGACAGGGAAGAGGTGGCAGAGCGGATCATACAGGCAATCGGCGAAAGGAAAGGAATCGATACTGCCGGGATGACAGGGGTGGATTATCAGACCTTTAAGGAGACGCAATATGACATTCTGGCGGCAGAGCTTCGAAAACATCTGGATATGGACCGCATTTATAGGATACTGGAGGAAGGAGTCTGAATATGAAGGTAGAATTAGAAAATGTCCGGCCGATGGAGATTGAAAAACGTAGTTTTGAGATCATCACAGAGGAACTGGGAGACAGAAAGCTGGATGATGAGAAAGCATTAATCATTAAGCGGTGCATTCATACAAGTGCAGATTTTGATTATGCAGAGAATCTGTGTTTTTCCGAACAGGCAGTGGAACAGGCATTGGCCGCCCTGAAAAGCGGTGCCTGCATCGTGACAGATACGCAGATGGCAAAGGCGGGAATCAATAAACGGGCACTTGCCCGGTACGGCGGCGAGGTTTACTGCTTTATGTCTGATGAAGATGTGGCGGTCAGAGCAAAGGAACTGGGAACAACCAGAGCCCATGTGTGTATGGACAAAGCTATGGAACTTGGCAGACCGGTTATTTTTGCCATCGGGAATGCACCTACGGCATTGGTGAGACTGTATGAACTGATTCAGGAAAAACGGTTAAAACCAGAATTGATCATCGGAGTTCCGGTAGGATTTGTCAATGTGGTGCAGTCCAAGGAACTGATTATGGAGACGGAAGTGCCTTACATCGTAGCACGGGGCAGAAAGGGCGGCAGTAATATTGCGGCGTGTATTGTCAATGCACTTTTGTATATGATTGATAATAAGAGAGATTAGAGCGTGTTTGAAAAAAATGCAAAGCATTGCATATAACATAGTTTGTCTATAGAATCGGAACAGTTTTCGGTAAACGTTTCACTGTTCCGATTTTTGTATATTACTCCGGCGGTTAAATCTCGCAGAATTTTACGCAGAATAAATTTTTATCTGCAAGGCGGAAGAATGAGTTGCAGCGAGGGCTGCAACGATTGATGACAACGCAGCAGATGGAAAGTTAGGCAAGTAAAAGCTGTGAGATTTAACCGCCGGAGTAATATTTATGAGAGATACGGAAATACTGATTACAGGACAATATTGCAATTACGAATCTTTAAACCGACTCCGGAAGAGTTTTGCAATCGCCTGAAATTTTGGCAGAAAGAAAAGGAGAATCCATGAAAGAATCCAGAACAACATCAAAAGTAACAGAACTTCCTGCATCCTGTAAATCAGCGATGGAGCACATGGAGCAGGAATTGAAGAAAGAGGAGGAAGGACAGAGCTGCGAATATCGGATTGCAGACCTGCCGGAATCCTGCAAAAAGCAGATTCATGAGTTCGAGCGGGAATTGAATAAACAGGGCTACTGGAATATTGCACTGGTTGCTTATCAGATGAACCAGAGATAAGTCATTTCGCAGCAAACGGACAGGGATCGACAGCATGCATTTGATGTGTCGGTCCTTTTCTTATGGAAAATTTTGCGGTTTTTTGTCGTATAATACAATAATTTGTCGAAAAATGCGATTAATTCCTATTGCCTGTACAAGGCAACAAGTATATAATCATAAAGGTTGCAGTGCGGCAACTTTATTGAGCGATGTCTGCCGCCTTTTTATCAGAAAATTCAAATATCTATAGGTATGGTCTTATAGGAGAATCCGAACAGGCGGTTACGAAAGGATGCAGGGATATAGAAAGATGCGAAAAAGAAAGAGAAAAGCTGTCAGTATCCTTTCGGTATTACTGATTGGTGTGGGACTTGCGTTTTGCTATCGGGAGCCGGTTTTGTACCAGGTCCGTCATCAGATACACAGGTTCCGAAAACTGTGGGAGGCGGAATCAGCCCCGGGGGAAGCGGTCGATTTTACATACTGGCAGAGCAAAAATCCCGATGTCTGCGCCTGGATACGGGTGCCGGGGACGGAAATTGATTACCCGGTCCTGCAAAGTGAAACAGAGTCAGATGATTACTATCTGAGTCATGACATTGAGAAAGAATCCAATCTTTACGGGGCGATTTACATAGAAAAGGAAAACAGCAAAGATTTCACCGATCCGAATACCGTGATCTACGGGCACAACATGCGCGACGGCACGATGTTCGGTTCCCTGAAGAAATTTACGGAGAAAGACTTCTTTGAAAAACATGACAGTTTCACGGTTTATCTGCCGGGGGAGACGAGAGAATATAAGATTGTCGCGGCATACCGCTATCCGGCCGAACACCTGCTGACGTCTTTTGACTTTGGAACCCCGGAAGGGGCAGATGACTACTTTCAGAAGATCCCCGGATTTGTACAGGATACGGGCGGTTATCTGAGAGCGGGGATTTTGATCCAGGCACCGCTTGTAACACTTTCAACCTGTACACCGGACGATGCATCCATGCGTTACCTGGTGCAGGGAGTGCTCACAGAAAACACAAAATGAGGAGGGAACACGAAAAGAATGATGAACAATTACTGGAACTATGCAAAAGAAAAGCGGCGGCAGCTCGGCATGCTGGCCGTTTTTCTATGGATGCTGGCCGCATCCGGCATCCTTTTACTGCCCCATGCGGCCGAGCGGTGGAGCCATGACCGGGAGATCGGGACACTGCACCTGATCCTTGGGCTGGTCCTGGGAACTGCCGGGACCGCAGGAGCAGTATGGATGATAAAAACCGCCTGCCGGAAGCGTGGCAGAGACTGGAAGCGGGAACTGATCCGGTGGTCTGTCCTGTATCTTGCAGTACAGGCAGCGGCAGGCATGATACAGGGCGGAGCCGGGGCGCTTCTTTACCGGAATGGTTTTGCTTCTTATGAGGACACCAAACAGATTCTCTATTTCGCAGACGGCGTCTGGCAGAACCTGTTTCGGATGTTCTTTTTCTTTTGCCTTACCTGCCATCTATCCGGCAGGCCTTTGAAAAAAGGGATCAAAAAAGCGGGAACAACAGTCCCTGCGGCACTTGTACTGTCCGCTGCCTCCGCCGCCCTCTCCTGCCTTGGAAGCGGGACGGCTGCAAAGACTGTGCAGGTCCTGTGGGAGACGGTATCCCTGATCCTTACCATAACAATCTGCCAGACCATACACAGGAGGAACGAAGATGCATAAAAAACGAAGATGGGGAAAACGAATCCTGGCGATCTTACTGACCGCAGCACTGCTGTCCGATACCAATACCGTGGTGCTTGCGGAAGAAATCAGGGACCAGGTAATAAAAATCCAGGAGGAATACCAGCAGGAACACGCCTGGCAGAAACAGCTTCAGGAAATAGAAACACAGGTCCTGCCCGGACAGACCGAAGGAGACCTGGAAAAACCAGAGGAAGCGTCTGATTCAGACGGAGGAGAAGAACAGCAGGAACAGCCCCCGGTATCCCTCCGGCTTCCGGATACGGCGTGCCATACCGATGACCAGGAAGCAGAACTGGAAGGACGCTATGGAGAACCGGTAGAAATCGACGAACACAAAAAAGTCTATCAGGCAGACGCCACCCACTATGTGACCCGGATCACTTCCGAAGCCAACACCTGCCGGACAGAAGACGGGGAAGAAACACAGACCGATCTGACCCTGGTACCAAGAGACCAGGACACCGGGGAACTCTGCGAGATGCCGACCGAAGAACAGATCCGAAGCACAGACCTTGCCATCGTCTACACACCGAAAGCAAGCGGCCTGGAGGTCCGGCTTCCGGCAAATGTCACAGAGACAGAAGGGATCTGCATCTCCAGTCAGGAACATACCCTGGAACTCTTCCCCGAAGAAGGAACCTTCGGGAATGCCACGGTCCGGGAGAACGCCCTGCTCTACAACCAGGTGCAGGAAGAGACGGACGTCCAGTATACGGTGGGTACCACAGGCATAAAGGAAGACATCATCCTGAACCAGTGGACAGGCCAGCATACCTTCCGGTACACCTTTGATGGAAAGGGCTATGAAGCAGAAGCATCCGCCAACCAGATCCTCATCCGGGAAAAAGGGAAGGAAGAGATACTGTTTGTATTATCCGCCCCCGTTATGGTGGATGCGGGCGGTCAGGAAAGCCGGGAAATTGAAGTTTCCCTGGAACGGGAAGGAGACCGCTTCCAGGTAACCATAGACGCGGACGAAACATGGCTCTCCGAAGACGGACGCACATACCCGGTGAAGATCGACCCCACGGTCACAGTACCCACAGAAAGCCTGATCGAGGTTACCACCAGTACCGTACACGGCACCTACCAGGGAGAAGGCTACGGATATGCAGGCTACATTACCAGCAAAATGACAGGCGTGCCGGGGGCAAAAGATATCGGGCGCAGCCGCATGTATTACGCCGTCAATTACGACTTTGCAGGCAGCATTCCGAAAGAGGCCCGGATCGACAGCGCCACGCTGGATGTCTACCAGTATGTACAGTACCCCCAGACCAATGCCACCTTTGCCTGCTACCGGATCAATGCGCCGTGGAAGGCAGGCAGCCTGACCTGGGACAGCTCCGTCGTCCTGCCGCTGGAACCCTCCGGGGAGAACTGCACCTCCGGGGCAAAACACGGGATGCACCACTTTGATATCCGGGAGACCGTGAACAACTGGGTCCAGGGAACCGCCCCGAACTACGGTCTGGTCGTGATGGCGACCGATGAAAGCGCCTATGGCGGCGCCTTCTATACCCCCTACTCCACAGGAACGGAAGGACAGAGTGATTTCAGCTGGGACAAAAGACCAGGCATCACCATCCACTGGAGCGTACCGGACCCGGTCGATGAAAACTACGGGGTCGATGACACCACCGTAAACCTGCGCAGCATGATCCTGACAGACAGAAACGGAAAACTACAGTTCCAGGGCGTGTTTGCGGACGGAACCGCCTCCCCCGGCTCCATCGTCGGCTATACGCTGAACGACCCCGCAAAAAATTACGCCGGAGCCGCCTATGCAGGATACTCCTACAAGTACCCGGACAGCTCCGGGTTTGACAGCGCCTTTGAAAAAGGAACCACGACATACAAAGACAAACTGGGAAACTGGCAGACCATACACCCCTTCACCGCCCCGGACTTCAACGTCCCCTACCGGATCAAAGCCCAGGCGGTAAAAGGCGGGACGGCAGGAAAAGAAAACACCAGCGAAGACTTTGTCATCTACAAAGTGACCCGGTACGATACCCTGCCGAAGATTGCCAACTATTACGGCGTTCCCCTGGCACAGATCATGTATGACAACCGGGTACAGGACATGCTCCTGGTGGAAAACAATACCCTGTTCATCCGCAACCCGAAGAAAAATGCCACGGTCCCCTATAACCCCCCGGCACTTGACGATGACGAAAAAGCCAGGATTGATGCCGCACTGATGGGAAGGGGACTTCACTGCGAATTCGGGTTTGAACCGGTAAACCTGAATACCGGGAACTTCTACCTGAACCGGACCGACGTCACCATCCCGGACTATACCGGCGATTTTGCGATCGAGCGCAATTACAACTCCAAAGGAGCAGGACGAAACAGCGTCTTCGGAAGAGGGTGGTCCTTTGCCTACACCGAACAGCTCAGTAAGGCGGCGGACGGAAGCATCCGCTATACAAGGGATGACGGAAGCGTCCTGATCTTTACAGAAGAAAACGGAACCTACAAAAGCCCGGACGGATACGGACTCACACTGGAGAAACAGAAAATCCGGGAAAACACCTGCGATTTCGGGGCGGGAGAAGAAACCTACCCGGTCTATACCTACACCATCACCGACAGGGAACATACGGTTAAGACCTTTGACTGCTTCGGAATGCTGGCCTCCATCTGCGATGAAAAGGGAAACCAGACCACACTGGTCTACGATGAGAACCAAAACCTGACAAAGATCCAGTCCCCGGCGGGAACCGAATACCAGATCAAAACCAGCGAAGAAGGCTATATCACAGCGGTCGGACTTCCAAACGGAAGCAGCCTCTCCTACACCTATGATGAAGAAGGCAACCTGGTCTCCTACACCGACGCAGAGGGCGCCCTCACCCGCTATGAATACGATGAACAGCACCGGATGACCGCCTGGTATGACGGAAACGGCGCCCGGATCGTATGGAATGCATATGATCCGGAAGGAAGGGTGATCCGCCAGACCGATGCAAACGGGGCGGTCTCAACCCTGGCCTACGGCGAAGGGACCACAACAACCACCGACGCCAACGGAAACCAGACCATATATACCATTGACGATGCATACCGGACAGTCAAAATCACAAACCCCGACGGGACCACAAGAAGCATGGACTACAACAGCCAGAACCTCCTTGCCTCAGAAACCGATGAACTGGGACACACGACGGCCCACCAGTATGACAAAGACGGGAATGAGATCTGCGAGACCCGCTTTGACGGCGCCGTCCGTACCTGGAACTATGACCAGGACCACCACGTCACAGAGGCTGTCGGTTATGACGGGTTCGTCACGGAATACACCTACGACAGATACGGAAACCTGGAAACCATCACCATAGACGGAAACCTGCAGGCCAGCTACCAGTACGACCACCAGGGAAGGATCAAAAGCAGTACCGATGCCAACGGCAATACGACCGCCTATACCTATACCGGGGCAAACCTGACCGGGATTACAGATCCCCTCGGCAGCCATACATCCATCACCTATGATGCACACGGACAGAAAACAACCGTCACAGACCCCCTCGGCAGAACCGCCGCTTACCGCTACGATGCAGAGGGAAGGACCCTCAGCGAGACCACACCGGAAGGCGACACCACCGCCTACACCTATGACGCTTCCGGCAACGTCACGGCAGTGACCGACGGCAACGGAAACACCGTCACCTTCGGCTACGACCCCATGGGAAACAAAACCTCCGCCGAAAACGGCGCCGGGGGAACCTACACCTACGCCTATGACGGATGCGGCAACCTGCTGGAACTTACCGATGCAGAAGGACATACCACCACCTACCGGTACAATGAGCGGGGAATGCTCCTGTCAGAAACCGATGCGGCAGGCGATACCAGAACCTACACCTATGACGCCCTGGGCAACCTCTTAAGCGAGACCGATGAACGGGGGGCAGCCACCACCTATACCTATGACTATACACAGAATCAGACCGCATCCATCACCGATGCGGCAGGAGGGACCGTCACCTACACCTACCGGGAAGGAGGCCTGCCCGAAAAAATCAGCTACCCCGGAGACACATGGGAAACCTACACCTATGACACCCTGGGAAGAACCGTGTCCATGACCGATGAAGGCGGCCTGAAAACCACCTATACCTACGATGCAAACGGAAACCTCCTGACAGAAGACACACAGGGGCTTGTGACCGCCTACACCTATGATGCACAAAACCGGAGGACCTCCGTCACGGATCCGGAAGGCGCAGTCACCCGCTATGCCTATGACGCAGCCGGAAACCTGGAAACAATCACCGATGCCAGAGGCAATACGACCACCTGCTGCTGCGGCAGCGACGGAAGGCTGCTGTCCGTGACCGACGCCCTGGGAAATAAAACCACCTTTACCTACGACCACAACGGAAACACAGCCGGCTATACCGACGCAGCCGGAAACACAGGAACCACCACCTACAACTCCCAGAACCGGCAGGAAACCGTGACCGACGCCCTGGGGAATGTGACCCGCTATACCTACAACCAGATGGAACAGCCCCTTAAGGTCACCGATGCACTGGGAGGAACGACCACCTACACCTACAATAAAAAAGGCCTGCCCGCTGCGGTGACCGATGCCAATGGAAACACCTACCGCATGACCTACGACGCGGCAGGAAACTACGAAACCATTACGGCGCCCGACGGCACCACCGTCATCTATACCTATGATATCCTGGGACAGGCAGTCAAAGAGACCACCTCCTCCGGTCTGGAAACAGAATACGCCTATGACAGCAAAGGCAGGCTCGTGCACAGCTGGGACAACGAAGGCTTTGACGAAACCTACGAATACGATGCCCGCGGAAACCGGACCAGCATCACCAACGCACTGGGAGAACGCACAGAACTGGTCTATGACCAATACCAGCGCCTTGTAAAAGTCACCGGTGCAGACGGGGCAGTGACCGCCTATACCTACGATAACGCCGGAAACCTGACAGAAGCCACCGACGCAGAAGGCAAAAAGACGGCCTACCGCTATGACAGGAACGGGAACCTGACGGAGCAGGAAGACTCCAGCGGAAGGATCTGGAAGTATGAATACAATGAATGCAACCAGCTGGTAAAAGAAACCAACCCCAAAAAAGAAGAAACCACCTACACCTACGATGTACTGGGCAACCTGACCGGCGTCACCGATGCCGAAGGGAACTGCGAATCCTACGGCTACAATGCCCTCTCCCTCCCCATCCTGCAGACCGATAAAAACGGAAACCACACCCTGCTTTCCTATGACGCCCTGGGACGTGTGGTCCTGGCAACCACAGCAGAAGGCGGGGAAGAAACCTATGCATACGATGCAAACGGCAATGAAATCCGCTATACCGATGCCGAAGGCAATGTGACAGAGACCCTCTATGACGCCGTGAACCGTAAAATCAGCGAGATTTCACCGAATGGAGGGAAGTATACCTATACCTATGATAAAAGCGGCGCCCTCCAAAGCGAAACCGACCCGCTGGGAAGCACCATATCCTATGAAAACAACCTGCACGGCCAGCCCGTAAAACGGACCCTGCCAAACGGGGCCGAATACCGCTATACCTACGACCGTCTGGGGCGGATCGCAGAACAGCAGGGACCGCAGGGATTAAAAAAATCCTATAGCTATGACCCCGCCGGCAACCTTGTAAAGGAAACCGACCAGTCAGGGCGTGAAACATCCTACCAGTATGATATCATGGGGCGTGTGACTGCTGTGATCAATCCATTGAAACAGAAGACCGCTTATACCTACGATGAGAACGGCAACCTGGAAAGCGTCATATCCCCCATGGAGCATACGACCACCTACCGCTATGACCTGCTGGACCGTCTGGAAGAGACCCTGGACCCGACAGGAAGAAAAACGGCTTATGATTATGACAAGGCAGGGAATGTGAGCGCTGTAACGATAGGGGATGACCATACCACTACCTATACCTACGACGGAAACGGCAACAACCTCACCCGGACCAACCCCCTTGGGGAGACGGTCACAAATACCTACGACCAGATGAACCGTCTGGTCAAAGAGACTGACGCCCAGGGAGCAGCCACCACCTACACCTATGACCGGACCGGCCGTCTGGCCACGCTCACCGATGCCCGGGGAGGCACTACCACCTATACCTACGACCCGGACGGCAACCTGACCAGCCTGACAGACGGAGAGGGAAGAAGTATCCGCTATGCATATGATCCGTCCGGCCGCCTGACCGAAGCCACGGCCGGTATCGGGGGAGTGGAAAACCGGAATACCTACGTTTATGATACGCTGGGGAACCTGACCGAAACCACGGACGGCAACGGAAATAAAACCACCTATACCTACGACCTCCTCTCCAACCCCCTTACCAGGACCAATGCACTGGGAGAGACAGAAACCTATACCTATGACCGGAACAACCGGCTCTCCGGGATCACCCGGCCGGACGGAAGCACGATCACCTACGACTACAACCAGTTGGACGCGGCGCTGTCCACAGACTACTCCCGGGAGGAAGACGGGCAGGTCCTCTACGCCTACGATGAAGACGGAAGAAGAATCACCATGACCGACCTGACCGGAACCTCCGCCTATGAATACGATGCAGCCGGACGGATCACCGGAGTCCGCCAGGGGGACGGAAGCATCATCCGCTATGCCTATGACCGCTACGGGAACCTGGAACAGCTGACCTACCCCGACGGAAGCAGCGTACACTACAGCTACGATGCCCTGGACCGCTTAAGCGAAGTGACCGACCGGGACAAAAAGAAAACCACCTATACCTACGACGCCTCCGGCAACCTGACCAAAGTGACACGCGCCAACGGCACTGCCGCAGAACTCACCTACAACAGCACCCACCAGGTTACCAAAATCCAGAACCTGGACCCGGAAGGAAAGACGGTATCCGGCTACACCTATACCTACGACCTGTCCGGCTTCATCCTGACAGAAACCGTCACCACCGAAGAAGGAACCGAACAGACCGCCTACGGCTACGACAGCGCAGGGCAGCTTGTCCAGGCCGTGACCGCCGACCAGGAAGGAACGGTACTGGAAACCATCACCTACGCCTACGATGCCGCCGGCAACCGGACCCGCATCATAAAAAACACAAAAACAATCACGGAAGCGGTGACCAGCCACTACGACGCCGCCAACCGCCTGGTCCGGACCACCGCCGAAGACGGGGAAGAAACCACCTACGCCTACGACGCCAACGGCAACCGCATCCGGGAAATCCAGGAAGGAGAAAAAACCACCGAATACACCTACGATACAGAAAACCGCCTGACCGCCGTGCGTGACGGCCAGGGACTTCTGATGGCAGCCCTGTATGACGGCGACGACAACCGCATGTTCACCGCCAGCCGGACCGAAGACACAAAAACATACCAGCTCTACCGGGAAACCGAAGAAAACACCGGGAAGGACAGCGGAAAAAACACCGGAAAAAACGCCCCGAAAACCTCCGCCCGGGGAGAAGCAGGCTCCATCTTCTGGTACGGGTTCGGGCAGAACTTCATCCAGGCGCTGACCGTGGCCAAAGACACCCTGGGAAAAATCTGGATGGACACCTGGGAAACCCTCGTCTCCGCCTACCACCGGAAAATCGCCAAAGACCGCGCCGATGAAGAAGGAATCGTGGCAAACCCGCCCGGAATCACACAGATGCCGGGAGACGGGGAAGTGACCTACCCCGGCGAGACAGCAAAAACACTGATCCCATACACAACCGTAACGGACACCTACAACTACTATGAAATCCGTAACTATGTAAACGACATCAGCCGCAGCCACACCCAGGTCCTAAGCGCCTATGACGAGAAGGGAAGCGTACGGGAAAGCTACACCTACGGAAACGAACGCCTGGATTACAAAACCGGGGAAACGACGTATTACTACGGCTATACCGGAACCGGCTCCGTGGCACAGCTGACAGACCCGGCCGGAAACCTGCAGACCCTGTACCGCTATGACCCATCCGGAAACGTAAAAACAAGCGGGGCAGTTGACACCGGGAACCCCTGCCAGTACAATGGAGAATACACAGATGCGGCAACCGGAAACGCCTATCTGAGGGCAAGATACTACGACGCCGCAACCGGAAGCTTCCTGAGTGAAGACAGCTACCTGGGAAGCCTGCTGGAACCCTTGAGCCGGAACCTGTACACCTATGCAGAAAACAACCCGGTGAACTTCGCGGACCCCAGCGGCCACGGGATTGCAAGCTGGGCAAAAGCAAAGATCAGCAGTGCCAAAAAAGCAGTGACCAGCGCCGTCACCAAGGCGAAGACCTGGGCCGGCAATACGGTCAGCAAGGTAAAAACCGCAGTGAGCAAAGCGGTGAGCAAGGTAAAAACCACGGTGAGCAATGTCGTGAGCAAGGCCAAAACCGCGGTGAGCAATGCCGTGAGCAAAGCAAAGACCACAGTAAGCAACGCCTACACCAAAGCCAAAACCACAGTAAGCAACACGTACACCAAAGCCAAAACCACAGTAAGCAACGCCTACACCAAAGCCAAAACCACAATAAGCAACACGTACACCAAAGCGAAAACCACGGTAAGCAATGCGTACAGCAAAGCAAAGACCTGGGCCCAAAACACCGGGGAAGCCCTGCACAGCTGGGGCAAATCCAAGCTGAAAGAAGCAGACAACATCCTGAACTCCTGGACCGCCTCCGTGGAGAAGACCG
>OLGD01000832.1_pt1 | contig 55067 bp, 60 predicted proteins | sample 1605311 | NCBI WGS metagenome assembly OLGD01 (sample SAMEA3888917, study PRJEB22519) | human gut metagenome | biome: human gut; feature: human-associated habitat; material: faeces | place: Denmark | collected 2010
AACGCATCGAAAAACAGCGGCAGTTGGTTGAGAGCTTAAAGAAGTATAAAAGAGGTTTATTATCTGCCATTTTTGATAAAATATCTTCAACTAGCACTCTAACCTTAGGTGAAATTTGTAATATCACAACAGGCAAATTAGATGCCAATGCAATGGTAGTTGGAGGGAAATACCGTTTTTATACATGTGCAAGAGAATATTTTGAAATAGATACTTACGCATTTGATACGGATGCATTATTAATTTCTGGTAACGGTGCCAATGTTGGGTACATCCACCATTATTGTGGAAAGTTTAATGCTTATCAAAGAACCTATGTATTGGATGGTTTTCAAGAAAATATAATGTATATTTATTACTATTTGCAAGCAAATTTGCATCCTAGAATAGAAGCTGAAAAAAAAGCCGGTAATACTCCATATATTGTTCTATCCACGTTAAGCGATATGCTCATAAAATTACCGGCCAAAGAAAGGCAAAATAACATTGCAAAAATATTTGCTATTTTAGATAAAAAAATAATGGTAGAAAATGATGTATTAGAAAGATTAAATACTCAAAAACAGGGACTTTTGCAACAGATGTTTATATAAACATCTGCTGTAAAAGTCCCTTTTTGATATTGTGCAAATGCATGAGACTGAATTCTGTATATTCTATTAAGTTTTCAAAATCCACCATAATTTTTGATATTTTTTGTTGAACTGTAAAATCAGGAATGCTTATTTTTATATCATTTATATCTTTTAAATAGGCACAGTCCATAGTTCCTTTTGTTGTAATTGCCCTTATTTTTTCCTTAAAAAGGCTTGAAGTGAAAAAGAAGTAAAGGAATTCTACAGAAAAATTACTCTTTGGCACTATACCTAAAATTCCTTGTTTCGTGGTTACTGGTATTTTATTAATAGAACAAGCACCAATAGTTGCACCATTTGAATAAATAATACTATTTTCGGGAACAAGCCATGCACTAGATTTTTTTAACCCTTTTTCTGTAATAAAATATTTTGCGGAAGTTAAATAATGCTGATATAGGTCATCTATTTTAATAAATGGAAGTTTTCCATTCTTGTAATTTTCTGTATCTAATGTTGATGGTGTACCTCCTTCTGACGCTACTTTATAGATATTTTTAAACAACATTATGCTTTTATCAGAATCATTATAAAGTTTCAAAAATAACCCTCTTTTATACTTCTTTAAGCTCTCAACCAACTGCCGCTGTTTTTCGATACGTTGGTCAACGAGCGAGAGAAAATCTGCAATTTTTTGTTGCTCTGGTAGAGGGGGATAAGAAACATGAGTGTTAGAAAGATTGGTTTTACTTATTGAATACACTTTTATCCCTTGGAGTAAAGAAAGCAGTTGATGCCTATAAGCCGGAGAGTTCGTATAATATCCAAGATATTTTTGTGCAAATTTTATTTTAGGGCGACAAGGGATTGTATGTAAACCAGATATAATTTTAGATGTTCCGACATTAAATAATTCTGTGCATTTACCAGCAGTATAATCTTCAGCGGTATCAGCAATAATAATGTCTCCATCTTGCATATATTCATCCTTATATTTGCAATTTTCACATAAATAAGGAATTTCAGCCTGTGATGTATCCAAAATATTTCCAAATTTTATTAATACATCACCATAATGAATATTTCTTATTGTTCCATAATTTGTTAATTCAGCTCGTGAATGTGTATTATTACTTAATATTGTAAACAAGTCGGAAAAGTTTTTTTGTTGCCATTGGCTAGTAGAAAATTTTATATAAGGTAACTTAGCTTCAAGACCATTAAAAGAGGAGAAAATAATCCCCAATTAATGGTCTTGAAGCGGGAGAGAACCCCCTAAAATCTTTCAGTTGCCTAAATTACCAACATTTTGTGCAAAATATTCTCCGGTATTAACTTTTTAATGGAGAATATAAAATGAAAATAACACCAAATACTCAATTCAAAACATTGGTAAAAACATGGTTATGTCAAAAGCAACCAATGATTACCCCATCAACTTATGCCAATTTTGTTTTGATTTCAGAAAACCACTTAATTCCTTATATGGGAAAAAAGAAAATATCAACCATTACCGAGGCTGATATCCAAACATATATTAATACATTATATAATGAGGGACGTCTTGATAAAACTGGGGGATTAACTGTAAAAACAATTCGGGATATAATTCTTGTTTTACGCCTATGTCTCATTTTTGCATATAAAGAACAGATTATCCCAATGTTAAATTGGGATTTAATCGAATATCCCAAAGATTTAGGAATAAAAAAAGTAATTTCCTTATCAAAAGACGAGGAACTGGCTTTAATTCAATGCATCTATATGAAAATGAATCGTAGAACAGCCGGAATTCTTGTAGCATTGTTCACAGGAGTACGAATAGGAGAATTGTGTGGTTTGCAAATGCGGGATATTTCATTGATTGATAAAACGATAACAATCCAACGTACTGTACAAAGAATTTACGATAAAGTTAAAGGAACATCATATGTTTATATCGGTGCGCCCAAAACTGCTAGCTCAGCACGAACAATTCCACTCCCATCACTTTTAGTAAATATTATCAAAAAATACTATACAGATAGTCCTAATCAATATTTTTTGACAGGAAAAAACAAACCCACAGAACCAAGAACTTATCGGCAGTTTTTTGCACGTTTTTTGAAAAAACATAACTTACGAAACGTAAAATTTCATGAAATTAGACACACATTTGCTGTCCGAGCCATAGAAATACCCGAATTTGATGTAAAATCATTATCCGAAATTTTAGGCCATAAAAATGTGTCCTTTACATTAAATGTATATGGACGGGCAAATATGCAACAAAAAATCAAATGCATGAATCTTCTAAATGATTTATTATAACAAAATAGCCCCCTAAAAAGGGGGCTTAACTCTCACACAATACCTCGAAAACAACATTATTCCTATCAATCTGCTTAATTGTCTCTGGTGTATCGCGTTCATAATCGGCAAAGATCGGTTCGTAAATTAGGCAGAAACTACCGGCGGTATTTTTTGTGCAGCCGGTCAACGACAGCAGGATTAGACAAGCTGTTGCGAGCTTTTTTAGCAATTTTGAGAGCATTATTTTCTCCTTTTAACTGTTCTTTTTCTGCGGTTTCCTTGGCGTGACGATAACCAAATAGGTATAAAAAAAGAGCGATTGCCGCAAAAAACACCGCTTTAAATTTCTTTAGAATTTCCATCATCTTTTTTTCTCCTGCTCATTCCAATATCCCGCACGCCACTGATGCCAAGCATTATACCCAGACTGGTCAGCAGTTGTTCCCAATCTACAAGTTCCACATCAAAATATGGTGCAATCACGCAGTTGTTGAGGAACCCATAACACAAAATCCAGCCAATCAGTGGAATCCATGAACGTTTATTTAATTTTGGCATAATTCAATCCCTTGCTGAATGAGTTCATCCGAATATGGCTGAATACCGTTTTCCATACGGATGATTGCTTTTATAAACACTGTCAGCACACCGCGTTCCTCAATATCTATAACCGTATCCGGATAAACACCGAGTTGTTTCGCAACCGACTGAATATAGGCGGTGGTTTGGTTCTCATTTGGCGGCGCATAGCGGCTGACAATCTGGCGAACCGTATTTAACCCATGGATTCGTTTATAGTTTACCAGAACTTTTGCCAACGCTCGGATTCCATAGACCGGAGCCGTAAAAACACAAAAGGCGGAATCTATATTCCGCCCGTTTGGATTTAACTCCAACCAGTTCTCTCCATGCCGTATGTTTCCCGGATTATTGTTTCTTATGCCTCTTGGCAACTGCTGATTCATTGTGTAACTCCCATATCATTTCTCTTAATTCATCAATTTTCAGCTCCAGACGGTTGATATGCACCTGCGTGGCATATTCGCGCGCCACCTGAACCTTAAAATCATTGAGTTCCTTGCGCATTTCGCCGAATTTATAAACCAGCCAGATAAACGCCGGAACACAGACGATCTGTAAAAACTGCAGCCAATCCATTATGTTTTGTAGACCTCCTCACTTTCATTGACACAGGATATCTCCACCGTGTCGCCGCGCGGACGTACACCGATAACCTTTGCCATCATGGACATTTTACCTTTTGTTCCAAAGGCAAAATGCGTCCGTTCCCGAGCTGTACCGGTATAAATTTCAAAATCAGGCATTGTGGGCAGAACAGCTTCACTGTCTACCGCTCCACGAGTGGCAGGAAAAGCACCACTCATTGAACCATCCGCCAGTCTGAAGCTGATAAAATGTTCTTCGCCGGGTTTCCAAATCAGGTTTTCCGAGAGTTTCAGCATATTACCGAAGATTGACAACACTTCGCCGCCTTGTCCCCATTCACACATATCGTGAACTATGCTGATTAAATCACCATATGTCGGAATCAATCCCTCCAGTTCAGTCTGGAAAGTGATATATTTGCGGCGATAACGGTTGCAGGCGCACATATAATATCCCTCGCGCTCGGCATGATCTTTGTCGGTACAGCCAAACAGATCCACATTAGCCGGATTTTCTTCAGTACTGTCGGAAAGTTTGGTGATGACATCGTCATATTTCCAGTATTTATTGGAAAAATACTGCACTTTGACGCTGTCTGCCGTATCTTCAGACGGCATAATATATTCTATCGAAAAGCTGTCCTTAATAATATTCCGCGGCGTAAACATCGCTGTCGGTATGGTTTTGGGTTCATCACGGATAATCCGTACCATACCGGATTGCAGAATAGGTAGCGCCCGGCCACAACGTGCAACTTTGGAAACGGCCTCCCAGATGGTTGTGGCACTGTCAAAAATCCCGTCAAAATAATCACCTCGGTTCTCCCAAACTTTATCTAACTGCTCCAATTCCATCAGATGAATACGTGCATCCGGCAATCTGCCGCCGTATTGCGCTTTTAGAATATCGGCGATTGCCCAGGCGATGGAACGACAAGCAACCGGCTCGCTCCAACCACTTTGACGGTTCCATTTTCTAACCTTACGAGTAATAATGGCATTGATTTTACGGCTGGAGTTGGACGACAAATTGTTGGTTGCCCGCATTTTGATAACCAGCAATGTCATTTCGCCAAAAGTCGCAGGTGTTTCCATATGCCCTTTCAGGCTTTCCCAATATATGGAATGTGCCGCCCGGGCGCTGGTGTCCTTGTCATCAAGTCTGGTCGCGCGAACCTCATAGCGTCCCATATCTACACTATAATTATAAGTAAGGCGGATGGGCTTATTTTGTGCCGCCGAATAAGTTTCCGTTCCAAGCACGAACCAATCATCCACAGCATTACCTTCATCATCTATTGTTCTGGCCTCAATTTGCCACTGAATGGATTTTTCTGATAAACCGCCGTTGTCGTTGGCATAATATAAACCGGCACTCATAACGACATCTATGCTGATTTTATTGATTTGCGTGTCTTCCGGATTAACGACAAAACCGCCAACATATTCATCTTTCAGCAATTCTTGTCCGGCAATTTCCGGAGCCATAACGACATTGGGATTAAAAAGTGTCACTTCCCGATTCGGTTCGACAATTTCATACTCTACCTCAGCAAAACTGCTAATCGGCGTATCATCTATACGAATTTGTTCCACCTCACAGTACCCTTGGGTTAAGACATGCAACTGACATAAATACTGTTCATTGTCTTTATATTCAGTGTATGGTTTGGCGGCAAAGTCAGGATAAATAATGTGCCGGCCATATAAAACGGGAATGACACCGCCGAGTTTGGCCTGATTACCTTGGGCATTTAAGGAGTAAGTCGGGCTGGTTTCCAGAGAAGAAGAGGAATAAGACGAACTTAAACTGCTGGATGGAGACGGAATGACGGCATTGATCAACATTGAACCGCCAACGCTGACAGCCGTTGCCGCGGCCGCTCCGGCAAAAGCGCCGTACGCACCGGCAGCAATACCTCCGGTGTAATACGCCGCCACCATAACGGCTACCGACAAAACCACCTTTAGAGGATTGGAACCTCCTCCGCCACCACCTTGCGGCAAGCAGAGAAAAGCAAGGTGGTCAGTCATTCTGGGGTTGATATTCCAATATTGCCGCAACAAAGGCTCACCATTAAAAAAACAGATAAACGGTAAATTTTGCGGACTGACGTTATATTCGGCAACAATTTCCGCCACACTCATCCGTTTTGGACAATAAAAAACCTCGCTATCTGCGAGGTTGAAAGGATTTTGTATTTTAACTATTTGCATCTGTGTTCATTTGTTAAGAATGTTCCTCTAAAAGCAAAGAATTTTCTTTAGCAATCATTTCCGCCAATTCTTCTTCTGTCGGTAAAACAGTTTTATATTTGCTGGCAAAAATCTGCTTGCTTTCATTAAGAACCGAATACTTGACCATCGTTTCACTCTTATCGGTGCAGAGAATAATTCCGATTGTCGGATTATCATCCACGCCACGTTTGAGACTATCAAACATTCTGACATACATATCCATCTGTCCGATATCCGCATGCGTGAGCTTGGTTGTCTTCAGATCAACCACGACAAAACACTTCAAAATATAGTTGTAGAAAACCAAATCAGCGTAAAAATGGTCGGTTTCCGTACTGATACGTTGCTGTCTGGCCACAAAAGAAAAGCCTTTGCCTAATTCCAGCAAAAATTTCTGCAAATGTGTAATCAGCTCTTTTTCAAGCAGGCTTTCCTTACCCTCCAGATTTTCTGGGACATTCAAAAATTCCAGAACATACGGATCTTTAATAAAATTTTCAGTGGACTGACATACAGGAAGATTGTTTGAAACATCAATGGTTTTCTGTGTAGACAGTAACCGATGATAATAACCGGATTTAATATTACGTTTTAGCAATCGATAAGACCAATTTTGTTCAGCAGCTTCCCGCATATAATAATCACGCTCTTCCTTATTATCTATCCGAAGAATAAGGCAAATATTCGACCATGAAAGATTCGTCAGACACTGTCTGGCGAATTCTGGAAATGTTAAATAAAATGATCGCATATCTTTAATATTGGCCTCAGAAAATCCCTTGCCAAATGTATCAGTTAAATAACGTGACAAATTTTCTATGAGTTTTTCACCATATTCCGCTCGAGTTTTGCCATTTTGTTCTTCTTCAACAATTCGACGACCGATTTTCCAATAAGTTTCAACCATAATAGAATTGACGGTGCGATAAGCATTGGAACGGGCTTGGGTCAGCAATTCTGCAATATCAGCAAAAAACGGCGTATTTTGTGTGGATACTTCTGTTGTCATCTGGATACCTCTCTTTTATTGTGTCCCTAGCAAACAATGAGTTGAAAGTCAAGATTTTAGGTTTCTTCATACTCTAAAATCTCCATAATCTGCCAGCCGTTCATTTTAAGTTCCGGCAGTTTTTGAAATACCACGCCGACACCCTGCATATTATGCAAAACACCGCCGCCGTCAGCTTCGCAGTATACACCGACATGGCAAGGATATTTATTCTGGGTTAAAATGACAATATTTTTATCCTTAAAATCAGAAGTTTCTTTTAAATGGTTATAATTGGATGATTTTCTGAACTCTGATAAAACATCGCGCAGACTTGTTGCATCGGCAACAATTGGCGACAACTCTATCCGAAGTTCATTTTTATAAACATCCCGAACCAAACCCCAACAGTCATAATCGCCGTTAATCCAAGACTTTCCGATATATTTGACAGCCCAATGTTTCATTTTAGCTTACTAACCCCATAAATTTTGATAAACGGTAAGTTTCATTTGGAAACGTTTTGTTACCGATATCGGTCATTCTGGCCTTGGCTGTGATTTTGTAAACATCGCCGCTGACTTCTGTAACTGTCAGGCTGACTGGTGGTATCATCTGTGGTGTTTCCAAATCTGTTGATAGATACGGCCGGTAAATCAGCTCGGTTTTATGTTGCGAGGAGGCGGCACTATCTAAATGCTTGATAATTTCCCGGCTGACATTGTCAATTTCCACTGTGATTTCAGGCACTGCCGAAGTATCCACCGGTGGCAGTTCCAAATTAAAGCACATTGCGAAAAACTCGACTTTTTCACCGTTTTCAAGCTTGGCCGTGATATTTTTGAATCCCTGAACCAGGCGGATAGTAGTTGGATTTCCGTCATCATCCACAAAATCCGGATGTTTTATTTCCAATGTATGATAGATAAACACATCGCTTGGGCATGAAGCATAAGCTTCTTTGATTGCCTCTTGCAAAACATCATTTGGCATTAATTTCTCCTAATAACCTACAGCAAACCATGAAACATAACCCTGTCTGGCACCATCACTGTCTGAATCTCTATAGCGGATTTTAAAAGATTGTGCTGTAATGGAAACAGCAACCGCCAGATAATTAAAATCAGATGTGGGACTCGATGGCTGGTTGTAAGGCGTAAGCAGAACAGCAATCGGCACTGTTGTAAAAGCCAGAGGAAATGTCACTGCAAAATCTGAATTTGCATTGACATTAACACGGCCGCCTTGCTTAATTAAACCGGTTGCAAGATTTTTTTCATACCACGAGGTGCTGCTTTTTGATGATTGAAAAATTTTGGAATTAAAAGCAGAAACTGAAATATTGTTTAAAGAAACGTCAAGTTTATTAGCCAAGCCGCTGCGTAAAACCGATGTATCCTCTTCTGACAGTGGACGGCTGATATCGGCACACTTTATATATACCAGCTCATAATATGATTTTGGTCTTGTTTCTGCTCCAAAGCGCGGTGTACCGTTTTTTCCGTCCGTTTTGGGATCAAGAACATACATATTTGTCCCATCTTTTTGCAGTCCCTCATCTGCGCCGGAACTGGTCATAATAGCGGCACCATCGCCTGAACCATACGTATCCGTACGTATTTGGTTGGAATGATAGTGTCCCTGAAATTGGTCGTTTAAAACCGAACCGGTATTATCAGTCGTCCCGCTTCTGGCATAGTTCAGCAACAACGGCAAAATAACAGTATCATTGTCCACTTTGACATAGGATGCGCACATGCCGTAGCTTTCAACCTGATTGTCGTATGTTGCTTCATCAACAAACACTAAATAATCTGTATCAACCAACTGAATAAAAAAATCAGGATATCTGGCGCGGGTAATGGTGTTTTTGTACCACACCGGCTCATAACCATCTGGCACTTTTTTATTTGCCGGAACAGACAGGCGGGAACCGAGCGGTGCCGGCGCACATGATTCTGCATAATATTTTGCCTGATTGGCTTGGACTTGCGCCAACGCAACCTGATTTTTGCCCTCGGCTTTAACATTGGCAATCTGTGTGTTTCCGGCTGAATTAACCGCATTGACTTGTGCTGTGCCACTGTTCTGTATTGCTGAAACCTGCGTTGTGCTTTCATTTTGAATAGTTGAAACAGCTGTATCGGTGGCCGATGAGATGTCGTTGAAAATCAGGGTTGCCTGATTCTTTATATTTAAAGTATCTTCTTTTAGCTTTTCAACATCCGATTTTATGGTATTTGTCTCTGATTTGATTTGTTCTGTTGAATTTTTGGCTGCAATCGCCGCATCCCGGGCATTCTCTGCTTCTGCAACCACATCCGACACACCACCGGTTATGGCCGTGCGGATGTTTTTGAGTTGTTTGGCAACGGTCGGAACATCGCCGCTTTCCACAGAAACATTCGTATTTTCATCACCGTGGACGATGGTATGCCACTTTTCACCATCACTTTCGGCCTGAACAACAACGGCTTCCAGCCTTTCTTCCATATTAGCCATTACAAATTCTCCAACTGTTTAAAGCAGGTTATATTTACATATTTATGAAAAAGGTCTCCCGAACGGGACAATTTATCAAAATCATTGGAAAGCAGGATGTCTAAAGCCCCCTCAGACAGGGTAGGGCGCTCTCGTATTTCCAATTCTGATGTTATCGCCCACAAAATACCATTTTGCAATTTAGCGGTAAACTGTTGGGTAAACCTTGCCTCCTGCTCAATCAGACCCAACCCGCCTAAAAGAGGAATAACAAACCACTCAGCCCCTTCTTTGGCATGATATTTATACCAAGCCTCAAAGAGAGAAAACTGCGAAGCGTTCATAAACCATTTGACGGTAATCCGGCTCGGAACGGAATCAAAACGCCGCCGTTGCCGCGCCGTACCGGATTCCATCTGGGTGCGGATAATCGCTTCATTGGGGGTAATGGAATATTCCTCTACCAGAGGCAAAGGGAGTAAATCTGGAAATTTTGTCGTCATAGAGTATCCTCTGATTAGCCATAACTGCCGTATGCAGGATTAAGACCGTAGCGGCGTTCCAATGCCGGAGCCAGTCCCGTACCTTTGGAAACATTCCGCGACATGGAATTTTCAATTTTCTCAATCATAATATCCAGATTGAACTTTCCATTGCCCTGATCTGACTTGGAAATAGAAGTTTTGACGTCTGAAGCGGCATTATTGATTACATTGACGCCGATGTTGACATTTGTCCCGTTATCACCCAGCGCTTTCATCTGCTCTCGGGTAAAAACACCTTCGCCCCTTTTGGCGATAATTGGCACTTCATCTCCAACGATGCCGCCGGAATGAAATCTGGGCGCATTGGCAAAAACCAACGGGCTGGCGGATTTCGCCGCCAAATTATCCGCGCCAATGATTCCGCCGCTATGAGCTATGGAAAATCCAAAAAAGCTGCCGATTCCTTCCATCAAAGGCTGGGTTATGGCCTGCCTGATGGCAATGCGGGACAAATCGCTGACAACCGCATCGGCAAAATCGGAAAAATTTATTTTTCCTGTAGTGACAAAACTCGCAAGAGCGTCTTCCATACCGGAAAAAGCGTTTTTAACCGCATTTTCAGCCAAGCTGGCAAAATCGCCGATTTCGTCCTGAATGTTCCGAAAACCGCGTTTAAAGCCATCTTCCAAAGATTTGGAAGAATTAAGCGCCGTCTCATCGGCCTTTTTAACCATATCGTCATAAACCAGCGCAATCTGTTCTTTATAGGTTTCATAATCAGCCGAACTGGCATCCAGATTTTTAAGGGCGTTAGCCCGCCATTCGTCCGCTTTGGTCATCGCCTGTTCATACGGCGATTTCAATTCCAAAAGCTTTTGTTTAATGTCTTCAAGCGTCTTTTTATAAACATCGGCGTTAGCGGAAGATTTTGGCGAGGCGGTTGTCTCTGCCTCCATTTCAATCTTCGGGCGCAGTTCGGGGTTTTCAAGGTATTTCAGCTCTTCCCGTGCCGTCCATACATCCTGTTCGGCCGCTTTCAGCAGTAAAAGCTTGTTCTGAATTTCCTGCGCCTGCGGTTGAAAATCCGGATATTCCGCTGCAATTTTCCAAATTTCTTTTTCATATTGCTCCAAATCAGTCTTTGATTGGCGCAAAATGTTCGCCCAGTCCTTGGCGTAAACCTCATAATCCTTGAGCAGGGCGTTCGGTGTGAGGCGCGTAACAAGAGACAAACCGCCAGTGTTTTTCAGCTCTTTACGCAAATCACGGACATTTTGTTCGGCGGTTTTGAGTTTTAAACCCCATTCCGCTAACGCCATGTCTTTTGTCTGTTTCGCGGAAAAACTCGCCACTTCTTCAGCCGTGGCTTTCAACTCGTCCTGAAGTTTTTTCAATGTCTCGGCATGGTCTTCCGCCGCTTTTTTGGCAACATCATGGCTGTCAACCAGTTTATAAATCGCCATTCCGGCCAAAACCGCCAGCCCCGCCGGTCCGCCGACAAGAGCCAAAGCGCCCTTCAAAACACCGGCGGCTGTTGCCATCAAAGCCATTTGTGCCGCCGCCAGTTTGGAAACATTGCTCATCATCGCAATACCGGCAATCGCCGATTTGGCGGAAACGGAAAGCCCTGCCATAGATACCTGTACATATCCGATTCCAGCTCGCAACAGATTTAATCCGCCCAAGATTGCCGATGAACCAAGCCGCGCCGCCAGCAGAACCAGCGCTATATCGGCATGCTCCGCCAGCAGGAAAAAAGCATCCGCCGCAACAGTTACCGAGCTTGCCAGAGTTTTACCAACAACATCAGCCGCGCTTTCGCCTCGTTCCACCAATTCGTTAAAGCGGGTAAAAGTGGCTTTTAAAGCGTCATTCAAACCGCTTTGGCCGACTTGACGGTAAAGTTTTTCAAAACTGTCCTCAATGTTGGACAATACGCCGTTCATGGTTTTCATCTGCTCGTCCATTGCTCCGGCAAACTGGACATCTCCCAAAGAACGGAGATATTTTTCTATATCCGCGGCGTTTTTCTTAACCGTTGTCGTAACTCCGGCAAAGGTAAATTTGACTTCATCTGTCAGGATATTAGCTTTGATTCCAAAACTTTTAAGGCGTTCAAACTCTCCGACTGTTGCATCAGCGACCGCCTCCACAAAATCAATCATATTTTTGCTAAATGCTGATGCCGTATTTCCATAGGAAGTCAGAGCTTCTTCAGACGGATCAAGCCCTAACGCCTGTAACCGGATAAAAGCCTCCACAATTTCGTTGAGCTGGTATGGTGTGTCAACGGCAAATTTTTCAATCAGGGCAAAAGCCTCCTGTGCCGCTTCCGTTGAGCCGGTAACCGTTTTAAGCGATGCCGAGAGTTTTTCAAAAGTCGTGTTGGCGCTGAAAATGGCGGAAAAAGTATTTTTGAGCCCCTGAAACCCCAGGTACGCGCCAAACAGCGCCGTTCCCTGACGGATGACTTCATTGAAAGACCGGGCTGTCGCATCCAGAGCTTTCAAATTATCATTGGCCGGCTGAATAACCTGTGTAATCCGCCGAAAAGCCTTGTCGCCATCCGCGCCCAAGCTTTTGAATTCCTGCCGGACTTTATCGCCGCCCACCGCCGATAACCTGATACTTAAATTCTTAACCGCACTCATGATTTTTCCATAAAAAAACACCCCAGCTTGCTAGCTGAGGTGCTCAAAATTCTATTTTTTCTGTTAAGACAATTCTTTTTTTAATTTATCGAAAATAAGTTCTTTCCTCTTTTGGATATAATTTGAAAAATTTTCTTTATTAATTGGAATATCAAGAGGAATATAGTTCTCATTTTTATATGTTTCTATTGATATATTATATTCATCACAATGTTTTTTTATCCAATCCTCAGGCATCATATCTTTTTTTTCTATATTCAAAAGACCTTTTAACAATTGTAAGTTAGCAACAAAATTCCCACCTAACTCAAGTTCCTTTTTGGATAATTTACTCTGAGGATAAATATGATCTTCATGAAAGACTTCTCCTCTGTAGTCGTTATTAGGATATAATATTGTTAATATAGCCCAAGATAATTGCGTTGAATATTTAGATTTTTCAATAAGATCATATAGTGTTTCATCATCAAAAGACATACTGCGTCCAGATTTAATTGACGCCTGCAAAATCTTTTGTAATGGAAATATTTCTGTATTTTTAATTTCTTTTCTGAGTTGTGTTAAATAAGATGTGGTTTGCGCTCCAAATACTCTAGCCAAAATTGATAGTTGAACCCAACGTTCAATTAATTTCATATTATTACTATCCAATTCAGTTTTGTTATTTTGAAATAAAAATTGAGCAACAGGTAAAACAATCAAATTTGAACGTAAATTATCTTTACTGTAGCCCAATTGATTAAATATTCTGCATGAAGCTTTTAAATATTTAACGATATCTTTAAATTGATTTTCTATTTTTTCAATAACATTAGCTTTAAAATTGTCAGCCTTAAATGTTAGTGGAGCATCAGTTAAATATAGGCAAGCTCGAAGAAAAATATCTTTTGGCAGATTAAAATTGCACTCATTGTTAATCACGTCAATCGCATTATTAATCTTATCGCGGGCTGAAGACCATCTACTAACAATCATAGACATTAAAAAATCTGTATAATCTAGAGGAGTCCCTCCGGAATTAATCCTAACAAAAATAGTAAGAGCTCTATCTAGTGAATCTGTTGTTTCCTGATAAAAATTTAAAACTTCTTGACTATCTATAAAATAGCGCTGCAAATTATGTAAAATTTCCTCTACGCGATCTTTCTTCTCTTGGCTTAAATCCTTGTACCATTCTGGTAAACAATTTCTAAAAGCGGGTATGGTATCATATCTAAGTAAATTTTCCATTTGAAACCAAAGACTTTTTTGAGAAGAATTTTCATGTTCTACAGCTTCTTGTGTTTTAAATTTAAATTCATACTCATTTCTGGTATCATCATCATTTTTATTTTTATTTAACAAATTAATATATAAAAATTTTTTTTCATAATTTTCTGCTCTTCCTGAACGGTAATATGGTTTTTTTAGATTCATATAACCCTTTAAACCAATAAAGAGGGCTGTTAACCGTTGTTGCCCATCTAATACGGCTGTTACTTCAGATTCACCTGATATATTATGCTCTGTATTATGGTTTTGTGTATATTCATCATAAGATTTTAGAAATTCATAAAATTTGTAAGTATCTTCCTCTGGATTTATTCTATATTTCCAAAATAACATTGAATTTATAGGATATCCGGATAAAATGGAATCAAATAACTTTTCTATTTGTTCACAGTTCCATACAACTTCTCGCTGTATAGCAGGTAGCAGATATTTATTTCGAGAAATATCCAGAACAACATCTTTAATTGAAGCTCTTGCATATGACATATTAAATATTTTCCTTTTTTAAATTGCTAGAATTATTACATTATAAAATTATCCTAGCCCAATAAAGATTAAAAAATACATAAATCTATTTTTTATAATTTTATACATCCAATTCCCACTGGAAGCAGTTCACTCATCAGCTCCATATCAAACCCAAGGTTTTGAGCAAGATTAAGAGCCAAGGGTAAATCAGGCTTAGGAAGTTTCAGTAAAATTTCCCAAGCCTGATACCCGACATCGGTTTCCAGCGCTGTTTCTATATATCGGCATTTGTAGAACGGGCAGAAGGTTTTGTCATCTTCTCCGCATCCTCTGCAGTAGCTTCGCCCATCACCGAAGTGCCATTTGGCGCGGGCGTAGAGACGTTTTTTTCAGCTTCCAACACTTCCCACAAACCGCAATACTGGCTGCGGAAGTTTTCCGCTACCGCCCAAAAATTGGAAAACAGCTCGTCAATTTTATTTTCCGTCAGCGGCGCAGATTTGTTTTCATCGGCCTCCATCACACCATCCCATTCCAAAATTCCGGCAATTCCCAGTCCGATAAGCAAAAACCTATCCGCCAGCGCCTCACGTTTGACAGGATTTTCAATGCTTTCTGCTGTCCCGTCTTCGATTCCCGCCTCTTTATTGGCCTTATAAGTTTTAGCCAATTCCGCCAACTTGCTGTTCATGTAAGCTTTGGCCTCATAAAAAACAGCCGAAGTACACGGCTTAACCTTGACTTTCACACCGTAACCAAGCTCCAGCCAGTACGGTTCTTTTTGTATTTTTAATTTCAGCATTTAGTATTCCTCCACATCATTGACCAGTGTTACCGTCATCATTTTGCCCAAGTCCTGATCTTTTGCTCCCTGAAAATCATATGAACATTCGATTCCGCCCGGACCGTCAATTGAGCGTTTGGGTTTGGGCAGATAGACTTCATGGCAGGAAATAATAAGCTTCATTGTTTCCGAAAGCTGATAACCCAACTCAATGTCCACCGGCGTTCCCGCTCTGGCTTTGTCAAGCAGAACATTATCGGCGTATTTTGCGGAAATGCTGCCGGATAAACTCGCTACGCCCAAATCAATCGCCTCAACCTTGCCATCGTTGCGGATGGTTTCGATTTTTTCCAGATTGTTGGAATAAGTGGCGCTTGCTGAAACAATATTGGCCAAAAGCTCGCCGCCGCTCTTTATATATCCCTGAAATTGTGACACACGGGTGTAGGGATAAACTTCCGGAGCTGTGTCAATGGCCGTTTCCGAGCCGCTTTCGCCCTGCGCCATCAGATTGATAGTTGCCTGCGCTTCTCCAGACCGCTGAAAATTAAAAGCAATGCTGTTGGCACGCACCCCGGAAAACCTGATAAACTGCGGAATTTCCGGCAATCCAACTTCCAGCGAATAACTTGGAACAGATGTTTTACCACTATCAAAAGTATGAGTAAAACTCCCGTCTTCATTGTCAGTTGTGGCCGGTGCGCCGAACACAGCTTTCAGCCAAAGGCCGATATTGCGCATATCCACCGGGACAGCCATATCTCCGTCCACGTTGATAACATCCTGAAAAGGTTGTGTTGGATCTCGTCCCAATCCCAGAACATTGGATGACACGAGATTTTGCTCACTGTCCAAAGATGAGGAAATAAACGGGATTTTCCAGTAATTTTCTTCCGGCGGCACGCCGTACTCGTTTTCTTCGGCAATTAAAAGCTGGGCGTTCCAGCCATAGGCTCTAGCCATAACATACTCCTTTAAGTTAAATTTGAATCAGAAACATATTCCAGTATTACCGGAATGATGGCCGCTTTGATGGTCAAACCACCCTCAACCGGATGTTCGATAAACTCCGGCGGTTCGGCATGCATATGGTCAATTAACCCGGAAAACGTTGTATCAACCACCAACAAACGCCCGATGGCTTCCAACAGACGGTCAAGTCTGGCATCATTATCGGCATCGTCTGTTTTTTGCACCAGAACCTCAATCTCCGCCCGGTGATGGAACACATAACACACTGGTGACAGCAAAATCTCCGGCTCGCCGATATTTCCATCCCGCAGGACCACCAGACCTGAAGAAGGAATTTTAACCGGAAGCGAGATATTGCGTCTGACTTCCGTGCCAGGTAATGCTGAAAGCCTTGTAAACAGGGTCTGTAAAACTTGTTCACGTTTGCTCACGCCAATTCTCCAAAATTAAAGACGGCAGTTTCGCCTGCCATTTTGCACCTTCCGCGGCAAAATTAATCAGTTTGGGCATTCTAACCTGAGGCACGAGAACAAAAGCGATGATTGTTTTCCTTTTTTGTTCATGCACCAAAAGCGACGCGCCGTTTTTCCGATACACGAACCGCAGACGAACACCTTTTGACCTTTCATATAAAGCCGGCGTCATGCGTTTGTTGCGGATTCGTTTGGAAATGGCGGCGGTCGGTATCGCCAGCCACAAACCGTCTTTGCCGCGGACAACCGTCTGATACTCAAAGCCTTCCATAATTTTCTGCGCCTTGGTATAGACCACACCGGCGGCGGAAATGCTGTTTTTAGCTTTTGGATAAATATCTCCCCGCCAGGTGTTAGCAAGTCTTGACCCCAATCCCGCGGATTTGACCTGCGTTCGCATGGCGGTCTTTAAACCATTGGCGGCAAGAGATACCCCTTTGGTCACTGCTCTGGCGCAGTTTTGATACTCTCGTTCCATATATTCCGCCAAACTGCCTTCTACCGCCGCTTTTAAACGCATACCAGATCACAACTCCATATCAGATTGTGGATGTCTTTGACAGGTTCGGAACGGACGGCATAAATTTTGCCGTCCATTCCGATTTTATCGCCAACTTTTAAATCCGGCGCATCGGAAATTCTGATCTTTACCCGATGCGTGCCGGAATGGGCATTGACAAACCCGACTTCGGTTATCTCGTCGGGCTCGCTTAAAATCAGGCGGACGGAACTATTTTTGTATGTCGCCGCCCGTCCCAGCCGGTTGAAGAGACTGTCCACCGCCGTTTTCATCGGGTTTACCGTCATTTTCCTTATTCTCCGCTTGCTTCTTACCAGAGTCGGACGAAGAACTCGCCACCGACCCTTTGATTAATTTTTCCGCAAATCCCAAAGAAATCAGCCGATTGGCTTCCGTTTCGCTAACATCGCAGGCATTGCCCGGCAATATTTCTTTATTTTTGCCAATAATCAGAGTAATCAAAGTCCTTATTTTCATTTTTGCCTCCTTTACCCAATGGTTACGCACATGGAGGCGTTCGGACGATACGGAACAACCAGAGGGGCGGACTGCAGCAACAACCAGCGCACACTGGGATCTTCTTCTATCCACGACTTTGTAAAATAGCGGCTGGCCGTCCAGTTGGCTTTTTCATCATGAATAGCACCGTAACAGCGTGTTCCCTCCAGTCCCTCGCGAGATCCGAGCAGTACCGTCTTTTCCGGCAGAAGCTTTGCCGTCTGTCCGGCGTCATTGATATAGGTGTCGTTATAAACCCAGATATCAAAATCACCGATTGAGCCGATATAACGGGCTTTGGCATCTTCCGAACGCAACGTCGGATCGATGGAAAGACTGTTGTTTGTGCCGCGGCGGATGTCCAGATATTTCTGCACGATGTCATTACCCCGGAAAATCTTCCATGCCTGCGGATCCATAACCACGGTTTTGGCGACTACGCCGGATTTATCCTGAATGGCAATTGCCCAGTCTTCCAGATTGTCAATCGGATTGACACCGGCGGTTTCCCAGGTTGATGAACCGCTCAAAGCTTTGGTTAACGTCTCATCTCTTCCGAAATCAACCGTCTGCGCCGGATAACCGTCCCCGGACACGATAACTTTGCCGGTGCGCAAAATTTCCGCCGCCATCACTTCCTCGCGGCGGGTCAGATTGTCCAGTTGATCCTTAAGGTGTGTTGCCAATGCCCGTTCATAACGCTGAGCAGGGGACAAAGAACCGCCGATTGCCTCGCCGGCAACGCGCTTATAAGGTATGTTGGCATCAAAACGACGTTTATCCTTGACATACGCCGGTTTGAACGATTTGGTCTGATAACCGCCGCCGTCAACGACCTTTCCCGGCAGCAGAGGTGACACAAACGGCGAGATTCTCGGTTTGCTGTCCGTCACATCAAAGAAAATCTCTTCTTTGTCGGAAGTCTGAACATTTGGAAAAAACGTATCCAAAAGAAATGACGGCGGTGTCCGCAGGCGTTCCACCACTTTGGCCAACACTTGGGTTGAAAAAATATCCATCTGTTTATGCTCCTAATATGCTTGGTTGTTTTTGATAAAAATGTTTTTGGCGCGGAGAGCGTCTTTCAGGCCATCGACCGTAAGCCCGCTCCCGACAGTCAGCGCCGCCGCATTGAACTCTCCGGTCAGATAAACAACGGCCTGTTTGTCTTCTTCCGACGCATCGACCGTTTCCGCCAGAACGGCGTAAGCATCCTTTGAACCATCCGTTGCCGCCGATGTGCAAATCGTGCATTTGCCGCTGGCCGTGATTTTGCCAAGAATGGTTCCACGGGCATACTTGCCACCGGAAACGGTGGCCAACTCGGCAATCCTTGGAAATTCGCCGGCCAACAAATTGTCGGAGGTGCTGGAACCCTGATCCGTAAATCCCTGTGCTGTCATCTGTTTCTCCTTAAATTAAAGAGGCGATGCGCTGAGCAACCGCCTCCGGGTTTTCATTGTCGGCTTCCGCCGCCGGACGGATGTCCGGATTCTTAATTGCCGCCATGGCCTGTTCAAAAGCGCTTTCCCGATGAGTGGGAACAGTCGCCAAAATCTCCAGGATATCGTCTGCCGCCAAATCCGTTTTTGTCAGCAGTAATTTTGCCGTGTTATCCTTTCCTTGAGTGACCTCAGAGGCAAAGACTTGCGCCATGCGTTCCCGTTCTGTGCGCCGAATATCCTCGGCGCTTGATTTTTCATTATCATTCATGAATATTTTCTCCGTTTGTTGAAAATTAAAGCCTGCGATTATCGCCTCAAACGAGGACAACCCGTCCGCCAGGCCGTTGCGAACGGCATATTGGCCGACAGCCACATCGCCGGCACCAAAATTTTTAACCACATCCACCGCCGTGATACCGCGGTTGCGGGCGATTTTGGCGATAAAAACCTCCGCCAGCTCATCAACCCTTGCCTGAATTTTGGCTCTGCCTTCTTCCGTGTTAATATCAGGACGCTTGTTGGGGCTTTGAGAAGAAACGATTTCTATTGTTTTGCCGTCATCATCCTGTTCAAAAACAGAAACCACCCCGATAGAACCAAGTACCGCCGTATCGGAAGCCAAAATCTTATCACAGGCAGAGGCAATCCAGTATGCCCCGGAACAACAGGCCCCGGATGCATATGCGACAATCGGCTTTTTCCCTCTCGCCTGAAAAATCATGTCCGCCAGCTCCGAACAGCCGTTGACTTCACCGCCCGGACTGTCAATATCAAGCAAAATGGCTTTAACTTCAGGATGTTGCAACGCTTTGTTAAAGTCCCGAGCCAGCAGTTCATACGACGTTGCGCCGCAAATCCTTGTCATCAGGTTGGCATAGCGAAACAACGGGCCGGACACTTTAAGAACAGCAACGCCGTCTCTGATTGAGGCGGCGTTGGCATCTTTCATATCTTTGCCCATCTCCCGGGCTATGGCTTCAGGTGTTTTACGGCTTTCTTTCGCGATCTCCGCCATCGTTCCCATCATCTCCGGCGTCATCGCCCAAATGCTTTTGTTTAGTATTTTCATTGATCAACCCCAAATCTTTAAGTTTATTTTTTTCCCGAACCCGTTGTTCTACCACTTCCTCCCAATCCAGTCCCTGAGAGGCGCACTCGTTTTCCAGCGTGGACAAACCGATTTCCATGCGGAGTTGGCAGGCCTGCGCTTCCTTAACCGGATCAACCCAACCACGTCCCGGACCAATCCATTTGCATCGGGTGTAGGCGTAGCGGTTTTTATAAAAATCAGGCGCATCCACCAAACCTTTGTTGACCATTTCTTCAAGCCACAATTCATAGACCGGTGTTGCCCAATAGTCTGCCAGCCATTGCCGCCGTCCGTTAAAATAGCGCCATGCCTCCAACAATGCTGACCTCGCTGAGGAATAGTTGGTTTTGGAAAAGTCCTTCAGCAACAATTCATACGGGATGTTTAATCCCGTGCCGATATGTCGGAGTAAATTCTCCACAAAGCTTCCATAAGCGGAGTTGGGCCGGCTTGGCGTAAACGGCGCAACCTTGTCTCCGGGAAATATCGGAATAATGGAGCCGCCCTCCAACTTAACCTGCCAATCTTTCTTGGCGTTCAAATAATCATCGCTGGAACCGCCAAACAATTCGTTTAATTCTTCGCCACCCATCGGTGTTTCGATAAAAGCGGCAATCATCGCGTTGACAATCGCCGCCTGCAATTCGGAACGCTCATAATGGTCAAGCATTTTAAACATTGGCATAATCGCAGAAAGGATTGGTTTTCCCCGGGTCTGTCCAATACGGCTGACATCATGAACATGTAGCACCCGCCTCCGGCCAAAAGGTGTAAAAGCCGGAACACGCTCCCATTCCAGCGAAGACATCCAATAATCTCCCGGATGTTCTTTTAAAATATGATAGGCAACCGGAGCACCGAAACGGTCAATCTCCACGCCGCCACGCAGATTCTTACTATCCGTGCTGTTATTCGGATTGGACAGCCTGTCAGGTTCGATTAGCTGCATGGTTGTGGCAACCGGACGTTCCGGCAGCCACAAAGCCAATGCCAGTGCCTCGCCGTTAATCAAACAGGATTTAAAAACCTGCGTTGTCAGTCCATGAAAATTGAGGCTTTGCGCTGCGTCACACATAAAAGTCTCCGACCAGGAGCGCCACAATCCCTCAACTGTGGTCTGCCATTCCTCCTCCCAATCCTTGGTTTTGCCTAAAAGTTTGTAGTCCGGCTTGGCGGAAAGACGAAAACCCGTGCCAACAATGTTGTCAGTCAGCGTCTGCATCGCACCACTGGCAATCCCGTGGTTGCGGGACAAATCTCTGGAACGGGCGACCATTGTGGAAAGTTCGGGCAAAAGATCGCTATCCGCCGAACCCCGCCCGGGCTGCCATGAGGCAATCTCCCTAAGTGTCTGCGATGCCGCTTTATGTGATGTATCTGTCATGATTTTCCATAAAAAAACACCTCAACAAATTGTTGAGGTGTTAAAAATTTGTGTTAATTAATTAAAAAATTAAGAATATCATCGGCTTTTGTTTTTGTACTTCCTGAAACGCTGTATGCATTAATTATTTTATTAGCATCATTTACCATTAAGAATAAAATTTTATCACTGTTAATTAAAATGTTAGCATCAGCTAATTTTGTTGCCAAATTTTCTCCCTTACAAAAAAGTGTAGATGTAGTTTCATCAAAAAAAATATCAGATGTATTTTGTTCAAAGAAATCATCCAATTTTTGATATCTATCATTATATGTTGGACTATCTGCTAATCTAAATGTTACAATATATTTTGCCATTATTTTTTTATTCCTTTATTAAATTAATAACTAAAATTTATATAGTTAACAGAATCTTAAAGCGCAAGCCTAGAAGCAAATTTTTATGATTTTTCGTCTTCCAACACATATCCCCTCTGCCGTAGCAATTTGTGATTTAAGGTTTGCAATATAGGTTTCCAAGTTTGTCCGATTAGCCTGATTGTAAGTCACCGAACCAAAATTGCCGATATTGACCGAAACTTCCCTTGCGCCTATCATCAGCTGATGATAAGCTTCTTCAGCCTCAGCCAGTCTGGTTTTTAATATTTCCTTATCTACAGCCATGGATCATCCACCTTTGTCGCTTTCATCTGTATAAATCTTGCCGGTTTCTTCTTCGGCTTAGCCTCAGACGTTGCTGGAATAAGAGCCTCCAGCTCGGCCCAGGCTTTTTCACTCATGCGGTCAAGGCCGTAAATAGCCGCGCCGGCTCGGGCGTAAACCCGACAGTCCAAAGCCTCGTTGCGCCGCGCAGGATCTTTTTCCCAAACCGGTTTCGGATAGCCGTTGCTTATCCTGACCACCTGCCGCTCCGCTGTCAGCTGTTTGAAATATTCCTCGGCATACTGCGGAAAATGGCAGCGTCCAAACTGCGAGGCATCCTCGCCGACACGTTCCATCTTAAGCCAACGGTATAGCTCAGTCTTGATGACCGGACCGGACACATTCCATACTTTCAGTCCCTTTTTCCTGGTGTCGGCCTTGGACGTGGACAACAACATCGCCGTGTCCCGGCTCTGACCCTTGACCGCAACCACTGTCCTCGGCTGGCTTGCTCTCGCGCCGTTGCCTCCCCAAACGGCTTGGCAGAACTGCCTTACAAACGAATAAACATCCTGCGTGGCATATCCGGAATCAACGCACATCACCCGTATCGGCAGTGTTATGCCGCTTTCATGCGGATAATCTTTTGTCAGCACATTTTCAAGTTTGCGCCAGACTTCCGGTCGGGCAGTGTCTCCGTCTAAAACAAAATATTCCACCGACCAGCTTTGTTTCTGCCTTCCCCAAGCCACAACTTCGCATTCAATGCGGTCTTTTTGAATATCAACACCAGCGGTCAAGAACAATCCGCCGTAAGGAACCGTCCCAATCGGATAAGTTTCTCTGGCTTCATACAGGCGCTGCCATTCCGGCGCATCGCTTTCCGCCTCAAAGGTCTCACCCAGAATGGTGTTTTGAAAGCCTTGCATCAGGCTCGGATTTTTCTTGGTTTTCTCATAAATGGCCACGCATTCTTTCCACGACAGCCAGCCGATCGGCGAATACAGAGACGATAAATGGAAACCAGCCGTCACACCATCGCTGGATGCGGTTGCCTGCCAGTGGCCGTTGGCCAGCATCTGAGTTTTGTAATGTTCACCGATATGTCCGCCGCAATACTCGCACGCATAGAACACGTTGCCATCTTCCGACCGTACCTGTTTCCATTCCAACCGCTGATAAGCGCCGCAGAAAGGACAAGGCACCAAGAAATAGCGCTTGTCGGAGTTTTCAAACTCCCGCTCAATATTGGACAGACCTTTGATAGTCGGCGTGGACACCAGAAAAATCTTTTTTCTTTTGTTGAATGTGGCGGTTCGCCGTTCCGCCAGCAAAATCGGATCGCCTTCGCCGTCAATATTCTGCGGATAACCGTCAATCTCATCCATAAACAGATACCGCGCCGGCATGGAACGCAGCCCCACCGCCGAGTTTGCTCCGGTCATCACCAACACACCGCCCGGAAAATCCTTGGACAACATAGTGTTGCCGCTGTCCCGGGAACGCGCCGGAGCCACCAGTTTTTTTAGTTCCGGACAATCCTCAATCAGAGGATCTATGCGTTGTTTGGAATTACGCTTGGCCATTTCCACCGTTGGCGACACCGCCATAATCGGCCCCGGCGCTTTGTGCATGACATATCCCAGCCAGTTGTTGCCGCATTCCGTGCCTCCGATTTGCGCGCCTTTCATAAACACAACCTTTTGAACGGGGCTTTTCGGCGACAGGCAGTCCATAATCTCTTTCAAATACGGCGTTCTGTCTGTCCGCCAGCGCCCCGGTTCCGATGCCGACTTACTGGAAAGAATGCGGTATTTATCGGCCCATTCCGACACCGGCATATATGAATCCGGTTCCACGCCCTTGAAAAATTCATCCTCAATATAGCCCTTCGCGTCAAAGCTCCCGGTCGATAAGCTCTCTGCTTTCGGAGAGGAGTTTCCGTATGTATTCATCCAACACCACCGCCGTCTTATGTTCATCCGTGCCGAGTTCAGCCGCGATTAACGCCCCATAGCGGGTGGAAAAGCCGGAAAACAAATCCCGCAAAGCTCTCCCGAGGTTGAATGCGTGCTGTCCGGCCTTTTTGCGGTCGATTGTTTCTCCCGTTACCATTTTGAGTTTTGCTTTGGCCAGCATCGCCCGATAATAAATATCCGCTGTTTTGGCCTGCTGAAAGGTTGAAAAATTCTGCCGTCCGCCGCCGGATAATTCCGGCTGAGCCTCAAACAATGGATCGGCCTTACGGCTTTTGGCCGGATCTGTATTCATAAACCATTCCCTATTGGCTTCATCCACATCGATTTTACCGTCCGGCGTTTTATGAATACGCCCCGAGGTAATCGCCGTTTGCACGGCATTCAACCGTACACCCCGAATTCTGGCATATTCCCGAAGCGATACTTTCATACTATTATTTTTCATTGAATATTAAATTTTTACATTATAAAATTAATAAAATTTTAGTAAGGAGATGTTCTATGGCATTAAATTTGAGTAAGACAGTTGTTGATATTTTAAAATCTCACCCAGAACAGTATTTTACAGCTAGAGAATTAGCTGAAGAAGTCTTAAATCTCAAACCAGAAGAATGTTCTGAAAAAATGAATAGAAGCAAGGCTACTGTTGTACCTATTAACAATAAAGAAACGTTATTAAATCAACTGGTAGCCGAAATAGGAAGCTATAAAAAACGCATTCAAAATATTTCTTCAAATGTAAAAATGACAGCAGAACGCCCTAGAAAATATTACTACTCAGAAAAAACTGATGCCGAAGAAATTGTTGAAGCAGAAAAAATTACTAAACAAAACAAGCACCCTGAACACGATTCTTATCCTCTTTTGTGTCAATATTTATACAATGAATTAAATATCTTTCCTAAAAGAATTGATGAAAAAAAGTCATCAAATACTAAAGGAAAAAACGGTAATATTTGGTTACATCCCGATGTTGTTGGTCTTAAAAATCTTTCTGACGGTTGGAACGCGGATGTAGTCAATTGTGCCAATAAACATGCATTTAATAAAACCTCCTTATGGTCTTTTGAAGTCAAAGTTAAAATAAATCTATCAAATGTCAGAGAATATTTTTTCCAAACAGTTTCAAATTCCAGCTGGGCAAATTATTCTTATTTAGTTGCTCAAGAAATCGATGATAAAGCAATGGATGAACTCCGTATTTTGTGTGGTGGACATCAAATAGGTCTAATAAAACTTGAAAAGGATAATCCAACTGAAAGCCAAATTTTAATTCCTGCTCCTGAAAAACAAGCTTTAGATTGGGATATGATAGACCGAATTGTCAAAGAAAACCCTGATTTTAAAGAATTTATCAATCTAATAACAGAATTTTATCAAACCGGAAAACTTAAAGAGCGTGATTGGGATATTCTACAAAATTAACTATTCCACGTTAAACCACTTAAGGCAGGTCGACAGCAAATGGTCATAATTACCTGCTGTTGCCTCCTTTTGAAACTCTTGCCGTTCCTCCTCCGATAAACCAGCGCGCTTCATTGCTTGCAAGCATCTATTTAGGATAAAAAAGGCATTTCCGTCTTCTCCAACCAATTTTACTTTAATATCCTTATATTTTGGCATTTTTATTCCTCCCATTCGGGTATCAGGTCGCCGCTGTCAAGGTCGGGATTGTAGCCTGTAAAGTTCTCGGTGCTTAATCTGACCCCGCCGACCGCTTGGATAACTATCCCGTATTTTAAGCTCAGCGCCTTTAATTCTTTACAAAAATCCCGATACTTTTGAGGAATGATATCCTGATAGGTCGTTTCATCAACATAATACCTGTAGTCTTCAATAATGCGTTCTTTGGTTAACCTGCGGTCTGCTATTTTTATAAAGGTTTCGACATTCGTCCTGATCTCCTCCATGTAGCTGTCGGCGATATGTCTTCCCCAGCGGCTGTCCATAAGTTTCTGGGTTTCTTCAGGAGTAAGTCCTGAATTCCTCTGGATAAGTTTGGCAGTCTCATTCCATAATCTGGTCATGTCCTTTTTATGTTTAAGATAACCTTCCGCCGTTCCCCAGAATCCCCATCCTTTATTTTCTGTTTCTAAAATCGTAGTCATTATTTTATCCTTTCTTTCAATTTATTGTAGAGTTTTCATCCTCTTTACAACACAATGAATGCTTGGAAATAAGGGAAAGTCCAGTTAATTCTGCATTATTTTTCATTATAACAAATTGAATTATAATGATATTTTTGAAATAACGGGTTTGCTGGCGATAATTCGGCCGCTTAAAGGGATACAACTTTTTTCTCGTACAATATACCGCTTGATTGACTATTCAAACTTTCTGCATGACTTTCAAAGAGTTGCGCTTTTTGGCTCGTGTACTCTTCCCAGCGGCGGACAATCACATCGCAAAACTTCGGATCAAGCTCAATCAAACGGGCTTTACGCCCGGTTTTCTCGGCCGCGATAATCGTGGAACCGGAGCCGCCGAAGCCGTCCAACACGATGTCTCCCAATTTTGAACTGTTATTTATGGCTCTTTCCACTAGTTCCACCGGTTTCATCGTTGGATGCAGATCGTTTTTGACCGGTTTGTTGTACGCCCAGACATCGGATTGATCACGGTCGCCGCACCAGTAGTGTTTTTGATTGGCATTCCAACCATACAAAATCGGTTCATACTGCCGCTGATAATCCGCTCGTCCAAGAGTGAAAGTGTTTTTGGCCCAGATGATAAAAGTCGACCATTTGCCGCCGGCAGAGATAAAAGCATTGTAAAGAGTATGAAGTTCACTGGAACTCATACAGATATACACTGCTCCTTTGTTGAACATCATAAGGTTGGACAGGCTGTCGGTTAGAAATTGTGCAAAACCATCACCGAGATTATCATTCATAATTTTACGCCCGCCAAGCGTTCCGGCATGATAACGCAGACTGTCTTTCATGGTTGAGCCATAGTTTACATTATACGGAGGATCGGTAAAAATCATGGACGCAACATCATCTTGCATCAGTTTTTTGACATCGTCATATATGGTGGTATCGCCACACAGCAGACGGTGTTCGCCTAAAAGCCAGATATCACCGGGCTTGGTCATCGCTTCTTCAGGAACTTCCGGCACTTCATCCTCATTGGCATCAGAAGAAGTTTCCGGCTCGCCGAAAGCATCCAGTTCTTTTAATTCCTCTTCAGAAAATCCCAAAATATCAAGGTTAAACTCCAGATCGCCCAGTTCTTTCATCTCCAGCGCCAGCATCTCCTCATCCCAGCCGGCATTTAGAGCGATTTTATTATCGGCGATGACCAACGCCCGCCGCTGAATCTCGGTCAGATGCGGCAAACGGATGACTGGAACTTCTTTTAACCCCATACGTTGAGCCGCAAGCAATCTGCCATGCCCGGCAATAATGACATCATCCACACCAATCAAAATCGGATTGGTAAAGCCGAACTCTTTGATGCTGGCGGCAATCTGAGCGATTTGCTCATCGTTATGTGTACGCGAATTGCGTGCGTAAGGGATGAGCTTATCTATCGGATAATTCTCTTGGAACTCCATAAATTTCTCCGTAAAAAACAAAAGTGACCAGACAAAAACATGGGGTGACCAGCCGCCAAAAACAAAATATCTCCGAAAACCTTATTTTGCTTGGTTTTCAGAGATATGCCGACCAGTAAACAAAAACGCCGGACGCTAGAATTGCGCCGCGGCTTGCGCCCCCGCATACGATTTAATCACGGGAAGGACCCGTAGTTATGTTCCAATAGCTAAATGACAAAGTGAAAAATGTATCGAAAGAAAAAAGAATTTCAACCAGACAAGAGCTATTCTTATAGTATATTACATATAATTGTTACTTCACTGTCCCTTCAATTTTGCAACACATTCCTCTACTATCCCCTTGAACCAAGTTATTAATCTTAGAGCTTCTTCTTGACCATAAAACTTAGCTGCACAGCTAATAGGGACTATTTCAAATAATATTAACCAGATTAAACCTTTTCCAAATATAGCAACAACTAAATCAGCAACAAAGAACAAAACAAATATAGCCCAAAATTTATAATTATTTATTGTATCATTTGCCTTAGCTAATTTATCTTGCAATATCTCAATCTGTTTTGCTGTTGTTTCTTGATATTTATCATCATCAGACTTTTCAACATTATACTTAATAATGTCTGGTAGATCATTAATTAAACTAAGATGAATAACTTTAGATTTATTTTTGGTTGTACTTTCCATAATCCAGACCTATTCCTTCTTCTTCTTCCAAATATCAGAATATTCCTGTTTCATGGCATCTTCAGAAATATAAATATTTTTTGCCCCAGGCACATATACACTTTCCCACGCTGTACCTTTACGATGCGTCAGATTTACAAGTTGAAATGGTTTCAAATTAGATAATAGCTCAGATACAGCAGAGATAAAACTATTTTCTTCTTCTGAACATCTTTCTTTCATTTCAGGGAAAGCCCATTCTTGAATTGGCTTATTACCAAAAATCTTAAATCTGTGATAAACATCCGGAACAACTGGTCCGTAATCCCACGCTTCAAAATCACCTCTAAATAAATGATGATTAAACATCCCTATATGCAAGACTTGCGAAATATATAACATTTTTTGAAGTTCTAAATTGGAAACATTCCAATTCCTCGCCTCACATAACTTTTTCGCTACAGTAAATACATTACACATATTAGCTCCTTATTATGCACATAATATTAAATAACTAATCATATGTAAATTTTTAGTTAGTTTTTTTCAACATTAAATCAAACCATTCCTACACAACCTCGCGAACACAGGCTTATTCAGCCCAAGCTCGGTAATAATTTCGGACGGTTTCTTATTAATCTGCAAAGAATGTTCAGTGACCACACCATGCTTAACTGTTTTCACAACAGCATTCGGTAATTCTGATCGGCCGATACAGGATGAAAGGTAAACAAAACACTCGTCATTGTCTTGCAAATATTCCAAGGCCAGTTTACGGGCATAAAAATTAAGTGTCACGTCGGCTTTGCTGGCATCCTTTGTCCATGGACTTCCGCCGCCGATCGGGCAAGCCGTTCCATAAAAATCGCACGCCAGCTTCCGACCGGCCACGCCGCAATCGGCCACGGATGAATGATATTTATATGTTCCCGTGCCATTGACAATAATATTTTCCGGCTCCTCTCCCAGCGCCAAAACAATAAAAGTCGTCAGGTCAACATCTTTAAGCATCGGAACAGCCACAACCACCGTTTCCACACCGCCAAGCTCATTCAGTGTAATCTGCGTTTTGATGTCAATGCCCAAGTGGATGTTTTGCAAAGCATACTCATATAAAGCGTTACATAATTTTTTGGCCAGATATTGTTCGCGGCTGATGTTGCTCGTACCCTGACAAGCGTAACCGACAAATACCCCCTGATCACCCCAGCCGTCTTGTTCAACTCCTTGTGAAATATCTGCCGACTGTTTGCCGATAAGATTGATAATCTGCAGTTTCTCGGGATTAATGGCGTAATTTCCCCAACGATGGCTGTAAAACTTATCATACCCGATTTCCGCCAGCGCTTCGACAACATAAAAATTAATTCTTGCCAGGTTTACATCACCCGTGATTTCACCGCCTAACACAACCGTGTTACCTTTTACCATTACTTCAACGGCATATTTGACCGCCGAGTCTTGTTCAATCATCCTGTCTAAAATATAAGACGAAATATAATCCGCCATTTTGTCAGGGTGTCCAAGCGATACCGCTTCCGCAGTTTTTTTCATCACCGCTCCTTTATCAAGCATAAAAAAGGCCCGTAGGCGATATACCTGCGGACTCTAAAAAATATCAAAAAGGGCGGATTGTTCACCTCCGCCCCGATTATACCTGTCTTTGTAACCGTTTTTTGCTGATTTGTAAACCACGAAAATGTCAATGACATTTTAGGCATCCATATTGAATTTTAATAAGGGCTTTTTCATGGCGCAAGGCCAATATCTGCCGTGAAACGCCAAATTCCCGGCACAACAACTTCCAGGGAATACGGTTGGCTCTTTTCCAAACCAGCCGGCGTTCATCAACCGATAATATGGGCAGCCACTCCAGCATCACCTGTTCCCATAAAGATATCTGCTCCTGATTTGGACGGACTTTAAGCGGACGCTTGTCCATAAAAACAATTTCTTGCGGCGTGTAAATAATATCCGGCATACAACACCGGTATTTGGGAGCGCGGACAGCCGGCAAAAGCCTATCCACATAAGCGGCGGTTTCCAAATCTTGCTTGATTTTTTCAATTGTAATATCAGCCATCTTGCACCGCCTTTACCTTGCCAAGCACATCCGAACAAACATTCGCCAGAGTCTCCATCTCCGAATAAGCGATGCCGTTTTCCTTGCAAAACCATTTTCGGACAGCTTTTTTCCAGTCCACGGCAATGTATTTTTTACCGTTCATCCAACCGCGTGCCTCATTCCAGCGCACAAAAGCGGCCGGATCTATCGCGTAACCGCTTTCCCGACAATACGCCGCCACGTCCTCAACACTCGGCGCACCGGCGTAAACAGGCTTATCCACAGCCTCCGTCCCTTTATCTTTATCTACAGATTCACGTACATATACCGATTCATTCTCCGATTCATCTGATGGGGATGTCGGCACATTTGCTTGCTCTTTGTTGGAACTTTGCTTTGATTTTGCTTGACGTTTGCTGTTTTTTTGCTTGGCGCTGGCTTGACGCTTTTCACGGACTTCCAAATACTTGGCATTGTTTTTCTCAATTGTTTCCTGAATTAATGAAAAACGCTTTTTTACCGGGTCTGATAATTTAAAAGAAACATCTCCGTAAAAATTTTTTTCACACAGCGCAATTATTAAATCAGCTATCTGACTTTTCTTAAAATTATGCACAGCCGCAAGGAAATCTGCCGGATACAAAACAAAGGATGTTTTTTTATCCATTTTGCCCTCCGTCTTTAGAAGCCTTCTTTATATTTTTAATGCCCTGTATCCATTCCAGCGCCAAACTTGTGCGTTTGACCTCGTCTCGCACCATTTTCTCCAAGCGGTCGAGAGCGGACATTTCCAGATCCAATAAATAAATGACCGGAATTTTGCGTATCTCTTCCGTAACATAAACCGTGTGATCTTTTTTTCTCATGGCTGTTCCTTTCAAAGTTTGTTAATGACAACAGGAACACCCGCTGAAAATCAAAAATCGTTTCCGTTATTTTAATTTTTTTCTCATTTTTTCAAAAAAGCCGTAAATAGTCTTTTTACTGACATGCAGATCTCTGGAAATCTGATCAATGCTGTCGCCGCATAGAATACGTTTTACAATCTCTTTTTCCTTAGGTTCGGCGCAATTCATAATTTCGCTGACAATCAACCGTGTTTCCGTGTTTTCCTCAAAAGAAAACTCCTCATCAGCGTCATAGTCGGCCAATGAGGAGTATAAGAAATCGCGGCGATGGTATCTTTGCGTTAACAGGTTCGTGGCGTATTGCTTTATGGAATGCACCACTAAAGCCTCGTCCACATCCTGAACATTGTAAAACCGCCTCAAATAAAAAAGCAACAGCTCTTGAATTAAATCTTCCCGATCTTCATAAGAAAAGATCGGGGTTGACAACAATCTGCGAATTTGCGATAAAATTGTTATGCGGACATACGTAGGCAGTCCGTTAAAAACATTCAAGTTCATTGATAAGCCTCGTTAAATAATTGAATAGAGGCTTATTTTCAGGTTTAATCCATTTGCGTGCAATATACAGATAAAGCAATCATAAGTTGAAAATATACCACAGATGAGGACTTGACGTTATTTTAATAAAATATCGCCTGTGCAAAAATCTGTGTACAATCAAAAACTGAAGCCATACTTTAATCGCTGCTGAGACCAAAGCAATGGAATTTCCGATTCTAAAATTTTACGAAGGGAAAGTGTTTTGGGATAAACGCCATCCACAATGGCCGTCACAATATCCGGAGCAAGATACGTCATGCGCAACACTTTGCCGACATATTCACGGCTCAGACCTTCGCTCTTTGCCAAATCTTCGATAAACAGGTTTTCTTTTTTCATTTTATCCTGCCAAACAAAAGCTTTTATCAATGCCAAATATAATGGATTATTTTCGTCAGGTTTATATTTCTCGGGAGCGAATATTTTCAGTGAGCCGCGTTTCCGGCGTAAGCAGACGCGGTATAAAATCTCGTTTCTTTCACCGTTAATATTATTGGGAAACAAATCGTCTTTCATTTTATCGTCCATCAAACTGACGGCCAGTTCTGTATACATAATTTTGATACGATCAACATCCACGCGGATTTTTTGAATAAGCATAATCAATAGTTGGCGTAAAGTAATGGAAGACAATCTCTGAATAAAATCATCACCATCCTGTAATTTAGAAATAATTTGCACATCTTTAATATCAGGACGTATGATTTTTGCCCGTTCTATCAATCCGGAAAGGATTTTAGGCGATTTGATAATGCCTGCGATTTGCCGCAAGACGAAATTATCCATCTCGCCGGCGGGAATGCTTCCGATCTTGCAATTATTAAAGCCTTCCTTAACCGCGCGGAAAGAGGTGTAATATTCGTAAACTTTGTTCTTTTTATTTGATTTTGTGGAAATCATCGCTGCTTGGCAACAGTCGCAATAAATGAGGCCTTTAAGCAGAGCATGTTCAACAAAACGGGACGGCGCAAGTCTGCCGATGCGGTTCTGGCTTTTGATTTTTTGAACTTCATCAAATAATTCCTGTGAAATGATTGCATGATGCTGACCATCGTAAACTTTGTCTTTATGAGGAACTTTGCCGATATAAAGCACGTTTTTCAACATACTGCTCACGCGCATATGGGTGAATTTCCCATTTCCCTTGCTTAATGTGGTGTAACCATTGTTGTTTAGCCATTCCGCCACCGCAATTTCTGAACGAAAAATCAGATATTTTTCAAAAGCTAAACGCACAATTTTCGCTTCCTCGGGAATAATCTCCAATTTTTTATTCACGGAAACATAACCAAGCGGTAAAACACCACCCATCCACATGCCCTTCTTTTTGGAAGCGTCCACTTTATCCCGGATACGTTCGGTAATAACCTCCCGCTCAAATTGAGCAAAAGAAAGTAAAACATTCAGCGTCAGGCGCCCCATGGAATCATAAGTGTTAAAATTCTGCGTCACTGACACAAAAGAACATTGATTACGGTCAAAAATTTCAACAAGTTTTGAAAAATCAATCAGCGAACGTGTCAATCTGTCGATTTTATAAACAACAATCATATCAACCATTCCAGCCTCAACATCCTTTAAAAGCTGTTGCAAGGCCGGACGTTTCAATGTGCCGCCGGAAAAACCGCCATCGTCATAATGGGTGGGGATGATTTCCCATCCTTGATAAGCCTGGCTTTTAATGTAGTTTTCTCCGGATTCCCGTTGCGCTTCCAGCGTGTTAAATTCTTTTTCGAGACCATCTTCCGTTGATTTCCGGGTATAAACGGCACATCGTATGGTTTTCATTTATTCTCTCCCAATCCAAAGAAAAAGCGTCCGGAAATTCGTTTGCCCGTGATTTTTAAAGCAACCGCGGACAGACTTTTGTAATAAATCCCCTCAAATTGAAAGCCGGCGGTAGAAACAATAACATTATATTCTTTTCCGCGATAGGTCTTAACCAGACGGGTTCCAACCGGAGGAAGGCACGTGCCATCGTTGTCCTCGGCGTGTTTCAAAACCGTTTTACCAAGCAATAGGCTTTTAATGTGTTCCGGAACGCCGCCATAGGCGAGTTCTTGCATTCGATAGGCAAGTCTGGGAATATAAAAACGCTTGGTTTTCCAAATCGGCTCACTGTCAAAATATTGCCGCCACATTTCTTTTAACTCGCCAACACTCATATCGTTGAGCCGTAAAACGTCAGTTTCCACCATTTTCAACTCCTTTCTCAACAACATGAATGCTCTTTATTCTCTTATTATCCAGTCCTTTCTGCGGCAAATCCGGACTATCTTTTCCATCAATCAAAGTCAAAAGTTCCGGCAGTAAAAGTTGTATGATTTTTTGAATGTCTGTCATTTTGAACCTCCGACAGGATCACCCGTATAAAATCAAAAACCGTTTCCAAAAATTTTCAAAAAAACGCATCAGATTGAAATTAAAAGAAAAATATTTGTATCAATATAATTGCCTCTTATACAAAGAGAACCCAAAGAGGAAGTTGGGTCAAAAAGCGCCTGTGGAAACAATAAAAACATGGTAATCTCTTGAAGGGCGTTGTTTGGGCTGTTCAGACCTTCAAAAAAGTATATATTTGGGGTATTTTGAACCGATTTTGGCAAAAAAAACAAAGATACTGGAGAATAGGGCGCGACCATCAAAATAAAAGATGAATCCCGCAGTTTCTTTAACTTTTCAAGGTATTCGGGATACAAAAAAGAGGAAGTATAAACTTCCTCTTTCACAACTGGTTGCGGGGGCAGGATTTGAACCTACGACCTTCAGGTTATGAGCCTGACGAGCTACCGGGCTGCTCCACCCCGCGATAAATGATGGTGCATAGATACGCTTTTTCTCCATTGATGTCAAGACAAAAAAACAAATTTCTCAAAAAAACAGCGAAATCAGGATCGCAAATATGAAAACCGCCACCACCAGCCAATGCCAAAGTTTCATTTCCATCTCCTTTTAATTAAAAAGAATCAGCGCCAAAGTCACCAGCAATACGACTGCTGCGGCGATTTTCCAATGTTTTTGTTCCCACATGCCGTTCTTCCCGCATCTGTTGTCTGCGGTTGATATAGTCCGAATTTTCGGCAAAACAAGAGGAAATGCGTCTATTTTTCAAACCGCCCGCAAAAATCCGCGGCATCCGGCATTTTATCCCCGGATCCGGCAAAAAAGCCGCCTGCTTGCAGACGGCTCACAACACCTCTTACAGATAAATGGAAATAACATAAAGTATAACCGCCGCGTAGACGCCGGCAAAAATATCGTCCAGCATCACGCCCCAGGCGTTTAAGACCTTGGAATCCGCCCAGCGCGCCGGCTGCGGCTTGGTAATGTCAAATACCCTGAACAAGCCGAAACCGAACAAATACAGCAGAAAGGCCCGCCAGTCCGCCGCACCGGTCAGCTGATCCGCCACCGCAACAAAAGTAAACAGCTGACCGGCCGTTTCATCAATCACCACGATCGACGGATCGTGTTTGGTATATTTCAAGACCTCTTTGGTGGCCAGGGTTCCGGCAAAAAAGACGACAACCGCCGCTGCGGCAATTCCGACCGTGCCGCCGTAATAGGCAGCGGCAAAAGCAAACGGAAGCGTGGCAAGCGAACCGGCCGTACCCGACGCAAACGGACAATAACCGACCCCGAACATGGTGGCAACAAAATACGAAAACTTTTTATACATGCTGATTTTCCCGACAAATTAAGTTTATGGGAAAGGTATATGAAAAATTTTTTTCATTCAATTAAAAAAATATGTTGTCATATATTTTTTTTGTGGTAAATATACATCCGTTATCGGATTGTAGTTCAGCCTGGTAGAACGCTACGTTCGGGACGTAGAGGTCGCTGGTTCGAGTCCAGTCAATCCGACCAACCTTACCTGCCTTTTGCGGCAGGTATTTTTTTATCCGCCGCCAAAGGCAACGGTACGGCAACACGGGATCAAAAAATGAAAGACATTATAAACGACCGCTGCGGCTGGGCGGGAACAGACGAACTTTATATCCGCTACCACGACGAAGAATGGGGCAGACAGGTCACCTCCGACCAAGTTCTGTTTGAATTTTTGCTGCTTGAAAGCGCTCAGGCCGGTTTGTCCTGGATTACCATCCTCCGAAAACGCGAAGGATACAAAAAGGCCTTTCATCATTTTGACGCCGTAAAAGTTGCGCAAATGACGGCGGAAGACGTTGAACGACTGATGAAATTTGACGGCATCGTCCGCAACCGCCTGAAAATTGCCGGCGCAATCAACAACGCGAAATGTTTCCTGGCCGTACAAAAAGAGTTCGGCAGTTTTTATCAGTATGTCGTCTCGTTTCTGCCCGGCGGCCGGCCGATTGTCAACCGCTTTACCGTTTTAAGCGAAATTCCTGCCTCGTCGCCGGAGTCGGACGCCCTCAGCAAAGACATGAAAAAACGGGGATTTAAGTTTTTCGGTTCAACCATCTGTTATGCTTTTCTGCAGGCAACCGGTTTTGTCGACGACCACCTGGAAGGTTGTTTCTGCAAAAAATAAAAACAGGCTCCGGCAAATACAGCAACCGTTTCCGGCTCCCTTCCCGAAAAAAATTAAAACCGCATTTTCTCCAAACAAAAGATTGAAAAAAACGATTTATTATGAATAAGATACAATTGGTAAATTGTTTAAAGGTCATTACATGAAGCAAATAAACGGAAAATTCAACTCGGCAAAAGTTTTTACGGACACGATCGACCCCGTTGCCGAAGAGCAGATAAAAACCCTGTGCAATCAGGAATTTACGCAGGGAAGTCTGATCCGCGTCATGCCGGACGTCCATGCCGGCGCCGGCTGCACGATCGGAACGACGATGACCGTCAAAGACAAAATCGTCCCCAACCTCGTCGGCGTGGACATCGGCTGCGGAATGGCAACTTACGTTTTGCGGGAAAAGGAAATTGACCCGGAAAAACTTGACGGTTTTATTCGTTCCTCAATTCCGGCCGGGATAAACATCCGCCAAACGCCGCACCCTTATATTGAAAACATCAGCCTTGAAGAGCTCAGGTGCCTGCCCCGCATCAACGTGCACAGAGTCGTTCACAGCCTGGGCACGCTCGGCGGAGGCAACCACTTTATCGAAGTTGACCGGGACGACGACGGCCGCATTTATCTGGTGATACACTCGGGAAGCCGTTACTTGGGAAAACAGGTGGCCGAATATTATCAGGAAGAAGCCGGAAAAAACCTTGACGGCAATTCGTTCTGCCAAATAAACGAAACCATAGAAAGGCTGAAAAAAGAAGGCCGCCGGACGGAGATTCAATCGGTCGTAACAGAATTAAAAAAACAAGCCGCGACAAAGGTTCCCAAAGCCCTGGCTTATCTTGAGGGGCGGCTGTTCGACGATTACGTTCACGACATGAAGATTGTTCAGAAATATGCCGTATATAACCGGAAAGCCATGGCTGAGGCCATAATCGCCTTTTTGGGGCTGCATATTGACGACTCCTTTACCACCATTCACAATTACATTGATACGGAAGCTATGATTTTACGAAAAGGGGCGGTTTCGGCCGGGAAAGGCGAAAAAATTCTCATCCCCGTAAACATGCGTGACGGCAGCCTGATCTGTACCGGCAAAGGAAACCCCGATTGGAACTGCTCTGCCCCGCACGGTGCCGGACGTCTGTACAGCAGGGTACAGGCCAAACGCATATTCGGCATGAACGACTTCAGACGATCCATGTCCGGCATCTACACCACCTCGATCAACGACGACACGCTTGACGAATGCCCGATGGCCTATAAAAACATGAGCGAGATCGTAAACAACATAGCGCCGACCGCGGAAATCGAAAAAATCATCAAACCGATCTATAATTTTAAAGCCGGGGAAACGACGGATTTTTCAAAAAAGTGAACATTTAACGGAAAACAGGAATGATCGAAAACAAATATGACGACGAAACCTTCTTTGCCAAATACAGCGCTTTTCCCCGCTCTGTTCACGGACTGAAAGCCGCCGGAGAATGGCACGAACTGAAAAAACTGCTGCCCGATTTTGCGGAAAAACGCGTACTGGACCTTGGCTGCGGCTTCGGCTGGCACTGTTTTTACGCGGCCGAACACGGGGCAAAACAGGTTCTCGGTATCGACGTTTCGGAAAAAATGCTGAAAACCGCCGCCGGAAAAAATCGCTTTGGCAACGTCAAATTCCGGAGAACGGCCATCGAAGATATTGATTTTGCCGAGAACTCTTTTGATGTCGTCATCAGTTCCCTGGCGTTGCATTACGTGGAAGATTTCGCCGCCGTATGCCGGAAAGTTGCGCAAATCCTGCCCGCCGGCGGCCGTTTTGTGTTTTCCGTCGAACATCCCGTTTTTACGGCTCAGGGAAAACAGGACTGGTGTTATGACAAAAAGGGAAACAAAAAACACTGGCCGGTCGACAATTATTTTTTTGAGGGAAAAAGGGAGGCCGTTTTCCTCGGAGAAAAAATAACCAAGCACCACAGAACCCTCACCACGTATATCCGCGGTCTGACGTCTGCCGACTTCCGGCTTACGGCACTGGTCGAACCCGAACCGCCCGCCGAGATGCTGCAAAGCATAACGGAAATGCGGGACGAACTGCGGCGGCCGATGATGCTGCTTGTTTCCGCGGCAAAAGAATAAAGTAAAAGCAATCCCCCGTTTTCCGTCCCGCCCGAAAAACGAAAAAACACCGATCCGGCCGGAAAAGCGCGGCAGCCTTTAGCGGTAAGACTGCCGGCGCTTCATGTAGTCGGCCAACGCCTTGTAAGGCGTTCTTTTGGGGGAAATGCAGTCAAACAACGCGTTGGCCAGACTGTAACCGGACATGTTGCGGCTGATTTTTATGTCCAGGGAATCCTTGATTTTCTTTTGCTGCCTTTCCGCTTCTGCCGGAGGAATGTTCAGGTTTCCGATATATCGGGAATATTCCGTCGCATCCGCCCTCTGGCGTTTGGACAACGCCATAATGTTGGCGCTGACCCGGTAGGAAATTTTCGAATAGGCTTCCTCCATTTCACTGTCCCTGATTGAGGCAAGGAACTTGCTCAAATCGGTATTGGGCACGTCGGAAGCGGAATTCGTCAGCTCGTAAAAACGGAGAATTTCCTTAAACCACGGCGTCGTAAACGCGTGCAGCTGATAACCGGCGTCCATGTCTTTCAACACCAGAAAGCCCCGCCGCTCGCCCCACAAAATGGAATTAATCGTTCGCGGCGGAATGCCTATGGCGCCGCCCTTCATCTTCCTTTCCAGATGGTTGTTCAGTTTGTTCAGATATTTGCCGTAGGTTTCATGGGTCACGAAAGGAAATCTGGCGTCCATCATGTCTTCCAGCAAATGTTTGGTATAACGGTCGTTGATCTGCGGCGTTTCCAGGGTGCGGGGCGTCGTATTGTCCATCAGCCGCCGCAAAACTTCAATGTTGGTCGTCTGTTTTCCGTCCGCATCCCTCGTCGGCATCTCATACTTCTCAATGTTAAACAAATCGTCGCCGGAAATTTTGTAATCGGGAAAATTCTTTTCGATGTAATTGATGATCCGCTGCAGTTTCATTCGTCTGTATTCTTCCTGCAATTCGGGATTAAGCCCCTTGGCCGCATCATAATACCAGACCATTCTTTTCAAAAGCTTATGCTGTTCGGGCTGCTGGTTGTGAATATAGGAACGCAACTGGGGAAAAGCGCCGCTGACGGCAATCGCGTCCAGCCGGATCCGTTCAAAGCGGTTTTCGTCGCTTGAAGGAATCTGTTCGGCGATACGGCACAGCCGGGTGATGTTGTAGGGCGTAACCCTGGAGGTTAGGCAGCGAAAGACAAAACCGCTGCTGCCATGGTCGCAGATATCGGTTCCCCAGATGTTGCCGACGGAATTGAGAATTTTGTTTTTCCCGTTTTTAATCACCGGCACCACGTTTTTGATCGCACCCGTCATCAAATCGTCGTCAATGTCGGAAAGCTTTTCGATATACTTGTCAAAATGCAGGGCAAACAGCATGAACTTCGCCGGCGGCAGTTTTCCGACGGCCTGCGACATGACTTCCAGCCGTTTTACTTCGTTAACGTCGTCTTTCAGATTCCGTTTGCCGAAAATCGGCGTTTTTATCTGTCCCAAATTGGCCACCAACACGCCGTAATCGACCGAATAAAACTTGTCGACAATTTCCCTTTTGCTGAATTCGACATGCTCCTCGTGATGCTTGTTGTAAAAAACGGAAACGGTAATGTCGTCCGGACGGGCATAGTTCAAAACCTTGGGAAAAGTTTCCGCAATTTTGTCGGCCAGAATCCCTTCCCGGTCAAGCGGCATTTGTTCCCTGACATAATTGTTGAGGACGCGGCACAAAAGATTTTTGTCGTCGTCATTGTCGCCGAGCGCTTCCGCAATGACGGCGAATTTTTTGCAGACCCGGCCTATCCGGTACAGTTCCAACGGACTTTTGTCCGAGAGCTGATACAGCAGTTCGGCCTGCGGAACTTTAAATTTTTTGCCTATGCGCAAAATTTTGGCAATATTTTCGATTTCATTGAAACTCTGTCGGCGGACGGCCTCGTCCGCAAAGCGCTTTTCCAGCCTTTCGTTGATATCGCCCGTTAAGGCCGGAGAAATAAAACTGTCTTCATTCATGATCAAAAACCGCATTTTTATCAAACAATGGCCCAAATATAACACAAACGCCTCATAAGCGCAAACATTTTTTGTCTAAAAAATTCAATTGAAATTGCGCCGGTAAAGATTACATCTTCTAAAAAACAGGGAGTTGTTCATGCTGCAAAACAAATCTTCGATGAATCTGCTCAACATCGTTGCGCTCGGCATCGGTTCGATCGTCGGCGCGGGTATTTTCGCCCTGCTCGGCCAGGTTATTCTCCTTTCCGGCCACAAGGCGTACTATTCTTTCATCATCGCCGGCGTCACCGCCATGTTTTCGGGCTATTCCTATGCCCGGCTGGCCGGCCGCTATCACACCGCCGGCGGTCTCACCGACTATTTTCACATCGCCTTTCCCGAAAAATGGATTTCCGGCGGCCTGTCGGTCGTCTATATGCTGACCTCGGCAATTTCAATCTCGATGATGGCCAAGGCTTTCGGCATTTATGCCACCGAACTGTTCGACCGTATCCCGCCGACCCCGCTCTGGATCAACTCGTTTGCCGCCCTGCTGATCATATCGCTCGCTTTTTTGAATATGCTGCAGGCTTCCGACGTCGGCCGTTCGGAAACGCTGATCGTCGGCATCAAAATGACGATCCTGCTGGTTCTGATCGTCGTCGCCTTCGCCCGCCCGGAAATGAAACTGGCGCCGGTCGACTTCCGCGCCGGGCCGACGGACTTTCTCCGCAGCATCGGCATCACCTTTTTTGCCTATGCCGGCTACGGCGTCATCACCAACGCCACCCCTTACGTCAAAAATCCGCACAAAACGATCGAAAGGGGAATTTTTCTCACTCTCGGCATCATCATCCTGTTCTATCTCGGGCTCACCTACGTGGTCTTGAACTATACGCCTTCCGGCGACCTGCTGCACAATACGGACACCGCGGTAACGGCGGTCGCCGACCGGCTGATCGGCTCCTGGGGCTACGCCTTCATGTTTCTTGCCGCCGTGCTGGCCTTCGTTTCCGGCATTAACGCCACTTTTTTCAGCATCTTCCGCATCTCCCGTTCCCTCGGCGAACAAAAAGTGCTGCCCGCAATTTACGAAAGGAAATTCTGGCGGCAGGGAACCTGGGGCAACTTTACCACCACCGCGCTGATCATCGCCGCCACCGTCGCGTTTGATTTCAGTTCAATCGTCAATCTGTCGAGCGCCGCCTATCTGGTCAGCTACCTCGGCATTTTTGCCGCCGACTGGCGCCTGCGGAAAGAAACGGAATCTTCGCCCGCCGTCATCCTTGTCGGCATGACGCTGATGATCCTCATTCTCGTCGCCTTCATCGTCAGCATTCTGCCTTCCTGAAAGAGGCCCCGCGTCCCGGGGCCCTTGTCATATTTTGTTACGGTTCATCTGCGCGGTATTGACGATCTTCAGTTTTTCCAGCCGCTGTTTTTTCACATACTTGAGATACCCCTCGTAAGAAAACAGCATCACCGCCGAAACAACCATCGGCAGCAGATAATAGATGATGCGATAGGCAAGCAGCGCGCCGAACAACATCGCCTGATTATGATCGCCCGGGATGATATACATAAACAGCCCTTCAAAAACGCCCAACCCGCCCGGCACCTGGCTGAACACGCCCAGCACCTGGGCAATGATAAACACCCCGATAAAAGTGGCAAAAGAAATGTCGACAAAAGGAATCAGCGAAAAATAGAGCACCAGCGAGGCCATCAGAATGTCCGCCGCGCCGATGAACACCTGCGCCAAAGCCATTCTGAACGGCGGCATTTCAAACACCACGCCTTTGACCATCAGCGGCTTTTTGTAAAACAGGCTGAGGCCGAAATAAACCGCCAGCCCGATCACCGACCCCAGGGTTACGACTTCGGTCGTCAGTTTGGAAACCGAACCGGCGCCGAATGCATGCGACGGGGTAATGACATAACCGACGATAATCAGAAAGAAACAGGCGACCAGATAGGTAAAGCCGGAAAAGGTTACCATCCGCACGATCTCGCCGCCGTGAAAACGCCAGCGGGTATACAGACGGTATCGGATGGTGCCGCCGGAAACGATCGCATGACCGGCGTTGTTACTGACCGAAAAACCGATAAAGCCGGCAAAAATCCATTTCCACGGTGCCAGTTTGCGCTTGATGTAACGCAATGCCAGATAATCATAGGATGACAGCGCCACATAACCGCCGATCGAGGCCAGACAGGCCATCCACAGATTGTGCGGGGGAATGCCGAGCAGCGCGTCCTTAATGTCCGTCCAGCTGTATTTGGAAAGCTGACGATAAAGCATGTAGGCAGCCAGCACAAAGAAAAACAGTCCCGCCCAGGAAACCATTTTTTTCAAAATTTTTTTGGTTTGTAATGCCATTATTTTTCCTTACGTTTTCTAAATTCCGCGTTCAAAATGCAAACGCCCTTTGCTTATATATAGTAATTATAGTTGTTATTTTCTAAAAATATTATAAATATATCATAAAGTTTTGCAATTTTTTGGCGGAGAAGAAAAAATGAAAGTTTTTGTCACCGGCGGACATGGCGGAATAGGTTCCGCCGTCTGCGAAAAATTCGCCCGGGAAGGATACGAAGTCACCGCTCCCGGCAGCAAAGAACTGGACCTTTCCGATCTTGCCGCGGTAAAAAACTACTTTGCCGCGCGGGACGGCCGTTTCGACGCCGTCGTTCATTGCGCCGGCTACAATCCGCCGCTCTCGGTCGAAGATACCACGATCGAAGAGTTTGACCGCACCCAGAACATCAACCTGACCTCGCTGCTTGAAATCACCCGTGCGGTCGCCCCTTACATGAAAGAACAAAAACGCGGCCGCATCGTCGGCATCGCCTCGCTTTACGCCACCATCTCGCGGGAAAACCGGGTTTCCTACGCCTGTTCCAAACACGGGCTGGTCGGACTGATCAAGACGCTGGCGCTTGAACTCGGACAATTCGGCGTCTTGTGCAACACGGTTTCTCCCGGCTATGTTGACACCGCCATGTTCCGCAGCCGCAACGATGCCGAAAAAAGAGCTTTTCTCGCTTCCAAAGTGCCTCTCAAACGACTGGCCGAACCGGCCGACATCGCCGAAGTGGTTTACTTTTTGTGCAGTGAAAACAACCGTTACCTGAACGGACAGGACATTATCGTCGACGGCGGCTTTATGGCCGGCAGCTTCCAATAGAAAAAATGCCCTTCACTTTCAGCCGAGAAAATCAATCAAACTTCCGGTCAGTACGCCGGCGGAGTATAAAATTGCGGTCAGCAGCAGGTTTTCCTTTAAGCGCGGATTGACCCGGTAAAGAACCAGCAGTCCCACACCGGCACCGACAAGAACACCCGCCATCATTGCGCCGAAACCGATTGCCCCTTCCAGATAAAGCCGGGTAACAATTACCGAGGCCGAACAATTCGGCACCAGCCCGATCAGCCCGGCCGCAGCCGGTCCCGCCAGCGGATGGGAAAGGAAACGGACAAACGGCGCCGCCCCGAGCATCGCCATCGCCAGATTAAACAAAAAGCTGACAACCAAAACAAACAGGGTAATTTTCAGCGAATGCCGGAGCGCTGACCGCCAGATTCCCCCGCCTTCTTCGCATTTGCAGTCATCATTGCGGCAAAGCGTTTCCACGTCAACGTTCCGCGGCCGCAAAAGCGATGAACGGCAGGCGAAAAAATCCAGAGCCAAACCGAAGAAAAGGCCGGCCGCAACCTTGATCAGCAATATCTTTGCAATCAACGGCACCGGTGCGGCACTGGAAATCAAAATCGGCAGCATTTCGTCGGAAGTGGAAAGATAAACCGCAATCAAAGTGCCGGCGGAAATCACCCGCGCGGCATAAAAGTTGGAAGCCGCCGCCGCCAGCCCGCATTGAGGAAATAATCCGCACAACGCGCCGATCAGAGGACCTGCCCGGCCGGAACGGCGGATCAGGTTGACCGTTTTGTCCCCTGCCTTTTCTTCCAGATACTCCAGCGCCAGATAAGTCGCCAGCAGAAAAGGAAACAGTTTTAGCGAGTCGATCAGGGCGTCCACCGCCGTATGCCAAAAAATTTCCGCCATTATTCCGTCACCGTCTAACAGGTCAGAACGTTGACCGCCAGCCCGGCCAGCGACGTTTCCTTGTAATTGGTGCTTAAGTTCAGGCCGGTTTCATACATGGTTTTGATAATGCTGTCCAGGCTTACCATATGCCGCCCCGTTCCCCGCATGGCCAGCCGCGAAGCATTGATCGCCTTGATCGCCGCCATCGCGTTGCGCTCAATGCAGGGGATCTGCACCAGTCCCCTGACCGGATCGCAGGTCAGTCCGAGGTTGTGTTCCATGGCAATTTCGGCCGCGTTTTCGATTTGGCTCAGACTGCCGCCGAGCACCGCCGTCAATCCCGCCGCCGCCATTGAACAGGCCACCCCGACTTCCCCCTGGCAGCCGACTTCGGCGCCGGAAATCGAAGCGTTGGTGCGGTAAAGGCTGCATACGGCGGAAGCCGTCGCCATGAAGATAATGTCCGCCTTTTCCCGTTCATAGGGCGACTTTGACAGGGCAAAACGCTGATAATAGCGCATCACCGCCGGCACGATCCCGGCCGACCCCATCGTCGGCGCGGTCACGATTTTGCCTCCGGCGGCGTTTTCTTCCGACACCGCAAACGCCCACAGGTTGACCCAGTCGACAATCATCAGCGGATCAACGTCGTTTTCAAAAAACTTTTCCTCCAGCCGGCGATACATTTCCGGCGCCCGCCGGGCCAGCCCCAATCCCCCCGGCAGCACGCCTTTGGCATGAATGCCGCGGGTAACCGCGTCCTGCATGATCCGCACCAGCTCAATAATGCCGGCCTTTACCTCTTTCGCATCGCGCAGGGCTTCTTCGTTTTGCAGCACCAGATCGGCAATCGTCAGATTGTAACGTTTACACAATTCGACCATTTCTCTGCAGCTGTCAAACTGAAACGGCACTTTGTACGGCTCGCGTCCGATTCGTCCGGCCATTTCGTCCCGGCGGGCAACGGTGCCGCCGCCGACGGAAAAATAAACCTCTTCCAGCAAAAGCTTTCCCTTGTCGTCAAAGGCGCTGAACTTCATGCCGTTGGAATGTTCGGGCAAAAAGGTCTTTTTGTTGAGAACGATGTCTTTCTCCATGTCGAACGGAATTGTCTTTTCTCCGCCGAGCGCCAGTTCTCCGTCTTCTTTCACCCGGCCGATGTAATCGGTCTCCGGATCCACCTCTTCCGCCTTCAATCCGAGCAGGCCGTAAACCACCGCGTTCAGGGTACCGTGGCCGCGGCCGGTCAGCGCCAGCGAACCGTAAAGTTCGGTTTTAACCGCTGCCGTCTGCGCCAAAAGACCCTGTTCCCGCAGATTTCCGACATAGCGGCAGGCGGCTTTCATCGGCCCCACCGTATGCGAACTGGAAGGCCCTATTCCGACGGCAAAAATTTCAAAAAGACTGTAGTACATAATCCTCTCCGGTTGCTTTGGTCACAAATTCGTATACGCCGGATATTAACGGCTAATTTCGAGAATGCAACGAAGAAAAAAATTTATTTTTTTCCGGTGACAAAATCTTTGCTTTTCTGCCGTTTTTTGTTATAAAAAGACGGTATTGAGGAAAGAACATGCAAAGCAAAGCCAAATCCCCCCGCAACAAGACGCTGAGCCTAAACCCTTCGGAAGCAAAAAAATATCTCGGCCGCTGCCTTTTTGCCGACCGACCGCTGCCGCCGCTGCCGGCCGACCGCACCATTGTCGGCGATTCGTTTGCGGTTATGGAACAACTGCCGAAAAGTTTTGTTGATCTGGCGATCGTCGATCCGCCTTACAACCTCACCAAAGACTACCACGGACGCCGTTTTACCGAAATCGGCGACGACGAATATGCCGCCTATACCGAAAGCTGGATCGAAAAGCTGCAACCGCTGCTCAAACCGGACGCTTCCCTTTACGTCTGCTGCGACTGGAAATCAAGTCTTGTCATCGGTCCGGTCCTGAAAAACCATTTCCGCCTGCAAAACCGCATCACCTGGCAGCGGGAAAAGGGGCGCGGCGCTTTGCGCAACTGGAAAAACGGCATGGAAGACATCTGGTTTGCCACCTGTTCCGACCATTACACCTTCAATCTTGAAGCCGTCAAAATCCGCAAAAAAGTGTTGGCGCCGTACAAACTCGACGGGCAGCCCAAAGACTGGGAAGCGACCGAGGACGGCAATTTCCGCAACACCTGTCCCTCAAACTTCTGGGACGACGTTTCGATTCCCTACTGGTCCATGCCCGAAAACACCAGTCATCCGACCCAAAAGCCGGAAAAGCTGCTGGCCAAACTGATTCTGGCAAGCTCCAACCCCGGCGACATGGTGTTTGATCCGTTCCTCGGTTCCGGCAGCACTTCCGTCACCGCCAAAAAACTCGGCCGCCGCTATCTCGGCATCGAACAAAACCCGGAATACTGCGCCTGGGCGGAAAAACGGCTGGAAAGGGCGGAAACTGCCCCTTCGATTCAAGGTTACGCCGACGGCGTTTTCTGGGAAAGAAACGCGCGGATCAAAAAAAGCGGCTAGTTTTCCGCCAGCAGTTCGTCAACAAAAACCGGCAGCGTTTCCCCCGCCCGGCCGACAATATGGCGGTCAAAATCATAATTGTTGACGGTCGTGTGCAAGTTCAGTTCCACCGTATCGGCACCGTGATATTTGGCAATCCGGGCAAAAGTGTTGGCCGGATAAACCGCGCCGGAAGTACCCACCGCTATCAGCAGCCGGCACTTGTCGAGCAAAGCGTCCACTTCGTTCATCCGGAGCAGATTTTCGCCGAAAAAGACGATGTTCGGCTTCATCATCGCCGGCACCCCGCAGCCGGGGCAGACGGTTTCCGTCGTCACTTCGCCCCAGGTTGTAATCACCCGGCCGCAGTTCATGCACACCGCCTGGTCGATCTGTCCGTGAATGTGATAAACGTTGCGGTTGCCGGCCTTTTCGTGCAGCAGGTCCACGTTTTGCGTCACCACGCTGACGGTTCCGTTCTTATATTCGTTTTGCAGACGGGTAATCGCCAGATGAGCCGGGTTCGGCTCCGCCTTTTGCAAATCGGTTTTCAAATTGTTGTAAAAGTCGTGTACAGCTTCCGGATTGCGCCGATAGGCCTCGATCGTCGCCACCTCCTCGATCCGGTGATTGTTCCACAGCCCGTCGCTGTCGCGAAAAGTCGGAATCCCCGATTCGGCCGAAATTCCGGCACCGCTTAAAATGATAATGTCTCCGTACATTTTCCTCTCTCTTTCCGGTATAACCTTCCGCCTGTTCACACAGGCTGCATTCCCCCGTTCCGAACCTCGTCCGCCCCGCTCCGAAGCTTTGCAGGCCTTACGGCCGGGCCGGCATGTCCATATCTGCCTGCGCGGACGTTTGAAGCACAAAAAATCAGTGTCCCTGCTATTGGGACACTGATTTTGCCGCTTGTCAAACGAATTGTCACTTAATCCATTTGCGCGCTTCTTCCAGATCCTCTTCGGTATCGATATCGGCCGGCGCGTTCTTGTCAAGCGTCAGTTCCGAAACCAGTTTGGCGCGGATATACATGCCGTCTTCAAGTGCGCGCAGTTGCTCCAGCCCTTCCCGCGCTTCCAGCACGCCGACCGGCAGGTCGACAAACCTTTTCAGCGATTCCGCCCGGTAAACGTAGATACCGATATGGTGGTAGAAATCCCGGCTTTTACAGCTCTCCGGGTTGCGGATAAAGGGAACTTCCGCCCGCGAGAAATACAGGCAGCGGCCTTCGTCCTCGCCTTCGCGCAGACCCATCACGATTTTGACGTTGCTCGGCACCTTGACGTCGCCGGCTTTGTCAAACAGCATGCCGACGGTGGCAATGTCGCAGCCGGTGCGTTCGATCATCGCAATCAGCTCGTTGTTGACGGCCGGGTTGACATTGACCGCGTCGCCCTGAAAGTTGACCACGATGTCATATTTTCCTTCGGGATCAATTTCTTTTAACGCCGCGGCGATCCGGTCGGTACCCGAAGGCAGCGCGGGATCGGTAAGAACGGCTTTCGCGCCGAATTTTTCGCAGGCTTCGACGATCACCCGGTCGCCGGCAGCGACAAAAACGTCGCCGGGCACCGTCTTTTTAACGTTTTCATACACCCTTTGCAGCAGGCTTTTGCCGTTGATGTCCAAAAGCGGTTTGTTGGGGAGGCGGGTTGACGCCATCCGCACGGGAATCATGGTTACGATGTTGGTCATTTTTCTTTCTCTGTAGCAGTTAAATCTTGAACGAATAATAAACTTTTTCCCCTTCTTGTCAACGCCGGCCGGCAATGTTATCCGTCATTTTTTTCGCTTTTTCGCCGTTAACCACTTGCAAATAAACGCCGCCTGTAATATAACGGGCGCAAAAAGGACAACCAACGATGAAAGTAGACATTTTTGACTTTGAACTGGACCGCAGCCTGATTGCCAAACAGCCGGCCAGCCCGCGTGATACGTCGCGCCTGCTCGATTTGAGCGAGGAAGATAAAATCGCCGACCGCCGTTTTTACGACCTGCCGGACATTCTCCGCAAAGGCGACGTGCTGGTTTTCAACGACACCAAGGTTATTCCCGCCCGCCTTTACGGCGCCCGCGGCGATGCCAGAGTGGAAGTGACGCTCTACCGGCCGGTTGACGGCGTCCGTTGGTGGTCGTTCGTCAAAAATGCCAAACGCCTGCACCCGGGCGACACCGTCTGCTTTTACACCGACGACATTACTCCGGAAGAAAGCGGCTTTACCGCCTCCGTCATTGAGAAAAAGGAAGACGACGGTGTCCTGATCGCCTTTGACTGCCCACCCGAACAGCTGGCCTCCGATCTGCAAAAATACGGACTGATGCCGCTGCCGCCCTACATCAAACGCGACAAACCGGCACAAGGGGGAATCTGGGACAAATACAACGACAAGGAAAACTACCAGACCATTTATGCCCGTTTTGAAGGCGCCGTTGCCGCGCCTACCGCCGGTCTGCACTTTACCGACCGCGTGTTCCGGGCACTGGAAGAAAAAGGGGTGGAAAAAGTGTTTGTTACCCTCCATGTCGGCGCCGGCACCTTCCTGCCGGTCAAAACCGCCGACACCAAAGACCATAAAATGCACACCGAATATTGCGAAATTTCGCCCGAAGCCTGTGATGCCGTAAACCGGGCCAAGGCCGAAGGGCGGCGGATCATCGCCGTCGGCACCACCTCGCTCCGGCTGCTGGAAACCGCGGCCGACGAACAGGGCGTACTGCATCCTTTCGCCGGCGACACCGGCATTTTCATCACGCCCGGATACAAGTTCCGCGCAATCGACATGCTCATCACCAACTTCCACCTGCCGAAGTCGACTTTGTTCATGCTGATCTGCGCGGTTGCCGGCACCGAACGGATGAAAGCGGCCTACCGTCACGCGATTGAGCAGCGCTACCGTTTTTATTCTTACGGCGACAGCTCGATTTTAAAATGCGTAAACAAAATTTAAACGCTTGAGTGTTAAAATTTCTCCGCATTGAGGAGAAAGCAAAGTGTGGAAAAAATACGCCGGATATTTGAAACAGATTCTGCCGCTGATGAAAAATTCGCTGCTGCCGGTTCTGCTGCTGGGCACGGCGCTCGGAGCCTATTTCATGCTGGCGCCGTTCGGCGAAGAGGCGCAGCGTTTTCTTCACGTCGGCTTTTTCCTGTCCTGCGCGGCTTCGGCGGGCATTCTGATTTATTTCAACCGCAACCGGCCGCTGTTTTTCGTCCTCGTTCTGCTGATTGCCTACTGCCTGATAAACTACCTCAAATTTGCCCACGGCATTATCTATAACCTGACCGCGGACTATTATAACCTCTGTTTTCTCACCGCGGTCTGTTTCCTGTTTTTCTATTTTCTGCCCAACCGGCCGCTGTTTTCCTTTGATACCGTCAATTTCCTCATCGTCGTCTTTGCCGCGCTTGCCCTCGGCGAGCAGCTCGGGCATTATCATATCGGCATCGACTTCAGCGCCTTTTTCTGCAACGGCTGCGGCTTGCAGACTTTCGGCCTCGCATTGTTTCTGTCGGTTCTTATCATTATGCTGGTTCACTCTTCAATCCGCGACGAAATACTTACCACTTCGCTTTTTTTCGCCACTGTCAGCGTCATGCTCGGTTTTTACCTTTCCGACCGCCCTTCGCCGCTTGCCCTCTTCTTTTTCACCGCCGCGCTGACGGTTCTCTGCGGCATCATCCATTCGCTTCTCTATGCCGCGCGCAAAGACGTCGTCACCGGGCTTGACAACGGCAACTCCTTCATCCGCGCACAGGCTTCGCTGCCCTTAAAATACGGCCTGGGCATCATCTGTATCGACGACTACAAGCACCTGGCTCAGATTTTCAAAAAGTCCGGGATCGACGAAATCGTCGTCATGATCGCAAAAAAGATCTGCGAGCTGGAACCCGACGCCCACGTTTACCGCTGCGGCGCCGACGAATTCATCGTCATCTTCCCGGCGGCGGAAAAAGGCGCATCGTTTGCCCGCGTCGACAACATCCGCCGCACCGTCGCCGCTTCCGAATTTCTTTTAAGCGGCCGCAAAAAGGCGCTGAAACTGACCGTTTCCTGCAGCGTGGCCGACAAGAAACGCAGCGACGCCGACGTTTTCGAGGTCTTCATGCGCGCCCGCAAAATTTTGCAGAAAACCTACAAATTTACCCAGAACATCACTTCTCAGGCTTAACGAAACGGCGCCGAAACAGCCAGCCGCCAAAGACAAGAAGCGGCAACGAGAGCATTTGCCCCATAGTGATAAAACCGAAATAAAACCCGAGCTGCGCATCCGGCTGACGGAAATTTTCAAGAACAATGCGGAAAACCGCATACAAAACTACAAACAGGGCGGAAACCGTTCCTTTGCGTTTGCGCACGACAGGGCAGAAACGCCACAGGCAATTAAGGATCAAAAGCATCAGCAGCCCTTCGCAAAAAGCTTCGTAGAGCTGTGAGGGATGACGCGGCAGATACCCTCCGGAAGGGAAACGCACCGCCCACGGCACCTCGCTCACCCGTCCCCACAGCTCGTCATTGACGAAATTGGCCAGCCGGCCGAGAAACAATCCGATCGGCGCATAAAGCGCGGCCATGTCGGTCAACTGCCAAAAATCAAGCTTATGTTTATACGCGGCATACCAGAGACCGAAAACTGCCCCGACCGCGCCGCCGTGAAAAGACATGCCGCCGTGCCAGATGGCCAAAATCTGCCAGGGCTCCCGCCAAAAGGCCGAACCGCCGTAAAACAGGGCATAGCCGAGACGGCCGCCGGCAATGATCCCGATCGTCACGTAAAAAACCACGTCTTCGATCGCCGACTTGTCAAAGTCCAGCCGATATTTTTTCACATCTCTCAGCAGCCATGCCCAGGCCAGAACGATCCCGGCCAGATAGGCCATCGAATACCAGCGCACGGCAAAACCGCCGATTGAAAACATAACCGGGGAAACATCGGGAAAAGCTAATCCTGTCATCTTAACTCCTAAAAAAACAACGGCGGCGGCGCCGTTTTCCTTTTCAACCGGTAAAGAGTATATTAATTTTCTTCAATATATCCACACCTAAAAAAACATTTTTCGCCTCCGCAAAATCAACATATTGTTTTTAATAAACATTTTCATCGTTTTAAAATAAAGAAAATAAATCAGGTGGAAAACTTTTTGACACCGATTGTCATTTACGACTCGATAATGCTAATTATTAAAGAGCAAACAAAACCCGGGTGTTTTGTATTTTTTAATGGAGAAATCTGTAATGAATCCGGCCGAATCCCAAGAGACTGCCAGAAACCCGATCGACGTGGTCGAGCACATCCTCAACCGCCAGGCTTACGAGCTGGAAAGACGCAGCCGAAACGAAGTGGTCGTCGAGATAAAAGGCCGCTGGAACGAGATGCTGCTGTTTTTCTCATGGGAAGAATCAATGCACTGTCTGCATGTTTCCTGCCTGATCAATATCGAGGACCAGCAAAAGGACCACAACAAGATTTTTGAACTGCTGGCATTGATCAACGACGACCTCTGGGTCGGTCACTTTTCCTATTGGACCGAACAGAAAATGCCGGTTTTCCGCTATTCTCTGTTCTACAACCCGGACAACAAAGATTTCTCAATCCAGCTGACTCACGTGATGGACATTGCGGTAAAAGAATGCGAGCGCATGTATCCGGTTTTCAACGTTGTCCTGACCAAGGGCATGGAACCCCGGCAGGCGCTTTATCCGATGCTGCTGGAAACACTCGGCCAGGCCTGAACGGCCGAACCCGGAATATTATAAAAAATAAAAACTTATGCGATCCTTTTTTGCGCGGCAAAAAAAGGATCGTTTTTTTGTTACGGGAAAATGGTATAGCTTTTTTTGCCCGAAAGCAAGAAAATTTATTTAGTATCAAACCGTTGTGAAACAGCGACGGTATAAAAAAAAGAGGTAAAAAAACGATCGTTAAAATTATTCAAGGACTAAAAAACAATGACTACAAAAACAAACATGCTTGTAACGTTGTCGGCCGGCGTTTTTCTGGCAGGCAGCGCCTGTGCGGAACTGACATATACGGAAACCGCGGAACCGACCGGCGGCTGGGTAATCAGCATCAACGGCAAAAACTATGCCGTCGGCTTGAACGGTAAAGTCAAAATAAACGGTGACGCCATCGTTACGGCCGACGGATACAATATCGACAAAGATTACCGGGTCACATACGACGGCCGTGAAATAACCGCGACGGACAATGCCATTATATTCAACAACACCCCCGAAGAGATACGGGACATAAACGACACCTTTGTCAATCTGCAAAGCTACGCCGTTTATAATTACTCAAACAACGACATGAGAGTCGGCAGCGTCAGCGGAAACTTTATCGGCAACCGTTACACCAGCAGCAACTCTTCTTATGATAATGCATTTGGCGGAGCACTCAGAAACCATGCCAATGCCGGCATTGCAATAATCGAAAACGTAAACGGCGTTTTCGTCAACAATTCAGTCTATTCCCAAACTAACACTAATGTCGGCGGCGCCATCTCAAACGGCTTTCACGGAGCAACCACTTTTTATAACGCAGCCAGCCGCATCGGCAGTATCGACGGCATCTTTGTCGGCAATTACGTTTTGTCGGAAAGCGGCGGGGCCCTCGGCGGAGCCATAATCAATGCCTCTGCCCGTAAAAAAAAGGCCTACATTGATACGATAAAAGGCTGCTTCATCGGCAATTATACCCGTTCAAACGGCAGAACCGCCGGCGGCGCAATCGCCAACTACGGCGGCTGGGTAACGGAACAGGCAGATTCTCTGCTGCCCCCTCCCCTTGAATCGTCCGAACCGGTACAGATCGGCAGCATCAACGGCGAATTTGCAGGAAACTACAGCCTGTCGACATCAGCCGAAGCCATGGGCGGTGCTATTTATAACGCCATCGGCATCATTGGTGATTTGAGCGGCCGCTTTATCGGCAACTATGCCAAAACAGAATCCGCTTCACATCCGGCGTTGGGCGGTGCCGTCTATTCCGCCAACGATCTCACAATCTCCGCCGACGGAACGGAAACCCTGTTCCGCGGAAACTATACCGAAGACAGCCGCGGCAAGATAAACAACGCCGTCTGGATGCAGGGGACGGACGAAGCCCGCCTGAACCTCAACCTGGATGTGCGCAACGGAGGAAAAATCGTTTTCGACGATGAAATCGACGGCGGCAAAGCCGTTTCAAACCAAATCGAATATGATGGTTATGCCTACGACATAAACATCACCGGCGACGTTTGTCCGCAATGCACGACGAACAGCGTCATTTTCAACAGCCGGGTCAACAACGTTTACGATTTTAAGGTTGACACCGCTCAGGTGGTACTCGGGAAAAACGCTTCCGTAAACATCACGCACGATTATATTGCCGTTAACAATCCTTATCTGCGGCTGGACGTTGACGCAGCCAACGGACAAAGCGGAAGGCTCAATATCGGCGGCGACGTTATCGGCACGACAAAAGTAATCGTCAATACGCTCAATTACAAAGATATCCGCGGCGAGGAAAGTATTGTTTTCGCCTCTGCGCCAAACGACGGCCAGGGAAACGAAAACTCTTTCTCCGTTTTTCGCGTTGTCGGCAGCCCTTATATGTGGGAAGTCGAATATAATGAAACCGACAAAACCTGGGGACTGGCCATGAACAGCCAAAACAACGATTATACAGAGGATTGCGCGGAACAGTCTCCCGATGTCAAACCGGCTCCGCACCCGATGCCCGCTCCCGGCGGCAAGGCAGAGGTTGCGCCGGAAGTGATCGGTTACCAGTCGGTTA
>OLGD01000850.1_pt1 | contig 54498 bp, 43 predicted proteins | sample 1605311 | NCBI WGS metagenome assembly OLGD01 (sample SAMEA3888917, study PRJEB22519) | human gut metagenome | biome: human gut; feature: human-associated habitat; material: faeces | place: Denmark | collected 2010
TGGGTTCCCGAGCGGCCAAAGGGAGCAGACTGTAAATCTGCCGTCACAGACTTCGGTGGTTCGAATCCACCCCCATCCACCAATCATTTCTGCGGGAATGGCGGAATTGGCAGACGCGCACGGTTCAGGTCCGTGTGTTGGTGACAACATGCAGGTTCAAGTCCTGTTTCCCGCACCAACAAAGAACGTACTCTTCAAGAGTACGTTCTTTCTTTTTCCCGCTTCCCTCCCCTGCCCGTCCAGCGGGCTTCAGAATAGAAGCGCCGTGGTATGTCCGTCGGCTATGCGGCCTGCGCCAGGGACGCAATGCTTGGGCCGCCGGCCAGCTGGGATCCAGGTCAGCTTTTAGAGCCTGCGGCGGCACAACGAATCAGTCGATCGTCCGATTTTTGCCGCAACCTTTCGCTTTAATCTGGAGCGACGTCAACAAGTTATCTTTTTTGATCGTACGGCTGGGCGGCATGTTCTGCTTCTAGTGTGCGCCAGCAAAAGGATTGCCGGTATATAAGCACGTGCATGGGCGGAAACTAGCGCCGGCGAAAAGGCACTGCTTGCAGGGACAAAGACGTGCAGGCGCGCCGCTTTACATAGATTTTACAAAAAAGTGGATTTTCTGTATTCCCAAGGGGGTGGGACATGGTATAATAGAATCGTTAAATCTTTGTAAAGTTTAAATTAGGCGAATATGCCCAGTGGAGGCCAAATGACCATATCATTTTCTGACTTTGTCGTCCAGATGCTTTCCAGCCCAATGCTCGCCATTACCGTGGTGTTAACATTGGGCGTTATTTTAGTTAACGGCTGGACGGATGCTCCCAACGCCATCGCTACCTGCGTATCCACCCGCTGTATGCGGGCGCAGGAAGCGATTATCATGGCGGCGGTTTTCAACTTCCTAGGCGTGCTGGTGATGACCATGATCAACTCCCGGGTGGCCATGACCATCTATAATATGGTCGATTTCGGCGGCAATACCCATGAAGCCACCGTTGCCCTTTGCGCCGCCCTATTTGCCATCGTGGTGTGGGCGACCGCTGCCTGGGCCTTTGGCATCCCCACCTCCGAAAGCCACGCCCTGATCGCCGGTTTGTCCGGCGCGGCCATCGGCCTGCATGGAAGCCTGGGCGGCATCAATTTTTCCGAATGGGTCAAGGTGATTTATGGGCTAGTGCTTTCCACCTGCCTAGGTTTTGGCACAGGCTTTTTGCTTACCCGCTTGGTGGAAAGAATTTGCTCCAGGATGGATCGCGCGCGAACGCGGGGCTTTTTCCAGGGCGCCCAGATCGTAGGCGGCGCAGGCATGGCCTTTATGCATGGCGCCCAGGATGGGCAGAAATTCATGGGGGTGTTCCTGCTTGGTATCTTCCTGGTACAGGGGCAGAATGTTAGCGAGTTTGCCATCCCCATTTGGCTGATGGTCCTTTGCTCGGTGGTTATGGGGCTGGGAACCAGCATCGGCGGCTATCGCATCATCAAATCCGTGGGCATGGATATGGTAAAGCTCCAGCCCTATCAGGGCTTTGCGGCGGACGGGGCCGCTACGTTGTGCCTACTCTTCTCCTCCCTCACCGGCATCCCGGTCAGCACCACCCACACCAAAACCACCGCCATCATGGGAGTAGGCGCTTCCAAGCGGATCTCTGCGGTCAACTGGAAGATCGTGGGGGAAATGACCCTGGCATGGGTGCTCACCTTCCCGGGTTGCGGCTTGCTGGGTTATCTGATGTCCAAGCTGTTTATCGCACTATTTTAATCAACATTTTTTGATAAAGGAGACCATATCCCATGAAAAAGGATCAATATTATTTTGATGTGCTGATCAGCTGCGCCAACTATGGCTGTGATGCCGCCCAATTCCTCCAGGAGACCTTAAAGAATTTCAATCCGGATTCCCTTACGGAGAATATGGATGCCATGCACGCCATCGAGCACAATGCGGACAGCCTTAAGCATGAAATGATGAGCAAGCTCAGCCGGGAGTTCATGACCCCCATCGAGCGGGAGGATATCCTTTCCCTGTCTCAGGAGTTGGATAATGTGGTAGACTGCCTGGACGACGTTATGCAGCGGCTCTATATCCATAATATCCTGGTCATGCGGGCGGATGTGGACGAGCTTACCAATCTAATCGTGCGCTGTACCCAGGCGCTGCGCAAAGCCGCGGAAGAATTTGCCCACTTCAAAAAGTCCTCCACCATCGCCGAATACATCGTGGAGGTCAACACCCTGGAGAGCGAAGGCGACGCCCTATATATGCAGGCCATGCGCAAGCTAAATACCACGGAAACCAATCCCCTAAACGTGCTTTCCTGGACCCATATCTACGAGGGCATGGAAAATTGCCTGGATGCCTGCGAGCACGCCAGCGACGTAATCGAAAGCGTCATCATGAAAAACAGTTAACCAGCCTATCCTACGAGAATCGGTCCCGGCTTCGGGCGGTGGCACAGGAAGCCATCGCCCCAAAGGGAGGCGTATTTGAGCGGCTGCATAGTTTTCGCCGGGAGGCATACCACAGGGTGGTATGCTTCCCGCCTCTTTTGGACATTTTCCCCCTTTCGGGGTGCAGCGTCTATTTCTGCCCCGCTTGTTCCGGCGCAAAGCAGCCGGCCGCAGGCAAGGCGCCCCATCTTCCAAAGCCGGCCAACGCAGCGCCGGTGCGAACAGGGCCGACGGGTTCCTTTCCGCCTCGTTCCCCGTGGGGTGAATAAGCGGGGAAAGCGCTAAAATACCAGATATGGAAGGGGGATCGCCGGGAGCATGGGCAGCCGCTATGGTTTACGCCTTTCCCCCGCTGCGCGCTGCTCTCGCTGCGTTTGCTGCTGCCCGCCAAATGCCTTTCGATGCGATTTCGGCGCAAAGGCGCGGCCTGAGCTTGCGCTGTACAAGGCGATTTTCCCGCTCCCTTTGCTCGCCTGTAAGCCGGCAGGCTGCGCTTTGATTTGGAGGATGGGCTATGGTTTTCTTTGGGAGGCGTTCCTACAGCGCAGGGTTTTACGATATGCAAAATGGACGGCTTTTTCCGGCCTTTATCCATCTCTTTGCCCGGCAAACAAAAAGCGCGCCGCCCCGGATGGTCAGGGCAGCGCGCCAGGCATTTTGCTTATTCCTCGTGGAACATGTCCTTCCCTACGCCGCACAAGGGGCAAACGAAATCATCGGGCACATCCTCCCAGGCTGTGCCGGGCGCAATGCCGTGATCCGGCGCGCCTTCGGCCTCGTCATAGACATAGCCGCAAACATCGCAAACGTACTTCTTCATGGTAAAATTCCTTTCTGCAACAGCTTGATTTTATGGTTCAGGCCCGGAAATCCCGGTCATTCACCCAAGGGTTCAAAATCGTCCGCGCCATGCTTGCACAGGGGGCAGATAAAGTCCGCAGGCAGGGTATCGCCCTCGTAGACATAGCCGCAGATCTTGCATACAAAGCCCTTTTTCTTCGGGCCGGCCACAGGGGGCTTGGGCTTGATATGGGCATGATAGTAGGCGTAGGTAACGGACGGGATATCCCGAAGCACCTTGGCTTCCGTGACCTCCGCCATGAAAACCGTATGGGTGCCAAGGTCGATGGTTTGTAATACCCGGGCGGAGATAAACCCATTGGTGTACTTGGTGAGGTAATATAGCCCATTGGCGCTGCGGGCGGCCGGGGCATCCTGGAATTTATCCACCGTCCTGCCGCTGCAGAAGCCGAAATCCTTGAACACCTGGAAGGGCGCATCCTCCGCCAGGATGGATACGTTGAACTGCCCGGAGGACAGGATCATATCGTGGGTCAGGTTTCCCTTGTTTACGGCGATGGAGATCCGCTTGGGAGTATCGGTGACCTGGGTAACGGTATTGATAATGCAGCCGTTGTCCTTTTGCCCGGCCTTGGCGGAGAGGACGAACAGGCCGTAGCTCAGGTTGAACAGGGCGGCTTGCTCGATGGGCCCCTGGGCGCTGGGGCAGCCGGCCGTGCGGGCGCTGCAAGGGAGGGACTGGGCAATGGCTTCCGCCAGGGCTTCCAGCTGCTCCATTTGGGGGGCCTTGAGGCTGGACAGGATGCGAACGCCCTCCTCCAGGATGGTCATGCCCTTCATGCTGCCGATCAGCTCCCGCATCAACGAACCGGCAGTGGGCGCCCAGGAGCCGTTTTCCATGATGGCTACCGTGCGGTTTTGCAGGTTATGGGCCTTGATGTCCAACAGGGCCGTCTCCATGTTGCAGAAGATGCCGGCATTATAGGTGGTGGAGGCAAAGACCAAATGGCTGCACCGGAAGGCTTCGGATACGATAACCGAAGGATGGGTGTTGGATACATCGTACATGGCGATGTTCCGTACTCCCTTCTCCGCCAGCTTGGCGGCCAGGATATTGGCCGCGTTTTCCGTCCCGCCGTATACGGAGGCATAGGCGATCATAACCGCCTGGTCTTCAGGCACATAGGCGCTCCAACGGCTGTATTTTTCCATGAACCAGGGGATGTCCGTCCGCCAGATGGGCCCGTGCAGGGGGCAAAGCAGATCGATCTGCAAAGCGGACGCCTTTTTCAGCAGGGCCTGGACCTGGTTGCCGTACTTGCCCACGATGTTGGTATAATACCGGCGGGCTTCCGGGAGCCACGCCCCTTCAAAATCCACTTCGTCCGCGAAGATGTTCCCATTGAGGGCGCCAAAGGTTCCAAAGGCGTCCGCGCTGTATAGCGCCCGGTCGGCCGCATCATAGGTGACCATCGCCTCGGGCCAATGGACCATGGGCGCCATCACAAAGGAAAAGCTATGCCGGCCTGTGTCCAGGGTATCCCCTTCCTGTACCACCATGACCCGGCTGTCGATATCAAAGTCGAAATAATTGCGAATCATGGCCAGGGCCTTGGCATTGCATACGATCCGCATCCCGGGATACCGCAATACCAGCTCCCCCATGGACGCCGCGTGATCCGGCTCCATGTGGTTGACGATGAGGTAATCCAAGGCACGTCCATCCAGCAGATAGGCGATGTTTTCCAGCAGCTGCCCGCTGACGGCCCGGTCCGCAGTATCCAGCAGGACGGTTTTTTCATCCAGCACCAGGTAGGAATTGTAGGATATGCCTTTAGGAATGGGAAACACATTTTCAAATAAGGCGAGACGTCGGTCGCTGGCGCCCACCCAGTACATATCGCTGGTCACCTTGACGGGATTGTGCATACAGTTCCTCCTTCTTAAAAAAGTATTTTCTACCATACTCATCATACCACCCAACCATTGTCCCTCGCAAGGGGTTCCCTGTCCGCCTTGAAAAAAGCATACTTCCCTTAAGGGCGGCAAACTCATGGCCCGGAAGGGGGCCTATTCGGGCGGCTGCATGGTCATCGCCAAGAGAAATGCCGTAGCGGCTTTCTCTTTCGCACACTTCCCCATCCCCTTTCAGGGGCGCAGCGCCCATTTCGGCCTCGCTTGTTCCGGCGCAGGGACTGGCTGGGCCGATGGGTTCCCTTGCTGCCCTCCCTTTTCCCTTGCCCGTTCGCGCGGGCACGGGAAGCCCGCGCTGCCCCCTTCATCGTCCGCCCCATCTGTGATACAATAAAAGGGTATTTTTTACATGGGAGCGTAAGGATGAAGCGGTTGGTAGTGGGCATGTTGGCCCATGTGGACGCGGGAAAGACCACCTTGTCAGAGGGGCTGCTGTATACGGCCGGGGCCTTGCGGCGGCTGGGCCGGGTGGATCACGGGGACGCCTTTTTGGATACCCACGGCCTGGAGCGGGAGCGCGGGATCACCATCTTCGCAAAGCAAGCCATCCTACAGGTGGGCGATGCCCGCTTGACTCTGATGGATACCCCGGGCCATGTGGACTTTTCCGCGGAGATGGAACGAGCCCTACAGGTGCTGGATTATGCCGTCCTGGTGATCAGCGGTTCGGACGGGGTGCAGTCCCATACGGAAACCCTTTGGGGTCTGTTGGAGCGGTATGGGGTGCCGGTTTTCCTGTTTGTCAACAAAATGGACCTGGCAACCGCTTCCCGGCCGGCCCTGCTAAAGGAGCTGCGGCAACGGCTGGGCAGCGGGTGCACGGATTTTTCCCTGCCCCGGCCGGCCCTGGAGGAAGAGGCGGCCATGTGCAGCGAAGCCCTGATGGAAGCGTACCTGGAAACAGGCAGCCTTTCGGATGCGGGCATCGCAAAGGCCATCCAATCTAGGAAGCTGTTCCCCGTATACTTTGGCTCCGCCCTAAAGCTGGAGGGGATCCAGGACCTTTTGCAGGGGTTGCTCCGGGATACCCGGCAGCCCAGCTATGGGGAAGCCTTTGGGGCGCGGGTCTATAAGGTGACCTATGAGGCGGGCGTCCGGCTCACCTGGATGAAGATCACAGGCGGGACCCTGCGGGCGAAGGCCATGCTGAGCAACCGGTCCGCCGCCACGGCCCCCGACCAGGTATGGGAGGAAAAGGCGGATCAGCTCCGGCTATACGACGGGGCAAAATATACCCCCATCCCCCAGGCGGAAGCCGGCACCCTTTGCGCGGTCACCGGCCTGACCCGAACCCGGCCCGGCCAGGGCCTGGGGGCGGAGATGGACGATAAACCGCCCCTGTTGGAGCCGGTGATCACCTATCGCCTCCTGTTCCCGCCGGAGACCAATCTGTACGATACCTATGGCAAGCTCAAGCAGCTGCAGGAGGAGGATCCCCAGCTACACCTAAGCTGGGACGAGGCAAACCGGGAGATCCACGCCCAGCTCATGGGCGAGGTGCACAAGGAGGTGCTGGAACGGCTGATCGCCCAACGCTATGGGCTGCAGGTCGCCTTTGGCCCCGGCGCCATCCTGTATAAGGAAACCATTCTCCAGCCTGTGGAGGGCATTGGCCATTATGAGCCGCTGCGCCATTTTGCCCACGTGCATCTGCGGCTGGAACCGGGCCCCCCTGGCAGCGGCGTGGTACTGGATACCCAGTGTTCGGAGGATGTGCTGGCCCGGAACTGGCAGCGGCTGATTCTGACCCACCTAGCGGAAAAGCAACATCTTGGCGTATTGACCGGATCCCCCATTACGGATGTGCGCATCACCCTGTTGGACGGCAAAGCCCATCTGAAGCATACGGAGGGCGGCGACTTTCGCCAGGCCACCTATCGGGCGGTGCGGCAGGGGCTGATGCAAGCATCCTCCATTTTGCTGGAGCCCTATTACCGGTTCCGGCTGGCCTTGCCGGAGGATTCCGTAGGAAAGGCCATGGCGGACCTACAGCGGATGGATTGTGAATTCCAGCCCCTGCCCCAGGAAGGCGGCAATACCCTTTTAGCGGGGAGCGGGCCGGTGGCTGCGTTGGGGGATTACGCCCGCCAGGTGGCCGCCTATACCCGGGGCCGGGGCAAGCTTTCCCTGGTCCCGGACGGATACCGCCCCTGTAAGCATGAACAAGCGATCATCGCGGAAAAGGGCTACGACCCGGAGCGGGATCTGGAAAACACGCCGGATTCGGTTTTTTGCAGCCACGGGGCGGGGATCACCGTAAAATGGGATCAGGTGCCTGCCCGGTGCGGGGCGGCCCAGCCGCGCCGCCAGGGCCCGGAGGCGGACGGCCCGGGCCAAGCACTGCGCAAGGGCAAGGATGAGGAAGCGGAGCTGGCGGCCATTTTCCAGCGGACCTATGGGCCGGTCAAGGACCGCACCTTCCTATTGCGTCCCAAGCCAGGCGCAAGCGTCTTGGATACGGAGGCTATGCTCCAGGCTACGGACCCTGCGGAGAGCTACCTGCTGGTGGACGGGTATAACATCATCTACGCCTGGGAGGATCTTCGGGCCCTGGCCCGGGAGGGGCTGCATATTGCCCGGGAGGCCCTGATCCGCCTATTGATGGATTACCAGGGCTACCGCCAATGCAACCTGATCCTGGTCTTTGACGCATATAAGGTTACCGGGGGCGAAGAGCGGGTGGAAAAGCAAGGGGGTATCTATCTGGTCTATACCCGGGAGGCGGAGATCGCAGACGTGTATATCGAGCGGGTGGCAGCGAAGCTGGGGCCGAACAAGCAGGTGCGGGTAGCCACCTCCGATGGGCTGGAACAGTTGATCGTGCTGGGCAAAGGCGCCCTGCGGGTCCCGGCCGGCGCCTTCCGCAAGGAAGTGGATCAAAGTATTGGCGAAGTACGGGCGTTTCTGGAAAAGCTGCAAGGGGAAAATCAGGGGAGTTATTCCATATGGGAGAAAGTGAAGACAGACTGCTGAAAAAACGTTTTATGGAGCTGGCCGTCCGGGCGGACAACCAGGGCGTCTGGACCCATACCGATTTTTTGAACCTGGCGGAGCAGGCCCTATTGCGCACCCTGCGCCTGCCCCTCTCCCCCGCGTTTTACGGGGGCTTTCCCCATGCGGAACGCCAGATTGCGGCCTTTGGCAGCGAGGCGCTTTGGGGCGTACCCTATGCGCCGCCCATCGCCTGCCTTTGTATGGAGCCCCTGTCCCAAAGGTTTGCGGAGCCCCTATCCCACCGGGATTTTCTGGGGGCCTTGATGGGCCTTGGCCTGGAGCGGGAGGTGTTTGGGGATATCCTGCTCATGGAGAATGCGGGCTATGTTTTCTGCCTGGACTCCATAGCGCCTTTTGTCCAGGAGAACCTGACCCAAGTGAAGCGCACCAGCATCCGTTGCTTCCCTTCCCCGCCCCCTGCCCAGGCCTGCCAGCTTCCTGACGCGGCCCCTTACGTGGTGCCCTCCCAGCGGCTGGACGCCCTGGTGGCGGCGGTGTACCAGCTGCCCCGAAGCCAGGGCAAGGCGCTGGTGGAAAGCGAAAAGGTCTGGATAGACGGCCGGCTGGCCCGCAGCGCCAGCGAATCCCTGCAGGCGGGCGCCAAAGTTTCCGTCCGGGGCTACGGCCGCTTTCAGTACGAAGGCGTCCTGGGGGAGACCCGAAAGAACCGGCTGCGGGTCGGCATCCGGGTGTTCGGCAAACGCTGAGCCCCAGGGCCATCCCTCCCCTGCCCCGGCAGGATACAAAGCCCCGTTTGCATTTGCAAAACGCAGCGAAACCTATTTTTTTGTATGGAAAAGGGCGGCTGGTTATCAGCTGCCCCCAGCCTGTCGAAAAACCCCCGGGGGTTCGGGGGCCGCAATGCAGTTCGCAAAGGTCGCGCTGCGTCGGCCCGTGGGGCCTTCCTGGCGCTCCCTTGCGCACCGGGCTTCCGCCTCGCTGCTCCTGCCACTGGCGGCGCGCGTCTCTAATCGGATTTGACGGCGCAAGCAAGGTGAATGGTCCCGAAGGGACAAAAGAAGGTCCCCTGGGAGGTGTACGGCAAATCCGCAATAAGCTTTGCGGCGCAAGCGTTCCCTTGCATGGCTCCCTGGCCGCGCCTTAGTCGCAAGGCAAGGGGGCCATGGAAACTTCAAAAAAGTGGCTTAGCTCCACTCACTTTTTCGACAGATTGGGGCGGCTGGAAACCAGCCGCCCCTCGCTATGGAATGCCTATAGGAGAATACAGATCAAGCCGTTGCATCCATCGTTGACCATCCGCTGCACGGTGGATTGCAGCTTGTGCTGCACATCGTCCGGCATCCGGTCCACCTTGGAGGTCATGCCGTCCTTCACCAGCTCAGAGAGAGGCTTGCCGAAAATATTGGTTTGCCACAATTCGCCGGGATCTTTTTTATAGGTATCCGTCAGGTAGTGCATAAATTCTGTACTCTGGGCCTCGGTGCCCACCAGGGGGACGATCTCGTTTTCCACGTCCACCCGGATCAAATGCATCCCCGAAGCCTTGGCCTTGAGCCGGATCCCATACCGGCTGCCCTGCTGCACCAGGGTGGGCTCTTCCAGCTCCATTTCTTCCAATGCCGGCGGTACCATGCCGTATCCAGTGGCATTGGCACGTTCCAGGGCGTATTGCAGCCGGTCGTATGCCCGCTTCGCCCCTACGAAGTCCCGAATGGTGGCGATCAAATGGGCGTCATCCTTGATCTCATAGCCGCACTCTTCTCCCAGGATGGTGTAAAACAAGCCGTCCTTGGGCCGAAGCTCCAGCTCCACCCGGCCGCTGCCCAGGGAAACCTGCCGCAGCATCCCTGCCTCAAAGCCCTCTATTTCCTGCAACGCCTCCAGAACCGCCGTATAATCCCGCATCTTGCCGATGCCGTCCAGGGCCGCCTCCAGGGGCTCCAGCACCCGATGCACCAGATAATGATCCCGGCCCAGGGCGCTTAGCCAGCCCGGCAGCCGGATATGCAGCAGCCGGATGGGAAACTCATATAGGATGGTCTCCAGAATGCCCATGGCGGTCTGGGCGCTCATATGCAGGGCGTCCAGAGGCTGTACCGCAGTGCCGTATTGCTCGGACAGCGCCTGGGCCAATTCTTTGGTTTCATCCGCGTCCGGATGGGTGCTGTTGAGCAGGATTACAAAGGGCTTCCCCTGCTCCTGCAATTCCTGGATCACCCGCTGCTCCGCTTCCACATAATCCGCCCGGCTGATTTGGCCGATGCTGCCGTCGGTGGTCACCACCACGCCGATGGTGCTATGCTCGGTTATGACCTTCCGGGTGCCGATCTCCGCCGCCTCTTCAAAGGGGATATCATAGTCAAACCAGGGGGTGCGCACCATCCTGGGCATGTCGTTTTCCATATGGCCCGTAGCGCCCCGCACCATATAGCCTACGCAATCCACCATCCGGATCCGCACCTCCGCGCCTTCCTCCAAGGAGAGCACAGCCGCTTCATTGGGGATGAATTTCGGCTGGGTGGTCATGATGGTGGTACCTGCGGCGCTTTGGGGCAATTCGTCCGTAAGCCGCGCTTTTTTATGCTCATCCGTCATGCCCGGCAGCACCAGCATATCCATAAAGCGTTTGATGAAGGTGGATTTGCCTGTGCGCACCGGCCCAACCACGCCAATATAAATATCGCCATTTGTCCGCTCGGCAATATCCCGATACAGCTCGATTCGCTCCATATCCCGTTACCTCCCCGCTTTTTGCATGTAAGCATTAGATATATATGTGCGGGAGCGGACAATATGCATCCTTGCGGCATTCCACCGGCAAGATGGGACAGGCAGGCGAAAAAAAGCCCGGGCCGATGAGCAGCCCGGGCTTCGGGGGATGGTTTCCTATGTTACCGCCCTCTTTGGGAAGCATGGTTCAATGGGGGCCGGTATCTTTGCTGGAGCGTTCCCGAACTAGAAGCCGGATGGGGGTCGCGTCCAGGCCAAAGGATTTGCGCAGGTAATTCTCCAAATACCGCTTATAGGAAAAATGCATCAGGTCAGGATCGTTCACAAACAGCACGAAGGTAGGCGGCTTGATGGATACCTGGGTGCCATAGAAAATTTTCAACCGCCGGCCCTTATCGCTGGGGGGCTCGGTGATGGTGATCGCCTCGTTGATGATATCGTTAAGGGTTCCGGTGGAGATCCGGCGACAATTTTGCGCATAGGCGTGGCGGGCCAGCTCCAATACTTTATTGACGCGCTGTCCGGTTTTGGCGGAGATAAACAGGATGGGCACATAATCCATGAACGCCAAATCCGCATAGAGCTTTTTCTTGAACTGGTTCATGGTATAGGTATCCTTTTCAATAAGATCCCACTTGTTTACGATCACCACCGAGGCTTTGCCTTCTTCGTGGACATATCCGGCGATGCGCACATCCTGTTCGCTCATGCCCTGGCTTGCATCCACCACGATCAGCGCCACATCCGCCCGGCGGATGGCCCCCAGGGAGCGGATCACGCTGTACCGCTCGATGGTAGCGTCGTCGATGGCCCGCTTGCGGCGAATGCCGGCGGTATCCACCAGGGTAAAGGATTGTCCATCGTGGACGAAGGGGGTGTCGATGGCATCCCGGGTGGTGCCGGCGATCTCGCTGACGATGGTGCGTTCATAGCCCAGCAGGGCGTTCACCAGGCTGGATTTTCCCACGTTCGGCTTGCCCACGATGGCGATAGAGGTGGTATCCTCCGCCTCCTCCGTCTCCGTGGACGGGAAATAGGAGACCACCTCGTCCAACAGGTCGCCCAGGCCCAGGCCCTGTTCGCCAGAAATGGTGATGGGATTGCCGATACCCAGGCTGTAAAAATCGTATATGGCCTCCTCGAACTTGGGATGGTCCACCTTATTGACCGCCAGGACAATGGGCTTATGGGAACGGCGCAGCATGGCGGCCACATCCTCGTCCGCGGCGGTGAGGCCCTCCCGGCCGTCCACCAGGAAGATGATCACATCCGCCATATCGATGGCAAGCTGGGCTTGCCGCCGCATCTGGGTGCTGATGATATCCTCCTTGACCGGCTCGATGCCCCCGGTATCCACCAGGGTAAAGGTATGCTCCAACCAAGTCGCCTCCCCGTAGATGCGGTCTCGGGTAACGCCGGGGGTATCCTCTACGATGGCGATGCGTTTTCCGATGATCCGGTTAAAAAAGGTGGATTTTCCAACATTGGGACGGCCCACCACTGCCACCAAAGGCTTTGCCATGGTATCCTCGCTTCCTGAAAAGGACGCAGCCTTTTCGATACAATCCATATGAAAGCCCGCCGTTTGTGCAAGGCGCAGGCGAGCATAGGAATCGCCTGATGAAATTGGCAGGCCGTTCCCAAGCAGCCAGCCATTATTTAGAATACACGAAAAAACCAACCGCCGCAAGAGCGGGTCATGCATTCCGTGGAATTTTTCGTAAATTCAGGTAGTGACATGCTCCCGGGTCTATGCTATAATAATTGTCGGCGCGATTTCCGCCAATTGCCAACGTAGCTCAGCCGGTAGAGCAGCTGATTCGTAATCAGCAGGTCAGGGGTTCGAGTCCCCTCGTTGGCTCCACTTCCCGGGGCGTAGCGCAGTTTGGTAGCGCGTTTGGTTCGGGACCAAAAGGTCGCAGGTTCAAATCCTGTCGCCCCGACCACGTCGGAGCAAGCTTTGTAACGCTTGCTCCGACTTTTTTTCAAGAATCGCCCCTCCCCCGTGCATTTTTTGCGGTCCCTCTCCAAATGGAACCTGTTCTGTTGCTTCCATCGGGTTCTTGGGAGCTTAGCGGGGCTGGTTTGCTGCCGTACGCCGGTCCAGCCTGGCTTTTCCGTGTTCCCTGCTCCACTCAGTGACCCCGATGTTTCTCCCGCTTTTTCTGCCGGCGCAAGGCATATTGCCGCTCTTTTTCCGCTTCCCGCTGTTCACGGCTCATGCTTTTGCGCTCCAGTTTGTTCTGCTCATGCTGCAACTTCAGCGCCTGCTGTGCCTTTGTGCCAATCCCGGGTTCCCTGATTTTGCTTTGGACCTCCCGCTGCATCCGTTTGGGATTTCTTTTCCGCTCCGATACCTGGTCGGCTTTGATGGGCGGGCTGAACTCTAGCTTGCTCCAATTCTTGAGCAGGAAGTCCCATACCTCATAATCCTTTGGCTCCGCTCCAAAAGTAATTTTACACACCTCATACCAATCCCCGTCAACACGCTCCAAAACGCCAACCCAAAATGGATTTTCAAAGAATACGGTTAAGGTATTTTGTGCCATTACGGACGATTTCCATCTTCGGAAAACTGGGCCGAAAAGGAATCCAACCATTCTAACAGCGCTTGATATAAAAGCCGCTGCTGGTCAAAGATCGTCCGGCCTACCAGGGGAATATCGGCATATTGCCGTGCATACCCCTCGTTTTTTTCCGCAGATACAAGAATGCTTTTCCGCAGCTTGCTGACAAGAGCTTGAGCATGGGGCCGATCCATTTTGTTGAGGTTCGTAACCACCACGTTGAAGTCAAAGGTAAGCGGTACATTTTCTTCGGCAATGGTATCCATCAGGGCTTCAAAGTAGGTTTTCCCAGCCTCGGTAACGGAATAAACCGCCTTTTCTGCAAACCGCTCTCCTTTTACCACATCGCAGGTTAGATATCCCTTCTCTTTCAGCTGGAGCACCTTCTTATAGACAGATGGAATGCTGATTTTTGTCCAGCGGGAGAAATTATGGTATTCGATGTCTTTTTGGATATCATAGGCGCTTTGGGGTTTTTCCAGCACAATCCCCAGAATCGCTAAATCAATGGACGACATACATAGCATCCTCCTTTTGCTATAAAGTATAATACTATATATTATAGCAATCGTCAAGAAACCATTTTGTGGAGTTCTACCCGCGTCACAAAAGCCATGGAGGAGTGCCTCAGCGAAAAGCGGGGAAAAGGGTTTGCGCCAATATCCCGATGGAAAAGCAACGCTGTCTCTGATCCGGCTTTCAAGCAATTCGGTGCTTGCGTGGCCAAAATGGATGCCGCAGCCTTAACAGAAAGCCGAATTGAGGCAGGCTTTAGAAATAGGAAAGGGGCATACCCTGCGGTATCCCCCCCAATGGATGGCTGTGCAGCCCTGCTCGTCGTATTTTCGGCGATGCGCAGGATTTCCCGATCCGGTCATTTCATGGGAAAGGGCGTGCGCTTTATGGCCCTATTCCCCCCGCAGGCGGGCGATCATCGCCTGGGGATCGGGGGCGGAAAATACGCTGCTGCCCGCTACCAGCACGTTTGCGCCGGCCGCAAGGCACAGCTTTGCGGTTTCCGGATTGACGCCGCCGTCCACCTCGATATCCAGGTCCAGGTTCCTGCTTTGGGCCAGCTGCCGCAGCTGCCGCAGCTTGGGCAAGGCTTCCTGGATGAAGGACTGGCCGCCTGCGCCCGGGTTGACGGACATGACCAGCACCATTTCGCAGCTGGGCAATAGATGCTCCGCCATGGCCACCGGCGTACCAGGATTGAGTACCACGCCGGCCTTGCAGCCAAGGGCGTGGATCTGTTGCAAGGTCCGGTGGGCATGACGGTCTGCCTCCACGTGGATGGTGATGATATCCGCGCCTGCCTTGGCAAAGGCTTCGATCTGGGTTTCGGGATGCTCCACCATCAGGTGCACATCCAAGGGAAGATCCGTATAGGGCCGGATGGCTTTGCAAATGCCGGCGCCAAAGCTGATGGCCGGTACAAAAGACCCGTCCATCACGTCAAAATGTACATAATCCGCTCCCCAGTCTTTTAGCTTTGCCACGGCTGGACCCAGGTTCGCATAATCTGCCGACAGGATGGATGGGGCTATCTTAATCATAACGGTACTTCCTCATTTCCTTTAATTCTTCTATGAATGCTTGATATCTTGCATACCGCTGGGGATGCAATCCTCCAGTTTCCAACAGAGGCTTCACAGCGCAATCCGGCTCCGTAATATGCAGGCAGCCTGGGAACCGGCAATCCTGCTTTACCGCCGCCATTTCCGGGTAAAACCCTGAAAGCGCCTGGGGCTCCATGGGCGCCATGTCGAATAAGCTGAACCCCGGCGTATCCACCACCGCCCCGCCAAAGGCGGGAAACAGCTCCGCATGGCGGGTGGTATGGCGGCCCCGGGCGGTTTTGCGGGAAAGCCCGCCCACCTCCAGGGTCAGTTCCGGCAAAATACAGTTGAGCAACGAGCTTTTCCCTACCGCGCTTTGCCCTGCAAAACAACAGACGCAGCCTTCCATCCGCTTCACAATCTCCGGGACGCCATAGCCCGTTTGCGCGGATACCGGCAATACCGCATACCCCGCCGGGGCATATTGGGCTACCAGCTCTTGATAGTGTTCCTCCGGCCCGTCGTCGCATTTGTTGCATAGCAGCACCGGCTCGATGGACAGCATGGCGCATTGCAGCAGCAGCTTATCGCAAAGCAGCAGATCCATTTCCGGTCGGGAGGCGGACAGCACGATAAACAGCCTGTCGATATTGGCGACCGCCGGCCTGGTCAACAGGTTCCGCCGGGGATGGATCTGGAGCAGATAGCCCTTTTCATCCGGCCCTACCGAATAATCCACCCAGTCCCCGGGCACCGGCACAAGCCCCTCCTTGCGGAAGCGGCCCCGGGCCTTGCATACCACAATGTCCGTTTCGCCTTGCACGGTATAAAAGCTTCCAACGCCTTTTAGAATACGGCCTTGCATACTATCGTTCCATAAAGGCGTTGGTAAGGCGCCGCACTTCCGTCCCGCCCACATACACGATGCAGGTATACTCTCCTTCGCTGCGCAGATACCCGGTAAAGGAGATCGGCTGCTGCTTCCCCACGCCCAGGGTATTTTCGTATAACACCGCCTCCACGCCGCTGGTGAGCTGCGCGGTCACCACCACCGGCTGCTCCTCCTGGTCGATATCCAGATTGATGGCGATATCCGCCGCATAGTCCCCCAAATAAGAGCGGTTGACCCAAAGCTCCACCAGGGCGTCCTCGCTGGTTTGGAAGGTTGCCGGCGGGTTTTGCCGCTGCACCTTTTCTTCCTCCGCCCCTTCATCCGGGGTAACGAACCGAATCCAAATTTGCTTATACCCGTTTTCCTGGGCAGCCTGTACCGCTAAGCTCAAACTCAGCCCCACCAGGTTGGGCATTTCGCTGCCGGACATCTCCGTACCGTTTACCCAGATATTGATCCGGTCATCCGCCTCCAGGGGCGTGCCTGCTTCCGGCTCCTGCCGGATCACCTGGCCGGCTGGCTGCTCGCTGATGGCATAGGCGGTCTCTCCCAGCTGTAGGTTTTCCTCCGCCATGATCAGCATGACCTCCTGCAGGGTCTTGCCAAGCAGGTTCGGCGCTACGGCCCCCCCGTTGCCCGAACTGACCACCACGGAAATCACATCCCCCTTCTTCCCGATGGTACCCTTATCCGGGCTTTGGGAGATCACCTGGTCCGCCGGGTATTCCGTGCTGGTTACATAGTTGCTGACAGCCACCTCAAACCCGCGCAGCTTTGCCAAGTCCCGGGCTTCCGTCAAAGGTTTCCCCGTCAGGGTGGGCACGATGTACTCCGAAGCTCGATCCCCGTTCCTGCCGCGCATGGTCTGCGCAATTAGAAACGCGCTGCCGAATAACCCCAACAGCACCACAATCGCCAGGGCTATGGTGCCGATTCCCAGGTTTTTCCTTGGCCGATGCAGCTTTTCCATGCTGGGCTGGGCAATCCGGGCAAATTTCCCATGGGGTTCCCGCAGGGCCCGAATCAGATCCAGCCGCATCTCCTCCGCGCTCACATACCGCAGGGCCGGATCCTTTGCCGCGCCCTTTACGATTACATCGCTTAACGCCCGGGGGATCCTGGGATTCACCTGGATGGGCGGGATGATCTCCTCCTGCAAATGCTTCAGGGCAATGGCAACGGAATTATCCCCTGCAAAGGGTACCTGGCCGGTCAGCATTTCATATAGCATAATGGCGCAGGAATAAATGTCGCTCCGCTCGCTCACCGCGTCGCCCTTGGCCTGTTCCGGAGAAATATAATGCACCGAGCCGATCACATTGGTACCGGCAAAGGTACGGGTGGTGGCCGCCGCGTCCCGCGCGATGCCAAAGTCGGCCAGCTTGGCCTTCCCCTTTGGGGTGATCATCACGTTCTGGGGCTTTACATCCCGGTGGATGATGCCCCGGGTATGGGCGTATTGCAAGGCGTCCAACACCTGACAGGCGATATGGATGGCGGTTTTCGGGCTCAAGGGCCCCCGCTTTTGGATCCATTCCTTCAGCGTTCCGCCCTCCACATATTCCAAAATGATATATGGCACACCGGTTTCTTCATCGTTGCCCACGTCGTAGCTGGCCACGATGTTTGGGTGAGATAGGGAAAGCACCGCCTGGGCCTCCCGGGCAAACCGACGGACGAACTCCGCGTCGTTCTGATGCTCCTTTTTAAGCATTTTGACCGCCACAGTCCGCTTTTCTTTTTCGTCGTATGCCTTATATACGTTGGCCATGCCGCCTGCGCCGATTAGGCTATCCACGCGGTAACGGCCTCCCAGGATGCTGCCGATCATTTTCCCTCCTCATTCCGAATCAGCACGACGCTGACATTGTCCGTTGTGCCCCCGTACAGGGCGTTGCGCACCAATTGCTCGCAAGCCGCGTCCAGATCCGGCTCTTCCCGCAGGATCCTGGCCATATCCCGATCGTCCAGCACCCCGTACAGCCCGTCTGAACAAAGCAGCAAGATATCCCCCTGCTTCCATTCCCCTCGGAACAGATCCGCCTGCTCTGCCTGGCGGGTACCCAGGGCTCGGGTGATGATGTTCCTTCGGGGATGGTGCATGGCCTGCTCCGGCGTGATCTGCCCGGCGGCCACCAACTGCGCAACGTAGGAATGATCGTGGCTGATCTGGGTCAATTGCAGGCCGTCAAAATAGTACAGCCGGCTATCCCCCACATTGGCGGCCACATATTTGCTCTTAAAAGCCAGCGCCAGCACCATGGTGGTGCCCATACCCCGGCAGTTTGGATGTTCCAGGGCGTATTGGTAAACCGCCGCGTTGGCCGCCTCCAGCGCCGCAAGAATCCTGTCCTCGATGGGCTCGATGCCTCCCTTGCGCAGCTGCTCCACCAGCACCTCCACCGCCAGGGTGCTGGCAGTGCTTCCCGCGTTATGGCCGCCCATGCCGTCCGCCACAACCGCCAAGGAGACGTCCCCGGGCCGGGTTGGGATGAAAAGCTGATCCTCGTTCTGGATCCGCTTGCCCTGTTCGCTTTTTGCAGCAAACCTCACTGCAGGCTTCCTCCTTTCCCTTCCGCCAGGACCCGGCGGCGCAGCTGCCCGCACGCGCCCTCGATATCCGTGCCCATTTCCCTGCGCACGGTGGCGGAGATTCCCTTTTCCGTCAGCCAGGCGGCAAATTGGTGGGCCCGTTCCCGGCTGATTCCCGCAAGCCCCCGCTCCTTGACCGGATTGAGGGGGATCAGGTTCACGTGACAGTTTATGCCCCGAAGCAGGGCGGCCAGCTTGGCCGCGTCCTCTTTGGAAGCGTTTTGCCCATCGATCAGGGCATACTCAAACACCACCCGCCGTCCGGTCTTATCCGCATACCCTTTGGCGGCGGGGATCAGCTGGGAAAGACCATACCGGCGGTTTACCGGCATGATCCGGCTGCGGCTTTCGTCGTCCACTCCATGGAGGGAGATGGACAGGGTCACATGGGGCGCATCCTCCATAAACGTCCAAATCTTTGGCACCAGGCCGCAGGTGGACAGGGATATATTCCGGGGGCTGATGCCCATGCCCGCCGGATCTGAGACCATGCGGAGGAATTTGACCACGTTGTCATAGTTATCCAGGGGCTCGCCGCTGCCCATCAGCACGATGTTGGTGACGGTACGGCTCCGGTTCTGCGCCGGCTCGTCCCGCTCCGCGCAGGCGATAAAGGAGAGCATCTCCCCAGGCATCAGGTTCCGCACGCAGCCTTCCAGGGTGGAGGCGCAAAACGCGCACCCCATCCGGCACCCCACCTGGGTGGAAATGCACAGGGTGTTGCCATAGTGGTAGCGCATCAGCACCCCTTCCACCAGGTTGCCGTCCTCCAGCGCAAACAAATATTTTATGGTGCCGTCCCGCTGGGACACCCGCTTATCAAAAATGGCCGCGCCTCCATAGGGCAATTCCGAAAGGCGCTGCCGCAGGGCCTTGGAAAGGTTGGTCATCTCCGCCGGCCTCGCCCCCCGGGCAAGCCACCCGTAGATCTGCCTGGCCCGGAACGCCGGCTCCTTCCAGCCTTCCATGAGCGTCTGCAGGTCCGCAAGGTCCATGGACATCAGCGCCAGGGGTTCATCCATTGGCCTTCACCAGCCTTGCCATAAAAAATCCCTCCGTTTGATCCAGATGGGGAAATAGCTGCACCATGCCGTCCTTTGCCCGCCGTTGCAGGGCCGGCGGCAGGGCGTCCATATTTCCCGGCTGAAAGGCCCGATGCTTCGCCAAAAAAGAACGAATCTGGCCTTCATTCTCCCGCTGGGATATGGTACAGGTGGCGTATACCAGCGCGCCGCCCGGCCGGACATAGCCCGCACAGGCCTCCAGGATCCGTCCTTGGAGCGCAGAAAGGGATTGGATCATGGCATCGCTTTTTGCATACCGGGCATCCGGCTTGCCGAATACCCCCAACCCGGAGCATGGTGCGTCCACCAGGACCGCGTCAAAGGCCTCCAGCTTGGCGGGGTCCGGCTGGGCTGCGTCCCGCACCTGCACCTCGACCCCTTCCACGTGGAGCCGCTCCAGGGTCTTTTGAATGAGCGCACCCCGGTGGGGATGCAGTTCCCAGGCCTCTATATGCCCTTCCCCTTCCAACAGATGGGCCAGATACGCGGTCTTTCCCCCCGGCGCGGCGCAGGCGTCCAACAGCCGCATCCCCTTTTTGGGGGCCAGCAGCCTGCACACCAGCATGGCGCTTTCGCTTTGCACGGTATAGCGGCCGGCTAAAAAGCCCTCCTGCCGGGCAACGTCCATCCCGCGTTCCAGCACGCAGGCCTCCCCTATCAGCTCCCCTGGCCGGTAAGGGATATGGGCTGCCTCCAGGTCTGCCCGCAACGCCTCCGTTGTATAGGGATACTGGGCCCGCAGGGTCATGCCCGGGGCTTTCGCGTCCAGCAGGGCGGCGGTAAATTCCGCCCCGTATTGGGCCACATATTCTTCCACCAGCCATTTGGGCCAGCTGAATTGAATGCTCAGCCGATCGCCCGAATCTTCCGGCAAGGGCGGCAAGCTGTCTCGATTCCGACAGACGGCCCGCAGCACGCCGTTTACATAGCCTGCAAGGTTCTGCTTCCCCACCTGCTTGCACAGGTTCACGCTCTCGTTGCAGGCGGCGCTATCCGGCACCTCCATATACAATAGCTGGGCTACCCCCATGCGCAGGATCCCCCGGATCACAGGCTGAACCCGGCCCTTGGCAAAATGGGCCAGCACATGGTCGATATAGAGCAGATGGTCCAGGGTGGTATACACCACCGCGCTGACCCAGTGGGCTTCCCGCTGGGGCAAGCCTGCCAGCGCCTCCTTCAACCGCAAATTGGCGTACGCGCCGGCATCCGTAATATCCAGCAGGGCTTCTAGAGCGGTCCTTCGCGGATTGGTCATACAAACCGCTTTCCAGCCAAGGGGCGGCCCAGCAGGGCTGCCTTGGCGTCCATCCGCTTGCCGCCGGGGAACTGCAGGGAGGTGATTTGCAAAAGCCCATCCCCGGTCTGGACGAACAAGCCCTCCCTGGGGTCCGCTATGGCGCATTCGCCCGGCGCGCAGGGTTTATCAGCCGTTCGGCTGGTTTTTCTCGTTTCCCAGATTTTAACCGGCGTATCCTCCAAAAGGCACCAGGCGACCGGCCAAGGGTTGGCGCCCCGCACCAGGTTGTGGATCTGACCGGCAGGCTTGTAAAAATCGATCCGGCCATCCTCCTTTTTGATCATGGCGCAGTGGGTGGCCTGGGCGTCGTCCTGGGGGATGGGCGTCAAAGTGCCCGCTTCCAGCCCTTGGATGGTCTTTTGCAACAGCTGGGCGCCCAGCACCGCCAACCGGTCGAACAGCTCCCCGGCGGTCTCGTCCGGACCGATGGGGGTCTGCTCCATCAAGAGGATGGGGCCGGTATCCAGGCCCGCCTCCGTCAGCATGGTGGTGACGCCGCTCACCGTTTCCCCCTGGATAATCGCCCATTGGATGGGGGCAGCGCCCCGGTATTTGGGCAGCAGGCTGCCGTGTACGTTTACACAGCCCAGGGTCGGGATATCCAGGTTCTCCTGGGAGAGGATCTGGCCAAAGGCCGCGGTCACCATCAGATCCGGGGCGAATGCCTTCAACGCCGCCACGCCTTCCGGACGGCGGATCTTTTCAAATTGATAGACGGGGATCCCGTATTTCTGGGCCAGCACCTTGGTAGGGGGGGGCGTCAGGGCCCCATGCCGCCCCTTAGGCCGGTCCGGATTGGTAAACAGCGCCAGGGTATGCCCCTGGTCGATCAGCATCTGAAAGGAAGGGATGGCGAAATCCGGTGTTCCCAGGAAGGCAATCCTCATTTCGCTTCCTCCTCTTCATCCGTTTCCTCGGTATAGCCCTCCGGCGGATCGGTCACCAGCCGGGTATATACCTTGCCGTCCAGATGGTCCGTCTCGTGCATCACCGCCCGGGCAAACAGGCCCTCCGCCTCGTATTCATATAGATTGCCCTTCCGGTCATAGGCCTGGACCTTGACATGGGTAGGCCGCACCACATAGCCGCTTTTTCCCGGGAAGGACAGGCAGCCTTCAAAGCAACCCTCCTCCCCGCTGGTTTCCAGGATTGTGGGATTGACCAGCTCCACCAGCCCATCCCCGCAATCGATCACAGCCACCCGCCGCAGGATGCCGATCTGGCTGGCAGCCAGGCCGCAGCCCTCCGCCGCATACATGGTTTCCGCCATGTCGTCGATCAGCTCGCTAAGCTTTCCATCGAAGCGTTCCACAGGCCGGCAAACCTTATAAAGGCAGGGGGCGTCATCGGTAAAAATCTTTCGTTTTGCCATGCGAACTCATTTGTCCCTTCAACGTATCAGTAATATTTATCATTATACTCCAAGCGCCGTGCCGCGGCAAGTATCGCCTTATGCCGGCCGAAAGCCCGGTTTTCCGTTAAAACATGTCCGATGGATTGATTTCCAGCGTGCCGAAGCCGTCCCCCCGTTGGGGCGCCGCAAAGGCATAGGCCGCCTTTAGGGCCGCGCCGGCCTGGGCGGTACGGGCCAGCTTCATCAGGGCCTGATACCGGTATAGCCCCTCCCGCCGCCGGATGGGCGCCGGGCCGTCCCCGCAAAACAAGATGGCCCGGGGATCGCCCCCCGCCTGCCGGATGGCCTGCCCCACCGCCTCCTCCAGGCCCTTGGCAAAGGCATGGGCCCGGAGCTGCAGCCCGGCTTCCTCCTCCCCTATGAACAGCGCCCGCAGGAAGATCCCATAGGGGGGAAACAGGAATGCCCGCCGCTTTGCGATCTCCACCTGATAGAACCCAGCATAATCGTGGGCAGCGGCCAGCTGAATGGCGGGATGGTCCGGGGTATAGGTCTGGATCACCACGTGGCCCGGCTTATCCGAGCGGCCTGCCCGGCCCGATACCTGGGTCAGCAGCTGGAAGGTACGCTCACAGCTGCGGTAATCCGGGATATGCAGCGCTGCGTCCGCCGCGATGACCCCCACCAGGGTCACATTGGGGATATCCAATCCCTTGGCCACCATCTGGGTGCCGATGAGCACCTGGGCCTCCCCCCGTTCAAAGGCGGAAAGGATGGCGTCATGGGCGTTTTTCCCCCGGGTAGTATCCATATCCATGCGCAATACCCTTACGCCGGGAAACGCATCCAAAAGCTGCTGCTGCACCTGCTCCGTCCCCACCCCGAAATACTTGATATAGGGCTTCTTGCACTGGGGGCATACCCGGGGCACGGGGATGCTTTTGCCGCAATAATGGCACTTGAGCATACCCTCCTGCTTGTGATAGGTCATGGAAACGTCGCAGTCCGGGCAGGTAAAAACATAGCCGCAGCCCCGGCAGGAAACGAAGGTGGAATACCCCCGCCGGTTCAAAAACAGAATGGCCTGTTCCCCTGCCTCCAGGCAATGGGCCAGGCGACGGTACAGGGGGCCGCTAAAAATGCTGGTATTCCCGGCGGCAAATTCCGCCCGCATGTCTGCGATCTCCACGGCGGGCATGGGCAGGTCCCGCACCCGGTCCGGCATGGAAAGCAGGGTATACCGCCCTTTTACCGCCTGCAGGTAAGCGGTCACGCTGGGGGTAGCGCTGCCCAGCACCAGGGTAGAGCCCCATTGCCGGCAGCGTTTGCGAGCCACCTCCTGGGCGCTGTAGCGGGGGGTGATCTCGCTTCGGTAACTGGATTCATGCTCCTCGTCGATCACGACCAACCGGATGTTTTCCAGGGGGGCAAAAATGGCGCTGCGGGCGCCGATTACCACATCCACCTGGCCCAGCCGGATCCTACGCCATTCGTCGAAGCGCTCCCCCGGGGAGAGCCGGCTGTGGAGCACGGCGATCCGCTGGCCAAACCGGGCGCGGAACCGGCCTACGGTCTGGGGGGTCAGGGAGATCTCCGGCACCAGCACAATGGCCGTGCCTCCCGCCGCAAGGGCCTTGGCAATGGCCTGCAAATAGACCTCCGTCTTGCCGCTGCCCGTTACGCCGTGGAGCAAAAAGGTACCGCCCCGCGCCTCCATGCCCTGTAGAATCGCCGCATAAGCGGCCTGCTGGGCAGGGTTCAGCTGCCTGGGCGCATCCCGTTCCAAGGGTTTGTTCCCATAGGGGGAGCGAAAGACCGTACAGCCCTTTTCCTGCAAAAGCCCCTTGTCCATCAGGGCCTTGACCGCCGCCCCGCTGCCCGGGATAAAGCCATAGATATCCCCCACGCGGATCCCCCCCGCATAGTGGCTGACCAGCTCCAATATCTCATGCTGCTTGGGGGCCCGCAGCGTGCCGTCCTTCTTTTGAAAGGAGGCCAGGGCCGCTTCCAGGTCCACGGTTTCGGGCACATATACCATCCGGATCTGCTTTTCCCGGACCCGTCCCCCCCGCAGCTGGGCGGGCACCATCAGCCGCAGCGCCTCCACCAGCAGGCACCCGTATGCCCCCTGGATCCAGTGGGCCAATTCCAGCTGATCCTCCCCCAATACCGGATAGGGCTCCAAGGTGCGTAGGATGGTTTTTAGCCGGACCGGCCCCGCGTATTCCTCCTGGGAAAGGCCCAACACAAACCCCTCGGTCTGCTTATTCCCCGCCCCAAAGGGAACCAACACCCGCTGGCCCTTTTGGATGGGCAGGTCTTCCGGCACCGCGTAGGTAAACAGCCGGTCCACGTTGGCGTTGGCAATATCCACCATCACCTGGGCATACATGGGCCTTCCCTCCTTTGCATTGGTATGAAAAACAAGGCGGGCATATCTGCCCGCCTTCAGCTTGTCGAAAAACCTCTGGCGAATGGAAGATCGCGGCCCTTTTAGGCTTTAATCGGATTTGGCGGCATGTACGGCAAATCCGCAAAAAGCCTTGCGTAGCAAGGGTTTCCCTGCATAGCTCCCTGGCCGCGCCGTAGGCGCAAGGGAGCTATGAAAACCTCGAAAAAGTGGCGCAAGCCACTTTTTCGACAGCCTGAAGGCGGGCATATCTGCCCGCCTTAGGGTGTCTTGCATTTCAGGGCGGCGGCATAGGAAACCATCGCCCGGAAGGGGGCATATTGGGGCAGCTGCATGGTCATCGTCGGGAGGAATACCGCATCCATCCTCTTTCGCGCATCTGCCGCAAATCTGCCTGCATGGGGCGCAGCGTCCCTTTCGGTCCCATTTGTTCCGGCGCAAGGTGGGCGGCCGTAGCCTATCCACTTCCAAGATCGGTCAGCCCAGCGCCAAGGCGAATGGAACCAAAAGGGACCGATGGTTTCCTATGTCACCGCTCCTTCGCCGGCTGCCCAGGATCCGCCTATCGCCTTTCCTGCAGCCGGTTGCTTATGATATCCAGCAGCCAATCCGCCAGGGCGTCCTTGGTCATGGGCCCGCTGTCCCGGGCGCCGCCCTTCTGGTCGTAAAGGATCACGCGGTTGGTATCAACCGCAAAGCCCGCGTCCTGGGCCAGAATATCGTTGGCTGCGATGTAGTCCAGGTTCTTGCGCCGCAGCTTGGCCTGGGCGTTTTCCGATAGCTGCTCGCTCTCCGCCGCGAACCCCATCAGGATCCGGCCATCCTTGCGCTGGCCCATGGTCCCCAGGATATCCCGGGTATTGCGCAAGTTCAAGTTCATGCCGCCCCCCTGCTTTTTGATCTTCTGCTGTTGGGGGCTTTGGGGGGTAAAATCCGCAGGCGCGGCCGCCATGATCAGGGCGTCGCAGCCGTCGAACCGGGCGTCGATGGCCCGGAACATATCCGCTGAAGATACCACCGGAACGGTTTCTACCCCTTGAGGGGCAGCCAAGGACACCGGCCCTGACACCAGGGTCACCTCCGCGCCCCGGGCGGCCGCCGCCCGGGCGATGGCATAGCCCATTTTTCCGCTGGAACGGTTGGTGATATACCGCACCGGATCGATGGGCTCCTGGGTTGGGCCCGCGCTCACCAGGATACGCTTTCCCTCCAGGTCCCGCCTGGGATACATGGCCTTCATGGCCGCTTCCACAATGGCGTCCACCTCCGCCAGCCGGCCGATCCCTTCCTCCCCGCAGGCCAGGCGGCCGCTTTCCGGCTGGATAAAAGCGTACCCGCGCTGGACCAGCCGCTGGATATTCTCCTGAACCGCAGGGTGCAGATACATGGCGCTATTCATGGCCGGGGCCACTAATACCGGCGCCCGGGTAGCCAGGAGGGTGGTGGTCAGCATGTCGTCGGCAATGCCGTTGGCGGCTTTCCCCAGGAAGTTGGCGGAAGCAGGGGCAATGAGAAACGCGTCCGCCTGCTTGGCCAGGGAGATGTGCTCCACCTCCCAGGGCGCCTCCCGGTTGAACATATCCGTAATCACCGGCGCATGGGACAGGGTCTCCAAGGCCAAGGGCGTAATAAACTGGCTACCCGCCTTGGTGAGAATGACGCGCACCTGTACCTCCTGCTTGCGCAGGCGGCTGATGATATCACAGGCTTTGTAGGCGGCAATGGAGCCTGTTATGCCGAGGACCAGGGTTTTTACCGCCATGTTACTTATGGTAGTCCTCTGGGAAATCCACTTTCAGCAGATTTTTATCCAATTCTTCCACCGCCACGGACACCGGCTTACGGTCGCCTAGCTCTTCCGGGTTGTCCAGCAGCTGCCGCGCACGCTTGGCAACGGTGGTCACCAGCATATACCGGCAACCAACCTTTTCTTGCAGTTCATTGACTGCAGGCTTGTTCATCATGCTTCGTCCCCTCCCTTATTTAGAAAGGAATCGATATATTCCTGGTTCCGGGATACCCGCAGCCGCTCCACAGCCACAATCTGCTCCAACTGGCGGATCGCCTTATCCAGCACATCGTTGATGATCAAATAATCATAATACGGCATGTGCTGCATTTCCTCGAAGGATTCCTGGAAGCGCTGTTCGATCGCCTCGGCGGTTTCCGTGCCCCGGCCCACCAGCCGCTCCTTGAGGCAGCTCATGGAAGGCGGCGCAAGGAAAACCAGCACCGCGTCCGGGCAGGCTTTTTTCACGTTCATGGCGCCGTGCACGTCGATGTCCAGCAAAATGTCCTGGCCCGCTGCCCGCTGCTGCTCCACATAGGCCCGGGGCGTACCATAAAAATGCTGGCCGAACACCTGCATGTGCTCCAGAAACGCGCCCTCTTTGACCATCTGTTCAAATTCTTCCCGCGTCTTAAAGAAGTAGTGCAATCCATCCACCTCTCCGGGCCGGGGCGGCCTGGTGGTGCAGGATACGGAAAAACGCATGTTGTCATTGCGCTCCATCAGCGCCCGGCATACGGTACCCTTCCCAACTCCGCTGGGACCTGAGATAATCAGCAAAAGACCCTCGCGCGTTAACGGCATAATTTTCCCCCTCATTCCTTAAATAATAATTCGTTTTATCCCGCCACAGGCTTATTCGATATTCTGTACCTGTTCGCGGATCTTCTCAACCTCAGCTTTGCCCTGGATCACTAGATTGACGATCTGGGCGTCATTGGCCTTGGAACCAATGGTATTGAATTCCCGGTTCATCTCCTGCACGATGAAGTCCAGCTTCCGGCCGGCAGGCTCATCCCCTTGCAACATGGACCGCATTTGGCCGATGTGACTATTGAGCCGCACCAGCTCTTCATCGATATTCGCCTTGTCCGCAAAGATAGCGGTCTCCATGGCCAGCCGGCTTTGATCCACCTCTGCGCCGGACAACAGGGATGCGATCCGCTCCTGGAGCTTTTGCCGGTATTCCTCCACCACCAGGGGCGCCCGCTGGGCGATAGCGCCGGCCACGGCCTCCACCGTATCGCAGCGGCTGCAAACGTCCGCAAACAGCCGGCTGCCCTCTGCCGCCCGCATGGCTTTCAGCTCCTGGCAGGCGCAAAGGCACGCCTCCTCCGCCAGGCTGCAAACCGCGTCACGATCCTCCTCTGCGGCGATGATGTCCGTCACATCCGGCAAGCGCAATGCCGCCGAAAGGCCGATATCATCCCGCAGCTGAAATTGTTCCGCCACGCCCCGGGCAACTTCTAGATACGCCCCCAACAGAGCTTGGTCCACGGATACCCGCCGGGCATCTTCCCGGGTGTTCCGGTAAAACAGGTAAACGTCCACATGGCCCCGCTTCAGCTCCCGGCTGAGCACATTGCGAAGCAGATCCTCCGCAAAGCCGATGTGCCTGGGCATCCGGAAGGAAAGATCCAAATACCGGTGGTTGACGCTCTTGAGCTCCACCGTGATCTCCCGTCCATCCCGGGATAGCAGGCTACGGCCAAAGCCGGTCATGCTGTTCACCATAGGTATCACCTCTTCAGCTTATTCCGAAACAATTTATTATACCATGTTTTTCTACCACTTTACAAGGCCGCCCGTAACTTCCCTTTGGACAGGCCGCAAAAGCCGGTAAACGCCGCCTTTTAGGGCCCGTTGCTTCCCGTTCGTCCATCGGGCGGCCAATCCATCCCCGAAGCCATTGTTTGCGCCCGCCAGGCCGATCCCGTGCGCAGCGCAGGCAAGCCGGCCGCAAAGCCGTTCCGGCCTTCAGGCATGGATGGCTCGGCCCTTTAGCCCTCCCCTTCCAGCATGGCGAAAAACGCCGCTTCATCCAACACGGGGATCTGAAGCTCCCGGGCCTTTGCCAGCTTACTTCCCGCGCCCGGGCCGGCCACCACCAGGCTGGTCTTTTTGCTGACGCTGCCCGCGGCTTTGCCCCCCAGGGTTTCGATGAGCGCTTCGATCTGCTTGCGGTCCATCCGCTCCATGGCGCCGGTGACCACCACGGTCTTGCCGCGCAGGGGGCTTTGCTGCTGGGGCTTGGCTTCGGCCTGGGGCGCCACGCCTTCCTCCAGCAGCATATCCACCTGGCCTGCGATAGAGGGATCCTGGAAGAAATCCCGTATGCTCATGGCCACCACCTCCCCCACATCGGGGATCTGGAGCAGCGATTCCACCGACGCCTGGCGCAAAGCCTCCAGGGTGCCGAAATGCCGGGCAAGGTCCCGGGCGGTCTTGGCCCCAACATTGGGGATGCCGATGGCGAAGATAAAGGCGCCCAGGGCGGGGGTTTTGCTTTTCTCGATGGCGGAAAGCAGATTCTCGATCCGTTTCGGGCCAAACCCGCTCAGGCTTTGCAGCCGCTCCGGGGTCAGGGTATAAAGCTCCGCGATGGCGCTAAAGCCCAATTCCTCCACCATTTGGTTGGCGGTTTTTTCGGAAAAGCCATCGATGTCCATGGCTTCACGGGAGGCGAAGTGGGCCAGCCGGGCTACGATCTGCGGCCGGCAGGACAGGGAATTGGTGCAGAACAGATGCACCCCCCGATGCTCCACATGGGCGCCGCAGGCTGGACAATGGGTAGGTTTTTGGATGGGCGCCCGGGGCTGATCCCCGGGGACCGCCCCCAGGATCTCCGGGATCACGTCCCCGGAGCGCCGCAAAAACACCCGGGAGCCGATGCCGATCCGCTTGCGCAGGATGTCGTCCCAGTTGTTCAGGGTGGCGTGGCGGATGGTCGCGCCGCAAAGCTCTACCGGCTCCAAATGGGCCCGAGGGGTCAGCTTGCCGGTGCGCCCCACCTCCCAGGTCACATCCTCCACCACCGTGGTGGTCTCCTCCGCCGCGAACTTGAAAGCCATGGCCCAGCGAGGGAACCGGTCCGTGCTGCCTAAAATCTGGCGCGCCTGAAAATCCCGCACCTTTACCACCATGCCGTCGATGAGGAAATCCAAGGTTTCCCTGCGGCGCTCCGCCGCTGCGATGGCATCGTAAACCGCCTGAATGCTGGGGAAATATTCCGTATAATCGCTCACCGGAAAGCCCTGCTCCCGCAAAAAGGCCAGCATTTCCCCCTGGTCGGACAGGGTTTTCCCCTCGATATACCCCACGTTATAGCACGCGCAATCCAAGCGGCGGCTGGCGGTGACCTGGGGATCCAGGTTGCGCAAGGCCCCGGCCGCAGCGTTGCGGGCGTTTTTCAAGGGCTCGGCGGCCTTGGCATTGAAGGCTTCCAGCACCGATAGGCGCATATAGCACTCCCCCTGTACCTCCATCTTCCCATCGAAGGGAATGGTGAGGGGCAAGGAACGGATGGTCATGATCTGGGGCAGGATCGCCTCTCCCACCACGCCGTTCCCCCGGGTCGCGCCTGCTACCAGCCTGCCGTTTTCATAGGTAAGGTTTATGGTCAGCCCGTCGAACTTGTACTCCAGGGCATATTCCGGCTTGGCCGCCCCTGCGGCAGCCAGCAGCCGTTCCACCCGTTCGCCCCAGGCCAGCAGATCCTCCTTGGTGCGCACCTTGTCCAGGCTCCAAAGCCGTCCCAGATGGGTATGGGGTAAAAAGGCCGTTAACGGCTCCCCGCCCACCCGGCGGGTAGGCGAATCCGGCAGGGCATAGCCGGCTTCCTGTTCCATTTTCAGCAGCTGGTCGAACAGGGCGTCATATTCCCCATCGCTTACCTGGGGCGCGTCCTCCACATAATAGGCCCGCGCCAGCTGATTGACCCGGTCCGTCAGCGCCCGAAGCTTTTCCTCCATAGCGAATTCTCCTTCTTGATCTATGGCGTCAATCCTCCGGCGTAATGGGTGCATAAGCTGCGGCGAATTTTTTTACCCCCGCCGCGTCAAAGTCGATGGTTACGGTCATCGCGTTGCCGCTGCCTGTCATTTCCAAAATGGTGCCTTCGCCAAACTTGGCGTGCTTGACCCGCTGGTGCAATGCAAAGGTCTTTGGCTCGGGCTTGGCAGGGGCCGCCATGGGAGCGGGCCGCACCCCAAACCCCGGCGTATAGATCGGCCGTTGGGGCTGGGGCTGTTGGGGATAGCGGCTGGGCTTTGGCTGCTCCTTGGGAGGAAAGGGCGGCCGCTCCTGCTGCAGCAGGGAGGAAGGCACCTCTTCCAGAAAGCGGGAAGGCTTATTATAAGCATAGTCGCCAAAGAGCATCCGCTGTTTGGCATGAAGCAAATAGAGCTTCTCCTTTGCCCGGGTCATCCCCACATAGCACAGCCGCCGCTCCTCCTCCATGGCGAAGGGGGTCATGGCGTTTCGGGCGCGTCCGGTGGGGAAAATATTCTCCTCCATGCCGCACAGGAACACCACCGGGAATTCCAACCCCTTGGCGCTATGCAGGGTCATAAGGTTCACCGCGTCCGCGTTGTTGTCCAACCCGTCCACATCGGATACCAGCGCCACGTTCTCCAAAAAGGCAGGCAAGGCGCTCTCCCCTTCCGGCACATCCCGTTCCACTTCCCGAATGTTGCCGATGAGCTCCCGCAGGTTGTCCATCCGGTTTTCCAGATCGCCCTTTTTATCCTCCGTGCGAAGGTATTCCTCATATTCCAGCGCCCCGATCATCTGCTCGGTAAATTCGGAAAGAGGCATGGTCTCGCATAGGGCGATGAGGGTGGCCATGGTATTGGAAAACTTGCGGAGCCTCAGGAACGCCCGGTCGGAAAGTCCTTCCCCATCCATCGCCACCGCCAGCATATAGGTGCCCCGCTGCTCCGCCACATCGGCCAGCTCCCCGATGGTAGCCTCGCCTATGGTCCGCCTGGGTACATTGATAATGCGGCGCAGGGCCATGTTGTCCGCAGGATTGTAGATCAGCCGCAGATAGGCCATGATGTCCTTGATCTCCCGCCGCTCATAGAACCGCTGCCCGCCCAAGACCTTGTTGGGGATGCCGTAATTGATCAGGGTAGATTCCAATACGCGGCTTTGGGCGTTCATCCGGTAGAGCACGGCGAAATCCCGATAGTTCCGGCCCGCCTGGACGCCTTCCAGGATCTTTTTGCACAGGAACGCGGATTCATCCCGCTCATTTGCGGCGGTATACAGTTCGATGGGTTCGCCGCCGGTTTTTTCCGTCCAAAGGCGCTTGCTTTTCCGCCCGGTATTGTTGTTGATCACCGCGTTGGCCGCGTCCAAAATGATGGAGGTGGAGCGGTAATTCTGCTCCAAGCGGATCACCCTGGCGCCTTCAAAGTCCTTTTCAAAATCCAGAATGTTCCGAATATCCGCCCCCCGCCAGCCATATATGCTCTGGTCATCGTCGCCTACGACGCAGATGTTCCGGTGCTCCCTGCACAGCAGCTGGATCAGCTTATACTGGGGCAGGTTGGTGTCCTGATATTCATCCACCAGCACATACTGGAACCGGTTGCGATATTTTTCCAGCACATCGGGATAGGTTTCAAACAGCCGCAAGGTCATGCAAAGCAAATCGTCAAAATCTAAGGCATTGGCCTCCAGCAGGCCCCTTTGATACCCTTTGAACAGCTTATAGACCGCCTGATCCAGCCCGGGATTCTCCGCAATATACTTTTCCGGTTCCAGCGATCTGTTTTTCGCCTCGGAAAACCAGTCCTTCAGTTCCCGCTTGGACAGCTCCTTATCGCTGATGCCATAGCTTTTCAATACGTTGCCGATCAGAGACATCTGGTCATCCGTGTCGTAAATGACAAAGTTCCGTTCCCGGCCCAGCCGTTGGATATCGCTTCGAAGAATGCGCACGCAGCAGGAATGAAACGTGGTGATCCACATATCCCGCGGATCCGCATCCACCAGCATACCGGTGCGCTCCTGCATCTCCTTGGCCGCTTTGTTGGTAAAGGTGAGGGCCAAAATATTCCAAGGCTTTACCCCATGTTCCATCAGGTTGGCGATCCGGTAGGTCAACACCCGGGTCTTGCCGCTGCCCGCGCCCGCCAATACCAGCAAGGGCCCTTCCAGGCATTCCACCGCCTGGCGCTGCTCTTTATTCAAAACGGATAAGTCCATACTTCACCATCCTAATCTTTATTCCCATTCATTATAGCATCTTCTGGATGGATTTGTATACCGATGGCCGCCGCGACGCCCAACATGTTTCTCGCGGGTGGGGCAACATTCCTTTCCACCTGGCCTCCCCTTCCGCATAAAAAGGCGCGCCGGCCAACGATTTTGCGGCGCGCCTTGCGTGTCCTCCTTCTCTTTCCCGTCGATTGTCGCTGGTTACAGAGGGGCCGACTGCTGGATGGTCAGCTCCGCCTGGGCGTTGGGCAGGGCGTCCAGCAGGGGGCCCAGCTCCAGCGATAGCACCGGCTCTTCCGGAAGGCTAAAGGACGCCCCGCCGGTGGATTCAGCCAAATGAAGGAAGATGGCTTCCTCCTGTAGGCTTGCCCGCATCGTATAGAGATACTGCTCGCCCTGGGCGGGAAGGTCGTAATAGAGCCTATGGTCTATTTGCAGGGCAACGTCCCGGAGCAGGTAGGAAAGGGTGTGCTGCATAGACCGCTCCGTCCTGGTGTTCTCCTGGGAAAGGCCGCTGATATACATGGAAAAGGCATCATCCCGCCATTGGCAGGCCATTTGGGAGGGGATGCTCTCATCATGGCTGAACCAGCCCTGCACGTCCTTTGCGTCAAAGTCGGTCCCATCGCCCCGGGCTTGCAGCACCAGGGAATAGGCGGCCTGGTCAAAGGGCTCCAGGTCGTAGGCCACGTCAAACCGGACGCTGCCAGTATAGCGCCCGTTGGGATCGGAGGTGAGCCCCTCTTTGGAAAGGGCCATGGATACCTTCCATTCCCGCTGTACCGTTACGCCCCAGAGCTGGGCCGTATCCTCCCCCGTCCCTTCCACCGTCAGCTCCCAGCCGCCGGCTGCGTCCTCCCGGACCAAGGCGCCAGAGAAGGGGATCCCATTTATGGTGAGCAGGGCGTCATATTCAGGGCCGTTCAAATGCAGTTCCTGCGCCCGGGCAGCCGTTCCCGTCGCGCAGCCAATCACGGCCAGAACACAGGCCAACCATCTTTGTCCCCGCTTCCATCCCACGACATCGCCTCCCATCCTGTTTTTGTTATCCGTATTAAATTATAGCAGAAGGCCGGCTGCAAAAACAGCCGGCCTCTGGTATGGTTTGTAAACTTTTATATCCGCCCCCAGGCTTTCAGCCCCTGTAGGATAGCGGACATGGCCTTTTCCACGTTTTCCCGGCTGGTGGCCAGGTTGATGCGAATATGGCTTTGGCCGTCCCCTTCGAACCAGGCGCCATAGTCCACGGCAAGGCCGCAGGTTTCCGCAAAGAAGCGTTCCATCTCCTCCGGCTGCAAATAGGCGGCAAAGTCCACCCACATCAGATAGGTCCCTTCCAGGGGGGTAACGCAGGCCTTTGGCAGATGGATTGCCAGCTGCTCCCGCAGGTATCCATAATTGCCCCAGATGATCTCCTGCACCTGCTGCAACCACGCCTTGCCGCCCCGGTACGCGGCTTCCACCGCAATATACCCGAACGGATTCCCTTCCCGTATGTGGATCCGTTTGGTAAAGGCGTCGTATTCCTTCCGGAGCTTGGCGTCCGGCAGCACCACAAAGGCATTTTGGCAGCCCGCCAGGTTAAAGGTTTTGCTGGCGGCGGTCAAGGTGATCACCATGTGGCTGTAATCCCCCGCCGTGGCGCTGGGGATGTGCTTATGCCCGTCAAAGGTCAGGTCCTGGTGAATCTCATCGGACAGCACCAGCACGCCGTGTTTCTTGCAGATATCCAGCATGGCGGATAGTTCCTCCCTGCGCCAAACCCGGCTGACGGGATTATGAGGGGAGGACATGATGAACATGCGCACCTGGTTCTCCGCGATCGCGGTTTCAAAGGCGGCAAGATCCACCGTATATTGCCCATCCTGATGGACCAGTTGGCAGGCGACCAGCGTCCGGTCATTATCCCGCACCGCATGAAGGAAGGGATAATATACGGGCGTGAGCACCATGACCCGGTCCTGGGGCTTGGTGAAGATCTGGATTAGCCAGTTGATGGCAGGCACCACCCCCGGGGAAAACCGCAGCCATTCCCGCTGCACCCGGTAGCCATGGCGTTCCGCCTCCCAATCCATAAAGGCTTGATAATAGCCCTCGCTGGGATGATAGTAGCCGAATACGCCGGTATCCAAATACTCCTTTTCCGCTTCCAGCACACACTGGGGCACGCGGAAATCCATATCTGCCACCCACAGGGCCAGCAGATCCTCCCTGCCAAAGCGTTCCCTTAAGCCGTCCCATTTTTCGCAATGGGTGCCCTTCCGATCCACATAGAGAATGGGCTCGTCCATGGTCAAACCTCCTTATCCCCGCAGCTCCGCGCCCAGCCGAGCGCGTAGGGCCTTGACCAGCGCCTCCATGGCGCCGGAGATGTCCTCATCGGTCAGCGTCCGGTCCTCCGCCCGCAGGGTATAGGAATAGGCCATGCTTTTCTTGCCCTCCGGTATTCCCTTCCCCCGGTATACGTCGAACAGGGATACGTTCTCCAGAATCACCTTTACTGGCGCCTGCTCCATGACCTGCTGCACCTGGGCGGCGGTGACGGTTTCATCCACCACCACGGCGATATCCCGAGGCACCACCGGATACTTGGGCAGCGCCTGATAGGTGACCGCGCCGGGCAGGTTGGCGGTCAGGCCCTGGAAGGAAATCTCCGCCACATACACCTTCTGGGAAATGCCATAAGCCTTTTGGGTATCCGGATGGATGGCGCCCATCTCGCCGATGGGCTGGCCATTGCGCAGAAGGATGGCTTTCTGGCCGGGCTGGAAATAGGGGCTGCCGCCGGGCTTTACGGAGAAGGCGCCCATGAGCCCCAGCCGCTCCACACAGGCTTCCACGCAGCCCTTAAGGGTGAAGAAGTCCTCTTCCTCCCCGGTAAAGGCAAAGCCCAGCATCCTGCGTTCTTCTGGAAGATCCGCATTATTGTCCAGATGCACGTTCCCCACCTCAAAGAAGCGGCCCTGGCCGGTTTTCCGGTTGCAATTGAGGGCGATGGACCGAAGCATCCCCGGCACCAGGGTGGTGCGCATCAGGCTTTGATCCTCCCCAAAGGGATTGAGCAGCTTGACAGCCAGGCGTTTTTCGTCGTCCTCCGGCAGCCGAAGGGCGTTCAAGTCCGCCGGGCCAATGAAGTTGTAATTGTACATCTCATAGCAGCCCAACGCCACGCACAAATCCTTGATCCGATCCTCCCGGGCGCATTCCACGCTGGGCCGGCCCTGGAAGGTATCCCCCCGCATGAGGGTGGGCGGGATGTTATCATAGCCGTAGATCCGGCCTACTTCCTCCGCGATGTCCCAATCGGTTTCGATGCTGCTCTCAATATCCACCCGGTAATGGGGGATGGTGACCTCCAGCTTGTCTCCCGCTACCCGGCTGCCGATGTTGATGGTGGACAGCATCTTCGCCATCTCCTCCCCGGAGAAATGGGTATTCAGGATCCGGTTCACATGGGCGATGTCCGCTTCCACCACCCGGTCCGCCGTATCCACGCTGCATACGTCGATGGCCTGGCCCACCACCTTGCCGGCCTTCAGCTCATCCACCAGCTCAATGGCCCGCTGGGCCGCCAGCACGGCGTTCACCGGCTCCACGCCCTTGATGAACCGGGCCGCCGCATCCGTTACGTGGCGCAGCTCCCGGGTGGTCCTGCGGATGCTGCTGCCCTTGAACACCGCCGCCTCAAACAGTACAGCCTTGGTATGCTCGGTGATCTCGCTGTTTTCGCCGCCCATGACGCCCGCGATGCCCACGCCCTTGGTGGGGTCTGCGATCAGCAGCATATCCTCCGTGGTCTCCCGCTCCTTGCTGTCCAGGGTGACTACCTTCTCCCCAGGATAGGCCTTGCGCACTACGATATGCCCATCCGCCACGCACCGCAGGTCAAAGGCGTGCATGGGATGGCCGTATTCCACCATCACATAGTTGGTGATGTCCACGATGTTGTTGATGGGCCGAAGGCCCACGGCCCGCAGCTTTTTCTGCATCCAGGCGGGGCTGGGCTCAATCTTGATATCCGTTACCACCCGGGCCACATACCGGGGGCAAAGATCCGGCGCCAGCACCTCCACGGAGGCATAGTCGCTGGCATTCCCCTCCCCCTGGATCTGGCGGATCACAGGCTCCTGGAATTTCTGCCCCAGGGCGGCCGCCGCCTCCCGGCAGATGCCGATGATGCTGGCGCAATCCGCCCGGTTGGGGGTCAGCTCGATGTCGAACACCACATCGTCCATGCCCAGGGCCTCCTGGATCCGCTGGCCCAGGGGATGCTCGCCCTGCAAAATCAGGATGCCGTAGACCCCTGCCCCCGGATAGTCCTCCTCGGTAAGGCCCAATTCCTGGCCGGAACAAAGCATACCGTCGCTATGCACCCCCCGCATCTTGGTGGGGTGGATCTCCAGCCCGCCCACCAGCTTGGCCCCATCCAGGGCCACCGGCACCAGGGCGCCTTCGAATACGTTCGTTGCCCCGGTGACCACGGTGAGCTTCTCCGGCTGCCCCACGTCGATGGAGCAGATCTGTAGCTTATCCGCATTGGGGTGTTTGGACAGGGCGTCGATGCGGCCCACCACCGTATGGGTGACCGGCATCTCCGGCTCCACGGCGGCGGTCTCGAACCCCCGCCACATCATCAATTCCACGAAGCGGTCAACGCTTACGTTGAAATCCACATATTCCTTGAGCCATTTGAGCGGCAATTTCATGCTATTTCTCCCCCTTCCTTAGAACTGCCGGAGGAACCGGGCGTCGTTCTCATACTCCAGCCGGATATCCGTAATGCCGTGTTTCAGGTTGGTGATCCGGTCCACGCCCACGCCGAAGGCTACGCCCTTCCATTCCTTGGGGTCCAGGCCGCAGTTTTCGATGATATGGGGGTTGGATACGCCGCAGCCCAGGATCTCCAGCCAGCCGGTACCCTTGCAGGCCCGGCAGCCCTTGCCGCCGCACAGGGTGCAGCTGATATCCACCTCGGCGGAAGGCTCCGTAAAGGGGAAATAGCTGGGCCGGAACCGCATACGCACATCGTCTCCGAATACCGCATGGATAAAGGTGAGCAAAATGCCCTTCAGGTCCGCCAGGGTAATCTCCCGGTCCACCACAAAGCCCTCGATCTGCATGAACACAGGGCTGTGGCTGGCGTCCACCTCGTCCACCCGGAACACCCGGCCCGGCATGATCAGCCGGAAGGGGGGCTTCACGTTCAGCAGCGCCCGGGCTTCGCAGGGGCTGGTATGGGTCCGCAGCACCACCCGGTCGTTTACGTAGAAGGTATCCTGCATATCCCGGGCAGGATGGTCCAGGGGCAGGTTCAGCTTGGTGAAGTTATAGTCGTCATACTCCACCTCCGGTCCCTCGTAGGTGGTGAAGCCCATGCCCACCAATGCGTCCCGGATCTCCCGATAGGTTTGGGTCATGGGATGCAGCCTACCCAGGGCCCGGCCGGGTTTGCCGGGCTCCGTCACGTCCAGGGCTTCCTTCTCAAACCGCAGGGCTTGCATCTTCTCCCCGATCACAGCCTTGCGCTTGGCCAATTCCGCCTCTAACTCTTTCTTGACCGTATTGGCAGCCTGGCCCAGCTTCGCCCGCTCGTCCTTGCTCAACTGGCCCATGCCCCTCAAAATACCCGTCAAGGCGCCGTTGCGCCCCAGGATGGATACGTTGATCTCGTCCAGCTCCGCCCCATCCCGGGCTGCCTGCAGCCGGGCCAGGGTCTCCTGGCGGATCTTTTCCAATGCCTCTGTCATAGCCTTCCTCCATCTGTCTCCATAAAATTGAAAGCGCGCCCGTCCCAAGGGACGAAGGCGCGCTCGTGGTACCACCCTATTTCACCCCGCCAACACGGGGCCTTTTCCGCTATATCGGGCTTACCCGGCGCCAACTACGCACCCCAAATGGGGCTTCCCCGGCGCGGCTCGGGAGGGAACTGATGCCGCGTGCCTGTGGAGGCCATCTCAGCCGCCGGCCCTCTCTTGGCCACAGGATACGCCGCTTTTCTCCGTCAATGCCGTTATTCTTGGGTATTTTAGCACATTACACCGCCGAAAGCAAGGCTTCCCGGGCAGAATTCCCAGCTTTTCCCCGGCGTTCCTCAATCCCATTTCTTCAGCAGGGCGTCTAGATCCGCTCCCAGCTTTTGTGCCCGCTCCCCCTGGGCGCCGGCGGCCAGCTGCATGAGCTTTGCCATACGGGAGAGCAGGCTCTCCATGGTGGATACCGAGGCTTCCGCCTGGCGCTTGAGCTGCACCGACGGCTCCCGCTGCACGCTGCCGGTACCCAGGTCAAAGGCTTCAAACATCTCCGGCACGGAAACGGTATACCCCAGGGAACGTACTGCGGCGGCAAAGCCGTCGATCACGTCCTTTTCGCCGTGTACCAGGAATACCCGGGTAGGCTTTTGGGGGATCTTCTGGAGCCATTGGAGCATCTCGTCCCGGCCCGCGTGGCCGGAAAATCCGGCAATCTGCACGATGTTAGCGTTAACGATCACCTGCTCGCCAAACATCTTGACCCGTTTGGCGCCATCCACCAGCAGCCGTCCCAGGGTGCCCACCGCCTGGTAGCCGGCAAAGACGATGGTGCTATCCGCCCGGTAAAGGTTATGCTTCAGGTGGTGCCGGATGCGGCCCGCGTCGCACATGCCCGAGGAGGAAATGATGATGTTGCAGCCGGGCTGGGTATTGATCAGCTTGCTCTCCTCGGCGGTCTGGGCGATGCGCAGGGTGGGGAACTCGAACAGGTCCCCTTCCCGGGACATCTCCAGGGCTTCCTGGTCGTAGTTTTCCTTGGTGCAGTTTTCATAGATCCGGGTGGCCTTGATGCCCAGGGGGCTATCCAAATACACCGGCACCCGCTCCAGCCCCGGCACCGTGCCCTCTATGAGCATCCGCTTGATATAATACAGCAGCTCCTGGGTACGGCCCACCGCAAAGGCGGGGATCACGATATTGCCCCCCCGGGCGATGCCCGCCCGCAGCACGGCGGCGAACTCGGCTTCCTTTTCCGCGTCGGTGGTCACTTCATGGTTCCGGTCCCCATAGGTGCTTTCCATCACCAGGTAATCCGCCCCTTCCACGATGTCCGGGTCGTTGATGATGGGCCGGTCTCCCCGGCCAAGGTCCCCGGAAAAGGCCACGCGAACGGTTTTATCTTCCTCGGTGATCCACACCTCGATGGCCGCGCTGCCCATCAGATGGCCCACGTTGGTAAAGCGGGCCTTTACGCCCGGGCAAACCTCCACCACCGTGCCATAGGGGATGCTTTTGAACCGTTCGCAGGCGATGGCTGCATCCTTGGCGCTATACAGGGGCTCCGCCGGCGGCTTGCCGGCCCGCAGGTTTTTACGGGACTGTTCCTCCGCGTCCTGCTCTTGGATGTGGGCGCTGTCCGCCAGCATGATCTCGCACAGCTTGGCCGTGGCGCTGGTGCTATAAATGGGGCCCGAAAAGCCGCGCTTGGTCAATAGGGGGACCAGCCCTGTGTGATCGATATGGGCATGGGTCACCAGTAGGGCCGTAATCTCATGGGGGTCAAAGGGGAACTCCCCGTTTGGCATTGCTTTCTCGTCGGCCCCCTGGCGCATACCGCAATCTACCAGGATGTTGCCGCCCGAAAACTGGATCAGATGGCAGGAACCCGTCACCGTCTGGGCCGCGCCGCAAAATTTGATTTTCATGGGCCACGCTCCTTATTTATTTTTAGAATCTTTCCCTCCGCCTGCAAGGGATGGCCAGCGGGTTCCCGAAGGTCTTGACGCAGCCGTTTCCAGCTGGATTCCGGGATGGCTTCCGCATTGCCGTTCCCACGGGGCAGGCCGCAAGAATGTGGTTCACCGGTTCCATTTTAAGCAGCAATGCGAATTCGCGGAACAGCAACGCAGGAACGGGCCGACACATGCCCTTTTTTCGGCCTATCGCGCCTTATATACGAAGGGTATGCATTTATTATACCATTTCCCCAAATAAAAAAGATGAACTTTTCGGGGCGAAACTGTGGGGAAACCGCCGCCTTTTCAAATCGCAGCCGCAGCGATCCATCCATTCTTCCTTTTCTAACCGCACTGTGCGTTTTCATAAGGAAAAGGGCGAACGCGTAAGTTCACCCTTTCTGAACAACTTTATTTATCCTTGCCGCAGCACTTTTTATATTTTTTTCCGCTGCCGCAGGGGCAGGGATCGTTGCGGTTGGGCTCCTGCTGCTTAACATACATCTTGGAGGAGCGGAACTCCATGGTGATCTCCTTGCGGCGCTCCGGCGTAAGGATAGGCTCCCACTGGGGCAGGTTATAGAGCCAATCCGCCTTGCAGTCCAGCATGTTAAAATACAGCTTTTCATAATCGATGTCCAGCTCGATCTTGCTGCCGCTCTTAAGGCTGTCCAGCTTCAGCTCCTTTTTTAGGCTGGTATTGATGCCGTCCAAGAAACCCAGGAAGGTGACCTCGTCCATGTGGAATTCTTCCGCCAGCTCCGAGACCTTGCCGCTGTAGGTATGCTGATAATTCCCCAGGATGGTTTTATAGTTTTCCGTTTCCAGGGCAAAGTATTCCTTCCAGAACTTTTTGGCCTCCCCGGGGGTGCGTTCCACATCCGCGATGGCCTGCCATTCACTGAATAAACTCATGTCTGTTCTCCTGTTTCTGGTATTTTAAGGGCGGCCGAAGCCGCCCCCGTTGACGTTCCTTTATAGATATACCAAAGATCAGGCTGCCGCGTCAAGAAATTCTTTTACCTTGCGAATAAAATCTTCGGTGTTGAGCACCGTGATGTTATCCATTTCCGCCAGCGCGGCCAGGTCTTTGGTCATAAAGCCTGCGCTGATGGTATCCAAAGCCGCCTTCTCCAGCCGGTTCGCAAAATCCACAAGCTCCTGGATCCCATCCAGCTCGCCCCGCTTGCGCAGCGCCCCCGTCCAGGCAAAGAGGGTGGCCATGGAGTTGGTGGAGGTCTCCTCCCCCTGCTGGTGCCGGTAATAATGCTTGGTCACCGTGCCGTGGGCGGCTTCGTATTCATAGTTGCCCTCCGGGGATACCAGTACGCTGGTCATCATGGCCAGGGAACCAAAGGCCGTTGCCACCATGTCGCTCATCACGTCGCCGTCGTAATTCTTGCAGGCCCAGATAAAGCCGCCGTTGGAGCGGATGACCCGGGCGACCGCGTCATCGATGAGGGTATAGAAGTAGGTGATCCCCGCCTCCTTGAACTGAGCCGCATATTCTGCTTGATAGATGTCTTCGAAAATATCCTTGAAGGTGTGATCGTACTTTTTCGAAATGGTATCCTTGGCGGAGAACCACAGATCCTGCTTGGTGGATAGGGCGTAGTTGAAGCAGGCCCGGGCAAAGCTCTGGATGGAATCGTCCTTGTTATACATGCCCATCAGCACGCCGGGGGTCTTGAACTCGAACACGGTTTCATGGAACAGCTCCTTGCCCGAAGCGTCGGTAAAGGTGATCTCCGCCTTGCCGGGGCCGGGGACCCGGAACTCGCTGCAGCGATAAATGTCCCCGTATGCGTGACGGGCAATGGTGATGGGCTTGGTCCAGCTGCGCACAGAGGGCTTGAGGCAGGGCAGCATAATGGGCGCCCGGAACACGGTGCCGTCCAGGATGGCACGGATGGTGCCGTTGGGGCTTTTGTACATGCGCTTGAGGTTGTATTCTTCCACCCGCTGGGAATTGGGGGTAATTGTGGCGCATTTGACGCCGACCCCGTACTTTTTCACGGCCTCCGCCGCCTGTACGGTGATCTGGTCGTCGGTGGCGTCCCGGGAAGGAAGTCCCAAATCATAGTATTCGGTCTTTAGATCCACATAGGGCTCCAGCAGATGGGTTTTGATCATCTGCCAGATGATGCGGGTCATTTCATCGCCGTCCATCTCGACAAGGGGGGTCCTCATTTGAATTTTACGCATGGGCATCTCCTTATTTTTTTGTTATTTTTGCGCCGGATATGGCCTTATTCAGGATATCCGAGCGAAATGCAAAACTAGACGCTTGCTTCTCCTCCAGCCCCTGCTGGGCATACGCCACCAATTTATCCACCAATGCCGCGAAGGGAATCCCCATGGGTTCGTATAGATAAAATGCGAAAGAACCTGGGATGGTATTGATTTCGTTAATATAAACCTGCTCCCCTTCCAGGATATAGTCCACCCGGACCACGCCCTTGCACTCCAGCATACGGAATACCGCCACCGTATAGTCCTGGATCCGCTTGGTCAGCTCCGGGGAAATGGGGGCGGGGATCTGGCGGCTTAGGCTCTTCATGCCCTTGCCGTCCCCCCGGATATACTTCTCCTCAAAGGTGAGGAAGGCATCCCAACAGGCGGGCTGCTCGCAAAGGGAAGGCAAGGCCTCTCGGCTATTGCCCAGGCAGGCGCAGTTGATCTCCACCGGATGCTCCACCGCCCGCTCGATAAGGATCCGCCGGTCAAAGCTGACGGCCACCTCCATGGCCTGGCGGAATCCATCCGGGTCCACGGCTTTGCCGATGCCGATGGAGCTGCCCAAATTGGCGGGCTTGATGAACATGGGATAGCCGATCTCCTGTTCCGCCCGCTCCTGTACCGCCTGGGGATCCTGCTGCCATTCCGCCCGGTTGCAATATACGGCGGGCAGCACCGGCAGGCCCATGCTCTTGAACACGGCCTTCATCACGATCTTATCCATGCCCACGGCGCTGCCCACCAGGCCGCAGCTGGAATAGGGGATATCCGCCAGCTCCATCAGCCCCTGCACCGTGCCGTCCTCCCCATGCATCCCGTGGAGGGCTAAGATGGCGCAATCCAGCCCGCAGACCCGCTGGGCCTTGCCAAAAAGGCCGCCGCCAAAGCTATACAGGGCGTTGTGGCCGGGCTCCGGAGGCAAAAACACCCGGGTCAAACCTTTCTGCTGGGGATCGAAATCCCGGTAGGTCTTTACGTCCCGCAAGGGCTCCCCCACATACCAGGCCCCGGAACGGGCGATATAGATGGGAAACGCATGGTATTTGCTTTTATCCGCGTTTTCCAATATTTGCAAGCCGCTGATTATGGATACGTCATGCTCGGAAGCCCGGCTTCCGAAGATCACCCCTAATTCCATCATGTCAGGTATTCCTCCCTACCTCGCGTCAATTATAGTTATCCGTTAAGTCGTTTTCAAATAGCACCGTGCAGCCCGGCTGTTGGTACAGGGGCAGCTTTTCCGTGGCCTGGGCCAGGGATTCCACCTCCACCAGCCGCTCCGCCGGGAAGCCGCCCTCCAGCAGCCCCGCCTTGATGGCCGGGGCGTTGGGCCCCACCAGGATGGCCACGTCCACGCAAGACGCCATGTGCAACCCAAAGGCCTGGTTCAAGGCCGCCTGCTCTTCCCCCAGCTCCACCATGCCGGGGGTGATGATGATCCGCCGGCCCGGGAAGGACTTCAATACCTCCAGCGCTTCGCCGGAGCCCACCGGGTTGGCGTTAAAGGCATCGTCTATCACGGTGATGGGGCCGGGCAAGAGCTGCAAGCGGTGCTCCACCGGCTCCAGCTTGCCGATGCCGGCGGCGATCTGCTCTTGGCGCAGGCCCAGCTTATAGGCCAGGGCGGCGGCCCCTGCGATGTTGAGGATGTTATGCCGGCCCAGGAGCCGGGTGGCGCAGGGGATCCGGGCCCCGTCCTGGCAGACCAGGGTGAACCGGCTACCCTCCGGGCCTACGGTGATATCCTCCGCCCGCATATACAGGTCCTCGCCCTGGGCGCCAAAGAGATATTTTTCCTGCAAGGGGCTGCTTTCATAAAGCTGGCGGCACAGGGGATCGTCCCCGTTGAGAAAGACGCAGCCCTGGCTGCCGACCCCTGTCAACAGTTCCCCCTTGGTGCGCATTACGTTTTCCAGGGAGCCAAAGGTTTCCAAATGTTGCTTACCAATGGCGGTGATGATGCCGTATTGGGGCATAACCAGGCGGCACAGCTGGGCCACGTCGCCCTTGTAACGCGCCCCCATCTCCCCGATAAACACCTGGTGCTCCGGCGTGAGTTTTTCCCGTATGGTGCGGGTCACCCCCATGGGGGTGTTGAAGCTGCCGGGGGTATACAGGGTCTTATACGCTTCCCCCAGGATGGTTCCCAGGGCGTACTTGGTGGAGGTCTTTCCAAAGCTGCCCGTGATGCCGATGCGGATCAGCGCCGGGTTGGCGCGCAGGCGCTTCCTGGCGTCCCTCATATACCAGCCCTGCACCAGTTTTTCCACCGGCCAAGTAATCACATGGGCCAGGCATACCACAAGGGGCAGCAACAGGCCGGGTATGAACCGGATCAGCTCCGGCCAGAAGCCATAGTCCCACCAGCCGCCCCAAGGCTGTAGCCCTTGATACAGCAGCTGCAAATAGGACGCCTGCAACAGCAGCCGCGCCACCGGCCCCAACAGGGCAAGCAGGAACACGGGGACCAGCAGGCGCTTGACCCTGGCGGTATAGCGCAGGGGTTTTTTGGCCTTTTTTTGATTTTTTAGGGCCATGATCCCAAAGGCCAGCATCATGCCGGTAAAGATCACGTCTCCGCCCCGCCATACCAGGGCCCCTAACGTGCCGGGGAACAGCTGGCCTGCAATGCGCAAAAGAACGCCCGCTATGCCGGCGAAAAAGGGGCCGGCCCACTGGCCCAGGTGCTTGCGCACCCATTTTAGATACATGGGCCCCTGGTAGCTTTCCAGCTGCAACATATGTATGAAGGGGATAGCTGCCAGGGTGACGGCTATCCCATCCACCAACACATACGCCCAAAAGGCGATTTGGATCAGGAGTTCATTGGCTTCCATACATCAAACCTCATTTTGATACAGGATCTGCAGAATGGAGCAAAAGCGGGAATAGTCCTCCGCATAGGAAAAATGCCCCACCCCGGGAATAACGGCAAGCCCGGCGTTCTGCATTTCCCGCTCCATCATCTTCCCCATCCACAGGGGGGTAGCCGTGTCCGTTTCCCCCCAGATCAAAAGGGTCTCGTTGGGGATCTTGGACAGCAGGGCGGTCTGATCGTAGTTGACGGTTTTTATGTAGGTGATCCGCATATCCCCCTGCAATTGCTGATATTCCGTGGAGCCGGCCGTTTTCTGCCGCTCCTGCAGGCGAAAGAGCCGGTTCAAAGCCGGAGACTTGGCCAGGATCTTCCCCAGCTTATAGGTATAGACCCGCCAATAATATTTGGGCCCCCGTCTGGGTTTTATGCCCGCCGCGTCCACCAGGATCAGCCGGTGAAATAGTTCCGGCGTTTCGCTGGCCAGCTGAATGGTCACCCGCCCCCCAAAGGAATGGGCCACCACATCGCACCCGCCAATGCCGATGGCTTCCATAAAGGCCCGGGTACAGGCGGCATACTCCGGAACCCCCCAGGGCCCCGGTGGCTCCGGGCTCTCACCGAAGCCGGGGAAATCCAGGCTTACCGCTTCCATGCCCAGCCTGACCAGGCAATTGGCGATAGGGGCCATGGTTTGGATATTGGCGCCCCAGCCGTGGAGCAGCAGCACCGGCCTGCCCGAGCCCTGGCGCTGATAATGGAGTTGGACGCCGTTTATCTCGATCGTCAAGGGTTACCTCTTATCGTCCTTTTTGGGGGCCTGCCAGCCTTCCTTATTGACCTGCCTGGCCCGGGCGATGCCAAGCTGCCCCTCCGGAATATCCATGGTGATGGTGGAGCCGGCGGCGGTATAGGTATGATCCCCCAGGGTGACCGGCGCCACCAGGGAGGTATTGCAGCCCAAGAACACGTCGTTCCCGATTACCGTGCGGAACTTCCGGGCCCCGTCATAATTGGCAAAGGCGGTGCCGCAGCCCACGTTGATCCGCTTGCCGATATCCGCGTCCCCCACATAGGTGAGATGGGCCACCTTGCCCCCATCCCCCAGGGTGGAGTTTTTGATCTCTACGAAATTGCCCACCTTGCAGCCCTTGCCAAGGTGCGCGTTGGGGCGCAGCCGCACATAGGGCCCGATGCTGGTGCCGTCCTCCACCGCCGCCTCCTGGGCCACCACGGCCGCCAGGGAACAGCCGTCCCCCACGACGGTATCCAATAGCCGGCACCCGTTATACAGGGTGCAATCCCGGCCGATTCGGGTGTCCCCCTGCAAGAAAACGCCGGGGTAAATCACCGTATCCTCCCCGATGGTCACCTCCGCGTCGATGTACGCCTGGTTGGGGTCCAGGAAGGTAACGCCGTTTTTCATATGATGGGCATTGATGGCCTGCTGCCTTAGGTAGGTACAATCCCAAAGGCTTTCCCGGTCATATACCGCGGCGCATTCCACGGCGGGGGCATATACGTCCACCACCCGCTCCCCTTCCATGCGCAGGGCCCGGATGAAATGCTTGGCTTCCACGTCGTGGGGCAGATCCCGCTCCAAAAAGCGGCGCAGGTGATTGATCTCAAAACAGAAGGCCGCGCAGGGGCGGGTCTCCTCATCCTCTTCGCAATAGACCAGGCGGGATGCCGCAACACCCTGGGCCGCATCGGTCAACATGCGGATGGTCTCCGGCTGGAGCATGGGCAGATTGCCATGCACCACCAGCACATAGCCCTCGGGCTGGGTGATCAGAGGCATGGAGAACAGGATGCCCTCCGCCATGGAATCCGCATGTTCCTGGGTAACATAGCGGGCCTTATCCCCGATATGCGCCCGCACCCGCTCCGCGTCAAAGCCGACGGATAGGATGGGTTTTTCCTGAATATAATTCTCGCAGGCCGCAAGGACCCATTTTACCATGCTCCTGCCGCAGATCTCATGGAGGACCTTTTGCTTCCTGGAATGCATCCGCTTTCCTTCGCCTGCTGCAAGAATGATTGCCGTGATCGCTTTCATGCTTATCCCTCAAAATTCATTGCACATATAAAAGGTCATAACCGCTGCTATTATTTTATGAGCGGACAACGGGCCCTGTCAAGAGAACGGGGGCTTGCATACAAGTATATTTGATCCGCGCACCTCCCCTCACAGCACGCCGCAATAATCGATATCCACATCGATGACGCATACATAGGTGGGGTCCATCTCTTTGGCCTGCTCCCGGATGGCGGATTTGTATCTGCCGATCTGCCCCGCGTCCGTGCCGGCGGGCACCACGATATCGAAGATGAGGTTGGTCTGGTGCTCCCCCCGCACCATGCGGAAATCATGGAACCGGAGCCGGGGGTCCGTCTCCCGGATGATGGCGTCCAGCTTGGCCCGCACGGCGGCGGTCAGCGCATCGTCGGTCTCCACCGGGTCCAGGTGGATGGTCAACAGCATTCCCAGCTTCTCCCCCACCTCCCGTTCCGCCCGGTCGATGGTCTCGTGAATGGCCACGATGTCCGAATCCGCCCGCACCTCCGCGTGGGCGCTGGCGATGATCCGCCCCGGGCCGTAGTTGTGCACCATGATGTCGTGCAGCCCGTCGATCCCCTCGTAGGATAGGAGGCTTTCGCTCAGGGCATGGATCAGCTCCGGGGTGGGGGCCTCCCCCATCAGGGGGCTGATGGTATCCCGCAGGATGCCGATGCCGCTATAGAGCACGAATCCGGCTACCAGCACGCCCACATAGCCGTCCAGGTTGACGTTAATAAAATATGAAGCCATGGCGGATAACAGAATCGCGCCGGTGCTGATCACATCGCACATGCTGTCCGCGGTGGCCGCGCTCATGGCGGTGGAGGAAATGGCCTTGCCAATGCTGGCTGTAAACCGGCCCAGCCATAGTTTCACCAGGATGGAAAGCGCCAGGACCCCCATGGTGGTCAGGTTGAAGGCCACAGGCTCCGGCGCGATGATCTTCAGCACGGATTCCTTGCCCAGCTCAAACCCCACCAGCAGGATCAGGAAGGAGATCACCAGGGCCGCAATGTATTCGATCCTGGCGTGGCCGAAGGGGTGCTCCTTATCCGCGGGCTTACCCGCCATGCGAAACCCGATCAGGGTCACCAGGTTGCTGCCCACGTCCGACAGGTTATTGACAGCGTCCGCCTGGATGGCGATGGACCCGGACAGGGCGCCGATGAGCAGCTTTGCCCCGCCCAGAAAGATGTTGCAGCATACCCCTACAACGCCCGCCAGGCGGCCGTAAGCTTCCCGCACCCGGTCGTTCTGGGTATTCTGCGGGTCTTTGATAAACAGCCGGATCAGTAATTTTGTCATATTCCCTCGCTCCTGTGGCTATAAACTAAGCCCTGACTAAAGGGTAAAGCCGTACGTTTTTTGTTCCAAGACGCCACAAAAGGCCGTATGCAACCCTACCGTGCTTTTTCCCAAGCCGGCCCGGTTGAATACGGTCTTTCTGCATCCAAAGGGACGCGTCCCCATGGCGGATACCGCGTCCCCTGATTTTACCGCATTTATGCCCTTACCGCAACCTATTTATAAAAGATACTGCAACAGGAACAGGACGATCACCCCCGGCACGCCGAACACGCCGGCCACCAGGGAAGAAAAGGGCGTAATGGGCAAGGCCAGCCCAAACAAGCCCCCAAAGAAATTCACCAGCAGCAGCAGCAGCGCCCCAACGACCGCATTGAGGAGCAGCCGCCATAAAATCCGGAGGGGGACCGCCAGGAGCTTGCATACCAGCCACAGGAGCAGCAACCCCACCCCAAATGCAGCCAACAAAAGCAACGTTTCCATACGGTTCCCCTCCTGTTCCCGGCCATGGTGCCCTGGCCGGTTTTATTCTGCGGCGGCCGCCTCCTGGCTATAGCGGCGCAATAGCAAAACGTATTTGCGCCGGGCCGCCTCCATTTCGTAGATGGCAAAGTCCATCAGGTCCGTTTCCTGCACGCTTTGGAAATAGCGTTCCGCCTCTTTCCATTGGGCCAGGGCCAGTTCGATATCCCGTTTCCGGTCCTCCTGCGCCGCGTCGGCATGGTTCCAGAATGCCATATGATCCACCTCCATAAATATGGGATTTGCATCCTATATGGAAGTATCTCCCGGGCGCTTGGTTTTTATAACCGGAACCTGGGCAGGCTTAAATGAAGCCGCCTTTTCTGAGCAGCTTGACCGTGCCGTATACCGCCGCCGTATACACGGGGATCATGATGGCCTGGTTCAGCAGCCGCACGTACACGATCTGATAGGGCAGGCCATACAAGGTCATAAGCAGCAGGGTGTTGCACACTACGGAACAGAACAACTGCCCTGAGGCGATGGACAAAAGCAACCGCTTCCAGGTGATCGCCTGGCCTTTTTGGAAAAACAGGCCGGGAATCACCCCAAACAGGGCCCCGATCAAGGTGAACCAAGGGATCCACGGCCCTTTGGGAAACAGCAGGGCGGGCAGCAGATCCACGATCATTCCCACGATGCCCCCATAGGCCGGGCCGTAGAGCACGGCGGCCAGGATCACCGGCAGCACGGTAATGCCGATCTTCAAGGAATAGCCGGCGGCGGAGACCGCAGGCAGCGGAATAGACAGAATCCCCAGCACCGTTCCCAAGGCCGCCAAGAGGGCGCAAATGGTCAGCTGCCGGGTCAAAGGATGTACGTTGGCTTGTTTTACATTTTGTTCCATAAAAATAACCTCCTCTTTGCAGTCCTACTACAGTACATGAGGAGGCTTGACACCAGGGCCATCCTTATGTAGCAGCGGGATGCGGATACCGCACCGCAAGCCGATGGCCGGCTATTCGTCCGCCCGGCAACTCCCCGTCCAGGCGGCACTCGTCATGGGTCCCATGACACGCGCAATACCCTACTCTGCTTTTGCGGATTCATTCTATACCAAATCCGGCTTTCTGTAAAGCCCTTAGTCCTCCATTTGTCCATTTACTTCAAAGTCGATCCAATAGGTAGCCCGTACCTTTTCCCCCATGGTCTCCTCGTCCAGATAGGTATAATACAGCCGGTTGGCCCAGCTGGAGGCGGCGATCCGGGTGCTGGCCAGGTCGCATACCGGCCGGCTTTCCCCGCTTTCCAGCACATAGGCCCACAGGGTATAGGGGTACGGGTCCTGGGGCGCCTGGGGCGCGGAGGCGTCCTCGCCCCCTTCGCCTTCCCCGCCGGAGAGGCGGTTTTCAAAATAGTAAAGGATGGATCCATCCTGGCTCCAAACAAAATCATATACGGCAAACGCGTCGGTGATGGTTTGGGTTTGGCCGGTCTGCATATCCCGCAGCAAAAGCCCGCCCCCCGGGCCGCCGGCAATGCCCGAAGCGCCGCTGACGGCCATATACGCGTTGTTTGGCGAGAGGGCGAACGCGCCTCCTTGGCAGAAGGCTTTGCGCACGCCGCCCTCCGGCTTGATGGCATAGATGGTATCCCCCTCCATGTCGCTCTGCACGAAGTATACCTCGCCTCCGCAATAGCCGATACGGCCTTCGTTGGCGCCGTTTTTATCCACCACGGTGTGGCGTTTGGTCTCGTCCGGCACGTTGAAATCATAGGCGTGAACCTGCATTTCCCCGCTGCCGCTCACCGCGAAGAGCACGCTCCCCATGCTGTCCCAACACAGGGCGCTCACCGTATCCCCAAAGCCGGCTCGGGTCAGCTCCGTGATCACGTCTCGGGTATCCACGTCCACCACGTATAGGTTGGTGCGCTCCGCTTCCCGCTCCAATACGGCCAGCTTCCTCCCGTCCGGGGAAAATACCGCCCGCTCCACGGTGGCAAAAGCATAATCCAGCAATCGCTTTTCCTTATTCTGGCTGTCCAGAATATACAGCTCCTCATAGCGGATGGCGTCCACGCCGATGCCTTCCGTGATCCGCTTGGAGTATAGGATCCCGCCCCCCAGCCTGCGGGGTACCGTGGAAAGAAAGAGCCCGTCCGCCAGGCAAACCTGGGCGCCGGCCACCTGGCCGTTGCGCCGCTGTACGGCTTCCGCAAAGACCGCCTGCTGCCGGGCGGTTTCATCAAAGGCAGGCAGGCCGTCCGCGCCGAGCTGCACTGCCATCCAGTCCGCCTCCACGGCCCCGGGGTTTTGCTCCAGCAGCTGCCGCTTGGCCAATTCCGCCTCGATGTCCGAGGCATACGCCTTTGAGATGAGCACCACCTGATCCAGGCCGGCGGTGTAGGTCGGAGTCATCCGTTCCGCCCCCAGCAACGTACCTTCACAATAATCCCGGAAGCCATTGCCGATCAGGTACCAGGCAGCCTCCTCTTCCGGCTCCGCCTCCGTCTCCTGGGACGCGGGTAAAAGGGTGACGGTCAGCCCGTCCCCCTGCTCCTGGACCTGAAAGGCCGCCTCCTGGGATAGCTGGAAGCACAGATACACCGATTCCGTTGCCGGGGCCTCCCCCTCCGCCTGCTCCGCAGGTTCTTCCCCCGTTGTTTCCTCCGCCGGGGCCGCATCCGCTTGGGATGCCGCCGGATTGGCCAACCCATAACGGAAATAGCCCAGCACCAGCCCAGCCTTTTCCCAATCCCGGCGCTCAAAGTCCCAATAGCTCAGCCCGTCAAAGCGGAGCATTAACCGGGCGGGCGCGGTCTCCAGCCACGCCCGGTATTGGGGTACCCCCTGGGCTGCGCCTTCGTTCGCGGTGCCGCTCATGCGGCTGCCGGTCTTAAAGGTAAAGGCCAGCTTGGTGGTCTCCCCGCTTTGCGCCACGCTTAAGGCATAAGCGTTGGCCTCCTCCACGGGCGCCCCCCCTTCCAATGGGGTCCCCGCAAGGGTATATCCCTGGTATCGATTGGTCTCCGCCTCCTTCTGGCAGGCGCATAAAAGCGCCAGGCAAAGAAGCGGCGCCAGGAGTATCCAGGCTCGTTTCATAGGCGATCCTCCATAACGTTCATTTCAGGGCTTTTGGGTTCTTCGTTTTTTGATTATACCATAGAAACCCTGTATAGGCGTTAAATTTATAGAATGTTTATAATTTGTTGGATGGAAGGCCTTTGCATAGGCTGGCCAATTTGCTATAATAACCAAAGACTATACTGGTCTAAGACTATCCGCATAGGAGGGTTTTTTATGAAATGTAAGGTATGCGGCGCAATCAACGAGGATTATCTCGAGTATTGCGAAAACTGCGCCGCGCCCCTCAAAGAGTCTCAGGCGGCCGCAGACGCCCCAACCAGCGGCGGCGCCCGTGAGCAGCGGAGCTGGGATTTCGTTGCTTCCCCCGATTGGTCCAAGCCCGAGTTCAGCGCCAACACGGTAAGCGAAACCGATATTCCAGAGGGCTTTACGCCTCAATCCTTCCGCTCCCGTTTCAGCGCGGAACCCGCCCAACAGCCCGCTTCCGCCCCTGCATCGGAGGCCCCGGCAGCGGCCCAGGCGTCCAATTCCGTCCGGCGTACCGCCACCCAGGCCCAGCAGGCCAAGCGCAATTCCGTCCGCCCCGCCCAAAAGGCTGCGCCCGGCGCCGTATGTCCGGATTGTGGCGCGCCCCTGGCGGATGGCCAGCGTTTCTGCAACAGCTGCGGGAAAAGCCTCGGCAAAGCCGCCGCTGTTTCCGCGCCTGTGGCGGCTGCGGGAGCTGCCGGCGCCCAGGCCGGCATCAAGTATGCCGATCCCCTGGATGAGGATATGTTCTCCTTCAATTACGAAGACGAAGAGGAGACCGCCCCGCGCCGGAAAAAGGGCGGCAGCCATGCCGCCGCGCCCAAACGCGGCGCGGCGCAAAAGCGCAGCGCCAGCCGCAAGCGCAGCGGCCTCGCCATGGACAAGACCCTGCTTTTCTGGATCGCGGCCGGTGTGCTGATCCTTGCCCTTGTGGTGCTGGGCGTGGTGCTGGTCAGCAAAAACGGCGGCTTCTCCGGCCTCTTTGGCGGCATTTTCAGCAGCTCCCCCATCACCAAGGAGCCTGTCATCGAAAAAACCACCACAGATAGCGGCGTGCCCGCCTACAATATCACCATCTATGCCAAGCGCAACAGCGTGGTGCATTTTGAGGGCGGCTCCATCGTAAAGGATACGCCGGTGACCAAGACCTCCAAGCCCATTACCCTGTGCGTGCCGGAGGCTGTGTGGATCCCCAGCGAGCCTGTGGAGGGCAGCACCCTGGAGATCTATCCGGATATTACCGTAATCGCCAAGGATGGCACGGAAACGCCCGTAACCTTTGCGGAGCCCATCGTCATCTCCGTGCCCACCCTGAACATTTCCGTGACCGCGCCCAACACCCCGTCCTTTGAGACGGCAACCCCGGATATCACCTTCTCCGGCGTGGTGGACGATCCCACCAGCGCGGTATACGTAAATGATATGCAGTTTACCGTGGATGAGGCCGGCGCCTTTGAAGGGGTCTACACCCTAGAGTCCGAGGGCACCCATACGGTCAACGTGGAAGCCCGCAAAAACGGCTATGCCATTGCCCGGCAGACCTTCCAGGTGACCTATAGCACCGGCGCCGCGGCTACCCCCGGCACCACCGGCGGCGGCACCAGCGCATCCACCCCCGGCACCCTGCCCAGCGGCGCCACCGGGGTGGGCTATGTGACCTCCAACGACCTGAACGTGCGTAGCGAGGCAAGCTCCGGCAGCGACGATACCATCCTGGGTAAGCTGGCCCTGAACCAGAAGGTATTCATCATGGAAAAGGATGTGGGCAACTCCTGGGCCAAGATCCTGTACAACGGGAGCGAAGCCTATGTCTCCAACCTTTACATCAAGATCGTGGACAATTATTCCGTCAAGGACGCCACGGTCACCACGGATAACCTTAACGCCCGGGCCGGTTCCTCCAGCTCCACCGAATCCCTGTTCAAGCTGCCCTTGAATACCAAGGTCAGCTACATCAGCGATGCGGGCAACGGCTGGAGTCTGGTGGAATACAACGACAAGATCTTCTTTGTGGCTACGGATTATCTGGACATCGCCTAACAATGGCAATAAAAAAAGCCCCCTTTGGGGCTTTTTTCATCTTGTCGAAAACCCCCGGGGGTTCGGGGGCCGCAATGCAGTTCGCAAAGGTCGCGCTGCGTC
>OLGD01000854.1_pt1 | contig 54354 bp, 47 predicted proteins | sample 1605311 | NCBI WGS metagenome assembly OLGD01 (sample SAMEA3888917, study PRJEB22519) | human gut metagenome | biome: human gut; feature: human-associated habitat; material: faeces | place: Denmark | collected 2010
GCACTCGCACGCCCGCAAGGTGTTTACAAGGCGGCGCATGTCCGCCTTGTAAACATATTTATTTTATTTGCAATTCTTATCTTGATCGACAAGCTCAAAGCTTCAAACCCGATGAATATCGGATTTGAAGCTTTTTCCTTTTCGAGATTTTCAAACACAGCGTTTTATGCGTTCAGCAGCAGCTTGGAAAGCGTGGTAATATCGCCGGCGCCCATCGTCAGAATTATGTCCCCCGGCTTTGCATTCTCTAAAAGATACGCCGCAATTTTTTCAAAGCTGTCAAGATACAGCGCGCCGTTTCCGATACGCTCGGCGAGAAGCGCGCTCGACATGCCGAGCGTATCGGTCTCGCGCGCCGGATAAATATCGGCCAAAACCGTCTTATCCGCCAGACGCAGTGAAGAAACAAAGCCGTCAAACAGCCCCTTTGTGCGTGAATACGTATGCGGCTGATACGCGCAGAAAACACGGCCGTCGGTCATTGAGCGCGCGGCCGAAAGCGTGGCGGCAATTTCGGTGGGATGATGCGCGTAATCATCATAAATCCGAACGCCAGCCCGCTCGCCTTTGTATTCCATGCGGCGGCGAGCGCCGCCAAAGCGCTCCAGCCCCCGAACAATATCCCCTGTGGGAATGCCGCAAAGAATTGCAGCCGCAGCCGCGGCAAGCGCGTCATACACATTATGTTCACCGGGCACTGCAAGATGCACACGTTTTTTCATACTGCCATGGCAAAGATCAAACGAAACCCTTCCCAATGCCGTCTCTATATTTTTGGCCGTCACATCCGCCTCTCGCCGGACGCCGAACGTCAGCATGCTGCCGTCAAAGCCTTCAGCCATCCGGCACACTTCATCGTCGTCCGCATTCAGCACCGCGCACCCGCAGCCCTTCGTTTTTTCGATATACGCGCGGAACGACCGGCGAATCTGGGCAAGATCACGGAAATAATCCACATGATCCAGTTCGATATTGAGCACGACCGCAATCGTCGGATAAAAATCCAGAAAAGAATCCATATATTCGCAGGATTCAAAAATAAAGTTTTCCTGCCCGCCCACACGGTACGCACCGCAAATACTGGAAAGCTCAGCGCCGCAAATGATGGTCGGATCGGCGTTTGCCGCAAGAAAAATCTCAGACGTCATAGAGGTCACGGTGCTTTTGCCGTGCATACCCGAAATTCCGATGCGCCGGGTGTACCCGCACATCAAATATCCGAGATAGTCCGCGCGTGAAAACACCGGAATGCCGCACGCTTTGGCACGTACAAGTTCGGGTGTATCCTCACGCACCGCAACCGTATATACCAGCGCGTCATATCCGTCAAGCTGCTCGGCTCTGTGTCCCTCAAAAATTTCAATCCCCTCCGCCTCAAGCCGGTCGGTCAAAGCCGAACGCACACGGTCGGAGCCACCGACCTTATATCCGGCGGTTTTGGTGATATGCGCCAGCGAGGACATTGTAATACCGCCGATGCCCAAAAAATACACTGCTTTCTTGCCCGCAAGTATACGCGCAATCTTATCAGCGCCAAAATGCGTATTTGCTACAGCCATATCTGCTGCCTCCTAAATATTTTGTAAAATCCGCGCAGACAAGCCCGGTGCGCTGTTCAAAGCGCGAAATTTGCAGATGCGCGAACCTATATACCGCGCGAAAAAATACATGCATAAAAAAGACGCTATGGTCGCATAATTTTACCATGAGCCGCCCCCAAAGGGCAGACAACATGGAGGAGTTTTATGGAAATTACCGATGTGAAAATCCGCAGAATCTTTGAAACCGCGCCGCTGAAAGCCGTGGCGTCGGTCACCTTTGACGGTCAGTTTGCCGTACACGACATCAAGGTGATCAGTACGCAGGAAAAGCTGTTTATCGTCATGCCCAGCCGCAAAAACCCGGACGGTACCTACCGTGACATTGCGCATCCCATCAACACGATCTTCCGCCACCAATTGGAAAGCACGGTTCTGCGCGCCTACGAAAGCGCGGCGGCAGAACTGAGCGCGTCCGCCGAACCTGCCCTGCACGCCGAACCCTGATCTGTCTTTGGGAAAAGAGCGCCCGCTTGGCAAATAAGCCGCCGGCGCTCACCGGTTCCCGCCGAGCAGTTGAATCATATAGGCGCGTAGTTTTTCACGGTCGGCTTCCGTCAGTTGCCGGTAAAGCCGCAGAAACGCTTCCGTTCCTCTCTCCTCGCCGTCGAGCAGCCAGGCGGAGGATACATCAAAATATTCCGCAATACGGGTGATTTTATCTACCGACGGGGATGAATCGCTGTGCTCCAGATCATACAGAAAATTCCGATTGATCGCGCATTCTTCCAGCGTACGCTTCACCGTCGTGCCCCGCGCCTTGACCAATCCGCGTATACGCTGCGCAATATCCATATTTTTACGGGGCATACCCAGTCCTCCCAAAAATTTTTTGGTTATTTTATAAAATCGCTTGACATACAGATATTTCTGTGTTATTCTGTGGTTGAACAGAAATTTCTGTATATTTTCCATATTCATTTTATTGTATCACAGATATTTCGGTATTTCAAGTATATTTTACCCCACGGAGGAATAGAACATGCAATTCTACGACGACGGACTGGCAAACGGCGGTTTTTCATACAGCAAAAGAGAACTGCGCGCTCAAATACAAGCACTGTACGGCAAAATCGACGACGAAAACGAAAAACGGGACGAACTGCTCGGCAAACTTCGACGAACCGAACGCGCAATCATGCGCTGGAAAGAGCTTGTAGAAGAAATGGAGGCCTATCTGCAATGACCGGCGCGGAAAAAGCCGCTCCGAAGCAGGATATAAAAAAAGCCGTTACCAAAGAACGGCTGGAAAAGCTCTGCGGGCTGAAACGGGAAATCGCGCGCACCAAACGGCGGATCGCACGGCTGGAAAACGAACTGACCCGCGAAAATATTGAAGCGGATCTGTATGCGGAAACAAAGCGCACACGGGACGCGCTGCGCGCCTATCTCATCGGCGCGCAGAAAGAAGAAACGCATCTGATCGAATACATAAACTCGATTCCGGACAGCGATATCCGCGAACTTTTTATGCTTCGCTATGTAGACGGCATACGCTCCTGGCAAAGAATCGCATTCCTCGCGGGCGAGCACGACGAGTCTTTTGTTCGCCGGCGGCACAACGCCTATTTACGAAAGCACTCGTAGTCCGAAAAAGCGTACAGATCAATTCTCCGGCGCGCCCTCGGACCGACTTGCCCCCGCCGAAACTTCGGCAAAATAAACCGGCATACCGCGGCTGCTGAACAGCATTTCATATTCAGTCATGATATTGTCAGCCGCATATTCGCTGTGATGCAGGTCGCGGCTGACTTTTTGAAGCGGCATTCCCGCCGCTTCAAATTCCGCGAGCGAAAAGGAAAATAAATTCTCATTGTCGGTCTTAAATCTGAGTATACCGTCCGGCTTCAGCAAGGTTTTATAGATTTCCAAAAATCCGCGATAGGTCAGCCGCCGCTTATAGTATCCGGATTTCGGCCACGGATCGCTGAAATTCAAATAAATGCAATCAAATATATGCGGCGGGAACCACTCGGCCAACGCGCCGGCATCGCCGATAATAAAGCGCAGATTGTCCGCGCAGTCCGCTTCGTTTTGCAAAGCGCGCTCCACAGCGCAGATCATCACATCGGTCATTCGCTCCACCGCGTAAAAATGAATATTTTTGCGGCTTGCCGCCATCTCCACTGAAAACTTTCCCTTGCCGCATCCGATCTCGAGATGAAGCGCCGCAGACGAACCGCCAAACGGCCCTTGCGGATCCGATTTTACCCTTTCCGCATCTGTGCAGAGCAAATGCGCCGCGGCAGCCAGCCGCTGTTCTCCGTTTTTCTTTTTTCGCATTCTCATAGATTGAAAAATCTCCGCTCCTGTATTTTATGTTTCTTTATTATTTTAACACAGAGCTTGTGTAAAGTCAAAAAGTTTCTGCAAAATCACAATTACCAGTTGACAAATATCTCCCGGTGTGCTAATATATATCAGTCGGGAAATTCCGGCTGACCCATGCGCCTGTAGCTCAGTGGATAGAGTGCCCGGCTACGAACCGGTAGGCCGAGGGTTCGAATCCCCCCAGGCGCGCCAAGAAAAAAGTCACTTTTGTCTACCAGACACAAGTGACTTTTTTCAATGACGTTTGCCTTCGGCAAATGATGCCGGCTGCGCCAATGATGTTCCCTTCGGGAATGATGCCGCTTCGCTGATGTTTTTAGGCAAACATCGCATCATTGCGAATGAAATTCGCAACATCATTATGCGAAGCATAACATCATTCATCATTGAAAAGCCTGAAATTCTGTGATAAACTGAATAGGAAGGGGGCGATTTCGTGAAAGAAAATAAGCTGGCCGAGCTTTCTATGGAGTTCTCGGTTGATATGATTGAACTGGTAAAATATCTGAAAGCAAATAAGGAGACGGTTATTTCCAACCAAATCGGAAGAAGCGGAACTTCCATCGGCGCAAATATTCACGAAGCGAAATACGCACAGGGTAAAAAGGATTTTATCTCCAAGCTTGAAATCGCCCTGAAAGAAGCAAGTGAAACCGGCTATTGGCTTGAACTGCTGTACCGGACCGAGTATATTGACGAGCAGATGTTCAAAACCCTGTCCTCCAAGTGTGCAACCATTCGCGTCATGCTGATTGCCTCCTGCAAAACCGCAAAGGAGAACACAAAATGATCGGTCCAACCGTTACAGTAATCGTTGACAGCCCCCTCGGCAGTTATCATCCGAAACATCGGGATATCTATTATCCTGTTAATTACGGATATATTGAGGGAACGCTGGCGGCAGACGGCGAGGAAGAAGATGCTTATATCCTAGGCGTTGATAAACCACTTTCTTCATTTACCGGACATGTCATCGCAATCATTAAACGAGAAGATGATGTGGAACATAAATGGGTCGTTGTACCTGATGGCGTTTCCTTATCTGTGCATCAAATCAAAGAAATGACTTATTTTCAAGAAAAGTATTTCAAATCAACAATTACTATGCTATAAAAATTTTGATCCACACTACTTTTGTTCGTTTTTACCTTAGTTTATACACCGTTTGGCCACGCTTTGGCAAGAAACGGCAATACGCATCAGAGTATTGCCGTTTCTTTTTTTGTATCTTTTCAGTTTTATTTTTGCTCTTCTTTTTTCGCCGCGGCGCGCATCGGTTTATTTTACTTCGTCTCTAAACTTGATTTTCTATAAACATCGTCACATGACGCAATACAAGCCTATAAAAACTCCCGTTTTTATAGGCTTGTATTGCTGTTCGTCCTCACCGCAATCAGAATGTTTTGAATAAGTTTCTCAAAAACACCGGCCGAATTTTCACTGAAAATCTATCGTTTCAATCCGCAGCAGACTCATAAAAAAGTTGTACAACCTGTTTTTTCAAAGCCTCCTCATCTGCGTAAAACTCCATAAACGCCTCGCCTTGAACCGCTTCGCCGGCCACGGAAACAATATCGCCGGCCGTGTATTCCGCGATCCGCTCATACAGCCGCGAAAGCTGATTCGCCGTGCAGTCGGAAACGACGTACTCCGATACCGTTTCCATGGTCGCAAGGAAAAATCCGTCGTCTTTCGCATCCGCGTCGATCAGCTTTTGCTTCAGCGCGCGGAGATATTGCCGCTGCCGTTCCATACGGCCGAGGTTGGTGCTGTCGGCAAGCCCCTGTCTCGCACGCACATAGGAAAGCGCCATGTCGCCGTTCAGCGTGACCTCGGCGCCTTTGACCATAGTCGGATCCAACGCGGTAAAATCTTCCATCAGCGTCAGCGTAACGCCGCCCACTGCATCGTTTATTTTGGCCACCGCATCCATCGTGAGGGATATATAGTGATCTATATCAATGCCGTATAAAAAATTCGACACAGCATCTACCGTGTTTCGGCAACTGTCTTTTCCCCCGCTACCGTAGGTATGGGCAAGGGCAAGCTGCCCCGTAAAAGTGCCCGCCGGCTCGCCCCGAACGCCCAGCTTCTGAATGTCGGTCATGGTATCACGGTTTAAATGGAGCGCAGTATAGGCTTTCTCCTCTGCATCGATCAGCAGCAGCATGAGAAAATCCGCCTGCTGCGTGTTGTTGTAGCCGCTGTCCGAAGTTTGCGCCTCGTATTTATCCACGCCGATAATCAATACAGTATCCAGCTTTTTTTTCGGAACGTACCAGCCGTCGTTCATATAAATGCGTCCGTCATCCTTCGGATATTCGGCATCAGGTACACCAAGGCCGGCCTCCCAGGCAGAGAGCAGCCGAAAAAGGAGAATGCCGAGCAAGCAAAGCCCGGCTGAAATCATCACAATTTTTCCAGTATTCCGATTCATTCTCAGCTTCATTGCCCGATATTCTCCCCTTCCTATTTTTCTATGCTTTTGCGGTATGTTTCTTCCTGATAATGACAACGGCCGCAATTGCAACAACCGTTGTGACACTCAAAACAATCCAGCCGGCAGAAATGCCCTCGGCATCGCCGGTCTGCGGTGAATCGGGACCGTCCGGATCAACAGGCAGCTTGGAACCGTCCGTCAAAAAGGCAATCGGAGACAGGCTGTCAAAAGCAACCGTAACGCTGCCGTCATCATGACGGGTCACCTTTTCATCGGGAATGCGCTCCCACTTGTCGCCCTCGTAGTTGTGCAGCACCAGCAGCAGCGCGTCAACGGGTACATTCAAGTCAAACTTCAGCTTTATGCTGTTGCCGGTCTCGGCAAGCACCTTTTTCTCCGCCTCATTCAGCGATACGTCAAAGAGGTCGCGGGCAACCAAGTCCTCCATCTGCATATCGGCAGAGTAATTCTTGACGGCATCGACCAGTTCCGGAACCAGCGTTTCCAGCTTCACGGTGGTCAGCTGCTCATAAGCGGAGGTCAGCGCTTCTTTGATCTCTGTATCAGCCTGCTCCATTTCAGCCACCGGCGTAACCGTAATGGAAGCGACGGGAACGCCTGCAACCTCGTTTCCGCTCTCGTCGTAGATAATCGCGCCGACGTTTTCTCCCGCCTCGCTTTGCACCTGTACGACCTCAGGCGCGGGCTTTGCCGTCACGCTGGGCGTAAATTCCGCCGCCGTCATCGGCAGCATCAGTGTTGCCGTCAGGCATAAAGCAGACAGCAATGCAGCGTATTTCTTGAACATGTTTTTTTCCTCCTAAAATCAATTTTAATTTTCTATTGCCACAGGCTCAGAATATGCAAGCTTAGCGCATATCAGAAACCTGTTTTTGCTGTTACCGGCGAGGCAGGTGGAAAGAATCAATACCTGCTCGCCCGATGTTACGGACGCTTTTTCGGCAAACACCGCCTCCATGGCTCTGATGGACAGTATCTCGTCAAAGAAGAGTCGGAAAGTGCGTCTGTCCGAAAAATCGTAGTTATACAGGATATGCCGTTTATCATACGGAACCGCGGCAAATACGGCAAAATGCATTTCGCGATCGGGAAGATAGATCACAATTTCAGACTTCTCGGCAAGATCGGTTTTGCTCGAATAATTTTTTTGCAGCGTACCAAACATGCTTCCATCGTCCATATTGTGACCGTAAACAATGGTCAGCGGATCCGTAAAATCTCTGCCGTTATAGCTGCCCTCGGTATAAAGCGATCCGTTTATATCATAATTGCCGTTCATATCTCGTCTGTGATAATAACCGTCATCGCTGTCGTGCTGAAGCAGCGGATAGCTGATATCCGTTCCCGGAATATCAAGCCAGGCATAAATATCGGCGTTCACTTTAGCGAGTTCCTCAAAATCTACGGGGCTGATATACGGCGCAGTTTCCGCCAAAACCTCGGTTTCAGAACCGATTGGGGTTTCAAATTCAGTCTCGGTTCCCTTTTTTGACTCGGTTTCCGGCCTTACAAAATAAGCGGATGTACCGCCCGCTTCTTCCGGCGGACTTCTGCCGAGGAAATTGTTATACACGAAAAGCAGAAAAATCAACGTTAAACATATTAAAATCACCGGCAGCAGTATGCGCCATTTTTCTTTCATGCCATACATACTCCTTTCTCCGACCACATCGCTTCAACCGCGCGGCGTCGAAGCCCCGAATGTCAAATTAAACGCCGGAACGCTTTCTCCAAACACCGCGGCATAGTTTTCGGCTTTAAACGCTTCTACGGCCTGCGAACCCAATTTTTTCGTTATCATGGTCATCGCCTGTCCCAGGCAAGGGGGCCGAGTGGTCAAATTATGGCAGTCGGATCCCAGAAAAGCGAGCTTCCCCTCTTTCAGCATCTGAAACATGTGCCGCCGCTGCCGCCAATTCAAAAAGCTGTCCGCGCCGGCCTGAAAGAGAATATCATTTTCAAAAAGTTCCTTGATAACACGGGGCTTTTGTATGTAAAGATACCGGTCAATATGTGCCAGAACCACTTTTATTTTACGTTTGCGACTCAATTTTAAAACTTCATCCGTTATTCGACTCGTCCAGGGAACAAACGGCATTTCCAAGAGCAAATACGGCGTTCCCTCCAGACACAGCTTTGAAATTTCTTCCGCTTGCTGTATCCCCGGAAAATAACAGACCTCGGCTCCGGCCAAAAGACGGGGATGATTCGGTTTTTTCGCACGCCGAAGCTGCTCCATAGCCGACGCCCTGCGGCTCAAAAAGCGCTCAGGCGTTTCGCTGTCGGCGTAAAAATGCGGCGTCAACGCCATAGCCGTAATTCCCTGCCAGCGGGACTTCTCCAGCATTTCAACGCTCTCCTCGAGGCTTTTGCTGCCATCGTCCATCCCGGGCAAAACGTGACAATGAAAATCAATCATTCTTTTTCTCGGTTCTCTCCGGTTTTACAGGTTTCCTGCCATACCCATACCCGTATCCGTATTCATACCCCTGTTTTCTGTACTTTTTATTTTTATATTTTGCGTCCCGCACTTCCCCACGGCTCAGCACAAAGCCCAAAACCTTGGCATCAACAATTTTCAACTGCCGCATGGCTTCGCTCAGTTCACGCTGGTTATTATAATTCTGACGGACAACCATAATCATACCGTGCGTCAGCTTTGAAACCACCAAAGCATCGGAAACCACATTGACAGGCGGCAGATCAAAGAAAATAAAATCAAAGCTTTTCGACAAATATTCGACTGTCGCGGCCATTTCCTTGGCGCCGAGCAGTTCCGACGGGTTTGGCGGAATGTCGCCGGAGGTAATCACAAACAAATTTTCGTGAATGCCGGACGGCTGCTGTATATCCCCCATTGTAGTAAGTCCGGCTAAAAAGTTAGACAGCCCCGGCGTTTCACGGACAGACAGACGCTTGGCGATGGTAGGCAAACGCATATCCAATTCCATAAGCAAAACCTTTTTGCCGGTTTCGGCAACCGTATAAGCAAGATTGATCGCCGTCGTGCTCTTTCCCTCTCCGCTTATGGAACTGGTAATGCCGATGATCCGGCACTGTTTTTCATCCGGAAGGCTGAATAATATATTCGTCCGGAGCAGCTTATATGCTTCCGACGCGGCAAAATGCAAATCCGGTCCGATGAGCGCGGTTTCGTCTAAATAGAGAGACGGTTTCCTGTTCTTTTTTCGCATCATTTCTCACCATCCTTTGCATTTTGATCGGGCCTACGGTTGTAATAATATCCGTATTTTCCGCCCTTGTGGACAGTCAATTCCGGAATCACCGCCAATACCGGGAAGTCATAATTCTGCATCAGGTATTCCTCGCTGCGAATCGTCGTATCCGACAATTCGAGAACCACAATCGCAAAGCAGCTGACCACAACGCCAAGCAGCAATCCCAAAGCCGTATAACGGGTTACGCTGGGCGAGGAACGGACAGACGGAACCACCGCATAATCCACAATCCGAACGGAACTGCCGTCCACGATATCCGCGATTTTATCCGGCAGAACCTCGGCAATGGTGTTTGCGATCTGCTCCGCTTCATGCGGATCGGGACTCGTTATGTTAATGCTGAACACCTCGGTCTGGTTGACAGGGGCAGCGGTGATCATCGACTTCAGTTGCGCATAGCTATAGTCGAGCCCGGCCTTGTCGATGACCTCGTTCAGCACTGCCCGCGTTTTCAAAATAACAATGTATGTATCCACAAGGTTCTGCGCTGCGGTCAATTCGGATGGACTGATGGAAAATGATGTGCTGCCTACCGAAATAGAGCTATTGTTCACATACAGTAAAGCCTCCGATTCATACATCGGTGTTTTTATAAATGCCGCATAAGAAAAGCCCATTCCGGCACACAGCACCGCCGCGATTACAATAATCCACGCACGATGCCACAGCGCTTTGAGCATTTGTACTAAATCAATTTCAACTTCGTCCTTTGGTTTTCCCATCGATTTGTTTATCTCCTTTTATTTTGATGTTTCCGCCCGGATGCCGTTTATCCTCGTATTACCCCGACGCGATCCGCATAATGCGGCATACGTTCTTTTATTGGTCTGCGCTGCGGTTGCTTCTTACAGATACGTAAGTATATCATGAAGCAAAAATACTGGTTCGCAAGGGTATTTTTGCGAAGCCGTCAAGGCCGCAGCCGGGCGTCCGCACGGCAGGGCGAAGCACAAAGACTTGCACAGTAAGGCTTCCTGCGGTCATTATACCATACATTCCTTTGTCAGACAACCCCTTGCGAACACCGAATCATTTCCAAAATACAAAATATTTCCATTGTTTGCTGACTGAACTTTACATCCATCCAAATACCAATCGTATTTTTTAATCTCGTCTAAATAAATCTCTTGTATATACTTTGTTTTTCACATCGTCCAAACAACTATCATAACGGTTTGCAATAATAGCATCGGACACACGCTTAAACTCGTCCAAATCATTGATTACTTTACTACCAAAGAATGTGCTTCCATTTTCCAATGCAGGCTCATATACAACAACAGTTGCTCCCTTGGCTTTGATACGCTTCATTACGCCTTGAATACTGCTCTGGCGGAAGTTATCGGAATTAGATTTCATTGTGAGCCTGTAAACACCAATTACGCAGGAACGCTCATGGTCAGCATTATAATCGCCACGATTATAATAATCATAATATCCAGCCATATGAAGTACCTGATCGGCAATAAAATCTTTTCTTGTTCTATTGCTCTCTACGATGGCGCTCATCATATTCTGCGGGACATCCGCATAATTGGCAAGCAGTTGTTTCGTGTCCTTTGGCAAGCAATAGCCCCCATAGCCAAAAGACGGATTGTTATAATGACTGCCAATACGGGGATCAAGACAAACACCATTGATAATCTGCTTTGTATCAAGTCCCTTGACCTCCGCATATGTATCCAGTTCGTTGAAATAGGAGACGCGGAGAGCCAAATAGGTATTTGCAAACAGCTTGACCGCTTCTGCTTCTGTGAACCCCATAAACAAAGTGTCGATATTTTCCTTTATCGCTCCCTCTTGCAACAGTGCCGCAAAAGTATGGGCTGCTTCTACAAGGCGAGAATCGTCCATATCCGTGCCGACAATGATACGGCTTGGATAAAGGTTATCATATAACGCCTTCGATTCTCTCAAAAATTCCGGACTAAACAGAATGTTCTCTGTCTTGAATTTTTCTCTGACGGAAGCCGTATATCCAACGGGGATCGTTGACTTGATAACCATAATTGCATCTGGATTGACCGACAAAACGGATTCAATAACCGTCTCAACCGCAGAGGTGTCAAAGAAATTCTTTACGCTATCATAATTTGTTGGTGCGGCAATCACAACAATGTCTGCATCAGCATATGCTGTCTTTCCATCCAATGTTGCGGTTAATTCAAGCGTCTTTTCTGCGAGATACTTTTCTATGTATTCATCTTGGATAGGGGACTTGCGGTTGTTTAGCATGTCCACTTTTTCTGGAACAATATCCACCGCTGTTACGGTATGATGCTGCGCCAATAATATGGCAATGGACAAACCGACATAGCCGGTTCCTGCTACTGCTATTTTCATATCAATCCTCCAAAATTATAGTTGTTTTCCGATGAGTAAAATAACAATCATAGTAATGCCCGTTTTTATCTAAATCCTTTTTATCAACAACATTTATGAATTGTTTTTGCACTCGTTTATCGTTCGTAAATTACCGGTAATTCTATTGAAATTAAGTAATACCAAGACTCCCGCAAAGAATCCATACACTACAAACATTACAATCATATAATTCACGCTATGCTGTATTAAGAATGCACGCAAAGCAGAAAATATTAAAAAACACACAACAACTTGAATCAAAAACACTGATAATCTCCTTGCGTCAAACATATTAAATATACTGCTCTTTATCTCTTTTGCACTAAGTAACAGAACAATGATACCTTGCACAAATGTTACTACTAATGTCGCAACAGCAGGTCCATTTTCTTTCATAAGCATAAAAAATATGATATTCAGAATAATATTTACAATAAATGTACCGACAGAGGAAATAAATATGGTTTTTGTTTTCCCTGCAGCACTGAGTATCAAGGTAATGTTCAAAACACTTAATATGTCAACAAAAATATATATGATAAATACTGATATGCCGAATTCATATGACGCATACTTTTCTGTATATAAAAAACGCATAAGTTCAGGGGCTACACATACAGCACCAATAGCTAAAATCGACGTTGAAATATAAGAAAGCTCCAAAAAAGCTCTATACAGATTCTGGATTTTCTTAAACTCATTGTCAGCAATATATCGTGTAATATAGGGCAATAAAACAGTACAGAATGAAGTCATGATAATATCAAACGGAAGTATTTTTGACGCATTTGTATATACGGCCAAAGTTTCGGTATTTGTAAAAAAAGAAATTACAAACTTATCTGAATCGCGATTTAGAGACTTGATAACGGCAAACATCGCCATAGGAATGCAATATGTAAAAATTTCCTTTACCAATAATTTGTCGAAGTTGGAAATGTTTATCCGACAGTTTCGCTTCCTAAGCATTACAAAAAAGTATAAGACTTGTGCCGCATCGGTTAAAATCTGGCATATCAATATAACGACAATTTTATTGAAAATATAGCACGCCAGCATAACTACAATCAGTTTTATGACTGACACTAATAGATTTCTAAAGCCAATAACTTTCGCTTCACCTATTGCAAGAAACATTATTTGCAACAGCGAAATGGTATTGGCAAGAATAGGCAAAACGGCAGCAAATATAATCAACGATTTTAAGCTGTCATTGCCAAAGTATCTCGATATCGGTACGGCACATACCAAAACAATCAGAGATACAATCGTACCGACCAAATATTGCAAGAAAAAAATCGTTGAAACGTAAGCATCTCGCTTTTTTTCGTTTTTCTCCTTACAAAAGAAGAAATTCAGACCATCCATCATTCCCATTGTAGTCATGCTAGTAATTGATGTTGTCAAAAGCACAACCTGTGAATATGTTCCGTATTCTTGCAGAGAGAAATGCCCAGATAGTAATCTTGTCATCAGCAGCCCGAAAACAAGCGTAATCATTCGCACAAACATTAAGAAAAATGAATCTCCGGATGTTCCACTAAAAAAAGATTTTATTTTATTCGCATTCAATTTTTTTCACCACTTTTGCCGGATTTCCAGCTACGATAGAATAAGGCGGAACATCTTTTGTGACAACAGTTCTTGTTGCTACAATAGAACCTTTTCCAATAGTAACACCCTTAAGTATTGTTGAATATTGACCAATCCAAACATTATCCTCGATTACAACCGGCGCACTTGATGAATGCTTCCATTGCCAATTATCATTTGACCATCCATTAAGACTCATATTTATTCTTGCCGCAGGCGATGTCGGATGGTTATTGTTATCATATACTTTAACATCATTAGAAATAATGACACAATCTCCAATAGTAATATTATTGACTGCGCCAATCAAACTGTTTGCACCCAAATAAAAATGATGACCGATAGAAATCCTGCCATTTGATTGAGAGCATATAGAACCCGCTATAAATGAATTATCCCCTATGGTAATATTTGACTTTTGCTTGGATAAATTAATACAAGTGCTACCTGAACCGTAAAAGATAATATTTTTCCCCAGAACTGAATTTTTCTCAAATAACCTTTTTAATTTTCTCTTTCTGTACCAATTAAGAATTTTCAATTTTCATCCTCTGTCAATTCATTTATTACTTCGCTTAAAGCCTATTCGATCGGCTTTCTATATTTCTTTACAATTGCCGGGTTACCTGCGGCAATCGCCCAATTGGGAACATCCTTTGTAACAACCGAACCGGCACCAATAATGCAATGATTTCCAATGCGAACACCAGGAAGAATTATTACTCGTCCGCCAATCCATACATCATTTCCTATATAAACAGGCTTTTCTTCTTGAAAACCTTGTCCTCGTATTGTTGTTGTTATATTATCAAATTTATGATTCCTCGTATATATTATGCAATCCGGCCCCATCATAACATCATCTCCGATGATACACTCCCCCCCTAACGAAGCATTGATACCAATACCAGAATTATTGCCAAGTTGCACTTTAGATGAAAACAAAGCGCCTCTTTCAATATTCACGTTGTTGCCGCATTTTGCAAGAATTAATTTCCCGCAAAAACCTCTTAATTTTTTCTGACCTATCTTAATGCGAGAAAAAGATACCGGCAAATGCTTTCCAATCACATTATAAATTATTAAACCCAATATTTTTTTCATTTTAAACCTCGTTATTGATAGTTGCGACATATCTTGATATACAAACAAATATTGCAAGATAAAGCCATAAATTATCGTATGTCAATATGCCAATAGCAATCATCCTGACAAACAATATAATTACCGGAATCCACATTATCGGTTTGGAAATGATTTTACCCATACAGGCTTTAATTGAAGCCATTAGTAATCCGGTTCCCAATATGCCGAGCGAGAACAAAGCTTCCAAATATGTATTATGCGTTCCTTTAAGGCCCGAAGCGATAGTATTAAGTCCATTTCCAAAAAGGAAAATTTTGATATCATTGAAAATTATGTCGATATATTGTTTCCAAATATTGGTTCGTCCAGTCGTAATACTGCCCCATGTACCGCCGCTATCTCCGATAAATCTGAAAATATAAGCATTGATTGAATCGTACGCATAAAGATATACTACTACACAGCCAATAATTCCTATCATCAAAAACTTCATAAAATTTCCGACACCTTGCTTAATGGATAAAACAAACCAAAATACTATTAGTAGCATCCAACACAGCAAAAAAGATTTACTGACCGACATTAAACCAAACGCAGACAATGCAATCAAACAAACCGTATATATTCTCGGAGTTGATTTATGATACATCAATACAATGATGACTGATAATACGACAAGGATATCTAACGTATAATAATTAGGATTTCCTTGCAATCCAGCAAAACGAACAACATAATGTTGGCTATCAAGTCTAAGCATCGAATCAACAACAAATGTATTTACTATCGGAAATACATCTTTAAGCAATGCCAAACTCGATGATAAAACAATTCCAAGGGAAAATGCAATAACTGCTGAATTAACATTTATTTTCGTTGTTCGTAAATGATATAGCATTACCATTCCAAAAATCATGGTAACTATCGTTGTAATTTGTGCAAATCCTGAAAAGCATAAACAGAATAAAACAAATAGCATTAGCAACATAAATACATTTGTATTTATTGTTTTCTTTGCTATCATCATTCTCAGCACAAAAACAAAGAACAATATTGTAAAAAAACTCATGCCATCAACATTGATCTTTAGTATTGATGCAAAAGGCAGCAAAAACAATAAAAGTGAAAAGCAATGAGAAATACTACTAAACAAAAATACTACTAAACTCACCCCGGCAAAAGCATAAAACATAGTATTATTGACCGATCTACCAAAAATGAGAGCAGTCAAGATCAAGCATATTGTAATCACATACTTCATGCTGTCCTTTTTTACAGGTATGTTGGGTTCAGTGATATGCTCAGTAGCCGACATTTCCATTATAAATTCTCCTTATACCATTGTATCGCCTCTTTTAACCCTGAAACAAAATCATACTCTGGATGATACCCTAAAAGTCTTTGGGCTTTTGATATATTTGCATTGCTATGCTTTATGTCACCTTTTCTGTCTGGACCGAAAAGTGGCTGAATATCTTTTTTAAGAATTTTTGCGATTTCATAATAAATATCAATCAAATACTCACGCCCTCCGTAAGCAATATTAAACGCTTCACCAGCAACTTCTTTGGGCGCAAGGCACGCTTTAAGATTCGCTTCAATTACATTTTCGATATAGGTGAAATCCCTGCTTTGTTTACCGTCACCATTAATTGTAGGCTGTTCATTATTCAAAAGCATTTTTACAAACTTAGGGATTACAGCTGCATACGCTCCGTTAGGGTCTTGTCTGCGTCCAAAGACATTAAAATAGCGAAGGCCATAAGTATCAAGGCCATAATGCTTTGTATATTGCTTTGCCCATTCTTCATCGCAACGTTTTGTCAAAGCATATGGTGAGAGCAAATTGCCTTCTCGTCCTTCAGTTTTGGGCAGATTTGGTTCATCGCCGTATACAGACGAACTGGAAGCATATACGAATTTCTTTACACCCTTTTGCCTTGCCGCTTCCAATATATTGAGTGTGCCTTGAATATTGTTTGCACAGTAGAACAGCGGCATTTCAATAGAACGAGGAACGCTTCCCCAAGCCGCCTGATTCAGCACATAATCCACACCATCACAAACGGACAAACACACGTCTAAATCCTTAATGTCTCCTTTGATAAATTCGTAATTTGGATTAGATACAAACATATCTACATTTTCTTGCTTACCAGTAGATAAATCATCCAAGCATCTGACCTTATACCCTAACTTGAGAATCGCTTCACACAAATTAGATCCGATAAAACCTGCTCCTCCCGTCACAAGAAATAAACTATCTTGAGGGAACTTTATGTTCGAATATCCCATAGTGTCCTCCTAATAGATTATAATCTCCAATAACAGTATCCTGCATTTTCGTATTTGTTACGATCAAAAAGCCCCTTAATATCGAGAAGTAACTTCTTTCCTTTGCCAAGCATCGCATCCATTTCGCCAATTGTAAGCTTTGCAAATTCCTCATGAGCAACAGCCAAGATTACGGCATCCATATCCCTAACTTCGGAAATACTACATAATTTTACACCATACAATCTTTCAGCTTCGTTAGCATCTGCAACAGGGTCAGCAATTATAGGCTCAATGCCATACTCACGAAGTTCTTTTACAATGTCAAAAATTTTAGAATTTCTCGCATCAGGGCAATTTTCTTTAAAGGTAAAACCAAGAATTGCAACTTTCGCATTCTTGACGGCTTTGTCCGATGCAATCAAATTCTTTACACAGTTCTCAGCTACATACGCACCCATATCATCATTGATACGCCGACCGGAAAGGATGATCTGGCTGTGATAGCCCAACTCTTCCGCTTTGTAGGTCAGGTAGTACGGGTCAACGCCAATGCAATGACCTCCTACCAGACCGGGACGGAAGTTCAAGAAGTTCCACTTGGTACCTGCTGCCCGCAAAACTGCAAGTGTGTCAATGCCCATCTTGTTGAAGATAATGGACAGTTCATTCATGAAAGCGATATTGATATCGCGCTGGCTGTTTTCGATTACTTTCGCGGCTTCAGCCACCTTGATGGACTCTGCCCTATATACCCCAGCATCCACAACGATTTCATAGACCTTTGCCACGTTCTCAAGAGTTTCCTCATCCATGCCGGATACAATCTTCGTGATGGTATTGAGCCGATGCACCTTATCGCCGGGATTGATACGCTCTGGAGAATAGCCGATTTTGAAGTCTTCGCCACACTTCAGCCCGGACTCTTTTTCCAGAATCGGCACACAGATATCCTCCGTCACGCCGGGATACACGGTGGATTCAAAAACCACGATGGAACCCTTGGTCAGATTTCGTCCTAGAATCCGGCTTGCACCCTCTACGGGAGAGAGATCTGGCGTGTGATCATCGTTCACGGGAGTCGGTACAGCGACGATATGAAATTTTGCACGGCGCAAAGCAGTCTCATCCGCCGTGAACTCCACAGTTGTCTCTTTGATTGCCTGATCGCCTACCTCATGGGTAGGGTCACTCCCGGACTTATAGATTTCAATCTTTGCAGCATTCAGGTCAAAGCCAATGACCTTCACGCCGCGCTTTGCGAACTCGATAGCAATCGGCATTCCAACATAGCCTAAGCCGACTAAGGAAAGTGATTCTCCATTTGATTTGATTCTTTCATATAATGTTTTCATTTTTGTTTTCCCCCAAATTCAACAATCTCTGTTTGCCTTTTTAAGTGTTTTAGTGAATCATTATCACTAATAATTTTTGCCGGAATTCCACCAACAGTAACACCACCTGGCACGTCTTTTGTGACCACAGCATTTGCTCCAACAACGCAATTGTTGCCTATAATAATCGAACCTACTATCTTTGCACCCGGTCCGATGTAAACATTATCTCCGATAGTCGCCGCTTTCCATTCACCAGCATTTGCACCGATATTTACTCCAGCATGTATTCTACAATTTTTTCCTACTTTACATCCTTGGGAAATTACTATTGTTCCATAATGAACGATAGCAAGTCCTGGGCCGATTACATCGTGGGGAATGGAAAACCCGAGTTTAAGAGATAACTTGTGATACTTAAAACGGTAGTAATACTTCATCATCCCCCCGCTTCGGTTGTAATAATCCAATTTTCTCATACATATTTGAAATTTCCATATTTCATCACCAAGAATAAACGGCTTTTTTCTCTTCTTTCCCAATGCAATTCGGTCACATTCAAGGTAGTATTGCAAATCCTTCTTACTATTTATCATCGGGCATCCCTCCTCTCCTTTAACATATTGAAAATCCCATTTAGTCTATTTCTTGTTGCTTCCTCAGAAAAATCTAATGAACGCTGAGCGGATAGGCTACGATACTTATCACAAAGTTGTTTATCAGAAAGCAATTTTATCATAGCATTTGACAATTCATTTATTGCAATCTGATTATCGTCATCCTTAAAAGCTGGAGAAAGAATGCCGTAATCACATTCGATATATGTATCTTTTACAACTGAATAATCCGCATCTTTCCGTAAAATTTCAGCAGGACCGGAGTAGCAATTTGTTGCTATGGCAGGTAATCCAAGCGCCATTGCCTCTGCTAAAACATTCGGAAATCCCTCGCTGCGAGAGGATAATACAAAGCAAGAGCATCTTGCCATGTATTTATAGGGATTTCTTTGAAATCCCGTAAAATATACATAGTCCTGCAACTCAAAATGCTCAACCAAATCCAAATACTTTTGCCTATATTCCCCGTCCCCCACCAAAACAAGACCGATGTCCTTATCCTTTTCTCTTGCATGGGCAACCGATTCAATCAAATATTCAAAGCCCTTTTCTCTGCAAAAGCGCCCAACAGAAACAATAGTGGAACTGTGCCTTTCAATAAATTCTGCACATTGAGAATCAATTCTTTCCTTGGCTTGATTGACAATTTCTTTCGTATTAATGTAATTATAGACCGTATATACTTTATCTGATTGTTCCGGATACCTCGTCAAAAAAAATTGTCGAGTATATTCAGAGTTACAAATCATAGCAGAGGAGTTCTTTAGAGCTTTGAAGTAAGTAGAATGCTTTTTTGAAATAGCTCCAAAATCTCTTGCAGAAATAATTTTTATGGTGTCGTATTTATAGCGAGTTTGTCTGTTCCCAATAGTTGTGAAAGTATATAGAATCTCGATTTTCTTATTTTTAATTAGTTTCCGCAACATTACATCTCTAAGAAATGTATTGATGATTTTTCCTATTGTTGAGTTTCTTGGAGGTAATCGAAAATCAATAACATTCCCTGCACATGAATACATCATTTGAGACGCATCATACAAAGCAATCCATAGTTTATGGTCTTGGCTAATTACTTCTGATGTATTAGCGGCACTCCGTTCAGTACCTCCAATAATCATTGATTCTTTTAGAATACAAATATTCATGTTCTTCCCTTTTTAATTAACTGACAGGAATTACTTATTTTCTGCTTAGTTTTATACTCTTTTATTCCTCTGATAAAAAAGGAAAAAATCTGTGATTTCCTATAATTCTGTGAACTACTTTTTATTGCACTAATTAGCGCATAAAACCAGCACAAAATTGGCAATGATGCAGCAAAAAGAGCGCCTTTGTCTTTGTAATACTTTTCGGTATATCCTGAAAACCAAGTGGATGCATCCTGCTTAACATCCGCTACTTTAACAGGTGATTTGTATATCTTTAATCCAGCTCTGATACAATCTTGCAAAAACAATGTATCTTCTCCGGAACTGTATTTTGCTCCCCCGCCAAAGAGCAAAGAGAAAGTAATGTTATTGTAAATCACACACTCTCTACGAATCGCAAGCCTTGCGCATCCATACTTTAATGCTTCAATTTTTCTTACTCGTCGAAATTTTTTTATCTTCAGTAATGACCTTTCTGGATTTAAGCTATTAATTGAAAATAATATGGCATCAGCTTCCGGATGGGAATCAAACTCACGAAGAACATCCTCCCTGTATGTCTTTGAAAAAATCATATCATCATCAGCGAACTGAATAATATCAGCATCCGCACGCATCATTGCTGTGTTGCGACTTAGACCAACTCCTCGCTCGTTCAGCGTATAAAACTTTAACTGATAACCATTCTTATCAATCATCTTGATAGAATAATTGTCGCTTTGATTAACGATTATCGCATCTGAATTGAGATTCATTTCATTGTATTTATTATCATCCGTTTGATGCATGGTTGACACCAATATTTGATATGTCATTATTTCAACTCCCAAAAACTTCCCAATTCCTTCTCGTAATTCTCATTTTCAAAGTGTAAGTATCCTGCTCCATGGTAGAAAGTCATCTCGCCAAAAACCAATCTATCTCTAATAGAATAAAAATCAACTCTGACATGAGGAAAATCCTTTGATAGCTTACTTGCACATTCCAGCATTTCAGTCAAATTCTTCGGCCTAGGTATATCAGCATTGGCATCATTTTCATATGCAACTTTTTCATCAACAAACTCCCACTTCAGCGTATATAAATTTCTTTTATGTCCCGTGAACCTTGAATAATCAACTTGAATCATTTTGGGTTCGCCGTTAAAGCAAAATACTTTATAATCATTTAATCCATAAGGTTCATCACTCTCCAAAAACTCCTCACAAATAATTTTATTTTTTACATCTTTATACGCCCATTCACGTCCCAACATATAGAAATCGACTTTCAGCCATTTCTTAAAGCGTCTCTTGATTTTTTTAATGGTTTTTGGGCATTTATTTTCACAAATAAAATTATATCCGGAGCCATTTGTGAGTTTAGCAACAAACTTCTCAGGCAATTCGTCAAATGGTATTTCATCTACAGTGTCATATACACCGTACACTTTTGTTAGGTACTGTTCGCCTATCGTTTTTTTTACGAACTCTCTAACCTCGTATTTATCCACTAAAGATTTAATTCGTTTATCACGAAAATACAATTTTGTGTATTGAACCTTTTCGTTATACAATGTCGGATTTTGCAAATCCAAAGTCTTACCCGTTCGACATTTATATTGCCATTTAATATATTTTTCATCGGAAATAGACTTTCCGGCAATCATTAAAAATCGCAATCTCCAATACTTGACAATAAAAAGCAGATATTCGCTTTTGCTAATCAAGGAAATAACATTTTCACGCAAACCACTTTTTTTACTCATAAGGCTTCTCCTCACTTGATTTTGAATACCTTTAGAAAACACCAATAACATACATGAAATGCGGATCGAAACACATTCAGATGTTCTATGTCTCTATACAAAATCCAGTGATATTTTATAAGCTGCATTTTGTGGCTTGATATAGAATTTTGACGAATACGATATTTCATCAATACCTCTGGCATTCCCCAAATATACTCTTCTTTTTTCAGCATTTGAAGCCAAAGTGCATCATCGTTTCTCTTTCGTATATTGGGGACTTTAAATTTCCCCATTTTTTCAACATCATACATTACCGTAGAATTGCCAACAGGACAATCAAGCAGTAGCCTATTATAATTTGTTTTTTTTATGGTCTTAATAGTTTTCCCAAGCAAATTGTCTTCCTCGTCAATCTGCTCATATGCAGTACAACTGAAAGCATAGTCATTGGTTTCCATGAAAGCGATTTGTTTTTCAAGTTTATTGGGCAACCAAATATCATCACTGTCAAGGAAAGCCATATATGAGCCTTTTGCCAATTTCATAGCCATGCTTCTGGCAACAGCAGCACCGGAATTAGCCTCCAATAAGTGGTAGTGTATTCGACTATCTTTTTTTATGTATTCCTCAACAATTTCTTTCGTATTGTCTTTTGATTGGTCATCAACAATAATCATTTCCCAATTTTCGTATGTCTGTGCTTGAGCTGATTCTATGGTTCGGCCAATAAACTTCGCACAATTATATGTAGGCATAATTATTGATACCAATCTACTCATTTTATCCCAATCTCCTCATTCATTACTTCAACTGCAGGTGCAACATAATCTCCCTTATACTCTTTCCCAAGCACTGCAAAGACGGTCATAAACGCCAATTTAATATCGTTCCAAAGCGAGAATTGCTCTATTTGCTTCAAATTATAGTACATCTTTGCCGGCAGAATCTGTTCCACATAAACTTTGTCTATATCTTCGGCTTCGTCCAGCAACTTCGCTTCATCCTTGTAAAGAATGCTTGCAAGGCTTGTAACGCCTGCGGGAAGCAAAAGGGTCGCCATCATTTCTGGTGTATACTGCTCTGTATATTTCGGGACCTCAGCCCTGACGGATACAAAGGTCATAGTGCCACGCCACACATCCAAAAGCTGGCTTATTTCGTCCAGCCGACATCCTCTGATGAGTTTGCCGATACAAGTTACTCTCGCATCCTGATTCACCGTGATCTGCGCCCCCTTATCAGATCCCAAGCACATAGAACGGAATTTGAAGATACGATAACGCTTATTGTATTGCGTAACACGGACTTGACGATAAAACACCGGCCCTTTGCTATCAATTTTTATTGCTATTGCCAGCACTAAAAACACTGGTGATAAAACAACAAGCATAATTGAGGACACAACAATATCGAATACTCTCTTAAGGAACAAGCTTAGCTTCTTCTTTTTGAGAATGTCATAATATTTCCTAACTTCTTCAGTTTGCATTTCGGAAGGAAGACGCTCCCATTTTTTGAGCATCATTTTATATAATCCTCCAAAATATCTTTGTAAGCTGCAATCACATATTCGACATCATCATCCGTCAGGCAAGTATGGAGGGGCAAGGTAATCTCATTTGCGAAATGAGCATAGGCATTAGGATAATCAGCAATATCGAATCCTAACTTCTTGTACGCCGTGTGCATAGGCAACGGCTTATAGTGGACATTGGTTGCTATGCTGTGTTCAGCCATCTTTGTGATGATTTCGTTTCTCTGTTCCGTCGTAATACCGGGTACTCTTGTAATATATAGATGCCCCGAAGATTGTACATCATCTGTATAATGCGGCAGCGTTTCCACTCCCAAAGGTTTGAAAGCAGCATCATATCTGCTGATAATCTCTTTTCTGCGTTTCAGCATACCGGGATAACGCTCAAACTGCTTCAGTCCAATCGACGCTGCAACATCGGTCATATTGCATTTATACCAAGTACCGACAATATCGTATTCCCAAGCACCCAGCTTTGTCTTAGCGAGAGCATCCTTGCTCTGCCCGTGCAGAGATAATAGCTGCAATTTCTTATAAATCTCCGCATTGTCGATTCCCTCAATGGTACGCCAGGTCAACGCACCACCTTCAGCGGTGGTAAAGTTCTTTACAGCATGGAAAGAAAAACTGGAAAAATCGGCAATAGCACCCGCCATTCGTCCGTTACGGATTGCTCCAAAGGAATGAGCTGTGTCAGCCATAATCGCAACTCTGCCAAGTGCTTTTTGAATATCACTATTTGCATGAAACAGTTTTTTCTTGTGTTCTACAATTTCAAAAAGCCTGTCATAATCGCAGACCACACCACCCAAATCAACAGGAATAATTGCTTTTGTCTTTTCTGTAATTGCCGCTTCGACAGCATCATAGTCCATTTCAAAACTGTCTTTCTGCGTGTCAATCAAAACAATTTTCGCACCTACATGGTCAATGACGGAAGCGGATGCGGTGTATGTATAGACACTTGTAATAACCTCATCTCCTGGCTCTACCCCAAGAATACGGAGTGCCATTTCAGCACAAGCGGTTTGCGAGTTAAGGCAAACACACATTTCTGTACCAACATATTTTGCTATCAAATTTTCAAGCTGTTTTGTTCTAGGTCCGGTGGTAATCCATCCTGAACGGAGAGCCTCTGCAACTTCTTGAATTTCGTCCTCGGAAATATCTGGAGGACTAAAAGGAATCAATCTATCTAATGTGGCCATTTTTCAATACCTCATATTTCTCATCTGCGCGATATAAATTCAATTCAATTTGCGGGAACTGATACTTGAGCAGGTTGTTGAAAAGCTCTATGTTAATACTATATTAGGAACAATTACCGCCCTTTTTACATCATTTCCTCCAAATTCTCTGGTAGCCATTCTCTCAAAATTAAGAGTTTTGATTATCAAATGCTTTTGGTCTCATACGCTTTTCATTTTTGACTCATAGCGATTTATTAACAAAACAAAATCCTCTAAATAACGGCTTTTAGCCGAGCTTGTTTTCAAACGCTCGGCTAATTTACCCCCTTATCAAATTCTGTCCACGCATCAAATTGAATCAAAATAAGCAATCGAAAAGCCGCTTTCTATGATTTTCTATAACTGGCGTTTGCATTTTTCAAACTTGTACAAAATCTCATAGTGAAATTGAGTTAACCGCATTGCTGCTTTCATCGTTTGAACAAATCGTTTGCAGATGTTCATCATAACGGCAGACGCCGTCGTTATGTACCGATTCACTTTCCCCTTGTATCATCTTCATTTCATCCGAAAGTTCAGCCATGCAGTTCAGCTTTTCCGGATCGCAAAAGGTCGGAACCGTCTCCTTAACCGCACGAACAACAGCGCCGACGTCGTTTCTCTGCGCAGCTTCACGCAGGATGCTCAACTTTTGCTCCATTTCTCCGCGGCTGTATGCTCTGTCGCGCTCAATGAAGATCATATTGTTGGCGGTTTTATCCAGTTTCTCGGTTTTAATCAGCAATTCCTCATATAACTTCTCACCCTTGCGCAGACCGACTTCCACAATATCAATATCTTTATAGGGTACAAAGCCCGACAGCCTGATCATTTTCTCAGCTAACATAAGTATTTTAATCGGCTTGCCCATATTGAGAACAAAAAGCTCGCCGCCGATTGCGAGAACGCCGGTTTCCATAACAAGCCCCACCGCTTCAGGTATGGTCATGAAGTATCGGATAATTCGTTTGTCTGTCAGCGTGACTGGCCCGCCCGATGCAATTTGCTGCTTGAACAGCGGAATGACGCTGCCATTGCTGCCGAGTACATTTCCAAAACGCACCGCCGCAAATTCGGTTTCACTGTCTTTGCGGCATTGAATTATCATCTCACAAAGCCGTTTGCTCGCGCCCATAACGTTGGTGGGATTGACCGCTTTATCCGTAGAAATAAGGATAAATTTCTTTACGCCGTATTTTTCAGCGGCGTTTGCCGTATTGTATGTGCCGAACACGTTGTTCTTGATCGCCTCCATCGGACTGTTTTCCATCAGAGGCACGTGCTTATGCGCAGCGGCATGAAATACGATGTCGGGACGATACGTATTGAAAATGCTGTCCACTCGGTCGCAGTCTCTGACCGACGCGATAAGAACGGTCAGTTTTAGTTGATTTCCATACGTTCGGATCAGTTCCTGCTGAATTTCATACGCATTATTTTCGTAAATATCGACAAGAATTAACTCTTTCGGATGACATTTTGCAATCTGACGGCAAAGCTCGGAGCCGATAGAACCGCCGCCGCCCGTGACAAGAATAACCTTATCGCGGTAGAAAGTCTTCACGGATTCGGAACTCAGTACGATAGGATCACGAAACAGCAGATCCTCGATTTTAAATTCACGGATAACCCGTTTATTGTTGTCGATGTCGGCAAACTCTCTTGTAAAATCATACAGTTTTACCTTGCATCCGGTTTGCTTATACCGCTCGTACAGCTTTGTTTTTACGTCGGCCTCTGCGTAAGACAAAGCGATGATGATTTCCTGCACCGGCATTTTTTTGAGTTGCTCCACAGTATCATCGTTTTCGGGCAGAATTTTTATACCTCGCAGACTATTGCCCACTTTTTTCTTATCATTGTCTATAAAGCAATAGGGATGATAATATGCCTTTGGATTCCGCAGCAGTTCCTCGGCAAGCGTCGCGCCCACGTTTCCGGCCCCGACAATGGCAACGTTGATTTTGTTGTTGCGCTCCGGGATCGCCTGCAACTCCTGTACGCGGTCGCGATACGCATACAGCGATTGATAGCAGAGCCGGCTGGCAATGGTCAAAAGCATGACCGCCATACCCGTGATAGCGGCATAAGCAAATCCCGGATTCAGCGCGGGAAAGAGTCTGCCGAAAAGCATATACAGAAAGCAGCCGATACAGTCGGAGATCATCAAATTTGTATAGGAACGGACATTCGCATACCGCCAGATGCTGGTATAGACGCCCATAACATACCGTATCGCAAGCAGGCAAGCCGCCAATACCAAAACCTTCAGGAACATACCGCTGTCGGATATGTATACCGAACTGATACTCGGGAAAATCACCGCAATTCCCGCTGTAACAAGCAAAATAATGGCGGCGTCTATCAACATCAGCGTCAATTTTCTTCTATTCATAATTTCGTTTTTTATGATAGACTGCAATGCAGTGGTTTAAATTCCATCTCACTACCATAATACCCCCATTCATATCCGTTTCTTGCTTTCTATTCGCTCGGAAAAATACTGTGTCGATTCCTGTGAAGTTACAACAACCCCTGCCCGGCGGCTTTCGGACATTCGAGGGAATCCGGACGCAAACCGGTCAGTCGGTCTGCGCTGACAAATCCGAAAAAAGCGGGTGCCTGTACGCTCCGCGCGCAGTCAAGCGTGAAAAGGCGGCCGCAACGCCGGCTTTATCTTCTTTATAGGTTACACCGAACCACTGATCGTTTGTGGGCAGCACCCGAACGGATATTTTTTTCTCCCTCAAAAGCTTATCAATAAAAACAGGCAGCAAAAACTCCTGCTTGATCTCGCCGTCGGAAATCGTATCGAGAAATTCCCGAAATCCGTCTTCCAGCATATCCATAAACGCGGGCGCCGCGCCCCACATATTCATAGACACCACAGCATCCGGATCCAGGGCTGTCCCCCCGGACGCCGCGCCGTCCGGCGTTTTCACAATGCCGGGCGTTTCCACGACTTTTTCAAGATAGCCGTTTGCATCTACCCGGCAAATGCCGCGGGTGACGCCGCCGTTATCGCTTAATGTGTTTTTCAGAATAAAGCCGGCCATGCAAAAGTGCGTGGAATTTTCCGCGCCCGCGTTTTTCAAAAACGCATACAGTTTGCGAAAGGCCTCTTTGCCGTAATAATCGTCCGCGTTAATCATCGCAAACGGCTCCTCGATCAACGCCTTGCAGCACAATACTGCCTGACCGGTTCCCCAGGGTTTTATTCGCCCCTTTGGAACAGAATATCCGGCCGGAATGGCCTCCATCTCCTGAAACGCATACCGAAACGTAACGCCGGTCTCCGCGCAGAGCGCCTCCATCCGATTGCCGATGATCTCTTTAAAATCCCGCTCAATCGCCCGGCGAATGACGAAAACAATCTTTCGAAATCCCGCCGAAACGGCATCATGCACCGAATAATCCATAATAATTTCGCCATGCTCTCCAACAGGTTCCAGTTGCTTGATTCCGCCGCCGTACCGGGAACCGATTCCGGCCGCCATAATAATCAATGCCGGTTCCTTGTGATCACTCATTCAGTTTACCCCTCTGCAATTTACGCATAAAATGCAACCGACAATCCGCACGCCTTTTCCTCAAAACCGCACAGCCGCCGATTACGCGATTTCTGACATTCTTTCGATCCATAATTTCCAAAATTTGGGAATTATGATCGTTCTTTTCGGAATTTGTTATTCTGTGCATTTCAATCCGAGCCGACATACACATTTTATCACAAAAAAATAAATTTTACAATATATTTTAATATATTCTAAGATATAAAAGTTCCCAAATTGTTCACATTTTGCGCTGAAATCTATACGCAAAACCAACAGAACCCGCAAAAAGAAAACCATTTTCCACCAAAAAGTTCCCCGAACAGACAAGCCGCGCCGCCCAAATCATGCGGGCAGCACGGCTGTAACGCTTTCAAAACCCAAAATGCAATGCCAAAAGGCCGGCGGGCAATTCCCCCCGCGCGGCCGCTCTGGCGCTGAAACGATTTGCATCGTCCCGCATGTCAATTTTGCGTTTCCTTATGCTGCTGTGCCCGGCGCCGGTACTCATCGGGAGAAACGCCGACATTTTTTTTGAATGAGGAAGAGAAATGCTGGGAACTGGAAAAATGCAGAATATCCGCAATATCCGCGATGCCGTACATATTTTCCTCGAGCATCGTGCGCGCGGCGGACATTTTGCGGCTGATGATATACTGTTTGGGCGTATATCCGTATTTGGCGCTGAAAATGCTGATGATATACGATTTATTCAAATAAAAATGCTGCGCGATATCGTCCAGCGAAACATTGTAAGACAGGCCGGAATCAATATAGTCTTTGATCCGCTCGGCCGTACCGACCGTGAGACGCTGTTCCTTTCGATGTTCCTCATATACTGTCAAAATCAGGTCGCACATGATCTTCGCGCATTCGGCCATGACCTCCTCCGTATTGTCCGCATTGGCGGTCGAGAGCGCCGTTTTCATGCGTTCAAAAAGGGGAAGCGTATGCGAATCGCGGATGACCAGCGCGCCGTTTGTCAGTCCGCAGGCGTTCACAAGCCCGTCCAGCAGGCGGCCGCCCGCGTTGATCCAAACCTTGGAATACGGATCCTCGCGGTCCGAATAATAAAGATGCGTATGCAGACGGTTCAGAAAGTAGAAATCCCCTTTCTGAACGGTATAGCTTTTTCCGTCGCATTCGATATGCCCCTTTCCGCCGCGGACATATTCAAAAACATAAATGCTTTTCGTATCGTTTTTCGTACGTGTGCGCTCAACCAGATAATCGGCATACGGCAGACTTTCGCCCACGCTCTCAATGAAAAAAAAGCTGTTTTTACTATAATTGCTGCCCGCGCGGTAAATAAATTTGGCAATTCCCTGTACAATTCTTGACATTTCGGCCACCTACATTTTTTGTACATCTTTATTTTTCATTATAGTACCCGAAACCGGACTTGTCAACACAAATTATCAGGCAAAATGCAAGCGGACGCGTTGACAACCGAATCGGGATATGCTATGATTATTTTTATGAAAAAAACCGAACGTATACTGTAAAACAGGCAAAAAATAAAAATTCCGAATCTATCCCGAACATTCGGAAAGGACAACAAGCATGAACGAAAAACGCTTTTTTCCGGAAATGAATCTGGCGACGGGCATCACCGTGCTTCTGCTCGTACTCGGACACGCCCTGCCAAATGAAGAAGCTGATGTATTCGGCCGGGGTCTGATTGATTTTCTGCATACCTTTTGCGGCAGCTTTGATATGGCGCTCTTCTTTATTCTCGCCGGGTTTTCTGCCTATAACAATCTCATCGCCGGAGAATCCCCGCGCGCCCAACTCGCAAAACGCGCCCGTAAGCTGCTGATCCCGTACGCGATATACACCGTACTCGCGGCCATGCTGGAGCTATCCCTTACGGGTTTTTCCGCTCCGAGCACAGATACGGGCGCGCTTGCGGCATTTCTGCTCGGAACCGCGCCGGGCGAGCGGCGATGGTATCTCTGGACGCTCTTTGTCATCTTCGCACTGTTTTTACTGCTTGCAAAGCGGATCAAGCACCCCGCCGTCTTTCTGATATGCGGTGGCCTTTTGTATATTCCCTGCATCTTTTTCCCGAATTTTATTCTGAACAGCCTGTTTCGATACAGCCTGTTTTATGCTTTCGGCATCTGGCTGCGGATAGATTATATGCGCGCGGGGCGAAATTTTGAATCCGGAAAACTGGTGTTGACCTCACTGTTTTTGCTGCTGGTCATGACGCTGTTCAGCGATTTAACGCCGCTGAATTATCCGATAACCGCGCTGCTCGGCAGCATTGTCATACTCGGTCTCTCCGTTCGTCTTTCAAAATCGCCGAACACGCCGCTTTTCCGCTTTTTTGACAGGCTCGGAAGCTTTGGCTATGACGTCTATCTGCTCAGTTATTTTGTGCAATTGCCGATCGGCGTGATCTTCTATACGAAGCTCGGATGGCCTTATCTTGTCGTCTCGCTGATGATGTTTGTTTTCGGACTCATGCTTCCGTATCTGATTTTCAGCGGTCTTTTTGGCAAAGTCAAATGGCTGAAAAATCTCCGAATCGGGAATTGAGATTCACCGAAAAGAGAAAAAGAGAATGTAAAAAATGCTGAAAACGATCTTGGACAAGAACGAAACCCGGCAAAGCCGCCTTTCCCTGCGGCTTTGCCGGGTTGTTTTTTGTTTAGGCCTGCGTTTTTTTACGCCCTTTTTTATTTTCAGATCAAACGTCGGCCATGGCGACATACTTTGCGCCGTTTTCCGCAATAAATTCACGGCGGCGGGCAACGTTGTCGCCGAGCATCAATTCAAACATGTTCCGCGTCGCCTCTTCGTCGGTCGGCGTCACCGCGATCAGGCGGCGCGTCGCGGGATTCATCGTCGTGCGCCACATCATGTCCGGCTCGTTTTCGCCGAGTCCCTTGGAACGCTGAAGCGTATATTTGATCTTTTTGGCTTCAAGATTTTTTAAAATCTCCGCCTTTTCAAATTCATTGTAGGCGAAATAAATCTCATCCTTGGTGCTGACCTCAAAAAGCGGAGACTCGGCGATATACACCTTTCCCTTTTCGAGCAAAGTCGGAAGCAGTTCGTAAAAAAGCGTCAAAAGCAAGGTGCGGATCTGAAAGCCGTCCTCATCCGCATCCGTACAGATGATGATTTTGCTCCAGCGCAGCGCCTCATAATGAAACGCCGCAAGCTCGCCCCGCTCTTTGCCCTTGAACTCCACGCCGCAGCCGATTACGCGCAAAAGATCCGTGATGATTTCACTTTCAAAAATCTTCTTCGTGGAAGCTTTCAGGCAGTTGAGCGTCTTGCCGCGCACCGGAATGATCGCCTGAAACTCCGCGTCCCGGCCGAGCTTGCAGGAGGTCATGGCCGAATCTCCCTCCACGATATACAACTCGCGAAGTTCGGGATCCTTTGAGCGGCAGTTGACAAACTTCTCCACGCGATTGGCCACATCCATCGTCGTCTGAAGCTTCTTTTTGATGTCGCTTCTCGTCTGCTCCGCCGATTCCCGCGCGCGCTTGTTTGTCAAAACCTGCTTGGCAAACACCTCGCTCTCCGCGGGATGCTCGGCAAAATAAATTTCAAGATTGTGCTTTAGAAAATCGGTCAGCGCGTCCTTGATAAATACATTATTGATCGCCTTTTTGGTCTGGTTTTCATAGGAAGTCTGCGTCGAAAAGCTGTTGATAATCAAAACCAGGCAGTCCTCAATATCCGCAAATCCGACCCGGCTCTCGTTTTTCTTGTAGGCGCCGATAGACTTCAGATATTTATCGAGCGCATAGACGAACGCCGTGCGCACCGCCTTATCCGGCGCGCCGCCGTATTCGAGAAAGCTTGAGTTGTGATAGTACTCGATCCGGTTGACCGCGGCGGAAATACAGAACGTAATATCGGCTTTCAGCTTGTATTCGTCTTTGTCCTCGCGGTCGCGGCCGCTGCATTCCAGCTTCCAGAGCACCGGCTCGGTCAAAGCGGCGCTCCCGGCGATCTCACGGATATAATCCGCAATGCCGTTTGCATAGAAGAAATCCTCGCTGTCAAACTTACCGTCCTCGTTCTCACGCCGAAGAATAAACTTGATGCCGGCATTGACCACCGATTGCCGCTGAAGCGTCCCGGCAAAATAATCATCCGGAATCGCAATATCCGTGAAAACATCGAGATCCGGACGCCAGCGAATAATCGTGCCGTGCTTTTTTTCGCGTTTTTCGATCGGGCGCGATTCCAGCGTGCCCGCCGGTTCGCCCTTTTTAAACCGAATCGAATGCACCTCTGCGCCGTCATAGGAATACACCTCCATAAACTCGGAGGCATACTGCGTTGCGCACGCGCCGAGTCCGTTCAGGCCGAGCGAGTACCCATATGCGGAATTTTCATCGTTATTGTTGTACTTGCCGCCCGCATACAGTTCGCAATAGACAAGCTCCCAGTTGTAGCGCTGTTCCCGTTCATTGTATCCAAGCGGAACGCCCCGCCCGAAATCCTCTACCTGCAGGGTATGGTCCCGCCAGACCGTGACGACAATCTCGCTGCCGTACCCCTCGCGCGCCTCGTCCACCGCGTTGGAAAGAATCTCAAAAAAAGAATGCTCGCAGCCCTCAAGACCGTCCGATCCGAAGATAACCGCCGGGCGCTTGCGCACGCGATCCGCGCCTTTCAGCATGGAAATGCTTTGGTTATTGTATTCCGCATTGTTCTTTTTGCTCTGCGCCATTTTTCAACCTCTTATCCGTTTTCTCTGTTCCATAGTATACCATATCCGAGGCCTTCTGTCAATTCAGGCGCCGTCTTCGGTTTCGGCGGCATACGGGCGTCCGACGCCCGCATATCCGAGGGCTTACAGATCAATCTGCAAAACAAACCGCTGCGCACCGGCTTTCAGCGTATAATCAATGCAGTAATAGACCCGATCCGCATAGTTTTCCTCGCTGACCGCGCAAGACTCCACGCTCTCTTTTCCGGCTTTCAGCAGCGCGGACGCAATTTTGACGCCCGCATCCGTGATTTCGGGCTTTATACCGGTCACAAACCGCTCTACGATGGATTTCGGCATCTCGCCGCCGGAAAAATCGTCCTGCACCGTGACGGCGCGGTCGGCAAACCGAAAGCTTCTCGTGAGCGCGTCAAGCGCCGCGTCATATCCCTTTGCAAACTCAACGCGGAACACGCCGTCCTCAAAAGAAGTCTCCGCGCGCCGCCCGGCGCCGCTGATCTGACAGCCGCCGTCCAAAATCGGCACGCTGTGCCCGCGGGAGGAGGCGCAGAAGTCCGCATACCGCTGCTGCTTGAAATATTCGCGCGTGTATACGCCCGCGCCGGGGTCGGTCAAAAGCTGCACGCCGTCTTTTGCGAGGATAAACGAACCCAAATCATTGTGATTGTGCGGCTCCGCGTTTGTCCCGCCCTTTGCGGCAAAGCCGTATTCGGGCGCGACATGGATCATCCAACCCGAATCTTCAAAATACGCCGTATGCCGCAGATTTTCCGGCGCCTCTGCAAGCGATGCGTCAAACCAGAGCAGCGCGCGCAAATGCAGGCACCATCTGCCGCATCCGTCGTTTGTGTAAGCATACCGGCGCGGCGGCAGCGACACGGTATCCGGATACTTCTTTTTCAGATAATGCAGCAGACCGAGGTGATAGCGGCCGTATATGCCCCCGTCGGAAAAGCTGATGATGACATTGCGGTCAAGAAACATTTTCTGCGCGAAGGAAGCGATGCGCGCAACTTTTTCGTCCGCGAAGAAATCGACCGCGCCGTCTGTAAAATCATACAGCATATCCGCCATGCAGGTGAAAAAACCGAACCCGTAGTGCCAGTATTCAAAGCCCTCAAGGCATACGCCGTCCCTTGAAAAGCCGGAGAGAAAATTGGCCGCTGTTTTTTGGATACGCGGCATCAGCGCGCCGATTTTTTCAGGCGCCTGATAGATATACGCGCCGACAACGCCGCACAGACATACCGCCGCCCAGTTGTTTGTACACCTTTCCCACCAATAGGTATTGTTTTGATAGGCTTTTAAAATGCGTTTTTCCACTTCGGCGCAAATACGGCTGCGAATCAGTTCGGGCAGCCGCTCGCCGAGCAAATAGCCGATCTCGGAGAGGGTAAAACCGGTCTCGGCGGAAAACAAATCAATATGCTCGGAGACCGTTTTGGAAAAAGACGGCATATGCGCGGGCAGCACCCATACATACTCGTCCAAAATCGCCCAGAGCACGTCGCAAAGATAGTCCATGTACGCCGGCTCATCCGGATAAATCAGCGTCAAAAGCGCGGAAACATTCATTTGACGGCGGCGCAGAAAATAGGACTTTTCATATTCTTTTCGGCTTCCGTTTTGGTTGTAGATGATAAACTCGCTGTATTTGCAGGCCGGAACCGGTATGCCGCACTCTTTTTCCCACATAGCGGCAAGCTCCTCGCGAAACGGCCGATAGGCCTCGTCCGTGCGCACCCGCTTCCAAAACGCCGCGTCCCTCGCTTTTTCAATCACCATAGCTTCCTCCGTAAGACCGATCAAAATCAGCATATTTTCACTCGGATTATAACACAGCGGCCGGGCATATACAATAGCCGTTATAAATTTTACAAAATACCGCACACTAACGAAAGAAGCAATTTCACAAAATATTTTTCATGCAGTGTTGCGCCCCGCCCGCGACTCTGCTATACTGAATATAATAGAAGGCAGAACGACTTTTTAAAATTCAAAAAAAGGAGGCGCGCGTGTGAGCGACCGTAAAAAAATCGAAGAACTGCGCCGGGAAAACCGCGCGCTCCGCCGCAAGATCCGCGCGCTTGAAAAAAAGGCCAATGCCGCCGCCCCGGAACCCGCCGAAACCGCGGGGCAATACCGCGCGCAAAATTATTTTTCTTACCTTATCGGCTGTCTGCGCGAAAAAAGCTTTTACGCCTCCACCGAGCGGGTTTTCCGGTACTTCCGCAATTCGCTCTGGGTCACAAGGATTGTCAAATACGGCGCAATCATTTACCATTATTTGCAGGCCGGCGCGTTTGTACTCCTGTATACGGCGATCTTTATCCTGATTATTCCGATTCTGCTCGCCGTCACCGCCGTCACATTGACCGTCGCGCTGATTTTGAGAAAGCGAAACGGCGATAAAATTCTGACGGCGGCCGGGACGCAGGTCGACATTTACATTCCGAAAAACAAAGAAATTTTTGATACAAACGATCTGTTTATCCCGCGAAACGAAGAAACGCGCACCGTCCTTGTCGTATCGCCCTTTTTCCTCAGCCGAAACGGACGCGGCGAGCGGCGGCAAATGTATGTCTGCGCAAGAAAAGAGGCTGAAAACGTCTACCTTGTGCGGAAATATTTCTTTTTCTATCTGCGCCGCCGCCTGGAGAAAAGCGGGAAATTTCAGATTCGTGAAACGATCATAGAGGAATAAACATGCTGACGATACTGTACGGCACGCAGGGCGCGCGCCGGGAAATCTACCGCCGGATCGGCGATGACGTGAAAGCAAAGCGGCGCGCTTATCTGATAGTCCCGGATCAGAAAGCGCTTTTGGCCGAATCCGCGCTGATGAAAAATCTGCCCCCCTCCGCCGCGCTGCTTGTGGACGCGGTTGGCTTTTCACGCCTATCCAACCTCGCATGCAGAAAATACGGCGGCCTTTGCGGCGATTACGCAAACGACGGCGCAAAAATTTTATTTTTATACCGCGCGGTAAAGAAACTTTCCCCCATGCTTTCGGTGTTTGATACACGCCTCGGCTGCGGCGCGCTTAGCGCGCTGGTCTCGCTGTTTACCGAATTTCGCGCCTACGCGGTAATGCCTGAGCAGCTCAGCGAGGCGTCCGGGCGTCTGGCGCCCTCTCCGCTTGCCGGCAAGCTCTCCGACCTTGCGCTGCTCTACGCCGAATACGAAAGCAGTCTGCACAAGCGCTATTTTGAGGCGGCCGACGATTTAGACCGGCTGGCCGACCTGCTTGCCGAGCACGATTTTTTTGAAAACGCACGGGTATATATTGATTCGTTTGTCAGTTTTACGGGACAGGAAATGAAAATCATCGGCCGTATGCTGGCCAAAAATACCGACGTTACGGTAACGCTCCCCCTCTCCGGCACGCGCCCGGCGCACGCGGCTGAGGCGGCCGACACGCGCCGCAGACTTCTCCGTCTCGCCGCAAAATTCTCGGTTTTGACAGACGAAATCGAAATCGAAGACAAAGACGGCCCCGCCGCGCTGGATTTTGCGAAGCGCAATCTCTGGAATTTTTCCTGCACGGAGCGCTTTTCGGAAAACACGCGCGGCACGATAGAGCTTGTCCGCTGCGCCGACAGATCAGAGGAAGCGGAGCTTTGCCTGCGGGAAATCTATCAGATTGTCTCGGACGGCGGCGCTTACGCCGACATTGCGATCATTGCGCGGAACGCGGCGGATTATGAGGGGATTTTAGACCCGCTGCTCACCCGGTGCGAGATTCCCTTCTTCTTTTCAAAAAAGACCGACGCGTCCCTTTTGCCCCTGACAAAACTGACGCTCGCCGCCCTTTCGCTCTATGTTTACGATTTCCGCACGGCCGATGTTATCTCCTACATAAAAACCGGCCTTTGCGGCCTTAGCGACGAGGAATGCGACCTGTTTGAAGAATATGTCGGCCGGTGGAACATCAGCGGCCGGCGCCGCTATCTGGACGGCGAGGATTTTACCATGTCGCCGGAGGGCTATACCGCCGCCGAAACGCCGCCCGAAGCGCTTGAAAACGTGAACGCGGTCAAGCGCAAATTTGCTGCGCCGCTCCTCCGCCTGTGCGACAGTCTCTCTGCCGCGCGCACCGGACGCGACTTTGCAAAAGCGATATTTTTCTACCTCTGCGACGCGGGCATCCGAGAGCGCGCGGCCGACCCGGCATTCACCCGTTTTTTCGGCGTGGACAAGACCGCCGAATCCGTGCGGCTCTGGAACATTCTCTTAGACGCGCTTGACACCTTTACCGCGGCCGCCGGAGACGAAGAAATCACGGCAGCCGAATTTTGCGACCTTCTGCGCCTGCTCTTTTCCGCGCTGGATGTCGGACACATCCCCTCCTCCAAAGATCAGATCATCGTCGGCAGCGCGGATACCATCCGCATAGACCGCCGGCCCTATATCCTGATTCTCGGCGCAAACGAGGGCGTTTTTCCCGCGCCGGTCGCCGAAAGCCCCGCGCTCGGCGAGGAAGACCGGCGCGCGCTGGAAACGCTCGGTATCAAACTTTCGCAAAACCGCGCGCTGCGCTCCGCACGCGAACTCTATCATTTTGTGCGCGCGCTCGACTGCGCGCAAAAACGCGCGGTCATTTCCTATTATACCCAAACGCCGGACGGCGCGCCTGCGGAAAAATCCTTTGCCGCGGAGCGGTTGGAAAAAATATTCGGCGGCAATCTGTATACCTACGCCTTTTCAGCGCTGCCCCCGCTTGACCGGCTGTGCTACGCGCAGGCGGCGCGCATGTGGGCCGGACGCTTCGACGCCAAAACCGAGCGCGTCCTGCAAAGCGTTCTGACGCCGTTTGATCTGTACACGCCGCCGCTTGCCGATGTGAAAGCGATTCAAAACGCAGCCGCTTCGCTCTCCCCATCCGCCGCGCGGGCGGCGCTCGGAGATACGCTGCGCCTTTCGCAGTCGCGTCTTGACTGCTACAGCGACTGCCGGCTGCGCTGGTTTTTGCAATATATGCTCTCGCTTCGGGACACGGCGCCTTTTGCGTTTCGCCCCGTGGAGACCGGAAACTTTGTTCACGGCGTGCTTGAGCGCTTCATGCTCGAACTGCAGCAAAGCGGCCGTTTTGTCGGCGCGCTGACGCCGGCCGAAATCGAAGAGGCCGCTTCGCGTCTCTGCGCCGCAGAAACCGAGAAAATCATGCGCTCCTGCGGAGGCGGAAGCGCGCGGATGCTCTTTTTCTTCGACCGGCTGCGCAAAAATCTTGAACTGATTTTGACCGGCCTTGGCGCCGAATTTTCACAAACGGCCTTCCGGCCGGTCCTGTTTGAATACAAAATCGGCCTTGCGGGCGGACATGCCCCGCTCAAATTTTCACTGCCGGACGGCGGAAGCGCCGAGATCCGCGGCGTGGCCGACCGCGTAGACGTATGCCACACGGACGCGGGCGTTTTGGTGCGCGTTGCGGATTATAAAACCGGCGACAAAACCTTTCGTGAGGAAGATTTGCTGCGCGGCAAGAACCTGCAGCTTCCGATCTACCTCTTTACGCTCTGCAAAGTCGGCGACGAGGACTTTCGCCGCAAAATCGGCGCCCTGCCCTCCGATCGCCTAATCCCCGCCGGCGCGGCCTATTTTGTCGTAAAGCCGCCGAGAATCCGGCTGGACGCCCCGCCTGAGCGCGACATGTATCCCGACGCCGTCCGCGCGCTCCGGCGCGAGGGGATCTCGCTTGCGGACGACGCAGCCGCAGAACGTGCGGATTCAAGCGCAGACCGTCCGTTTTCCGCAAAGCTGCTTGAGAAAAACGAACGGGAAATGGACGAGCTTTTCGATACGGTCAAAGCGTCCGTCAGCCGCATTGCCCGCGATATGCGAGACGGGCGAATCGACTGCGCCGAAACGCAGGGCGGCGCGAAATCCCCCTGTCTTTACTGTCCCTATACGGCGCTCTGCCGCGGCGAAAAAAGCAAGGGAGGCGACCAAAATGACTGAGTTCACGCCGGCACAGCGGCAGGCAATTGAAGAAACCGGCAAGACGCTTTTGGTCAGCGCCGCCGCAGGCAGCGGAAAAACGACCACGCTGATCGAACGCATTCTCCAATCGGTCTGCCGCGCGGAAAATCCCATCCCCCTCGACCGTCTGCTGATCGTCACCTTTACACGCGCGGCCGCCGGCGAGCTTCGCGCGCGAATCTCGCGCGCACTCGCCCGCGCGCTGGAGGAAAACGGCGGCGACGCCTTTTTACAGCGTCAGATCTCCCTGCTCCCCAGCGCAAAAATCTGCACGATCGACAGCTACTGCCTTGATCTTGTCCGCGCCAACTTCGCATCGCTCGGTTTGTCCCCCGCGTTTCGGATCGCCGACGAGGGCGAAGCGCGCCTGATCGCGCGCCGGACAATGGAAACGCTGATCGACGACTGCTGCGACAACCCGGAAAGCACAGTCTGCGGCGGCGCGGCGGGATTTGCCGGGCTGCTTGAAATGCTGCTCGGCACCGGAAGCGACGAACGCGCAGCCGATCTCTTTCTTTCGCTCTACGAAAAGCTCGAATCCGATCCGCGCGGCGCATCCGCGCTGCTTGACTGCGCCCGCGACCTTGCCGCCTTTGCCGAAACCGACTTTTTTTCCAGCCCGCCGGGCGCGCGGATCGAACATATGCTTTGCGCCATGTTTGAGCACTACAGGACGGCTTACAAACTGGCGCTTGACAAAATCCACTGTGACGAGCGCCTTTCAAAGGCCTACGGTCCGGCGTTCGAGGGAGACTTTGCGGGCATTCTCCATGCCGCCGAAGCGTTGAAATCCGGCTTTGCAGAGGCAAGCGAGGCGATTTTAGGCATCGAATTTCAAAAACTCGGCGCCTACCGAAAAAAAGATATGCCGCCGGACGGCTTTGACTTTGTCCGCGCACTGCGCGAGGATTATAAAAAAGAGATCAAGGATATCCGCGCCGCGTATTTTTCTGTCTCTCCCGAAGCAACAAAAAAATGCCTGCGCACCACGGCCGAGGTCTGCCGCGGCGCGGCCGATCTGCTTCTCGAATACGAGCGGCGCGCCGCCGAGGAAAAAAAGCGGCGCAATGTCTGCGACTTTTCCGACATCAGCCGGTATACGCTCATGCTGCTCGTCGATGAAAACGGACAGGATACGCCGCTTGCGCGCGCACAAAAATCGGCTTTCGACGCCGTCTACATCGACGAATATCAGGATGTAAACGCCGTTCAGGACCGCATTTTCCGCGCAATTTCCACAAAGAACAACCGCTTTATGGTCGGCGACATCAAACAGAGCATCTATGCGTTCCGCGGCGCGGAGCCCTCTATTTTTGCCGGTATGCGCCGCGCTTATCCGGAGCTTTCCGAGGCAAAGGACAGTCCGTGCGCGACGCTGTACATGCGGGAAAATTTCCGATGCAGCAAGCCCGTGATCGATTTTACCAATCAGATTTTCGACCTGCTGATGCCCCTTGTTTCAAAAGGAACCGGCTATACCGAAAGCGACGCGCTTGTTTTCGGCAAGCGCACCGCGCCCGGCGCCGCGCCCGCGCCGGTCACGGTCGCTCTTTGCGAGCGGCCGCCGAAAGAAGAACGCACTGAGGAAAACAAGCGCCCCGAAGCCGAATATATCGCCGCTGAAATTTTGCGACTGGCCGCTTCCGAGACCAAAGAGGACGGCACGGCCGTGCGCTTTGGCGACATCGCGATTCTGCTGCGCTCCATGAAAGGCAGCGGCGACATGCTTGCGGCAAAGCTGCGCGCCGCAGGCATTCCGGTCCGCACCGAAACCAGCACGGATTTGCTCGGAGAGAGTGAAATCGAGCTTTTGCTCTGCCTGCTCGGCGCCATAGACAATCCGCGCCGGGACATCAGCCTGTGCGGCGTCATGCTCTCCCCGCTCTTCGGCTTTGACTGCGATTTTCTTTCGGCGCTTCGCAAAGACGCCAAAGACGAGCGGCTGTATACGACGCTGAAGCGCTGGTTTGAGGCCGGGGAAAACGCCCCTGAAAATCCCGACCGCATCAAAACGAAACGGCTCTTAGACACGCTTTCCTATTACCGCAGTCTTGCGCGCTTCTGCCCGGTCGGAGAGCTTTTGACTGCAATCTACACCGAAATGAACCTGTACGCGGTTCTCGCGGGAAAAAGTCCGCTCCGCCGCGCCAATTTGAAAAAATTTCTGGCTGCGGCGCAGAGCTTTGCGGGCGGCGCATACCGCAATCTCTCGGAATTTCTGCAATATATCGAAACGATCCGAAATGATGCAAAACATCCGCTCACCAGCGCAAAACCTGAAACCGAGGGTTCGGACGCGGTAAAAATCATGAGTATTCATCAGTCAAAAGGGCTGGAATTTCCGGTTGTCTTTTTGGCGGGCGCGGCGAAAAAATACAACCTCATGGATGCCGATGCACCGCTGCTTTACAGCGCGGAATGCGGATTTTCGCTGATGCTGCGCGATGACAGCGGTTTCTGCGTCTACGACAATCCCGTGCGCCGTTCAGCGGCGCTGCACATTCGGCAAAAGGCAAAAGAAGAGGAACTTCGCCTGCTCTATGTGGCGCTGACCCGCGCAAGAGAGCGGCTGTACGTCACGGCTGACGCGGACGACCCCGAAAAGCTGCTCGGCGACGCCGGCCTTGAACAGCTTCTCTGCACCGAATACGCATCCCTCTCCAAAACCGATTATCTTTCGCTTATTTTGCAGGCGACCGGCGGCGCGGAAACGCCCGCGCTCCGCTTTACCGCTGTTCCGTTTGAAAAGACAAGGGCAAACAGCGCTTTCCCGCCTGCCGAAGAAAACACTCCGGAAGCCGTGCCCGGCACGCCGGCCGATTCGGACGAAGAGACTGCGGCCGAAGCGCTGCGCGCGCGGTTTGCATTCCGCTATCCGCACAAAGCGCGGACAAAAATCCCGGCCAAGCTCTCGATTTCTCTTTTGTATCCGGGACTGCTCGACGATGAAACGGCCGAGCGGTCCATCGGCGCGCAAAAGCTGCCCGCGCAAAAAGAAGCGCCCGAATTTCTCGCAAAAGAAAGTGAGGACGCGGCGCGGCGCGGTACGGCCACGCATCTTTTCATGCAGTTTTTCAACTTTGAAAACGCGGCGAAAAACGGCGCCGAAGCCGAACTTCGACGTTTGGCCTCGCTCGGTTTTCTCAGCCATGAGGACGCGGCGCTTGTACGGACAGACGAGATCAAACGCTTTCTTGAAAGCGACCTTTTCGCCAAGATGCGCGCCGCAAAAACACTCTACCGCGAACAGCGCTTCAATCTTGAAATGGACGCCGCACAATTCGCAGAAGATGCAGAACTGCGCGCGGAGCTTGCAGGCGAACAAGTGCTGGTACAGGGCGTTATCGACTGCTTTTTTGAGGATTCGGAAGGGGACATCACCCTTGTGGATTACAAAACCGACCGCGTTTTCGGCGCCGGCGCCGAAGAACGCCTGCTCAGGGCGCACGGCGCGCAGCTTTCCTACTATGCGCGCGCCATCGAGCAAATCTGCGGCCGTCCCGTGCGGCGCGCGCTGATTTACTCGCTCTGTCTCGGCCGCGCGATCGAAGCGGATATAACCACGGTCAACATTCCGCGCGGCAGAGAATAAAATTGTGAAATTTCTATATTAGGAGGCATATCCAATGCAGTATGTACATTCCATAGACGAACTGATCGGCCGCACGCCGCTTTTGAAAATTGGCGGGTTCGGCGCCGACATCTTCGCCAAAATCGAGAGTAAAAACCCGGCCGGCAGCGTTAAAGACCGCGTGGCAAAGCAGATTATAGACGACGCCGAAGCCGCCGGAAAACTCGCGCCGGGCGGCACCATTATTGAACCGACCAGCGGCAATACCGGCATCGGACTTGCCGCAATCGCGGCCGTTCGCGGCTACCGGATGATTCTGGTCATGCCCGACACCATGAGTTCCGAGCGCATCAAGCTTGCGCGCGCCTACGGCGCCGAAGTCGTTCTGACGCCGGGCAGCGCGGGTATGCGGGGGGCGGTTGAAAAGGCGAACGAACTGCTTGAAAGCACGAAGGGCGCTTATCTGCCCGGACAGTTTGACAATCCCTCAAACCCCCGCGCGCACTATCTCGGCACGGGCCCCGAAATCTGGGAAGCGCTGGACGGACATATCGACGCGCTGGTCTGCACGGTAGGCACGGGCGGCACGCTGACCGGGACCGCGCGGTATTTGAAAGAGAAAAATCCGGTCGTCAAAGTCATCGCGGTTGAACCGGCGGATTCCCCCCTGCTCTCCGAAGGCAAAGCCGGTCCGCATAAACTGCAAGGAATAGGGGCAAACTTCATCCCTGCTGTTTTAGACAGATCTCTTATTGACGAAGTGCTGACCGCGACAACCGAAGAAGCATACGGCGCGGCGCGCGCACTCGCCGCCAAGTCCGGACTGCTTGTCGGCATTTCATCCGGCGCAGCCGAAAGCGTAGCCGAAAAGGTTGCCGCGCGGCCGGAATTTGCGGGGAAAAATATCGTTGTCATCTTTCCGGACGGCGGCGAAAAATACATGTCAACCGATCTTTTTGCCTGATTTGTCCGACATACGCGGTTATTTGTGCGGAATTTTGTCACTTTGGCGGTTGAAATCATTTGGAAATCAGGGTATAATATTTTTGTAACTTTCATTGAAAGAGGTGCGCGAATGAATCAAGAAACTCTGGCCATGCTGACCGAAAAAGCGAAACTTGTCCGGCGCGGCATTATCGAAAGCACACACGCAGCCGGCTGCGGCCACCCCGGCGGATCGCTTTCTGTCGCGGATATCGTTACCTATCTCTACTTTAAGGAAATGCATATCGATGAAAAAAATCCTAAAATGGCGAATCGCGACCGTTTTGTCCTCTCCAAGGGACACGCGGCGCCGGCGCTGTATTCGGCGCTTGCCTACCGCGGCTTTTTTCCAATCGAGGATTTGAAATCGCTCCGCAAAACGGCCAGCTATCTCCAAGGGCATCCGGATATGAAAGGCACCCCCGGCGTGGATATGACCGCCGGATCGCTCGGCCTCGGATTTTCCGCGGCCTGCGGCATAGCGCTTTCCGCCAAGCTGTCCGACGAAAAATTCCGCGTATTCTGCGCGATCGGCGACGGCGAAAGCGAGGAGGGGCAGGTTTGGGAGGCGGCTATGTTTGCCGCGCATTACGGGCTGGACAATCTCACGCTGTTTTTGGATCTCAACCATCTGCAGATCGACGGCAACATTCGCGATATCGTCGACCCTACGCCGCACGACAAAAAATTTCTTGCGTTCAACTGGAACGTGCTGACCATCGACGGCCACGACTTTGAACAGATCGAAAACGCGGTCGAAGCCGCAAAAAAATGCGCCGGAAAGCCCACGGTCATCATCGCAAGCACGACCAAGGGCAAAGGCGTATCATTTATGGAAAATCAGGTCTCATGGCACGGCAAAGCGCCGAATGACGAGCAATACGCCGCCGCCATGGCGGAACTGGCATAAGGGGGACGGCAAAATGGCAGAAAAAACAGCTACCAGAGAAGCCTACGGCGCGGCTTTGGTCGAACTCGGCGCCGAGTGCAAAAATCTTGTGGTTCTGGACGCCGATTTGGCGGAAGCAACCAAAACCTGCAAATTTAAAGCCGCATATCCCGACCGCTTTATCGACTGCGGCATCGCCGAGGGCAACATGATGTCCGTTGCAGCGGGTCTTGCCGCGGGCGGTATGATTCCGTTTGCCTCAAGCTTTGCCATGTTCGCGGCCGGCAGAGCCTTTGAGCAGATCCGCAACACCATCGGCTATCCGCATCTGAACGTCAAAATCGGCGCGACGCACGCCGGTCTCACGGTCGGTGAAGACGGCGCGACGCATCAGTGCAACGAGGACATTGCCCTGATGCGCAGCATTCCGGGCATGACAATTATCAATCCCGCCGACGCGATCGAAGCGCGCGCGGCCGTGCGCGCGGCTGCGGCCTACAAAGGGCCGGTGTATCTGCGCTTCGGCCGCTATGCCGTGCCTACGGTTAGTCCGGAGGACTATAAATTTGAGATCGGCAAGGCCGTGGAACTGCGAGACGGCAGCGACGTGACCGTCATTGCCACAGGTCTTATGGTGCACATGGCGCTTGAAGCTGCCGAAATGCTCGCGGCAAACGGTATCCGCACGCGAGTCGTCAACATGCACACCATCAAACCTTTAGATGAGGAAATCGTACGCAAAGCCGCCAAGGAAACCGGCGCGATTGTCACAGCCGAGGAACACAGCATCATCGGCGGTCTCGGAAGCGCGGTGGCCGAAGTCCTCTCTGAAAAATGCCCCGTCCCCATGCGCCGGGTCGGCGTGCGGGACAAATTCGGCAAGAGCGGACAGGTTCCCGAACTGCTCGCGGAATACGGTCTGACCGCATCTAACATCGCAGAAGCGGCCAAACAAGCGCTTGCAATGAAAAAATCATAAACGAAGTTAGAAAGGGGTAAACAATGTTTGCCCCTCTCTTTTCAAGGCGGCGCATATCCGTTTAGAAATAAAAGTCATTTTATATCGACAAGCAGACCGGCAAACAACGTTTGCCGGTCTGCTTGTCGATAAAGTAAAAACTGCAAATACAATACGTTTACAAGGCGGACATGCGCCGCCTTGTAAACACCTTGTAGGCGTGCGAGTGCAGCCACAGGCGGCGCGACGGCGCGAATACGCTCCCGGAAAGGGGCTCTCTTTGTGGCGTCAGGACGCCTCCCGGCTGCGCCGGGTCCCTCCTCACGCCTATACGCGTCCCACCGCCGCAAAACCTTGGTTTTGCGGCGGTCTGAGACCGGCAGACGTTGTTTGCCGGTCTTTTGCAAGATTCATTGCAAAATTACCGAACCGACATTCACTTGTCACAAATCTGCGATACACTGATAAAAAAAGGGGGGCGTGTCTATGACTTATCTGGTAACCGGCGCTGCGGGACATCTCGGTAATACCGTCGTACGCGCGCTGGCCGAAAAAGGAGCAAACATCCGCGCACTGGTGCTGCCCGGTGAAAAAGCGGTCGAAGAAGTCGCGAAATATGCGCAGATCTATACGGGGGACGTTCGGAGACCCGAAACGCTGATTCCGTTTTTTGAGGGGGCGGCGCCGTGTACGGTAATCCACTGCGCGGGCATTGTCTCCATTGCGTCAAAATACGATCAGGCCGTTTGGGATGTCAACGTATGCGGCACACAGAACATACTGGAACTATGCAAAAAATATGCCGTACAGAAAACGGTGTATGTGAGCTCCGTGCATGCGATTCCCGAACTGCCCGCCGGACAAATCATCACGGAGATTTGTGATTTCAACCCGGATGCGGTATACGGCCTGTACGCAAAAACCAAGGCCGCAGCGACAAAAGCCGCGCTCGATGCCGCCAAGAACGGGCTGAATGTCAGTGTCGTTCATCCCTCCGGAATTTGCGGCCCCTATGACTACGGGCGCGGACATCTGACACAGCTTATCATCGACTACTGCAAAAAAAGCCTGATGGCAGCCGTTCGGGGCGGATACGATTTTGTAGATGTTCGCGACGTGGCGGACGGCATTCTGCGCTGTTGTGCGGAGGGCAAAAGCGGCGAATGCTATATTTTGTCGGGGGCATACCACACCGTGCAGGAACTGCTCGGACTTTGCAGCGAGATCACCGGAAACAAACCGATCAAAACCATTCTCCCGTTGTGGTTTGCAAAGCTGACCGCGCCGATGGCGGAATTTTACTATAAGCTGAAAAAACAACCGCCGCTCTATACCCCGTATTCGCTCTGCACGCTGACTTCGGGCGTATCCTTTTCCCACGAAAAAGCATCCCGAATGCTGGGGTATCAGCCGCGCCCGCTGCGCAACACGGTCGCCGATACATGGGCATGGCTGCGCGCCGCAGGAAGAATATAACACGCAAGCCGTCCGGGCTACGCAGCATTTTTTCTCAAAGCCTGTTTTTCAAGTAAGATAAAACGTCCCGAACCAAATTGGTTCGGGACGTTTTATTGAACTTTACGCTTTTGAGAACATATCTTTGCCTACACCGCAAAGCGGACACACAAAGTCGTCCGGCAGATCCTCCCACTTTGTGCCGGGCGCAATGCCCTCGTCGGGCGCACCGGCCTCCTCATCATATTCCCAACCGCAAACGTCGCAAACGTATTTCATACTGTTTTTCCTTTCTGAATAAAGATTTTATTTTTGCGCGCCAAAGCGCGTCAAAGCATAAAACATAAATCGACTTTTATGCCGAAAATTTCTCCGATTCCACAGCAGTCAATCGGCCCGTCAGCCGAGCGGCTCAAAATCCTCCGCACCGTGCTTGCACAGCGGACAGACAAAATCCGGCGGCAGCGTTTCGCCCTCGTAAACATATCCGCAGATTTTGCAGACAAAGCCTTTCTTTTTTTCCTCGGAAGGCTGCGGCTTCGGCTTGATATGATCGAAATAAAACTGATAGGTTGCGGAGGGCGCATCCGACAAAATCGCCGCCTCGGTCAGTTCGGCCACAAAAATCGTATGCGTGCCGCAATCGACCGTCTCGATAACCTTTCCGCACAGGTACGCATTCGCATACCGGGTCAGATGCATCAATCCGTCGCCTCCGCGCGCGGCATCCTCAAAGCCGGAAAACTTGTCCGTATCCCGCCCGCTGACAAAGCCGAAACGCTTAAAAATCTCAAACGGCGCATCCTCCGTCAGCACAGACAGGCAAAGCATTCCGGTATCGCGTATCATATCATGCGTATGGTTCTGCTTGTTCACCGTGACCGAGATCCGCCGCGGTGTATCGGTAACCTGAGCAGCCGTATTGATAATACAGCCGTTGTCCTTGCCGTTCTCGTGCGCGCTCAGGACAAAAAGGCCGTAGGAAATCTTAAAGAGCGCCGCCGGATTCACAAGCACCGTATCTTTCGCCGCGGCCGCCTCCGGCGCTGGCATGGAGGCGCGGATGGCCTCCGCCATCACATCCAGCTGCGCTTCCTTTTCCGGCGTCAGCGCGGACAAAAGCGTAACCGTCTCCTCAAGCGCCGTCATATTCCGGCAACGGCTGAGAATTTCCCGCATCAGCGCACCGCTCATCGGCGCCCATGAGCCGTTTTCTATAAACGCTATGGTGCGATTTTGCAGATTATGCGCCGCAAGATCGCGCAAAACTTCCTCCATCCGGATAAAAATCCCGGCGTTGTACGTAGGCGCCGCAAAAACAAGATGGCTGAACCGAAACGCCTCGGCCACGATCACATCCGATGAAGTCACCGAAACGTCGTACACAGCCGTGCGAACGCCCGCCTCTCGCAATTTGCAGGCCAAAATATCCGCTGCCGCCGCCGTGTTTCCGTATATCGACGCATACGCGATCAAAACGCCCGCTTCTTCCGGCGTGTATGTGCTCCATTTTTGATACAAAGCCAAAAAATCGCCGAAATGCCTGCGCCATACAAAACCATGCAGCGGGCAGACTGTTTCAATTTCCAGCGCGGCGGCCTTTTTCAGCAGCGTCTGCACCTGCGTGCCGTATTTACCCACGATATTGCAGTAATAGCGGCGTGCCTCGCCGGCAAAATCCCGCATAAAGTCCACCTCATCGGCAAACAGAGCGCCGTCCAGCGCACCGAACGTACCGAACGCATCCGCGGAAAACAGGATTTTATCCTTTGCGTCATACGTGACCATCACTTCCGGCCAATGCACCATCGGTGCCATGACAAAATGCAGTTCATGCCGTCCGGTGTTCAGAACACAGGATTCATCCACAATATACGTACGTTCTCCGAGATCAAAATCAAAGAACTGCCGAATCATCTTTTCAGTCTTCGCATTGCAGACGACGATTGCCTCCGGATACATCCGAAGCACCCGCGCAAGCGTTGCCGAATGGTCGGGCTCCATATGTTGAACCACAACGTAATCCAGCTTTTTGTCGCCGAGCAGATGGCGAATATTCTCAAAAAACACACCGCTGACCGCATGGTCCACCGTATCCATCAAGACGGTCGTGTCGTCCAGCAAAAGATACGAATTATACGATACGCCGCGCGGAACCGAATAAATCCCCTCAAACAGCGCCAGTCTGCGATCGTTGCCGCCGACCCAGAATAAGTCTTTTTTTACAGCGCGTACGCAATACATTTTTTTATTCTCCTCTTGCATATTTTTGTATTTCACCATGAAGCAAAAATGCTTGCTTGCAAGGGCATTTTTGCGAAGCCGTCAATACCGCAGCCGTGCAAGCGCACGGCAGGGCGAAGCCCAAAGGCTTGCGAAGCAAGACTTTCTGCGGTTATTATAACACATAATATGGAAATTTTCTATTCTATTTAAATGAATTTCAAAAAAATATTTGAAATTTTTACCTCGCCGCGCCGATCGCACAAAAATACATCAAAATGGAAAATCTTTTCAATGTCATCCTTGACATTTTCCGCCAAATACTATATACTGTATTATGAATAGTATTGTATAAAACCGGTTGACGGATACGGGAGAGCATTCAGCAGAATCACCGAAGGGGCGAAACTCTCAGGTAAAAGGACCGATATCCCGACGAACTCTGGAAAGCCGCAGGCACCGACGAAGCAATTTTGCATATGCAAAAGAATCTTTCAGGTAACAAGACAGAGTGTTCCCAAAAGGGAACGCTTGTTTTTTTACGGAGGAAGACTATGGCCATCTGTATTTTTATTTTGGAACTGATCGGCACAACGACGTTTGCCGCGTCGGGCGCGATGACCGCGCTGAAAAAGAATATGGACATTTTCGGCGTGGCAATCTTGGGACTGACCACTGCGGTCGGCGGCGGCGTGATACGTGATATACTCCTCGGCATCACGCCGCCCGCTACGTTCCGCCAGCCGATCTATGCTGTCATAGCCATTGCCACAGCCGTTTTTGTCTTTATTCCGGCCGTCCGGCGCCTGCTGACCAAAAATCAAATCCTGTACGACCGCATCATGCTCATTATGGACTCGCTCGGACTCGGAATATTCACCGTTGTGGGAATCAGCGCGGCTTACAGCGTTTCGGAAGACTTCAATCTTTTTCTGCTTTTGTTTGTCGGCATTGTTACAGGCGTCGGCGGCAGTGTGCTGCGCGACATTCTTGCGGGAAACACACCTTACATTTTTGTCAAACACATATATGCCTGCGCTTCGGGTGCGGGCGCGCTGCTTTGCGCGCTCTGCTGGAAACCGCTCGGTGTAACCGCCGCCATGCTGCTCGGCGCGTCCGCCGTGATTTTGCTGCGCCTTTTAGCCGCGCATTTTCGCTGGAGCTTACCGCGCGCAGGCCAGCCATGAACCCATCCGATTTTGCCGTCTTTCGTTTGCGGCAGGTGCTTGCAAACAGGTAGTCAACACAGCCTTCAGCGATAAAAATACAAGATTCAGCGAGGAAATCGTGAATAAAAAGAATTTAAAAATGCGCCCTGTCGGCAGCGAATATATGAAGCAATATAACCAGCTGCTCCGTTATGTCTTCCAGGTTACGGAGCAGGAACTCAACTCAGTCGGCTGGCAGGAAAAAGAAATCATACGCGCAAAATATCCGACCATGCAAAAAGCCGACGTGCTGGGATGGTTTGATCAGGAAAATCTGGTTTCCCAGGTCGCAGTATATCCCATGAAAGTCAAAATATACGGCCGTACCTATGATATGGGCGGTCTGACCGGCGTCGGTACCTATCCGGAATACTCCAATCAGGGACTCATGCATAAACTGCTTGAGCAGGCATTGAAAAACATGCGCAAAAAAGGTCAGTATATCAGCTATTTGTTTCCCTACTCCATTCCCTACTACAGACGAAAAGGCTGGGAAATCATATCTGATAAGATTTCCTATGAAATAGAGGATTATCAGCTTCCCAAAAACCAACAGGTTTCCGGCGATGTCCGCCGCGTGGAATGCGACAGCGCGGAACTCAGGCGCACATACGAAATTTACGCGCAGCGCACGCACGGCGCCATTCTGCGGGACGAACTGGCATGGAACGAATACTGGCTCTGGGATTCGGACGATATCATGGCTGCAATCTACTACGATGAAAACAATGAACCCTGCGGTTATGTGATCTACTGGATCGCGGACGATGTATTCCATATTAAGGACATGATCTTTATCAATGAAAACGCGCGCGCGGGGCTTTGGAACTTTATATCCGCGCACTTTTCCATGATTGACAAAGTTGTCGGCGACACATACACAGACGAACCGCTTGCATTTTTGCTGGAGGACGCCAGCATCACCGAAACCATCTCGCCCTATTATATGGCAAGAATCGTAGACTTTCCGGAATTTATAGCCAACTTTCCCTTCAAGCCCAGCCGGGAAGAGAGAAAATGGAAATTTATGCTGTCCGACCCGATGCTGACGTGCAATCAGGGCGCTTTTCTCCTCACCATCGACCGATCCGGAAAAGGAACGGCTGTGAAGATTTCGGAAAAATGCGCCGATTCAATCAGCATTCAAACGATGACGACCATGTTGATGGGCTACAAGAGACCGGACTACTTAGCCAAGATCGGCCGTATTTGCGCGGATGAAGCCACAATTGATATGCTTGAGGATTCAATTGAACAGCAAACGCCGTACGTCTCCGATTATTTTTAATTCGACTGCCGATTTTCAAAAACGCCGTTTAAAACGAAATATCGGAGGTTTTGGTGATTTACAGTGCGATTACGGATTGCAAGCCCATTTTAAAAGGTTGGTCAAACGATAAAAAATACCGCGCGACCGCTGCCGACGGTACAAAATATCTGCTCCGCATTTCACCCGCCCCGCAATACGGCCGCAAAAAGCATGAATTTGAAATGATGCGGCAGGTGTCAAATCTCGGCGTACCTATGTGCCGTCCGATTGAACTCGGACGCTGCGGCAAGGGTGTCTATACGCTGCACACTTGGATTGACGGCGCGGACGCCGAAGCGGTGATTCCGGCGCTCTCCGATGCCGAACAATACGCATACGGGCTTGAAGCAGGCTGCATTCTGCGCGTCATCCATTCGATTCCCGCGCCGGCCGCGCAGGAAGATTGGGAAGCGCGGTTCAACCGAAAGATGGATCGAAAGATTCAAATGTATTGGGACTGCCCGGTAAAATACGAGGACGGACAGGCCTTTATCGACTACATAAACGCAAACCGGCATTTACTCAAAAGCCGCCCGCAAAGCTACCAGCACGGCGATTATCATATCGGAAACATGATGATCGACACGCGCGGAAAACTGCAGATCATTGACTTTGACCGCAATGACTTCGGCGATCCGTGGGAGGAATTTAACCGCATTGTCTGGTGCGCGCAGGCAGCGCCCCGCTTTGCCTCCGGCATGGTCTACGGATATTTTGAGGGGAATGTTCCACTCCTCTTTTGGCGTCTGCTCGCATTGTACATTTCAAGCAATACCCTCTCCTCTGTCCCCTGGGCCATTCCGTTCGGTCAAAAGGAAGTCGATACCATGCGAAAACAGGCCAAAGAGATTTTAGGTTGGTACGACCATATGAAAAATCCTGTGCCGAGTTGGTATTCTATCCAACAATAGCCCCGGCAAAACAGTTTTTTACATCTTGAAAAAACCATTTTATATCGCTTCTGAAAATCGGACAGTCCGCAAGTTCATTTGAACCTTGGGACTGTCCGAACTGTTTTAAAATTCTGCGGGCTGTGTCGGGAGCGTTTTCGCAAAGCGCGCAAGTTCCTCGTCTGTCGGAATATAGTCGCTCATTTTTCCGTCATGGAATTTTTCATACGCAACCATATCAAAGTAACCCGTACCGGTCAAACCGAAGAGAATCGTCTTCTCCTCGCCAGTCTCCCGGCACCGAATCGCTTCGTCCATCGCCGCCTTGATCGCGTGACTGGACTCAGGCGCAGGCAAGATACCCTCCACTCTGGCAAATTCTTCCGCCGCGCGGAACACCGCGGTCTGCTCAACCGATCTTGCCTCCATAAGACCGTCATGGTACAGTTGAGAGAGCACCGAACTCATGCCGTGATAGCGCAGACCGCCCGCGTGGTTCGGCGCGGGGATAAACCCGGAACCGAGCGTGTACATTTTCGCCAGCGGGCAAATTTTTCCGGTATCGCAGAAATCATACGCAAACACGCCGCGCGTAAGGCTGGGGCAGGAAGCCGGCTCAACGGCGATGAAGCGATAATCCGCCTCGCCGCGCAGTTTTTCGCCCATAAAGGGAGCGATCAGACCGCCGAGATTGGAACCGCCGCCCGCGCAGCCGATGATAATATCCGGCTTTACGCCGTACTTTTCCAGCGCAGCTTTTGCTTCAAGACCGATCACGGACTGGTGCAGCAAAACCTGTGAAAGTACGCTGCCGAGCACATAGCGATACCGTCCGCCGGATGTAACGGCCGCCTCTACCGCCTCGGAGATTGCGCATCCGAGACTTCCTGTCGTGCCCGGATTCTCCGAAAGAATCTTTTTGCCCACCTCGGTCGTTTCGGACGGAGAGGGCGTAACCGACGCGCCGTATGTGCGCATAACCTCGCGGCGGTGCGGTTTTTGCTCATAGCTGACTTTTACCATGTAAACCTTGCAGTCCAAATCAAAATATGAGCAGGCCATCGAAAGCGCGGTTCCCCACTGTCCGGCGCCCGTCTCGGTCGTCACGCCCGCAAGCCCCTGCTTTTTCGCATAGTACGCCTGCGCGATCGCGGAATTTAGTTTATGGCTGCCGCTTGTGTTGTTCCCCTCAAATTTATAATAAATATGCGCCGGTGTGCCGAGTTTTTTCTCCAGACAGTATGCGCGTACCAGCGGAGAGGGACGGTACATTTTGTAAAAGTCAATCAGCGGCGCCGGAATGTCGATGTACGGCGTTGTGTCGTCCAGTTCCTGCTCGGCAAGCTCCCGGCAGAACACCTGTGATAGCGCGTCCAGCGTGATCGGCTGCATCGTCGCGGGATTCACGAGCGGCGCCGGCTTGTTTTTCATGTCGGCCCGAAGATTGTACCATTTTTTCGGGAGTTCATCCTCACTCAGATAGATTTTGTACGGAATTTCTCTCTTTTCCATAGCGTCACCTTTCTCCCCTGAAAATTTTGATTCGGCCGGGGTTGCCGCAAAGGCGGTAAGGATAAAAAAATCCTCCTGTCCCGCCATCAATCTGCCGGGACAAGAGGTAAAATACTCTTGCGGTGCCACCCTGCTTGACGCTTTCGCGCCCGCTCTGCGCATACAAACATATGCCTGTCTTTTGATAACGAAGCACCACGCTCCGTGCGGCATACTCGCATACGCTTTCAGTCGCCCCTCAGGAGTCCATTCAAGCTCCGCCGCCGCACCGCGCTTCCACCATCCGCGGTTCTCTGTACCGGAAAATCGGACTCTACTTACTCTCCCTCATCGGTTTAGTATATTTTATGTTATGTTTTTTCCCTTGTCAAGTGTTTTTGAAAAATTTTTTATCACAAAGCCGAAAATTTTCGATTTTCTTATTTTACAGTTCTGAAATTTAGATTCTCGCACGTTCCGCAAAAGCAAAAAAATATTCCCCTGATTTTCTATTATTTCGGTAAATTTCTTGACTTAAACCGGGTTTTGTGATATTATATTTTAAAATTTTCATCTATAAAAATCAGTTTCGACATTTTTTGCAAAT
>OLGD01000855.1_pt1 | contig 54322 bp, 51 predicted proteins | sample 1605311 | NCBI WGS metagenome assembly OLGD01 (sample SAMEA3888917, study PRJEB22519) | human gut metagenome | biome: human gut; feature: human-associated habitat; material: faeces | place: Denmark | collected 2010
ATTAATGATATTGACCATTAAGGGGGTAAAATCATGTTAGGTTTAATCAAAAAAGATTTATTCGTGATGAAAAATAATTTAAAATATTTTTTAAGCATATGACAATGCTATTTTAAAGGCTTCTACCACACAAATTAATTGGAATATGGCTAAATAAAAATATTTATCATTCAACTACATTAAAAAAAATCCCCTAAAGTGATATTTTTGCCATTTTTTAATATATAAAAAGCCCTAAATTGCTTATATTTTAGGGCTTTAAAAGGTAAATATCCTTTTTTTATTAACAATGGTGGAATCAAAGGGACTCGAACCCATGACCCCCTGCACGTCAAGCAGGTGCTCTCCCAGCTGAGCTATGATTCCAAGTACATTTACTATAGCATAATTTATTAAAAATGCAAGTTAAAAATGTATACTAAGATAATTTTGAATTTCTTTTCTTGTTTTAATGCTTTTTTGAGCACCAATAGTCGTACAAGTTAAAGCACTAGCGACAATAGCATATTGCATGCTTTGAGAAAGATTTGCAGTACGAATCCATTCTGATAAAAAAGCGCTGATAAACGTATCTCCCGCAGCTGTCGTATCAACAACTTTTACGACATGTGCTGGATAAGAAGTCACATCTTGTTGATGATAGACCATCGCACCTTTTTCGCCAAGTGTCACAATAAAATAATCAATTTGATATTTTTTTAAAAAAACTTGAACTTGCTCTTTTTGATCATATTTACAATGAAGCAGCATTTCACATTCAATTTCATTTACAATTAAAATATCAATAAAATCAAGGATTTCCATGTCAATGGATTGGACAGGTGCTGGATTAAAAACAACATTCATTTTTCTTTTTTGGGCTTCATGTATTGCAAAATAAACCATATCTAAATTGGTTTCTAGTTGCACTAAAAGATAGTCATTTGGTAATGCTAAAGAAAGCGCATCTAAAATTTGTTGCTTTTGAATGTTTTGATTCGCTCCTGCATGTAAAAGAATGCGATTATTGTGATTTTCCACTAAAATAAAAGCCATCCCCGTATTCTGATTTTCAGTTGTTTTTATAAAATCCGTATGCACACCATATTGATTTAAAGATTGAATCGAATCTTTCCCCATTGTATCTTGTCCTACACAACCAATGAGATAAACTTCTTCATTTTGTTTGGCTAAAGCAACTGCTTGATTGGCACCTTTACCACCAAAGTTCATTAAAAAAGATTGACTAGGGAGGGTTTCACCTAATAAAGGAAGATGAGTGATTTCCATGACATAATCGACATTAATACTGCCAACTACAAAAATTTTACTCATGACAAACCCTCCTTTTTAATCTTTTAATAAAGTTGTTCAAAACTACTATAGTGATTTGAAGTATAATAAATTGTATCTAAAGACAAACTATAAACAATTCGTAAGGCGTTTCTTGAACGTTCTCCTTGATAATCGATATCACATTCATAATAAACCCCTTCCGGTAATAATCTTTCACGATTATAAAACCGATCTCCGCCAATGCTTTTCCCATCAGCATAGAACCATAAACTTCCACCAGTCCATCCTAAAGCATTAGCTTCATCTTTTGTAATAAAGTTACTTGGTAGATCATCATATAAAAAGATATACAAAGCGACTTCATATTTTGATGAGTACGTTCCATCTATGGTCACCAAAGAATAGATTTGATTTACATAAGATTCTAATACTGTGTAATTTTCGACCATTTCTTTTTCTTTTTCATTTAAATCATTGTAAGCATCTTGAACTGTAAAAATAGAAATGACAACTTGATTATTTGTTGAAGGAGAAGGTAAATCAGAAATTAAGGCTTCTACCTCATTTACTTTTTCAATGTCATAAATATCATCTGTTGAAGAAGATGTTGTCGTTTGATCACAAGCGCCTAAAAGTAAAGAAAAACAAGCAAACAAACTGTAACCAAACCATCTTTTTTTCATAAAAATCCCTCTTTTATTTAAAAATCGTTGCACTTAAAACAAAATTCAAGACAAAGAATACAGATATTCCATAAACAAATGGATGAACATCTTTTCCTTTGCCAGCAAAAATCATCATTAAACTATACATAATTAATCCAAAACCTAATCCATCAGATAAAGAATAAGTAAGTAACATCATAATTACGGTTATAAAAGAAGCAAAAACAATAATTTTATTATCCCAATCTAAATGTTTTAAATTCGAAAACATCATGGCACCAACCGCAACTAATGCTAAAGAAGTGATAGGTGTCAATCCATCAATAGGCATAAAAATAGAAAATGCAGGGAAAATTAATAATGTTAATGCAAATAATAACCCCGTAAAGGTTGCAGATAAACCTGTTCTAGCGCCACTTTCAACACCTATTGTGCTTTCGGCAAAACTTGTAACGGTAGAAGTACCTAAAATCCCACAAATAAAAGCTCCTCCTGCATCGGCTAGCATGGCTTTTTTGCCATCTTTTAATTTCCCTTTTTCATCTAACATACCAGCTTCTTTTCCAACTGCAAGTAACGTAGCTGTTGTATCAAATAAATTGACAAAGATGAGTGAAAACATCACTGCATAAGATTTAAAATCTCCTAATACTTTTAAATTCTCAGTTTTAAAACATTCTCCAAAAGTATCTTTAATTTCACTGACACTACCTAAATTTGCATTAGAAAAACTAGGCATTCCTTCTATATTAAAAAGGCCTAATATTAATCCAACAATAGCAACGGCTACCATTGCAATGATAATAGCCAATTTCTTAATTAAAGCATTTTTACAAGTTAACAAAACTAAAACTAAAATAATTCCAAATAATCCTAGTAAGACTGTGGGATTGCTTAAATCCCCTAATTCAACAAGAGTGCTTGTAGAAAAAGAAATAATCCCACTCATTTTTAATCCAACAAAACAAATAAACGCCCCTAACCCTGCACTAATGGCATATTTTAAACTTTGAGGTATCGCGTTAATAATTTTTTCCCTCAAAGGCGTAAGCGTTAGTATAAAAAATAATATTCCAGAAAAAAAGATAAGCGTTAAAGACTCACCCCAAGTATACCCTAATGTTCCACATACAGTATAAGCAATAAAAGCATTCATTCCCATGCCGGCGCTTAAAGCAACAGGATACTTTGCAAAAACCCCCATAAAAATTGAACAAATCGCACTACAAATAGCTGTCGCTGCAAAAACGGCACCACTGCTCATATTTGCCGGATCACCACTTAAAATATTCGTGTTTACTGGCAAAATATAAAGCATCGCTAAAAAAACAATTAAACCACCTAACAACTCTTTTCCAATCGTCGAACCCTTCTCAGTAATTTTAAAATAACGGTCTAAAAAATTCTTTTTTTTCTCTGGCTTTGCTTGCTGCATTTTTCAATCCTCCAATATGTTATCATTGTATCATGAATCTTTCAATTTATCACTACTTGCAATATTTTTTATTTTATGGTAGTATTAAAAAGCAACCTTGGAACAGTACTCAAGTTGGTGAAGAGGTATCCCTGCTAAGGATATAGGCTGGGCAACTGGTGCGTGGGTTCGAGTCCCACCTGTTCCGCCATTTAAAAACATAAGTCTGACAATCTTTTAAAAAGGGATACAGACTTTTTTGTTAAAAACGTTTATTATTTTGTTAATGATGACACTTTATTTTGTTCAGTATAAAAAAATAAATATAATCCAAATTTATGAAACATGGGGAAAACAAATTTTTTTTTACAAGTATGTATTGAAACAACAATAAAATTAGGACTTTCAGGAATTTGGTTGAACGTTCCAATTTCAAGTTTACTTCCTAGTCTAATTTGTATTTTACTTCTTTATATTTATTTAAAACAAAAGAAGGTTCTTGATAATATTCATTAACTTTCTTTTTTTAAGAGTCAAAAAATTAAATATATTCTATGAACATAATGAATGATTTCATATTCATTTGTTGAAAAAAACTGTTTTCAGAATATAATATAAATGAAGATGGCTCTTTTCGGAAAGTAGCTTAGTTTGGTAAAGCGCTACGTTCGGGACGTAGAGACCGTGAGTTCAAATCTCATCTTTCCGACCATGTTATACAGACAAAAAGGATATTTTCCTTTGAAAGTCCTAAAAAAACGGTAGTAATTTAGGGCTTTTTTATATATTTAAAAATTTAAAAAAGGGTAAAAATATTTCATACTTTAGTGGATTTTTTTTATTTTTGCATTGGAGAGAATTTGAATTATTAAAAAGAATAAAAATTTATGAATCAATTGTGCCCCGCATTTTTATTACATATCATTAGGTCTTAGAAGATATGTAACAAGAGTGCTTTTTTATTTTCTAAGGAGGTTTATTTATGGGAAAAATAAAAATTATTACATTATTTTACTAAAGTAGAAATTACTTTATGGATAGTGTCAATTACTGCTATTATAGGATCATTTTGTATCTTTGATAGGGTAAACTTTTTAACACTGGTTGCATCAGTTGTTGGCAAACTCAACGCGCAATATGCAAAATTTTTCATCGGTGATAGTTATTTAGAACCTTTATCTAAAAAGGTTGGTTTAGCCAATGTCACTTTTAAACCCGGAACACGAAATAACTGGCACATCCATCACGCCAAAGAAAATGGTGGTCAATTATTAATTTGTATCGGTGGAAAAGGAATTTATAAAGAATGGGGAAAACCAGCAATTTTATTAAAAAAAGGAATGGTTATTGAAATCCCTGCCAATGTAAAACACTATCATGGTGCAACAAAAGATAGTTATTTTGCCCATTTAGCTATGGAAATTCCTGGAACAGAACCTTTTAATGAATGGTTAGAAGAAGTCAATGACGAAGCATATTTAAAAGATAACGAAGAAGTTTTAAAAGAAGAATAGGAGGAATCAATCATGCTTGGTAATTTTACTTATTATAATCCTACAAAATTATATTTTGGCAATCACGCTTTAGATCATTTAAATTTTGAATTAAATAAAGTCGGTAAAAACGTCGCTTTGGTTTATGGTGGCGGTTCAATTAAAACAAATGGAATTTATGATTCAGTCGTTCAAATTTTAAAAGATACACATAAAAATTTTGTTGAAATCAGTGGAGTTATGCCAAACCCAACTTTAAATAAATTATATGAAGGAATTCAAATTGCTAGAGATCATCAAGTTGATTTTATTTTAGCTGTTGGTGGAGGGTCTGTAATTGATTATTGTAAAGCTTTAGCTGCATCCATTCATGAAAAAGAAGATCCATGGAAAAAATATTTTATTGATTTTGAAGAACCAACTTGTGAAGTCGTTCCTTTAGGAGCTATCTTAACCATGGTAGGCACAGGAAGTGAAATGAATGCTGGATCTGTTATTACCAATAGTGAAACCAAACAAAAAATCGGTCATGTTTTTACAGATGAACGGTTATTTCCAAAATTTGCTATTCTTAACCCTGTTTATACCATGACTTTAACACATTATCAAATGGTTGCTGGAATTTATGATATTTTCAATCATATTTGTGAACAATATTTTTCTGATGAAGATGATAATACCAGTGATTATTTAGCAGAAGGTTTAATGAGAAGTGTCATTCACTCCAGTTTAATTGCAAACAAAGATCCTCAAAACTATGAAGCAAGAAGTAATATTATGTGGACAGCAACTTGGGCCTTAAATACTTTAATTGCTAAAGGTAAATCAACCGACTGGATGGTACATATGCTCGGTCAAGCGATTGGAGGATATACCAATGCCACACATGGTATGACTTTATCTGCAGTATCTTTAGCTTATTATCGTTATCTATCTCAATTTGCTAAACCTAAATTTAAACGTTTTGCTCAAGTTGTTTGGAATGTTAATCAACCTAATCTATCGGATGATGAAATCATTGAAGAAGGATATAAACGCATGGAAAGTTGGATGAAAGAATTAGGATTGGCCTTAAAAATTAGTGAATTAGGCGTTAAAGAATCCATGATTGATGATATTGTTAACTTAGTTATTCCAATGACTTCTGGTTATAAAGCGCTCACTAAAGAAGAAATCAAACAAGTTTATCTTCAATCTTTATAAAAATTAAAAATACCCCTAAAGTAAACATAAAATAATTGATTCCCCTTTTTTAAATTATAAGTTTACTTGGGGATTTTTTTTGTTTTTATCATCGATTATCTTTACTTTACAATTAGAATGTTGTATCCTTAAACATGGATAAAGAGGAGGACTTTTTTTAATCATGAATAAAAACTTACAAAATTTTATTGAAAAGTATCAATTAACTGAACAAGGAAAGTTTTATTATGGCAGCATTCAAAATTATCAAGTTTATATTAAATATGATGCGTTTGCTGTCCCTGCATTTATTGGTGGAATTTGTGCAAACATTCAAAATTCTAAAAATGAAATTCAACAATATTTACAAGATCATAAAAAAGAATTAAAACTTGTCAATTTTGAAGTTCACGATAATTATATACTTTTTGCAGTAATGGTTTTTACTTTAAAAAGTGGTTTAGAAAATATGGAAAAGGCTTTATTACAACTAACTTCTTATTTTAAAACCTTAAATATTTTAGATGAACTTTATTGTCCTATTTGTGGCAATTTAATGACTTCTAAAGTGCTAACGATGGAAGAAGGCATACCAATGCTCATTGATTCTTCTTGTCAAGATATAGCTATTCAAAAACGACAACAAAGAATTGAAGAATTCAATGCAAGACCAAATAATTATGCAAAAGGAACATTAGGAGCCATTGGAGGAGCGCTCATTGGCTGTGTTGCATGGATACTATTAGGTGCATTTGCCAATTTAATGAGTGGATATATTGCCTTTTTAATTGCTTATTTAGCAGGAATTTTTTATGACAAAGTTGGCGGTAAAAATACGAAGATTAAATTCTTAATTGTTGGTATTATTACTTTAGTGGGCATTGCACTTTCAATTTTAATCACTTATTTATTTATCACCGCTCAAACAATGAATGATTTAGGTATAGAAGGTTCTACTTTTTCAATGCTATCTCAACTTATTCGATATGATGCAGAGGTTAAACAAGAATTCATTTCAAATATTATTTTTGGTGTGGTATTTGGAGCTATTGGTATTTTTCTTTATTATTTTCAATACAAAAAATCCATTCACAATGATCGATAAAAACTTAAAAAAGATTCAAATGAATCTTTTTTTGTTTCATTGATTTTCTTGTTTTTCAATGCTATGATATTAAAAATAAGTTTTAAGAATTCCTTGAAAGAAAGGAGACATCATCATGGACAAAAAAATACAAAAAGAAAGTTTAAAAGTTTGGGAAAAAAATGCCACCTTTTGGGATGAGCAAATGGGAGATGATTCAAATGATTTTCATAACCAAGTTGTTAAACCAAAAGTAACTTCTTTATTAAATATTAAAAAAGGAGATACGATTTTAGATGTAGCCTGTGGAAACGGAAACTATGCCGCTTATATGGCATCGCAAGGGGCACAAGTCGTTGCTTTTGATTTTAGCAAAAAGATGATTGCTCTTGCCAAAAAAAGACATCAAAACGAAAGTAATATTGAATTTTACGTCATCGATGCAACCAATCCTAAAGAATTAAAAAAACTTCAAAAAATGGGTCCTTATGATAAAATAGTTTCGAATATGGCTATTATGGATATTGCAACCATTCAACCTTTATTTGATTTTGCTTACCAATCGTTAAAAAAAGGGAGCTATTTTGTTTTTTCAACCCAACATCCTTGTTTTGTCACATTAACTAATCAATATAAGACTTTCCATTATTATCAAGGAGAAGCGATTGCCAATCAACCTTGCTTACAATATTATTATCATCGCTCATTACAAGATTTATTTCATGTTTGTTTTCAATCTGGATTTGTAATTGATGGATTTGAAGAATCTTATTATAAACAAAAAGAAATTCCTGAAATCATTATTGTTCGAGCCAAAAAAGAATAAAACTTTCTTTTTTTATCTTTATAATTTTGTATTTTATTCTATAATAATAGTAGAGGAAAAATTCCCTTAATAAGGAAGGTGAAAAATATTGAAAATTTTATTTTATGGAACAAAAAGTTATGATAAAGAATCTTTTGAAATACAATTAAAAAATTATAACGATATAGACATGGATTTTGTAGATGCTGAACTGGATCACCACACTGTTTATTTAGCTCAAGGTTTTGATGCGATTTGTATTTTTGTCAATTGTATTGTTGATAAAGCCATCATTGCAATTCTAAAAAAATTACAAATCAAACTCATCTTATTGCGCTGTGCTGGATTTAATAATGTGGATATTGAAGCATGCAAAAAAAATCAAATTACCGTGATGCGCGTTCCTAGTTATTCTCCAGAAGCCGTTGCAGAAATGGCAATGACTCTTGCCTTAGCCGTCAATCGTAAAATTCATAAAAGTTATATCAAAGTTCGTGAAAATAATTTTGCTTTAAATGGTTTAACGGGAACCACGTTATATCAAAAAACAGCTGGTATTATTGGAACAGGAAAAATTGGGATTGCAATGGCAAAAATTTGTCAAGGGTTTGGAATGAAAGTTATTGCTTATGATAAATATCCTTCCAACCAACTTCCATTTGTCCAATATGTATCTTTAGAAGAATGTTTAAAATCCGCAGATTTAATTTCTTTGCATTGCCCTTTAAATGAACAAACCTATCATATGATTAATGAAAAAACCATTGCTATGATGAAAGATGGTGTCATTTTGGTCAACACCTCTCGTGGTGGATTAATTAAGACAGAAGACTTAATTAAAGGCATTCGTGATAAAAAATTCTTTGGCGTGGCTTTGGATGTCTATGAAGAAGAGGGAGATTATGTTTTTGAAAATTTGGAAGATGATATTTTAGAACATTCAACTACGGCAAGACTATTATCTTTCCCAAATGTCATTGTTACCTCTCATCAGGGCTTTTTAACTAAAGAAGCTTTACAAGCCATCAGTAAAACCACTTTAGAAAACGCTAGAAGTTATCAAAACAATCAATTAATTCAAGAAAATGTTGTAGAATAGGAGAAAGAATGATGAATGAAACAATCCATACGATTTTAAATCGAAGAAGTATTCGAAAATATTCAAATCAATCTATTCCAGAAGAAATTTTAAATCAAATTTTATTAGCAGGAACTTATGCACCATCTGCAAAAAATCAACAATCAGCCATCATTTTAGCCGTGACTAACAAAGAAAAAAGAGATCAACTTTCGGCATTAAATGCCAAAATAATGAATGTAGATGCTTCTAAAGATCCTTTTTATGGTGCTCCTGTTGTTCTTATTGTTTTAGCCGATAAAAACAATCCTAATCATGTCTATGATGGCAGTTTAGTGATGCAAAATTTAATGCTTGCTGCAAAATCTTTAAATATTGGAAGTTGTTGGATTCATCGAGCAAAAGAAATGTTTGAGACACAAGAAGGAAAAGCGTTTTTAAAACAACATCATATTCCTGATTCCTATGAAGGTATTGGAAATTGTATTTTAGGTTATTTTGATGAACCCAATCCTAAAGCGGCTCCTAGAAAAGAAAATTCTATTTATTGGATTCGTTAATCTCAAAGTATTCTTTGAGATTTTTTATCTCTTAAGAAAGGAAAGAGTGTATGTTAGAAAAAATTAATCAACCACAAGATTTAAAAAAATTATCTTTAGAAGAGTTAAATCTTTTAGCAGATGAAATTAGAGATTTACTCATCTATAAAATTACACAAACCGGTGGCCATATGGGATCCAATTTAGGAATGATAGAAATGACCATTGCTTTGCATTATGTTTTTTCTTCTCCAATTGATAAATTTGTTTTTGATGTTTCTCATCAAACTTATACCCATAAAATTTTAACTGGAAGAAAAAATGCCTTTTTAGATCCAAAATTTTATGGCTCCATTAGTGGATATACAACACCAAAAGAAAGTAAGCATGATTTTTTTAAAGTGGGACATACTTCTACCTCAATCAGTTTGGCCTGTGGTTTAGCAAAAGCTAGAAATTTAAAAAAGGACCATGAAAACATTATTGCGATTATTGGCGATGGTGCTTTATCTGGAGGAGAAGCCTTTGAAGGGTTAAATAATATTGCGATGCTTCAATCCAATTTTATTTTAATTGTTAATGATAATGAAATGTCTATTGCAAATAATCAGGGTGGAATGTATCAAAATTTTCAACAATTAAGAAAATCTCAAGGTACTTATCCTTTAAATTTTTTTAAAGCTTTTAATTTAGATTATCTTTATTTAGAAGAAGGAAATAATATTCAAAAACTAATTGCTTTATTTCAAAAAGTAAAAGATATCCAGCATCCTATTGTTTTACACATTCATACATTAAAAGGAAAAGGTTTAGATTGGGCTATACAAGATAAAGAAGCAGGACATTGGGTAAATGGTTTGAATCAGCAAATAAATCCAATAAAAGAAACGTATGAATCTTTAACTGCAAAGCGTTTATTACAAGAAATGCAAACAAATAAACAATGTATCGCAATTAGCCCAGCAACACCAAAAGCACAAGGTTTGACCGTAGAATTTCGAAAACATGCGAAAAATCAATTTATTGATGTAGGAATTGCAGAAGAGCATGCCGTTGCCTTTGCTTCTGGACTCGCTAAAAATGGAGCCACACCGGTTATCTTAGCCAATAGTTCTTTTTTACAACGAACTTATGATCAATTAAACCAAGATTTAGCCATGAATGAAATGCCCGTAACAATCTTAGTTTTTAATGGAAAAATTAATGGAGGAGATTGCACACATGTTGGTCAATATGACATGGTTATCATGAGTCATATTCCCAATTTAGTTTGTCTTGCACCTACTTATAAAGAAGAATATCTAGCTTTATTAGATTTTGCTTTGACACAAAAAAAATATCCATTAGTTATTCGTGTTCCTTCTTCAATGATGGAGTCTAATCAATCTTTTACTTTTGATGAACAATCGATTTTTAAAGCTAAAATTACCCATATTGGAAAACAAGTAGCCATTATGGGCTTAGGAAATTTTTATCATTTAGGTTTAAAATTAAAAGAAGAATTAGCAACATATGGAATCAATGCCTCTTTAATTAACCCTTTATGTTATTCTCATTTAGATCAAAATTTATTAGAAGAATTAAAGAAAAACCATGAATGTATCGTCACTTTAGAAGATGGTTTAAAAGAAGGTGGATGGGGATATAGTATTGCTAATTATTATGCAACTTCTTCTTTAAAAGTTCTTACTTATGGAGGAGAGAAAAATTTTAACGATTTAAAATCGTTAACAGAAATATATCAACAATGTCGTCTTACAATTCCTCAAATGATAGAAGATATTTTACATGTTTTAAAAATGAAAAAATAATTTTTCCTTTCTTAAAGAAAGGAAAACTTTTTAATATTATTTTAATTTTTTGCTGTTACATTTTTAAAAATGTAGAAAGGAAATGAAAAAAAATGAAACCTTTTAAAATAATATGTGATAGTGCTTGTGATTTACCTAAAGATTTAGTTACTAAATATGATATTGATATTGTTTCATTTTATGTTTCTTTTGATGATCAAAATTATTATAAAGAACAAGAAAAAAGCACCCAAGATTTTTATCAACAAATGGTGGATCATTCCAGTGTATATCCAAAAACTTCAATGCCAACTGTAGAGGAATATTTTCATGTTTTTGAACAATATGTTAAAAAAGATATCCCTGTGATTTGTATTTGCATTTCTTCTAAACTTTCTGGTTCTTATAATGGAGCTAGACTAGCCAAACAAGATATATTAGAAAAATATCCACAAGCAAAAATAGAAGTCATTGATTCTTATCTTTTAACGGCTATTGAAGGCATGCTTGCTCTTGAATTAGCAAGAATGAGAGAAAATCAAGTTTCTTTTGAAGAAGCAATTACCAATATAGAAAAATTAAAAGAAACGGGTAAAATCTATTTTACCATTGGCAGTGTCGATTATTTAGCGCACGGGGGACGAATTGGTCGATTAAAATCAATTTTAGGCACTGTTTTAAAAATTAAACCAATTATTGTATTTAAAAATGGAGAAATTGATTCTGCCGGTATGGCCTTAACAAGAAATAAATCATTAATCAAAGTTATAGAATGTGTAAAGCAATTTTTTAAAAAGAATTTGTTAAAATTCAGTGATTATCTTTTTGGGATTGGTTATGGTTATAAAAAAGATGAAGCTGAAAATTTTGCAAAACAAGTAAAAGAAGAATTAGATTTAAAAGAAGATGTCTTTTTCTTTCAAATTGGTTCTACTATAGCCGTCCATACTGGACCTCATCCTATTGGCATAACCTTTTTGAAAAAATATGACGTTTAAATAGATAAAAATCCATCTTTTTTAAAATAAAAAATCAAGCAAATGCTTGATTTTTTCATCAATTAATACTTAAACCACAAAACTTTTTCTTGAACTAAAATACAAATTAAATCAATAAGCCATAAAAAAGGAATGCCAACAAAGACAAGCAAGACACCTAAAATGACTCCTAACCAATCCTTAGCATTCAAACTTAATACAATGCGGTAAATTACCCAAATAATGGCAATAAAAGGAATGCAAAGTAAAGCTTTTACTAATTTAGGTTGTTCATCCATCCATTTAATAAAACTATTCATTTTGATTCACCTCTATTTCCATTATATAATCAATAATGGTCAAACTTCAACATTAAAACTTTTATTTTCATCAAAAAAGCGGTAAAATGAAAAAAGGTGATGAGTATGAAAAAGAAATTTGACAAAACGGGCTTAAAAATTTTCTTAATCGTCATTTGTTGTCTTTATTTGACAGCAAGTTATTTTACTATTGATGCAGCAATCGAAAATCACCACATACAGCAACTCATTACTGATTTTAAAAAAGGAGCCATTTCCCCTTGTCAATATTCGCAAACCTATGATATGAATTTTTGTAAAGTAGAAAGCAATCAAAAAGATATAACACCTACTTTCTCTATTCATCCGAATACCGATGAAATTTTTATTGGAAGTCGTGGAGATTTATTAGTTTCATTAAAAGCTGCTGTAACTCCGCTTATCAATTGGTTTATGGACTTTTATGCTGGAGGGCATGCTGCTTTAATTGATGGAGCAGATTTAAATGATAATCAAACAGGCACCAACCGCATTGGAACGCTCATTGAAATTACAGGACTCAATGAAAGAAAAGAAGATAATGATGTTCAAATTGGTTATAATGATTGGCTTTTTGATAATTCTTTACGTACCAACTTTGTTGCATTAAAAGTCAAAGCCACAAAAGAAGAACGTGAAAAAGCCATGCAAAGAGCCGAAGATATGTTGGGGGATCCTTATAATTATACCTTCGTTTTTAATACCAAAAATGCACATTATTGTACCGATATATTAAGTAAAGCCTATGCTGTTGTCGATAAAGATTTAAATGAAGATCACTTTATTACAACTGCACAAGATATTATTATTAGTGAAGACACTTTTATTTTTGTTTATAAAGAAGAAAATAAAACCATTGTTGATGAAAATCAAAAATTATTAGGCACGCATAATGTCTATTATTTAGATGACGGCAATGAATATGATTTTACATCTCTTTAATGATAATAAATTAGTAAGACTGCGCCCGATAAAAAAACCACCATGCCAATGATGGTTTTATAAGTAATACTTTCTTTTAAAAAAATGGCTGAAAAAATAATGGCAAAAACAATACTTAATCGATCGATTGTCATCACATTTTTAACACTGCCTTCTTTTAATGCTAAAAAATAAAAGGTCCATGTTCCAAATGTGGCTATACTTGCTAAAATCAAATAAATCCATTCTTTTTTTTGAATCGCTTTGATTCCTGTTTGACTTTTTGTAATAAAAACGAGCCCCCAGCATAACAAAACTACAATGGAGGTTCTTAAAGCGGTTGCTACATGTGGATTCATATCTTTTAAACCCATTTTCATAAATAGTGTCATTAAACTTGCGAATAATGCCGATAAAAAAGCAAATAAAATCCACATGAATAATCATCCTCTTTTCAACTTTATTATTGCCCAAAACAGGATAATTTATGAAAATGAATACAATTTTTATCAAAAAAAGTACAAGTAAAATTGCTTGTACTTTCTTTTTTATTTTAAGTAAAAAGCCATACATACTGTCCACACTATCAATAACAATAAACCGATGAAAGATTTCATAGAAAGTTTTTCATGAAAAACAAAATAAGAAAATAAGATAAGCGCTAATAAAACAGAAAGAATCGCACTGGATTTATCCACTGCTGCAACTTTTGAAACTTCTCCTAAAGAAAGAGCTTTAAAATAACAAATCCAGGAAGTTCCAGTTGCCAACCCCGATAAAATTAAAAAAATCCATGATTTAAAACGAATATCTGTAATGGTTTTAAAAGCCCCGGTAATCCAAACAATCAACCATGCCAGCAAAAGAACAACGGATGTGCGAAGAGCCGTAGCAAGGTTTGAATTGGTATTTTTTAATCCACATTTTGATAGAATCGTTGTGATACCAGCAAAAAGGGCGGAAGAAATAACTGCAACAACCCACATTATTTCTCCTCCCTTTAAATTTTATCTTTCAAAAATGATGGCTTCGTATGGTCTTAAAGTGACTTTTGAAAGTGAACAAACACTATCTTTATAATTAGATAAAACAACCTTTTTTACATCTAAAGGTAAATCAATGACATGTTCATCTTCATCAAAATTTATCACTACTAATAATTTTTGACCTTTCCATTCTCTTTCATACACCATAATGTAAGGATCTTCTTTTAAATATAATTGAAAAGTTCCATTTAAAATTAAATCCTTATATTTTTTTGATTTCCGAAGAGCGATTAAATCTTTGTAAGTATATAGAATTGAATCTTTATCTTTTAAAGATTTTTCAACATTGATTTCTTTATAATTTGGGACAACCTTTAACCATGTTTTGGCTCCAATGTTAAATCCTGCATTAATTGAATCATTCCATTGCATTGGTGTACGAGAATTATCACGACTTCCTTTTTGTAAACCTTCCATAAATTTTTCATGCGTTGCAATTTTTTTATCAACAACTAATGCTTGATAATTTCCGTGCGCATCAATATCATCATAATCAGATAATTTTTTATAATAGGCATTGGTCATGCCAATTTCTTCTCCTTGATAAATATAAGGTGTTCCTTGTGTCATCAAAAGCATAATTGCTAAAGCTTTAGCACTTTCTACACGATAAAAGCGATCATCCCCAAAGCGAGAAACACTTCTTGATAAATCATGGTTTTCCCAAAACCAAGCATTCCAAGCCTTTCCATATAAATCATGATGCCAACGTTCAAAAATTTCTTTTAATTTCACTAAATCTAAAGCAACGGGATCATATTTTCCTAATGGATTGGTATTGTTGGTAATACAAGCACTTTCAAATTGGAACATCATATCCAATTCATGGTTTTCTGGTCTTGTATAGTCTAAAGCAATGCTTGTCGTTGGCCAACCTTCTCCAACGGTAATACTATCTTCTTTTTTCCCAAAGGAATTTTCATTTAATTCTCGTAAATATTCATGAATTTTAGGTCCATTAGCAAAAATGCCCTTTTTTAAATCTTTTCCAATCAGTTCAATGGCATCCATTCGAAAGCCAGCAACACCTTTATCTAACCACCAATTAACAATATTGGCCACTTCTTTTCGCACTTGAGGATTCGTCCAATTTAAATCGACTTGTCCTTTAGCAAAATAATGGTAATAATATTCATTTAATTCAGGAACATATTCCCATGAACTACCACCAAAACTACATTCTTTTTGATCAGGTTGATCTTGCCAATAAAAAAAATCATGATAAGGATTATCTTTTCCCTTTAAAGCTTGCTTAAACCAAACATGTTCTTTGGATGTGTGGTTAGCAACTAAATCCATGATAATGCGAATATTTCTTTTCTTTGCTTCAGCAATCAACTCATCCATATCTTCCATTGTTCCAAAAACTGGAGCAATTTTAAAATAATCACTGACATCATAACCATTGTCTTCCATTGGCGATTCATAAATTGGAGATAACCAAATGGCATCTATTCCTAAAAAAGAAAGATAATCTAATTTAGAAATAATTCCTTTTAAATCTCCTACTCCATCATTATTCGCATCCATAAAACTACGAGGATAAATTTGATAAATAACGGCATTTTTCCACCATTTTTCTTTCATACTCATTCTCCTTTTTTTCCTCTTTTATTATATCGGATTTTCTTTAAAAAATATATCTATTTTTTACCTTTTGTGTTAAAATGAAATTAATTATAGGAGGGTTCTTTCATGAGCTATCGATATCTTTATATTCCATTAGATGAAAGACCATGCAATTATGATTTTGCTTATGAAATTTTTAATGATGATTTTTTAAATATTCAACGTGTTCCTTTTGAATATATGGGGCTGAAAAAGAAACCAGGCAATATTGAAAAAATCAATGATTTTTTAATCAAAGAAGCAAAAAATGCAGATGGAATCGTTTTATCTATTGATACTTTATTATATGGTGGAATCGTCCCTTCTCGACTTCACTTTTTTGATTATGAAACCGTTGCTAAACGTCTTTCCATTTTAAAAAAAGTAAAAAAAGAAAATCCAAATTTTAAAATTTATGCTTTTAATTTAGTCATGCGTTGCCCTCGATACAATGATGATGATGAAGAACCTAATTATTATTTGTATCATGGTCTAGATTTATTTAATCGTAAATATATTCAACATCGTATGGCATTAAATATAGCCACGCAAGAAGAAATTAACCAACTTTCTACGATCAAAATTCCCCAAGAATATATTAATGATTATGAAAATCGTAGAGAAGTCAATTGTAAAATTAATCTTGCTTGCGTGGAACTGGTCAAAGAAAACATCATCGATTTTTTAATTATACCTCAAGATGATAGTGCCCCATATGGCTATACCGCATTAGATCAACTTAAAATTAAAAATAAAGTAAGAGCGTATCGTCTTCAAGATAAAGTTTTAACTTATCCTGGAGCTGATGAAGTTGGAAATACATTATTTGCTCGTGTTTTTAATACTTTACATCATCAAAAGCCAATCGTTTATTTACATTATCCTTCTCCTTTGTGTAAAACCATCATTCCTTGTGCTGAAGATCGACCTTTAGATATTAGTGCCCGTTATCAAATCATTGCAGCCGGAGGGATTGTCGCTTCTACGATTCAAGAGGCTGATTTAGTTTTTGCTATTAATGCTCCTGGAAAAGAAATGCTTGCTTCTCAATATCGTAATTTTAGAGGAACAGGGTATTCTACTTTAAGAAATTTAGAAGAATTTGTATCTTTTATTGAATATTGTATCGATACTTTAAAAAAACCGGTTACCATTGGAGATGTTGGATATTGTAATGGAAGTGATCCTCAACTCATCTCATTAATTGAAGAAAAAAAATTATACTTTAAATTAGCCGGTTATGCTAGTTGGAACATTCCTTGTAACTCTTTAGGAACGGCTTTACCAATGGGAATGCATTTTTTACTATTTAAAGACAAACAAAAACATTATGATTTTTTAATGCATCGTTTTGTTGAAGATGCAGGATATGATACATTTGTTCGAAAAATTGTTCGTGAAGAATATTGTGAAAAAATGGGATACACCATTTATGATATTGGAGGTCAAAGAGGAGATTTTAGTGAACTTGTAAAAAAATTATTGGATGAGCAAGTGGCTATTCATATGCTATATCTTAAAGATAAATACCAAATTCTTGATTTATATATGCCTTGGAGCCGCACTTATGAAATTGGTTTAAAAATAAAATATAAAGGAGAGATTCAATAATGGATGCCTTTCAATATAAAAACTATGATCACTGCATCGTTAATTTAATAGCTTCGATTCAAAAATTTTATCACGTTAATCCTAGCCATTCAACATTATCCATTGCTGATCAAATCTTTTTAAAAAAAGATTTTAAAAATGTGATTGTCATGGTATTTGATGGAATGGGTCAAAATATTTTAGATTATCATTTAAAAGATCAAGATTTTTTAAAAAAGCATCAATATACCACGATTCATTCGGCAATTCCAAGTACAACTGCTGCAGCAACAACTTCTTATTTATCTGGTTTAACTCCTATTGAAACCGGTTGGCTAGGTTGGTCTTTATATATGGAAGAGTTAGATAAAAATGTCGATATCTTCAGTAGTGTTGATAGTTTAACAAAAGAATATGTTGGTATAGATTGCGGAGAAACTTATTTACCTTATATTAGCATAGGTAAACAAATCACACAACAAAATCCTGATGTCAAATATTATGAATTTTGGCCAGCTTTTAAAAAGGATGGTTGTAAAAATTTAAGGCAATTACAAAAAAGATTACTTAAAGTTTGTAAGAAAAATGAAAAAAAATTTATTTACGTTTATTGGGATCAACCTGACCATGACATTCATGATTACGGAACAAAAGATGCTATTGTTCATAAACATATTCAAAATATAAACAAATTTTGTGAAAAAATGGCTAAAAGAACAAAAGATACAGTAGCCTTTATCAGTGCTGACCATGGACTTGTTGATGTGGCACCAATTTTACTATATACCTATTACGAATTGATGGCTTGTTTAACGCGTTTACCTTCTTTAGATAGTCGTTGTACTTCATTTAGTGTAAAAAAAGGATATGATAAGCGCTTTGTAACTTTATTTCATCAATATTTTGATGGTAAATTCATTTTACTTAGCAAAAAAGAAGTTTTGAAAAAAGAAATCTTTGGTGTTGGAAGACAACATAAATTGGCTTCTTCCATTTTAGGAGATTATATTGCTTTTGCAGTTGATAAATATTTCTTTGCCACCACTCCTAATTTTCACCCCTTTAAAGGCCATCATGCAGGATTATTAAAAGAAGAAATGTTAATTCCTTTTATTAGTTTTGATAATTAAAAAAAGACGGAAAACCGTCTTATTTTTATTTAAAATAATTTTTATTCATAAGCATATCGTTATAATATTTATAATGTTGAAATTGCTCAATTATAGTTTCTGTTTTTTTCTTGCTAATCGGTGTTATTTTATCATTTGTATAATAGACTTTTTTTGAAGGAGATAAAACCACATAATCGTTATAAATAATATCTAAAGTGCGTGGACTATAAATTAAAGATTCATCATCAGAAAAAATATCCGCTCCAATTTTATAAGGAGAATCGAGCCCAAATAAATTTGAAATTGTCGGATAAATATCTACTTGGCCACGAACTCGACTATCGGTTTCATCACTAATCAAACTGGGGCAATGAATAATAAAAGGTACACTTTGCATCAATAAACGATATTGTACGTTATCCAATTTTTGATTTAAAATACTTTCTAAATCATTTTTCATAATCGAAGATGTATGATCTCCAAATAGCACAAAAACCGTATTTGCATACAAATCTGAGTGATTTGTTTTTAATTCATCAAAAAATGCGCCAATTGCTGAATCAACATAATGATAATAATCTAAACAACTTTCTGCTAAATGAGTAACGCCATCTAAATTTAACTTTTCAATTTCCTTGTTTTTAATAAATGGTGTATGAGAGGTCACTAAAATATCATAAGCAAAGAAAGGTTGATTTTTTCGATAATATTCTTCAAAAATTTGAATCGATTCTTGTAAAAGACATTCATCTGAAATCCATTCTCCAAATATTTCAGCCTTTTCATTTCTAGATTCCATTCTATCTATAATTTCTTCACGATCAATATGTCGCTCAAATCCATAAGTTTGAATATGTTGTACATCTCGATTATAAAATGCACCATCATTACCATGGATTGAAAAGGTAGCATATCCCTTTTCTTTAAAATCCTTAGCCAAACTAGGATAATTTTTCTCATTGAAATCAAAAACAGCTAAATCATTCCCGTTTGGATACAAACCGGTTAAAACAGAAAATTCACAATCTGAAGTATTGCCAATTCCTGCAGTACTATAAAAACGATAATTATAATACGACTCTTCTAATAATTGATTTAAATTAGGTGTGATTTCTTTTCCATCCACTTTTAATTGAAGCGCAAAATTATTAAAGGCTTCTAATTGCAAAATCACTAAATTTTTTCCATTAGCCAAATTATAATAAGCATTATCCGTTAAGTCCGTCATATTTTCGGTATTATACTGTTCTAAAAATTGAGTTAAGATTTCTCTTTCTTGTGATGTTGCATCTTGACTTTTCTTTTTAAAAATGGCTTCACTTGCTGAATATAAATAATAATTGTAAGTCCCTGCAAAACTACTTCCATATAATCCAGTCATAGAAACTTCTTGAATGGTTCCTTTAGCATTAACATTTAATACAATTAAAGGAATCATCATAAAAACCACACTATTTCCCATAAATAAAAGTTTATGAGAGGTTCTAGCATATTTTTTGTCATCCGCCGTATGGATAAAAAAACGCAAAATAATGTATAAAACAAGTGGAATGATATGAATCAGCATATCTCCTTGACCAAACATTGAAAAGATGTATCCTGCATATTCTAAAATCAAGCTCATTTGCGCTGGATTTTGAAAACTTGTCAATTGCGAAAAAGAGAAAAACAAAGAAAACATATTTGAAAATACAGTTAAAAACAAAATCACTACTGTTAAAATAATACTTAAAATCATCAGTGTATTACAACGTCCTCGATTTTTCTTAAAAATCAAACAAGTCGCACAAAATAGTAATAATAAAACACCAAAATCACCAAGAATTGCTAGAATTCTTCCACCCACAGATTGATAGACGCTTAAATTTGCATGAAAATAACCACTGGTTAAAGTATAAGCATTAAATAGATTTAAAACAAAAAAAGCAACAAAATATACAACTGGAGATATAATTTTAATCTTTTTCATAACAAATCTCGTCCTCATCTCATCATTTTTTTAAAAAAATATAATATATTTTTTTATTTTCTCCTTTATTGTAATCTTCTTTTAGACAAATTTCAATCTTTTTATATTTTCCCATTGATAAAAATATGAAAAAAAGTATTATTTTAGAACGAAAAGGAATTTTTATTTTTTTATTTGTAAAAAAATGGTACAATAAAAAGTGGTGATAGAATGAAAAAAGTCATTCAAAACTTTTTTTTAGGAGAAGAAATGCATGCTTTTCAATATTTAGGCGCACATCCTCATTTGGATGGTTACATTTTTAGAGTCTATGCTCCTAAAGCCAAAAAAATAGAATTAATCGGTGATTTTAATCATTGGAATGGAAAAAATCATTGTTTAAAAAAAATAAATTCAAAAGGTTTTTTTGAATTATATGTTCCTGAAATCAAAAAAAATTATGAGACTTATAAATTTCATATTTTAACTTCTAAAAATACTTGGATAGATAAGGCCGATCCCTATGCTTTTTTTAGTGAATTAAGACCTAGTAATGCGAGTAAAACTTTTGACATTAACCATTATATTTTTCATGATGCACAATGGATGGCATTTAGAAATAAAAATCAAAATCGGCCTTTAAATATTTATGAACTCCATCTTGGTTCATGGTTAAAAAAAGAGGATAATACGTGGTATAGTTATGAAGAAATTGTTGATAAACTCATTACTTATATTCAAAAGAATCATTTCACACATGTAGAATTTATGCCCTTGTTAGAATATCCCTTTGATGGCTCTTGGGGATATCAATGTAGTGGCTTTTTTAGCATCACTAGCCGTTATGGAAATCCTGATCAACTAAAATATCTCATTGATCAATTACATCAAAATCAAATCGGAGTCATTTTGGATTATGTTGTCTTACACTTTGTCAAAGATGCCTTTTCTTTAGGGCGATTTGATGGAAGTCATCTTTATGAAAGTTATTGGCTAGATCAAAGACATAGTCCTTGGGATACTTATCTATTTGATTTTAGCAAGCCAGAAGTAATGAGTTTTGTCTTATCTAGTTTAACTTATTTAATCGAATATTTTCATATCGACGGCATTCGTTTTGATGCGATTAGCAATCTTATTTTTCATCAAGGCAATAAAAATTTAGGAGTCAATGAAAGTGGATTAAATTTTATAAAAAAAATGAATCACTTATTGTCTTTTTCTTTTCCTACTGTCATGTTAATTGCTGAAGATAGCAGCGATTTTGAAAAAGTTACGACTCCCACTTTTGAGGGTGGCCTTGGGTTTGATTATAAATGGGATTTAGGGTGGATGAATGATACCTTTGCTTATTTAAAAATCGATCCTTTATATCGTGGAAATCATATTCAAAAGATTACTTTTTCAATGTATTATTTTTATAGTGAAAAATTTTTACTCCCCTTATCACATGATGAAGTGGTGCATATGAAAAATACAGTCATCAATAAAATATGGGGATCTTATGAAGATAAATTTAAGCAATTAAAAACATTATATACCTATATGTTTACTCATCCTGGTAAAAAATTAAACTTTATGGGAAACGAACTCGCATTATTTGAAGAATGGAACGAAAACAAAGCGATTCCTTTTGATATTTTAAAATACCCTATTCATGATAGTTTTCATCAATACTTTATCGCTTTAAATTGTCTTTATCAAAATGAACCTGCTTTATATCAACAAGAATACAATCCTCAGCATTTTCAATGGTTAATGTGTGAAAATACAACACAAAATATTTTTATCTATCAAAGAACCTATCAACAAGAATGCCTCATTACGATTTTAAACTTTGCGCCGATGCAATATCCACTTTATCGATTTGGAATCAATCAAAAAAAAGGATCGTTTAAAGAAATATTAAATAGTGATAAATTTTGTTATCATGGGAATAATTTTATAAATGAGGGGAAAATTGCAATTGAATCCATCCCATCCCATGGGAAGGAACAAAGCATACAAGTAAAAATCCCTTCATTTGGGGCCTTAATTCTAAAATATATTCCATAAACTTTATTGCAACAAATCTTTAGATTTGTTATGATAATAAAGTATTTGTTTGGCGGGAGGTTAATGCATGTTTGAAAATAAAGAAAGTTTTAAAAAATCTTTTGAAACACGAATAATAGAAAAGTATGGACGTTCTGTTCAAGAATCTCATATTACAGAACGTTTTGATATTTTAGGAACCATGGTTCGAGACTATGCTTCTTTTAACTGGAAAGCGACAAAAGAAAAAGTAGCGCAAAGTCAAAGTCGACAAATGGTTTATTTTTCTATGGAATTTCTATTAGGGAAAATGATGTATAACAATCTTCAAAATTTACATATCTATGATATTGCCAAGGAAGGATTAAAAGATTTTGGCATAGACATTCAAGACTTAATCAATTTAGAACCAGATGCTGGTCTTGGTAATGGCGGACTTGGTCGATTAGCTGCTTGTTTTATGGACTCCTTAACTTCTTTAAATTTGCCAGGACATGGCAATTGTATTCGTTATCAATTCGGTTTTTTTAGGCAAAAGATTGAAAATAACAAACAAATTGAAATCCCTGATCAATGGTTAAATTTTGGCAATGTTTGGGAAATTAGAAAACCAAAGCATGCAGTGAATGTAAAATTTTTTGGCCATGTTGTCGCTAGACAATTAAATGAATCAAGAACCGTTTTTTATACTGAAAATTGTGAGTATGTTAAAGCCGTTCCCTATGATATGCCCATGATTGGTTATAATGGAAAAACAGTAACCACTTTACGTTTATGGTCGGCCGAACCGGCTGTTGAAAATTTACCCAAACATAAAGATTTTGGTGAATATTTGAGTGAAACAACAGAAATTTCTAGATCGCTTTATCCTGATGATTCTACACAACATGGAAAAATGTTGCGATTAAAACAACAATATTTCTTTGTCAGTGCTGGTATTTATTCTTGTATTAAAGCGCATATGCGTCGTTATAAAAATATTCATAATATTCATGAAAAATATGTCTTTCAACTGAATGATACACATCCTGCATTAGCCATTCCTGAAATGATGCGGATTCTTTTAGATGAATATTATTTGGAATGGGAAGAATCATGGAATATTGTTAAAAATATGATGTGTTACACCAATCATACCATTTTGAGCGAGGCCTTAGAAAAATGGCCTGTTGATTATATCCAAACACTTTTACCTCGAATTTATATGATTATTGAAGAAATCAATCGCCGATTTATCATTTATGCAAGAAGTTTAAATGTTCCAGAAGATCGATTAAAAAATATGGTCATTATTAAAGATGGCCTTGTTTATATGGCCCATCTTGCTGTCATTGGCTCTTATAGCGTCAATGGTGTGGCTGCTTTGCATACGAAAATTTTAATGGAAAAAGAAATGGCCGATTTCCATACCCTATATCCCAACAAGTTTAATAACAAAACTAACGGAGTTACTCATCGTCGTTGGCTAGCATATGCCAATCCAGAATTATCTGCCTTTTTAAATAAACATCTTGATCATCCTTTTATTGAAGATCCAGCCGTTTTAGAATCGCTTTTAAAGCATATTGACCGACCAGAGGTATTAGACGAATTTTTACAAGTCAAACAAAAAAGAAAAGAAATTCTAGCAAAATTTATAAAAGAAAAGACCAATGTGGAAATCGATCCCTATTCTATTTTTGATACCCAAATCAAACGATTACATGCCTACAAAAGACAATTGCTAAATTGTCTTCACATCATCTATTTATACCAAAACTTATTAGAACACCCTGAAAGCCCTATTTATCCACGCACTTTTATTTTTGGAGCCAAAGCTGCACCTTCCTATTATTTTGCCAAAAAAGTCATCGAATTAATTAACTGCATGGCCGAAAAAATTAATTATGATCCTCGAGTTAATAAATATCTAAAAGTCATCTTTTTAGAAAATTATGATGTTTCCTCTGCAGAAATCATCATTCCTGGTTCTGATGTCAGCGAACAAATTTCATTAGCTGGAAAAGAAGCTTCAGGAACGGGCAATATGAAATTTATGATGAATGGAGCCATTACTTTAGGAACTTTAGATGGTGCAAATGTTGAAATATCTCAATTGGTAGGAGAAGATAATTGTGTTTTATTTGGATTAAAAAGTTTTGAAGTTGATGAATTTAAAGCATCTAATACGTATAATGCTTTCAAAACTTATATGGAAAACAAAGAAATTAAAGCTGCAGTAGATAGCTTAATTAATGGAACATGGCATGTCAAATTAGATGAATTTAAAGCCATCTATGATGAATTATTATATAAAAATGATGAGTACCTACTGCTAATTGACTTTGCTGATTACATTCGCGCCCAAAAAGAGATTGAAAGACTTTATCAAGATCGTCATCGCTGGGCAAAAATGTGTTTAATCAACATTGCTAAATCAGGTTATTTTAGTAGTGATCGTACGATTCAAGAATATGCAGATGACATTTGGAAAATTAGCAAGGTATAAATCATATGGAAAATTTCTATTTTAAAGCTTATCAAGATCATCTCAATATGATTACCGTTGAGTATCATGCTTTAATTGATTCTTTTTACGTCAATCATATCTTATACCCAGCAAAAATGATTCAAAAAAATGATTTTTACTACATTTATCAAATTGAATTACCACTTGAATTTGAAAAAACATATATTATCAGCGATAAATTTTTTAATCACATTGAAATGGAACGAAGATACATTGTCAAAGACCCTGCTTTCGATGATTATTTTTATTATGATAAAGAGGATTTAGGAGTACAATACCATCCAAGTCAAAGTCAATTTAAGGTGTGGGCCCCTTTATCTAGTGAAGGGTATATCAAATACTATTTAGATGGAAAAGTCTATATTGAGCCCTTAAACTACACCTCAAAAGGTGTTTGGGAAGGCATCGTTACCAAAGATTTAAAAAATGCTTTATATCTTTATCTTTTAAAGACCAATGGAAAATGGGTTGAAGTCGTTGACCCCTATTGTTATAGTTGTAATGCTAATGGTCAATATGGAGCAGTCATTGATCTTTTGCAAACGCAAATCCCACTCTATGAAGAACAACTTACTCCTTGTTTAAAAAATACGGATGCGATTATATATGAAATGTCGGTAAGAGATTTTTCAAGTGATAATTCTTTAGGAGAAGAAGTGAATAATCGTTATCTTGCTTTTTGTAAAGAAAATATAAAAACAGTCAATCAACATCCTATCGGTACTGATTATTTATCTTTTTTAGGAATTACTCACGTACAACTGATGCCCATTACCGATTTTGCAACGGTTGATGAAAATGATGTAAAAAAATTTTATAACTGGGGATATGACCCCTTTTTATGGAATTGCTTTGAAGGAAGTTATAGCACAAATCCAAACAATCCCTATCAACGCATTTTAGAAGTTAAAAAAATGATTCAAGCCCTTCATAAAAAAAATATTCATGTTGTTTTAGATTTGGTTTTTAATCATTTTTACTACACGAAAAATAATGTTTTAAATCTTTTAGTTCCCAATTATTTTTTACAAATGGATAAAAATGGTCATTTATCCAATGGTAGTTTTTGTGGTAATGATTATGACTCTTCTACTAAAATGGGGCAAAAATATATTTTAGATTTAGCAAAACGTTTAGTAAAAGAATATCAAATAGATGGATTCCGTTTAGATTTAATGGGAATTTTGACAAAAGATACGGTTTTAAAAATGTATCATGAATGCAAAAAAATCAATCCTTCTTTTATTTTATATGGAGAAGGATGGAATATGCCTTCTATGCTTGATGAATCTAAACGTGCCTCTTTACTACATGCTAAAGAAATGTTACCCATAGCCTTTTTTAATGATTATTTTAGAGATATTGTTAAAGGAAAAAATTTTGATCGTGAATTACAAGAAAAAGGTTATGTGAATGGCAATACAGGATTTGTTTATGAAATGATAAAAGCCATGAAAGGGAGTGTTGATCCTTATTGTTATTTTGACGATGCAAGTCAAAGCATCAATTATGTAGAGTGTCATGATAATGCAACTTTACATGATAAATTATTAATTTCAAATCCAGATTATGATGATGCTACAAGAAATCAAATTCTCCTTTGCTGTCTAGCTTGTACCATTTTTGCTTTAGGCATTCCATTTTTACATGCTGGCATAGAATTTCATCGTTCTAAACAAGGAAAAACCAATACATATAATGAACCCGATCCCATTAATGCGATTCATTGGCAACAATTGGACCAATATTTTGATAACTGCTTGGCTTTAAAAGATTTTATTACCCTTCGAAAAAGATATCATATCTTTTCGATGCATCGATTCGAAGATATTCAAAAACATTTTCACTATGCAATTTTAGAGCATCAAATCTTAAAAATTAGTTATCAAAATTTACAAGAAATAGATGGCATTGAAGAATTAGTTTTTTTCATCAATCCCACAGATAAAATCCTTCATTTCCAATTTGATCAATACTTTAAAATGATTTGTAGTGAACATGGATTAATTCGAAATGATGTCTATTGTTCTAATATCAATATCAATCCATTTAGTTTTTCAATGTATATTAAAGAAATAAAATAAAAAAGAGAGGGAAAAGAAAATGGCTAATTTATTAGAAAAATATGATAAAAATATGGTGGCGTGTTCGTTTAGTGATGAAACTTATCATTACTATGATATAAAAAAAGCACCCTTTAAAATAGAAGGTCTTGCTTGGTTTAATAAAGAACAAGAATATTTTCGTTTGCCAAAAGATTGTAAACCAAAAGTTAGTGAAGCTGTATATTGGTTAGCTAGTCATCCAGCCGGTGGGCAATTACATTTTCAAAGTAATTCAAAAACCATAGTCATCAAAGTTCAATTGGCTGCAAGTGCGAATATGACCCATATGACGGGTGTTGGTCAAGCCGGATTTGATTTATATTATAAAAAAAGAAATGAAAAAAATTATCACTTTTTTACTTCTACAAATTATCCTTATGGTCAAGTAGAATATTCAATTGTCCTTTATCGAAACGATAAAAAAGAGTGGAAAGATTTTTTAATTCATTTCCCTCTTTATATGGGTGTGAAAAATGTTTGGCTTGGTCTTGAAAAAGATGCCCTTTTAAAACCAGCAAGAAAAAGAAAAAAACAAGGAAAGGTCGTTGTTTATGGCACTTCTATTACACAAGGTGGTTGTGCAACTCGTCCTGGGATGGCCTATACAAATATTTTAAGTCGACAATTAGATATTGAATTTATCAATTTGGGATTCTCAGGTTCTGGATTAGGTGAACCCATCATGGCTAAATTGATGACTGAAATTAACAATGTGTCTTTATTTATTTTAGATTATGATGCCAATGGTGGTTGCACCGGTGATTTAGAAAAAAATATGAAAAATTTTATACTGACTTTAAGAAAAAAATATCCCATCATACCAATTTTAATTCTTTCTAAACCTCCATTTACAAATTATGTATTTTTAAAAGAAGAAATAGAATTAAGAAAACGACTCGTTGAATTTCAAAAAAATCTTGTTTTAGAATTTAAAGCAAATCATGATGAAAACATTTATTTTTTAGATGGAAATACGCTTTATGGTAAAGATTGGGAAGAATGCAGTGTCGATGGCATTCATCCTACTGATTTAGGATTTTATAAAATGAGTAAAACTTTACTTCCTGTCATCAAAAAAATATTAAAATAAAAGTAAAAAAGACTATCTTTTGTAGATAGTCTTTTTATAACATTTTACGTTAGGCAACAGAGATTGAAGGAGTATTTGTAGATGATCCAATTACCCAAGTAGAAAGTCCAACGCTAAACAAAGTAAGCATGATTAATGTTTGATCTACTGAAATAGTTAATTGAATGGAATCATTTCCAGAAATAACACTTAAAACAAGTGTAGTAGAAGTTTCCGTGTATTCAAGATTAATGACAACTTGAGCGGTTTCAATAGAAAGAATATTATTCAAAATAGTTAAAAGTTGAATCATTCTTAAATTGCTTTGATAATTTGCATCTTGTTCATAAGTATCTGGGTTTTGTGCTTTGATTGCTTCATTTGCAGTTTCTAATTGCTGAATCACTTGAGCAATATCTCCACCAAAATAAGTTTCAAGCGCTTCTTGAGCGTAATTTTTGATAACATTCCATAATTGAGAATTAAAAGTAATTGTTATATTGTCATCATTTTCAACAATTGTGAAGTCAAATAAAATTGCTTTTAAAATTTCTTTGACAAAAACCATATCAATCGTTGTTGTCGTTTCTTGTGATTCAGAACCAGAAGAAGCTAATGGTGTATCTGATGGATTGTCAGATGGTGTATTCGTAGAACTTGAAAACGGAACAGACATAATTAATTGATTTTGATCGTCATACAAATTTAAAGCCATTCCTAAAGTTTCTTCATCATAAGCAATCGTTATTTTCTTTAAAGTGACCCCTGTAGCACCAAGTAAAGCCATAATATCAATGGTTGTCTTATCATTAATGTCTATTGAAATATTTGGATATCCTGTCGTCACATCTAAAGTATAAGAAATATCTGCTGCTAAAACAGCTTGTAACTCACCTACTTGAACATCTAATTCAACGGAACCAGTAAGTGGAGTTTGTACTAATTGTTGCATAAATTGTTCTACTGTCATGTAACTTGAAGCATCAGTTGGAATGGTTGGCATTGCATTTTCCTTATTTATAGAAATATTACCATTAAATTCACAATTCAAGGTTTCGTTATCAATGCTTAAGGCAACAACCGTTTTTAAACCTACACCATTTAATTTTTGATTTTTAGTTAAATTGAAATCAATTCGTAGTTCTTTAAAATTCAATCCCAAAAATGGAAGTGAATTCGCCAAAACTGTAGCAATTTGAAGATTTAAAAGTTCGATAAATTCAGTCTTTGCTGTCATATAATATTTCGTGTCTGATACTTTATAAAAATCAAATTGTTCAACTAAATCACTTATTGGATCAGAAGTTGATGAATTCGTTTCCAACGGAACAATAGTAATGCCGTCATCACTTTGTGTTGTCGCTGGAACCATCAATTTAAAATCATCAATGCAAATATAACTAGCTGTTTGATCAATGTATGCATCAAAGGATGAACCAAGAGCATTATCTAAATGAATTTGCACAGCGCTTAAAGATCCCGTCGTAGGATTTAATGCAAATTTAAAATTAAAATCGCCTGCTTTAGTATAATTACCTAATTTAGTATTTACACTTCCGTCAATTTCAATTCCTTTTGTCATATCCCAACTCATCATATCTGTCATTACAAGACCTAATACTTCGTCTCCGCTGACTTTTGTTTCTTTTTGAGTTTTATCGCAACTGGCAAGACCTAAAACCATGGTCATTGCAACAACTCCACATAATAATTTTTTGAACATTAAATAGTCCCCCTTTTTGTTCAAAAATATTATAAATCATTTTTTTAATATAGTCAAATTATTAATTTTTTAAACTTTTTACTATATTCTATGATACAATATGAATAAAGTAAAAGGACGTAACAAAAAATGGAAAAACAAAAAACAAAATTTGCAGAAAAAGTTAAGCAATTGTGGGAAAATGATAAAATTCGTTTTTTATTTACTTCTGCTTTTAATACTTTTATTGGGTTGATTTTATCCTTTTTATTTTCATTTTTAATTGTTCAAGTTTGGCATGGAAATGAAAATATTAAAATATGGTTCTTTCAATTGAATCTTCCTTTAACCATTAGTTTTATTTTAGGATTACCAATTTCTTATACAACACAAGCTCTAATCGCTTTTCGACAAAAATGGCGCTGGAAAAAACTGGCAATTTTTCCTTTATCTTCAATTCCAAACTATGCCTTACAACAATTATTTTATTTTATTTGGAAAGAAATCTTTTTATTGATGCACATCAGTTCTGATCTTATCGACAAAATATTATATATTTTAGCACCCCTTTGTGCTCTACCTATAATGTATTTTGTTATTCGCTTTATCGTAAAGGTGAAAAAGGATAATAATTTAGATAATCAAGAATAAACTATTATAGAAAAGATAAAGTGGGTGATTGAATGAACAAAAAGACCAAAATTCTTTTAAAGTTAACTTTGTTAATTCTTTTCACTTTCTTATCCTTATTTCTCGTTTTTAGAAAAGATTATAAAGATGTTTTAGCCATTTTAAAAACGGCTTCTTTTCCTTTTATTTTAATTGCGATTGGCTGTATGCTTCTTGTTTTTTTTATTGATGGATGCATTCTTACAATTCTAGTCAATTTATTTCAAAAGGGGTATAAACTACATCGAGGAATTCTAAATCAACAATACAATGTATTTTTTAATGGAATTACTCCATTAGCGACAGGAGGACAACCTTTTCAAGTTTATTTGTTTAAAAAACAAGGTGTAAACATTGCTAATGGCATTGCAGTCGTATTTATTTATTTTGTTCTTTATAAAGCCACTTTACTATCTATTTCTTTGTTTGCATTTATTTATAATTATCCTCGTTTGAATGCCTTAATTGATCAAGCAGAATATAACCTTTTATTTTTATTAATTATTAGTTTTTGTCTTATTGCTTTACTTTCTATTTTTATTATTTTAGTTGCCTATCTTCCTTTATTTAAGAAATTATTTCATAAAATTATTGTGTTTTTAGGAAAAATGAAAATCATTAAAAAAGTGGAAATCGCTCAACAAAATTTAAATGACAAAATTATTTTAATCCGTCATAATGCTTCTCATATTTTTAGCAATTGGAAAACCATGGTATTATTGTTAGGTCTTATGTTTTTACGATTTATCATTCTTTATAGCATTCCATTTATTTCTTTTTATGCCGTTCATTGTCCTTTGGATGGAAAATATTTTTTGGATACAATTTCATTATCTTCATATACCAGTTTAATTTCAGGTGTATTCCCTTCTCCAGGTGGTTCAGTAGGCGTTGAATTTGCTTATACTTATCTATTTAAGAGTTTCTTCTCTAATAAAATTAATGTTAGTGATGTGAATGCTACAATCAAAGGCTCAATGTTAATTTGGCGCACCATTACTTTCTATTTTGGAATGATTTTGGGAGCTTTTGTTCTTTTAATATATAAACCTAGAAAAAAGAAGGAAAATTCCTAATTTTATAGTATAATAATATAGGTGATTGTTTATGACCTATATTATTGATAAAATTACCAAAAAAAATAATGGCTTTGAAATTGTCATTCAAAACCAATCTTTTTTAGTAGATTCTTTTTTATATTCTGTTCTTTTGCCTTATGTTCATAAAAAAATAGAAGAGGAACAATTGGGAATCATTCAAGTTTTTTCAAAATATCATGATATTTTCCAACCATTATATATCCAAATGAATCGAAAAGAACTTTCAATCCATGATGTAAAAAAATATCTTCAAAAAAAAGATTTAAATAATAAAGAAATAGACCAAATTTTACGATTATGGATAGATGAAAGTTATTTAAATGATCAGCAATTTATTCAAAGCCATTGCAAAGAATACGAAAAAGATAAAGGAAAAGATGCATTTAAAGCATTTTTAAATCGTCATGGAATTCATCCTTTGCTTATTGAGCAAGCCTTAGAACAATTTCAAGAAAATGAAACATGGATTCAAAATTATATTCAAAAACAAATTTCAAAAAATCAGCATTCTGCTAAATATCTAAAATATAAAATTGAACAAAATCTCTTACAAAAAGGATTTTCTTATGCTCTTATTGAAAAGCATTTAAATTCATTAAATGTGGATGATACCGAACAATTAAAAAAAGATTATTTAAAAATAATTCAAAAAAATGAAAAAAAACCCTATAAAATCATATCAAAATTAATTCATAAAGGGTATAATGTAGACGACATCAAAAAAATAATGAAGGATGGAGAAGATGCAAATGAGTAAAATTAAGGATTTAAAAGAAAATGTCAGGGATACGATTGTTTGTATTGTCACAGAATGTACAAAAGGAATTACGAATAGTCATAATGCCTATTTAAATTTGGTTTTACAAGACAATACGGGTAAAATTGATGCCAAAAAATGGGACGCCAGCGAAAAAGATATGAATGCTTTAAAAGTAGGAAATGTTTTGAGTCTTTTAGTTGATCCAATTATTTATAAAGGCCAAATGCAATTAAAAATTATTGATTTTGATGAATTAAAGGGACCCATTGATCAAAAAGAATTAATTATTAATCCCCCAGTATCTACTACTGAATTAGAAACCGAACTACACTCTTTTATAAGCGAAATACAAGATCAAGAAATTCGTACAATTGTGACAGAAATTTTGCAAAATTATTACGACCAATTTCTCTATCATCCTGCTGCTAAAAGTAATCATCATGAATACGCAAGTGGATTATTACATCATGAAGTAAGTATGCTAAAATTAGCAAAGGCTATCATTGTATTATATCCCGAAATTCAAAAGGATTTATTATATGGAGGAATAATCCTACACGATTTAGGAAAAATTAAAGAATTAAGTGGTCCAATTACTACTGAATACACCACTGCTGGAAAATTATTAGGCCATATCTCTATTATTCAAACAGATATTATTGAAGCTGCAAAAAAACACCAAATTACAGAAGAAAAAGTGATGTTACTTCAACATATGGTGTTGGCTCATCATGGTAAATATGAATATGGATCCCCTGTTTTACCTCATACTTTAGAAGCTGAAGTATTATATCTAATTGATAACATGGATTCACGCATTCATATGATTATTAAAGCTCTAAATAATGTTGAAGTGAATAGTTTTACCAATAAAATTCCCGCTTTAGAGGGAAGAGCCTTTTATAAACATAAATAAACAATCGAGATTTTCTCGATTGTTTTTATGTAAATTAAATTTTTACTGATTAAAAAAATTGCCTTTTTAAAGACAATTTTTAATATACATTATTTAAATTAAATTTTCAACAATCTTTTTTTGAATCTCATCTAAAGGCACATTTTTTAAAGTTTGGGAGCGAATCTCTACTTTTTGACCACTACCATTTACTGGAATTAAATGAATATGGGCATGCATCACTGTTTGTCCAGCACTTGAATGAATATTTGAGATAACATTGATTCCTGTAGCATATGTTTTTTCTAAAGCTAAGCCAATTTTTTTAATCGCTTTTACCATGGAATTTAAAGTAGTTTCATCACATTCTAATATATTTTGATAATGCTTTTTACTCAAAATTAAAACATGACCATAAGAAGCCGGAAACGTATCTAAAATAGCTAAAACATCTCCATCCTCATAAATCGTATAAGAAGGAATTTCTTTATGGATAATTTTACAAAAAATACAATCGTTCATTTTTTTCATCCTTTCAAAAAAAGGGATAGTTAACTATCCCTTTTTAAAATTAATCTTCGAAGTAATCAGGATAAGAATCACTGATATAATCGTAAATTTCTTGATCGTTAATTTCTAAATTGTAATTTTCAAACATTTCAACCAACGCTTCAGTTTGATGTGTACTTGATAAAATTTGTGTTGCAATTTCATGGCACATATCAATAATGCTTTTCCAATTTGCAATTTCTTGTTTTTGTGTTTCAGTTGCAGATGATTCATCATATCCGTGAACTGTATCATAAGAAACTTTAGCTTCATCTTCTACAAAACGATGCGTTTCATCATTGTAAGTATAAGTTGAGTAAGCGCCATCTTGGAAAGCTTGAATTTGATAGTTGGTTACATTTTGTGTAGCCGTTCTTTGAATGGTTTCAACTTCACCATCATCGTTAGTTTGTTCAACAGTATAATTTTGAGTTGCATAATAGCCATAATAACCATTTACTTTTACAACATAATAATATTCTGTATCTGCATAGATAGGTGTATTTAAACCTTCTTTATCTGGTAATAAATAGTTGACACCATTAATATTTTTTAAATTAGAAAGTAATTCTCTAGCATTTGTTCCTCTTAAAGCGCTAATTGCAGAAGGAAGTACATTACCATAAGTATCTCTTGTATAAGTTTGATTTTCTTCATAATAAACTAATTCTTCTGCATCCATTTTAGAAACTCTTGCACCTTCACGAATGGTTCTCGTATTCGTACTAGAATAAGTAGAAGCAAAAGACTCAGCATTTTCTTTTTGAGAAGGACGATAAGCTTCATATTCTGCATTCTTTAAGTCAAAATTTCTTGCCATTGCTACTTCTGTATCAATAATATAAAGTTTTCTAGCAATTAAGATTTTTTCAATCGTTGTATAGAATTCTTCGTCATTAGCTGTTGTAGAACTATCAATAACATATTCTTCAATTGGATCTAATAATAATAAATCATTATAAGTAAATCCGTCTACTGGCGTTCCTGATTTAAAATCAGAAAGTCTAGATAAGGTTCTATTGTATAAAGCATCTAAAACTTTATCAATATCTTCATTGTTTTCATACACACGATAAGTCAATTGATTGCCACTTAATGGTGCATCAAAAACAATTAAATTGTCTTCAGAATCCGAAGTCATAAAAGAATATAATGCATTGTTAGATTTATTAAAAGTTTTAGAAGAAGAAGTATCTGTTAAAACGGTATTAATATCAGCACGTAAAGATTCACTAAAATGAGAGTTTTGAGCAGTTGTATAATTTTCAAATTTTAAAACTTGGAATTGAATAGCATATTGGTTACGAATTGTTGTCCAATATTTACTAATTCCTAAAACATAATCTTCATAAAGATAATTTAAATAAATCGTATCGATAATTGTTTCTTCAATATATTCATCATAATTGTAAGTCAATTCTTCCATATCGATATATTTTGAAGCCGTTCCACTTCTATCTACAGTGTAACCTTCATCTTCAACATATTCAGCAAATTTTTCTTCATCAAATCTGCCTCTTTTATCTTTATAATCATCACTTTCGATTTGTGTTTCTAATGTTTCTTCAATGTCTTCGACAAATGCTTCTTTTGTACGATAAGCTTTTATTCCTAATTCAGCAAATGTTTTATCACTATCTGCAACATCTAACACGGAAGCATATTCCAAAGCAGCAATTCTTTTTGTAATAACATCTAATGCAACAGAACCACCTGATGAAGCTTTTAATTCTTCGTATAATTTTTGTAAAGTTTTGCTGGTTCCAGAACCATCAACGTTACCAATTGGGTCATCCCCATTATTAATTTTGGTTGTTTCAGTAGAACATCCTGTAACTACTAATGCCAAAGCTAATAAACTTGCTAATAATATTTTATTCTTTTTCATTAATAATCACCTCTACTCTGTTTTTAAAGCTTGTTTTGCTTCAAGTTCTCTTTCAAGTTTTGAACCATAAGTATCAAAAGCTGTTTCTAATGAATCATAGAATGTTTCATCGCCAGCTTCAATACTATCAATTACATATTTTTGAACATTTTCATAAATTTTTTCATCAGAGAAAGAAATCGTAATTTCTTTATCGACATAAACTAATTCATTAAATGCATATTGTTCTAATGGAGAGATATAAGATTGAACAGCAGCAAGTAGAGTGTCACTATTGCTTTCTAAGTTTTCTCTTTTTAGATAAGCATTGTTTTGTCCAATGTAAGCATCACTATATTTTGAATAATCTGTATCTTGAGAAGATTCGTCAAATAATCTAAAGAAATTTTTGACATTTTCGATACCATTAGGTTTATTCACTTCTTCAATATAGTTATAAACATTAACCATGAAATGAATTCCTGTGCTTGCATAAACAACATAGATTGGACTTCCATTTTCATCAGCAAGTACAGTTTTTCCATTAATTTGTGCGGTATTAGCAGCACCATCACTTGGTGAAACTTCAATGTATTTTACTTGATGTGTATTTAACGTATTATTGAAAATGACATTTCTTTTTAATTCGTATTCATAATAATATTCTTCATCTCCAACAACCACACCTTCAGGTAATTCATAAACTTGTTCGGCTGCTGTAGGCACATCTACATTTGGTAATCTTTGTCCTTCACTATCAAAGTAGAATTCGCTTCCTTTATCAGTTGATACGATATCATCTTCTAAAGCCATAATGTCAGACAATTGAATAAAGCCAACACCATTTTCATATACAGAAGCAATTCTTAATTCATCGTATTCTTCTTGAGCTTTTTGTAAGTCTTCAGCTACATCTAAATCTAAATCTTCATCGATAAGATGCAATTGTTGTGCTAAAGCCAATCTTTCTTTTCCTTCTTCTTTTTCATATAAAGCTAAGATGTATGGCGCAAAACGGAATTCATTCACATAATCTTTTCCACCATCAAATGGCATAATTCCACCTACGTCTTTAGAAGAAGTGTCATCGGTTAAATCTGCAATGGTCGCAAAATTTTCTCCAGCAATAAAACGATTTAAAATTTTTAATAATAAACGCGCTTTATCAGGAGTAATGGTTCCATCTGTATAATTGGTATCCGATGTATTTGCTGCAACTAAAATATGTTTTACTTGAAAAGGCGTATAAACACTAAGATATTTTTCTAAGAAGTAATCATAATTTTCTTCTACATAATCTTCTAGATATGCCTCTTTTTTGCCTTGATCAACGTATAAGTCTTTTAATTCGTCTAAAGTTTCAACGCCTTCTTGTTCTAGAGATGTTTCTAAATAAGTATCATAATCAATTCCTTGTTCTTTTGCTTCTGCTTGAACATTATCTCTAAAGTCTGTAACTTGATCATCAGCAATTCCTTCAATTTCAGTTATTTCAGAACGAGTTAATGTTTTATCGGCAGCAATAGCAAATACCTTTCTAGCAATTTCATTATAAATTCTAGTTGTTGCTACAGTTGAATCAGCCATTTCTGCTAATAAATCATCAGCCGTAAAACTTTCTTTTTTTCCATTAACGGTAATTGAATAAATGACATAATTACCATCTTCGGTTACGACCTTTACATCTCCTTTTGAACAACCCGCAGCAAGTAAGGTTGTGCAAAGAAGGAAACCTAACGGTGCAATTTTCTTTTTCATAAATGAAAAGACCTCCCTTTTTACATCGCACGTATTATTATATACTAATTAACCTCATATTTCAACCCATATTTTTTAAAGTAAAAGGGAAATTATATATATAATATATACTTCCCAAAATATTATGCTGCAAATGCAAATTTTCAAACTTTATTTCAGCGCAAGCAAAAAAATTGACGTTTTTTACTCTTTTTTCATTAAAATAAAAAAAATTGTTGGACAAAACAATGTTTTTTGATATAATAGTATCGAATGGAGGCTGTATTATGTTAAAACAAAAAGATTGGGTGAACGTTTTAGTTGAAAAATTGGGCTGTTCCAAGAAAGATGCAAAAGAATATTATGATTTAGTTTTTGATAATTTAAAAAACACTATTTCTCCAACTGAAAACATTAAAATTTCTGGTTTTGGTGTGATGAAATTAAGAAAAACAATGCCAAAAGAACAAATCAACCTTGTTACTGGTAATGTTGAAACGGTTCCTGAACACAATGTCATCACTTTTAAACCTTATTTTGCTTTACAACCTAAACCTACGGCCATTGAAGTCGAAGGCGAAAACATTGATGCTGCTTTAGATGCTGCTGCTGCTGTCACTGCTGCTGCCGAAGCTGCAATGGAAGAAGAAAGAGCAAAAGAAGCTGCTTTAAAAGAACAAGAAAAAGAAGAAGCAAAAGTTGAAGAAAATGTTGAAGAAAGTGCTCCAGTTGAAGAAGAAAAAGTAGAGGCAACTCCAGTCGTTGAACTTGAAAATTTAGTCTGGGTATATGGAGACCAATCTTACACTGAAAACGAAATCAAAAAAGTTCTAATGCAAAAAACTGAATTATCCGAAGTTGATGTTGATGCTAGTTTAGCAATTGTTAAAAATAGCCTAAGAGACGTCGCTCCACATTCTACAACAATTAAAGTTGTCGAAGAAAAAGAAACATTTAATTTTATTTTTGACAAATAAATTTCGTACCCACTTCATGTGGGTATTTTTTTTGCCTTTTTTTGTGTCAAACCTTCCTTTTTTAACATAATATATCGTAGAAACGAAGGAGGTTTACTATGACAAATCAAAATTGTAATTGTCCATGTGGAACAACACCAGTTACTAACACTTGTGGATGTGGAACAACTGGAACAAGTTTTGTTTTAATCCTAGTATTATTTATTTTACTAGTTATTATCGGATCAATTTATCTATACTAATAGATTCATATAAATCAAATGGTTGTAGGAAGGGAGGATTACTATGGGCGGACAATATGCATTATTTTTAGTACTATTCATTTTACTTGTAATCATCGGCGCTTGCTGGATTTTCTAATAAAAAGCACAAAAAAAGAGGGAAATGTCCCCTCTTTTTTTCAAATTCTATTTAGGCTCTTATCTATAACTATTTTCTTTACTGCGCATAAGTTATATTAGACAAGGAGGATAAGAAATGAATTCAAATGTAAATAACGTTAATCCATGTGGATGTCAACCAATCGTATGTCCTGAAAGAGTATGTGTTGTTCACTGCACACATCGTTACAATCAACCAGTAATCATCCCTATTAGAACGCATGTTGTCAATCATTTTGTTCCATGCTATCGTTATGAAATCGTAAGAACAACGAGTGAAGAAAATGTTTGTTGCAACAACAATCAACAAGGGTTAAGATAGTATTTTTAAATCTTTTAATAACTCTACGTTCGGATCAATATAAATCGTTTTTTGTTTATTGATTAGAACCTTTCCGGGTTTTCCACCCGGAATTTTTTTTACATTTTTTATTTTCCCCGCAAACTTAAAAATTATACCTTTAAAGAATCTTTTTTTTCTTTTAATTTTTTAGCCAAGGGATGATTGGATTCATAAACTTCTTTTAATCTTTTTTGAGTAACATGGGTATAGATTTGCGTTGTAGATAAGCTTTCATGCCCTAATAATTCCTGTACCATTTTCAAATCCGCATTTTGATTCAATAAATGGGTAGCAAAAGTATGTCTTAACATATGTGGAGAAACCTTAAAGGGTTTGGGCGCCATATTTGCTCTTTGTTGTAAAAGAATTTGAATCATTCTAGACGTTAATCGATGACCATTTTGATTGACAAAAAAAGCTTGCTCTGTTGGATTTTTTAAAGTCAATTGAGGATAAGCATAAGTGAGATACTCCATTAAATATTTTTTAGCACTTTCTTTAAAATAAACACGTCGCTCTTTATTTCCTTTACCAATTACACGAATCACTTGCTCTTCTAAATCAACATCTTCTTGATTAAGGCTTGTTAATTCACTGACACGCATGCCACTTTGGAAAAGCAAAAGAACAATGCATTGATTACGAAGTCCAATTTCATATTTTTTTTCACTCATCACTAATAGAGACTGTACTTGTTCTAAAAATAAATCCTTGGGTAATGGTTTATCTGTTTTTAATAAAGAAAGAGTTAATAAAGGATTTTCAATCGATAAATGATTGATTTTAATATAATAAGTATAAAAACCTCTTAAAGAGATAATTTTACGATTGATACTTCTTTTACTTTGATGTTGTGCATGCAATTTAGCCAAATAGAATTGAAACCATTCTTCATCAACTTCTTCTATCAACATCTTTTTTTCATTTAAAAAATCTAAAAATTGTTTTAAATCTTGTTGGTAAGCCAAAACAGTATCTTTAGAATATCCTTTAATTTGAAGTAAATATTGGCCATATTGTTCAATTAGATTTCTTGTGTTTTCCATTTTTTAATCGCCTCGATACTTTTTTGAGCCAATATTTTTTTATCTTCTTTGACATTCAAGATACCATAATTGGCATTCATCGGTTGAAATTTTTTTTCAGAAGCATGACTAATATAATGACATAAACTACCAAGCATCGTGTTTAAAGGAGCAACAAGTAAAGGTTGTTTGAAATATAGACGTGCCGCATTGATGCCTGCTAAAATGCCACTAGCAGCAGATTCTACATATCCTTCTACCCCAATCATTTGACCTGCGATAAAAAGATCTTCTCTTTTTTTACATTGTAACGTTGCATTTAACAATTTAGGAGAGCATAAGTAAGTATTCCGATGCATGACCCCATAACGAGCAAACTGTGCTTGCTCTAATCCGGGTATCATTGAAAAAATCCTTTTTTGCTCTTTAAATAAAAGATTGGTTTGAAATCCAACTAGATTATAAAGTTCTTTTGCAGCATCATCTTGTCTTAATTGAACAACAGCAAAAGGTCTCGTTCCATCTTCTTTTTCTAAACCAACGGGTTTTAAAGGGCCAAAGGTTAAAGTTTTATATCCTCGCTTTGCCATGGCTTCAATAGGCATACAGCCCTCAAAATAAATTTCTTTTTCAAATGCATGGAGAGCCACGGTTTCACCAGCAATTAGTTGATGATAAAAAGCAAAAAACTCATCTTTTGTCATCGGACAATTAATATAATCCGCACTTCCCTTGTTATAACGATCTTTAAAATAAACTTTGTTAAAATCAATGCTATTTTTATAAACAAGAGGTGCAGCCGCATCATAAAAATAAAAATCTTCTTCTTGAAAAAATGTTTTTAAATGTTGGGATAGTGTCTCTGAAGTAAGTGGACCTGTTGCTAACACCACAATTCCTTCTGGAAGGGTAGTGACTTCTTGATGAATGACCTCAATGAGGGGATGATTTTGAATCTTTTGCGTAACCATTTGAGAAAATTGTTGACGATCGACAGCCAAAGCTTGTCCAGCTTGTACGCTTGTTTGATCGGCACATTGTAAAATTAAACTATCTAAATGACGCATTTCTTCTTTTAAAAGTCCACAAGCATTTGCTAAATCATTCGATTTTAAAGAATTGCTGCAGACTAATTCAGCAAAATCAGCAGTATGATGTGCTCCCGTACTTTTGATGGGACGTTGTTCATATAATTTTACTTTAATTCCCCTTTGGGCAATTTGATAAGCCGCTTCACTTCCCGCAAGACCGGCTCCTATGACATGAATGTAATCTTTCATCGTTTTCCCTTCCTATTTCTTTTTTATTATAACAAAAAAAGCATCAAATGATGCTTATTTTTTTTCGGTGTAAGTACATTTTGGATAATTACTACAAGCCAAGAAATGTCCATAACGACTTTTACGAACCACTAAATGTCCTGTATGGCATAAAGGACATTCGCGATCGACTGAATTTTCTTCTTTTAAAATAAATTTACAATTAGGATAGCCACTACAAGCATAGAAATTGCCATATTTTCCCTTTCTTAAAACAAGTGGTTTACCACATTTAGGACAAACCTTCCCATTGGTTTGTAATTCTTTTTTGACCACGGGCATTTTTTCATAAGCTTCTTCTACTTCTTTTTCAAAGGGTTGGTAAAATTCTTTCAAAACAGTTACCTTATCTTTTTGACCCGTAGCAATTTCATCCAATGTTGTTTCCATTTGTGAAGTATATTCAACATCCATGATGTCATCAAAATACTCTTGTAATTTTTGTGTTGTCACAATTCCTTGTTGCGTAGGAATAAAATTTCCCTTTTCAATGGTCACATAATCTCGAACTTTAATCGTATCAATAATCGTTGCATAGGTACTTGGACGTCCAATGCCTAACCGTTCCATGGTTTGAATCAAACGCGCTTCATTATAGCGTAATGGCGGTTTCGTTTCGGATTGTTTTGCCATTAGTTTGTGATCACCAATGACAGAATTAGGTTGAACTTGAACGCCTAAACTTTCCCGTTTGATATTTTCAAATTCATTATAAAGTTTACTAAAACCATCAAATGTAGTGGTTTCTCCTGTGGCCAAAAAGCGATGACCCTCACACATTAAATAAACTTTATCTTGTTGATAGATTTCTTCTTTCATCATGGAACATATCGTACGATAATAAATTAATTTATATAATTTATATTCATCTTTTCCTAAATGTTCTTTAATTGTTTCTGGAAGTAATTGAATGTCTGTTGGTCGAATCCCTTCATGTGCATCTTGAACAGGAGCTTTTCCATTGGTTTTGTTTCCAACCTTTGCAACACCAACATAATCCGTTCCATAATTTTCTTCAATATATTTTTTAGCCAAATTAATAAACAAAGGATTAATCCGCACACTATCGGTTCGCATATACGTAATTAAACCAACATTTCCATTGCCCAAATCAACCCCTTCATATAATTTTTGAGCAATACGCATCGTTTTTTTACTATCAAATTTATAAAAGTTATAAGCATCTTGTTGTAATGTAGAGGTAATATGAACCGGTTTAGAATATCTTCTTTTTTCTTCTGAAAGCACCTTTTCTAAAACAAAAGGTTTCTTTTTTAAATTGGTAATAAGTTGTTGTGCTTCTTCAAGTGTTTTAAAACGAATCGGTTGATCTTTATCATCAATTAATTGGATGTTGACATCGACATCATCAATAAAAACACGACCGTGAACTAAATAATATTCTTCTTTTTTAAAGTTTTGAATTTCTTCTTCTTTTTCAACAATTAATTTTAAAACAACAGATTGTACTCTTCCTGCCGAAGGAGAAGAAATTTTCTTTTTTAATAATGTAGACAATTTAAAGCCAATAATGCGATCTAAAATTCTTCTCGTTTCTTGGCTTTTTACTAAGTTCATATTGATATGTCGTGGATTTTCAAAAGCCTCTTGAATCGCTCTTTTTGTAATTTCATGAAATTCCACTCTTTTTGTATCGGTTACGTCTAAATTTAACACTTCTGCTAAATGCCAGGAGATTGCTTCTCCTTCTCGATCTGGGTCGGTAGCTAAATAAACTTCATCGGCTTCGCTAGTTTCTTTTTTTAAGCGTTTAATCATGGCTGTTTTTTTCTTATCAATTTCATAAATAGGTGTAAAATCATGATCAATGTCTACGCCTAAATTTTCAGTGCCAGTAATCGCTAAATCTCGAATATGTCCAAAAGAGGACAAAACATGGTAATTGGACCCTAGATATTTCATGATTGTTTTTGATTTTGTTGGTGATTCGACAATAACCAATTTCATAAAAAGTAGCACCTCCATGCCGATACTCTTCCATTTTTACTACATTTGACCATTAAAGTCAATGTTATTTTTTATTACTTTATTCCTTAATATTAAAAATAATATTAAAAATTTAAAATTATTCAAAAATATCTTTTGCATGTTCAATTAATTTAGCCCCTTGTTGAATTAAAAAGTTACAACCACTATTTTGATTCGCCATCGTTGGAATGCAACCAACATCTTTTCCATATTCTAAAGCATAAGTAACCGTATTCATTGTTCCAGAATGTAATTGAGCTTCCACCACGACTAAATATTGACAACAAGCAGCAATCAAACGATTGCGAATTAAAAAATCTTTTTTTTGAGGAAGCCGTTGATTCGGATATTCACTAATCACTAATCCTTCTTGTTTAATTTGTTGATAAAGTTTTTGATTGGATTTGGGATAGCAATAATCTATTCCAGATCCTAATACGGCAATCGTATTTAACTTTTGTTTTAAAGCTTCTTGATGGGCAAGTCCATCAATTCCTTTTGCTAATCCACTAATAATACAGCAATTTTCATCTTTTAATTCTTGAATCAATCGCTTGCACATTTCTTTTCCATACAAAGAAGCATTTCGTGTTCCAATGACTCCAATTATTAAAGGATGGCAAAGCAAAGATAAATTGCCATAATAATACAAAACCCAAGGAGGATTTGGAATGTGCTTAAAGGATTCAGGGTATGCTTCATCAATCAGCGTCACATATTGAGATTGAATTTTTTGTTCAATATGGTTTAAATCCTCTGGACTTACTTTTTCTTTTTGCTTAATTGCTTGATAAATTTTTTGATAATCGCCTTGGTATTTTAAAGAAAAGTAAAGTAATATTTTACGCATATCATCACTCCTATCTTTATAATAGACAAGGAAATAAAAAAGGCTTTAATTTTTATTAAAACCTATTTTTTTAATATTTCTTCCATATCATCTAAAGAAATTTGTACATCTTGATGCACATAATTACAAATGGGTGAATATGTTTTTCGATGAATGGGTAAAATTCCTAATTGCGCAACCGCCTGAACATGCTTTTCTGTACAATATCCTTTATTTTTATCGAAAGAATAACCTGGATATTGTTCATTATAAGCAATCATTAAATCATCCCGCGTGACTTTAGCTAAAATTGATGCAGCAGCAATGGTCACTGACTTTTGATCACCTTTAATAATCGCTTCTAAAGGACGATCTTTAAAAGAGGGCAAAGGCATCGCATCGGTCAAAATGGCTTCTGGAGCAATTTTTAATCTTTTGATAGCTCGTTCCATTCCAATTTGCGTTGCTTTATAAATATTATATTGATCCACTTCTTCTACGCTAATAATTTCTATGGCATAATCGAGTGCATCTTTTTTTATCACTTCAAATAATCTTCTTCTTTGTTTATCTGATAATTGTTTTGAATCATTAATTTCATAATTATCATAAAATGCAGGAAATATAACTGCAGCAACGACAAGTGGTCCAGCAATGGAGCCTCTTCCTGCTTCATCTAATCCCACTACATATTCAACCCCTTGCCACCAGTATTGTTTTTCATATTCAAAACCAGCCATCGTCATTACACCTCTCTAATGTTATTTTCCCTATTATACCATTTTTAAAATCATTTAAAATGGCTTTTTCACTTCGATTGTAATCTAATTGATCTTTTTGAAATAAATGCCCTCTTTTTGTGGCAAACGTTTCTAAATAAGCTTCAACATCACCATGATAAGCAATTTGGTAATGATTTTCCCACATTGTCTTATAATTTTTTGCTAAAAACGCAATGGCTATTTTTACTAAATCATGCGTAGGTAAAATTTCTTCTTTAATGGACCCTAATAACGCTAGTTTAATCCCATTTTGATTTTCTTTTAGATTCGGCCATAAAACACCTGGAGTATCTAATAAATCTAAATCTTTGCAATGAATCCATTGTTGTGCCTTTGTAAACCCGGGTTTATTGGCAACACCAGCACTTTTTCTTTTTGATAAGGCATTGATTAAAGTTGATTTTCCCACATTTGGGATACCTACAATCATGGCCCGAATCGTTTTAGGCTTTAATCCTCTTTGGATATCTTTTTGCGCTAAAGGAGCAGTGATTTCTTTAATTTTAGTAAGAATCATTGATATCGATTCTTTTTTGGCTAAATTCACAAATAAAGCAGGAATTTGCATTTTTTCCATTTCTTGTTTCCATTCTTGTGTCAATTGATCATCAGCCAAATCTATTTTTGTAAAAATTTTTAGATAACATTTCTTTTTTTGATATTCTTGAAGAATGGGATTGGTTGTTGCCAAAGGAGCTCGACTATCCACGAGTTCTAAAATGATATCGACCAAGTTCATTTTTTCTTTCATTTGACGCAATGCTTTGGCCATATGTCCTGGAAACCAATTGATAGGCGATTGATCAAACATTTTATTTTCATTCATGGACATCACTTCCTTGGCTAAGATTAATTTTATTATATCATAAAATTAGATAAAATAAAAAGGGAATAGCAATCCCTTTTATTTAGATTGATTCAACCATTTTTTCAAGTTCGTGTTGGATTTGTTCAGCACATTGAATTTGTTGTTTTAGATTCCATTTTCCAATATTTTTCCCCTCTTTTAAAAACAAGGAACCACACTGATGGAAATAAAATTCAATGTTTCTTTCTTTTGCTTCTAAAAATAAACTTTTAACCCATTCATATTTGAGAGGCCTTACATCTTTAATGGGTGCCATTTCTCCACCGACATTCACACATAATCCTGTATCTAAATATTTTTTTAAAGTAATAGGACCAATTAGCGGAGAACAAAAAACTTCTCTATGTTTGATAGGTGTTGCCAACAAAAATGGAAGCCTTTTGTCGGCCATTTCTTGATTTTCTATTGAAACGCTAATATGAACATGTTCCCAGCCATCACCCCAGTCTGAAGGAACACATTGTAAAATTCTTTCAGGTCTTTTTGTTGTCACAACAAAGATACAATCTTTTCTTCTTCGAATAAAATCCCAACAATTTGCTCACCATGCATCCGCTTCTTCAATAAAAAAATCAGATGAAAAACATAATTTTACTAAGGAATGAGGAGGACAATCCTTATCTTTTTGCTGATGTGTGATAAAGAAGTAGTAGAAGTGTAAAAAATTTTGCCGTTCCTATCCGGCGTTTGCGCATTGCGCCGGATAGGTCGGGCGGTCATTCGGGCAGGTCTACCTTGCCAACGAAAGAGTAATAAATATCAATGTCCTGTCTGCGTGTGCCGTTCTCGTCATAGCTGCACTCATGCACAACGATTTTCTCCACAAACTCACGCAAAAGGGTAGGGGTAAGTTCTTCAAAGCTGGTGTACTTGCGGACAACATTCATAAACTTTTCTGCGTTTACCGTGGCTTCCTGCGCTTTGGAAAGCTCTGCCCGGATAGCGGCGGCTCTCTCTTTCAGTTCTTTCTGCTCGGCTTCATAGTCTGCCGACAGCTCCGTGAAACGCTCGTCTGAAATGCGCCCGGTCACGCTGTCCTCATACAGCCGCTTGAAGATAGCGGATAACTCGCTGATACGCTTCTCGGCGGCTTCCAGCTCCTTTTTCCTTGCGGCGTTCCTGCGCTTGCCCCCGTCCTCGTTCTGCTCGATCAGCAGCTTCATAAACCGGGCTTCGTGCTTCGCTGCATAGCTGGTGACTTTCCGCAGATTGTCGGTCACTCCGGCGGTCAACAGGTCGGTGCGGATAAAGTGCGCCGTACAGTCACGGGTACGCTTCTTGTAGCTCCCGCAGATATAACAATCCTGCTTGCGGGTGGCGTTCTGGTAACGCTGCTGGTAAAGGACGCTGCCGCAGTCGGCACAAAAGAGTATGCCGGAGAATAAGCCCACTTCATCATAGCGGTTCGGGCGTTTGCGCTGCTTGCGTAACTCCTGCACACGCTCCCACATCTGGGTGTCAATGATAGGCTCATGGTGGTTCTCGAAAATCGCCTGTTTCTCAATGGGGTTCTCTACGCTGTGCTTGGTCTTGTAGGACGGCTTCTCCGTCTTGAAGTTTACCAGACAGCCCGTGTACTCCCTGTTTTCAAGGATATGTACCACGGTATTGGTCGCCCACTTGCACTCATAGCCGGGGTGGTAGCGGCGGGTGCTTCCCGTCCGACGGTATTCCAGCGTTCCCGGCGTGGGGATCTCCTGCTCTGTGAGCATACGGGCTATCTTGGTCGGCCCGTTCCCGGCAAGGCACAAGCTGTAAATCTGCCGCACAACAGGGGCGGCTTCCCCGTCAATGATAAAATTTTCGTCCTCGTCCATAAAGTAGCCGTATACGGGTTTGCTCGTGACGGGCTTCCCGCTCATACCCTTAGACCGTTTTACTGCTTTGATTTTCTTGCTCGTATCTCTCACCAGCCATTCGTTAAAAATGTTCCGCAGAGGGGCAAAATCATTGTCGCCCTGTGCGCTGTCCACTCCGTCATTGATAGCGATAAAGCGGACGCCTTTCTGTGGGAAAATCATTTCCGTATACATTCCCACTTGCAGATAGTTTCGCCCTAACCGTGACATATCCTTGACGATAACGGTGCCGACTTTTCCGGCTTCAATGTCCGCAAGCATGGCTTGAAAACCGGGTCTTTGGAAGTTCGCCCCAGAATAACCGTCATCTGTGTACCATTGCAGATTGGAAAAGCCGTTCTGCTTCGCATAGGTTTCAAGAATACGCTTCTGGTTTGAAATAGAATTGCTCTCACCTTGCAGCTCGTCCTCGTGGGATAATCTCGGATAAAGGGCGGTAATAAGGTTTCGGGTGGTCTGTCTTAACATAGTGTCCTCCATTTCCGACAGCCAGCCCCACTATTCCGTATGACTATCATACCACACGCCGGGGCTGGCTGTACAGTCCTTTCTGCTTCTTTACGTCCCGTCAAATTGCCGATTTTTGTGTAGCAGCTTCCGCTTCCAGCACTTTCAGCATTTTATCGGCGGCGGTGGCGGTGGTGTCCTGCTTGAAATAGCCGGAAACGACAAGGACAGAATTACCTATGCGGATTTCCGTCACGCAATCCGGGCGGCGGGTGCTGCGGTCATTCTTTGGGGTGTTGGTCATAGGCGGCTCTCCTTTCTGTTCATCAGCTTTTTCAGTTGTCCCATTTTCTCCTGCGCCGTGGCTTTTCGGAAGTTGCTCCCGGTAAAGCGGACAGGAGAACACATTTCAATCAGACGGTCATAAATGCGGGCGTGGGCGGTGTCCTCCGGGTGCTGCAAGTCCTCCAGCGTGAGATTAGTCGTGACGATCAGCGGCCTGCCGCTGCGGTAACGGCTGTCAATCACGTTGTAGACCTGCTCTAAGCCGTATTCCGTTCCCCGTTCCATTCCAAAATCGTCAAGGATAAGCAGCGGGAAGCTGCAAAGTCGGGAGATATATTCATTCCTGCCCTCAAAGCTGGCGGCAAGGTCACCCAATATCAATGCAAAGTTTGTCATGCACACGGGGATTTCACGCTCCATAAGGGCATTTGCGATACAGCCCGCAAAATAGCTCTTGCCTGTGCCAACGCCGCCCCATAGCAGATAGCCAATGTTGCGCTCTTTCATGGTTTCCCAGTTCTCCACATAGAAATGGGCGTGTTCCATTTGCGGGCACTTGCCGTTGTCGTTCTCAAACGTCCAGCCCTGCATAGCCGGGTCTGTAAAGCCCCGCCGCTTCAACCGCTCGACAGTTTCAAGGTGACTGCGCTGTTTCTCTGCGGCTTCCCGTTCCTCACGCTCTGCCCGCTGGCAGTCACATTCTGCCGGGTGGCGGTCACGCCCCAGCCATGCGGCGGTTTCTTTGGGGAAATAGCCCTCTTTGGGCTTGTGGCACTTCCCGCAGTATAAAAGCCCGTCCTCGCCGGTGTAGTCCTCCGGCTCCGGCGTGGTGTCGGTCATATTCAAAATCATTTCATCAAATCCATTCGTCATAAGCTCTCGCCCTCCTTACAGGTATAATCGGGTATGCCCTTTTTCGGGGCTTTCTTGGCTGCGTCCTCCTGCGCCCACTTGAAAATCGTGGCTGCATGGCTCTTGTATTTCCTCCCGCTGGAAGCGATATGGCAGGATAGGCGGTCAATGTAATACTCCCACTTGCCGGGAAGCTCTGTTTTCAGCCCGTCAAGCTCCGTATCGGAAAGAATGACATTGTGGTATCTGCCATAGGCGGCGGGGGCGGGGTGTCCCGTTTCTAACTCTCTCTCTTTTTCTATTTCTATATCTATCTCTTTCTCTATCTCTATCTCTGGTGGACAAATGTCCGCTCGATATGGTGGACATTTGTCCGCCCCTGTCTGCGGCAGGGCTTTTTGTTCCTGCAAAGCCAGCCGCGCCCTGCGCTTGCGCTCCCCCTCGGTAGAGGACTGGCCGATTAAAAGCTCAATGTTGCTCATGTAGAGTGCGCCGCTTGGCAAAGGCTCCACAAGCCCCAGCTTCATAAAGATTTTCAAAGCTCTCTCTACGGTACCTACCTGCTGGCGGGTAATGGTCGCAATCATCTGGGCGGTGTAGGGGATATTCTCGTCAAGCTGCAATTTCCCGCCGTTTTTCAGCGATTTCAAGTACAGCTTCAAGAGAATGTTGGAATAGATAACGCCGTCCTGCATACTTTCCAGCAGAACGATTGCATCATCGTCAAAATAGCTCTCTTTCAGCTTGAGGTAGTAATATTTGCGGTTATCTGCCATAGGCTGCGTCCTCCTTTTTCCAGCGTTTGGAATAATAGCGAGGGCATAGTATGATAACCGCCCGGAAGCTCTGTTTGCAGTCACGGGTGCAGCCCCGGCATAGGTCGTTGTAAGTGATACGGTTGCGGTGGTTGAGGAAGAAAGACCATTCCAGCCGCCGCTTCTTGCTCATTCTCGGCAATGGTAAGCTCCTTTCTGCCGTTCCTATCGGTGTAGCGGGATAGGGGGCATTTTCTGTATGTTCTCGGTATCATTTTCGGGCTTTTTCTGCCCTGTAAGCCCCGTTTGGAAGTCGGGGAGTATTGCGGTAAGGGTTCATATCATACCTGTATTTTTGTAGGGTTTCGGTATCATTTCGGGGCGGTCTTTAACGCTCCTGTTCACGCTTTTTCTGCTGGCTCGGTGCGCCCCTTAAAATCTGGTCGATATTGCGTCTGACTGTCTGAAGCTCCTGCGCCCGCTGGCGTTTCTCCCGGTAGTCGTTATATCCGGCGTTCTTCTGGACGGTAAGCTGCTCAATCTCCCTTTGCAGGGCTTTGCTGGCTGGCAGCTTGGTTATTCCATGCTCCCGGAAATAACGGGCGGCTGTGTCCGCTATGATAAAATCGCTTTCGTGCTGTTCCCGGTAGGCTCTCCGGGCTTTCTCCGATTTCTGCGCTTTCAGACCGTCACGGGCGGGCTTCGTGCCGATATAGCCCAAAAGGTTGCGCTGCAATTCCTTTTTCTCCCGGATAGCGGCTTCCAGCCCTTTCAGTCCGGCAAGGCTCTCCTGCGTGGCGGTGTTGGCTGCGGAAATGGCAGCGTCCAGCTCGTCCGGGGAAGAAAAGCCATACTGCTGGTAGAGCATGAGGGTAGCCGACATCTGTTTGAGGTTGTGCATGGTCGCCCACTTCTCATAGCCCCGTCCTTTCCCCTCGGCTCGCTTGGCGGCTATGTCTACCATGCGCTGTACAGCGTCATTGTTCGGGGCGTTTTTCGCTTCTTTTTTCGTCCGTAAGCGGTCTTTGATACTGCCGGGGTATTCCGCTATGGCTGCGGGTTTTTCGGCGGCTCTGGCGGCGTTCTGCTCCAAAACGGAGAGGACAGCAGCCCGGTCAAAATCGTCCCCCAGCTTCCGGGCGGTAATTGGCTTCGTCCTGTCCGGCGTGAGGTAACTTAGCCGCCCCCGGCTCTCCTTGACGGTCACACCATGCCGGAGAAGCAGGGCGGCAAACTCATCAAAGCCGGAAGCAGCGGCAAGGGCTTCCCGGATAGTCCGGCGCAGCTTCGCCTTATCCGTTTCAAACTTGGTCTGCCGGGGCGCGATACCGTCCGCAGCAATAGGGGCGTTGGCTCTGTCAAGGGCAGCCTGTCCTTTCTTCTGCGCCCAATACTCACGCTCGGTAATGCGTTCTTTGCTGCCGTTCAAAAGGTCTATCTGGTAAAGCCCCTCGCTGTGGCACATCTCCATGACTTCGGCTTTCAGATAGTTCATAGCTGCGTCCGTACAGCGGTGCTTGCAGCCTGCTTTCCTGTCCGCTGGCCTGTCCATGTGGGGCAGCATGGGAACCTCCGCAATCCGCAGACTGTTAATGACGATATGCACATGGATATTTTCGGTGTGGCTGTGTCCGTCCGGGTGGGTGCAGACAAGGGCCTGGTGTCCGGGGAAATGCTCGGCGCAGAACTTCTCGCCCAGCTCCTGCGCCCGATCAACGGTCAAGCCGTTGTCCGGGCCGTCCCGTGGGTCAAAGCTGATGATGTAGTGGTGGCTCTTTACGTCCTCCCGTTTCTGGTTCTTGCCGTAGCGGAGATTGGAGCGCATACAGGCAACGGCAAAATCCTCCCCGCCACAATTCAGAGAGGATATGCGGTAGTCTACCCTCGGTATGAGCCGCCCGTCTGCGTCAAGGGTGGGCTTCATGGTAAACTCGTCATGCTCGAATGTGAGGTATTTTTCAGCGTCCCCGTAGTTGGCATTTTTAGAGCTGATATGTTTGAGTATCGCCAACGGCTTCACCTACTTTCTGCAAGACTTCAAACTTCAAGGCGGCAAGGTCGGCGGCGGCTCCCCGCACTTCCTTTTCCAGCCCCCGGTAGGGGCTTCCGTATTCGTTCAGGCTCCGGGCAATCTGGTTTAAGTTGCCGCCGATTTTCCCGTACTCTGCCGTGAGCTTGGAGAGGGCGGCAAGCAGCCCGTCATTGACCGGGGAAACGGTGACAATGGGGCGTATGGTCGCTTTCCGTATGGCTTGCCGGATAAACTCGGACTGGCTGATTTCATAAGCCGCCAGCCGCCCGGTGAAGTCGGCGTATTCTTCATCGGTCATGCGGGTCTTTACCACATGACGGCGGTGGGGCGTATTGTATTTCTTTCGCATGGTCTGTGACCTCCTTTCTCGCCCGACAGGGCGCATAGCAGGGTTTGGGGAAGGCACTCCCCAACAAGATTCCCGCAGGGGCAAAAATAAGCGGAGAGCGAATTTTGGCACCTCGGTAGAATCTTGCTCTGAAAAACTCCGGCGTTCCCCGGCTCCCGTCCTTTCCGCTAACAAAACGTTTCAAAAGGGCTTTGCTACCCGCTATTCCGGCTTATCTTGAAAATTTTCCTTTCACTACCTACAACACCACGCAAAGCAAAATGGACGGAGATTTTTAGAATTTCCCCTTATTCCCTACAACACCACGCAAGCCGAAAAAGGCGGACAATGGCAGTATTTTTTTCTTTGATACCCTCCACGGATAAGTAAGGGATTTTGCCAACTGCGGCGGCAATTTTCCCTTTTGTTTTTTCATACTGGGGATTTTCAAAAATGCCAAACAGGAACGAAAAAAAGCAGCAAATCTGTTGAATAGATTTACTGCTTTCTGGTTGCCGGCGAAGCGGCGGTTATTCAGTTGTAGGCGGTAGGGCTATCTCCCAAAGCGGAACTTGAAAATAGCTGTGAGAAGCGTCTGGGTGATGTAGTCCTCTGTATCTTGGTCTACCCGTCCATTCACACGGGCGGCACATTGTATGCGGCGGCGGTAATACTGCAATACAGTTCCCACCGCTTCCGGCTCCCCGCTGGTGGCTTGGACGATTGTTTCATAGGGGAGAAGCCTATTATTTCTCATATGCCATTCCCTCCATTTCCGCTTGGAGCTGCCGTAGGACTTTTCGGATATGGTAGCCCGCTGTGCTGCGGCTGCGCCCGTACTGTCTGCCAATTTCGTGCTGTGGAATACGCTTGAAAAAGGACAGGTAAATCATTTCCCGCTCCCGTTCGTCCAGCCGTGACAGGGCTTCCGCAAGTAAGCCGCTGCTGAAAATGACCGTATCGCCGCAAAGGGTAAGTATGTATTCCTCGTCCGGCTCCGGGGCTTGGAAATATTCATCTGTCGTGCCTAAAGGGTAGTGCTTTTCGTCTGTGAGGTATTCAAGGGATATTTCTCTTTTGTGCTTCCTGCTCCGTGTCCTCGCTGCGTTGATCGTTGCATTTCGGATAACGACTTTGCAAAAGGCATGGAAAGTGTACTCGATATGTTCCCGATATTCTTCTGTACAGGTCATGGAAAATCCCCCTTTCCTCCCAAAAGGGCTGTGGCTGGTTAGTAGTTGCTTTTTATGATAGTAAGGGGCGGCAGCACTTTAGGCTGTCGCTCCTTGACTGCCTAACTGCAAAACCGGGCGGGGCTGTCAACGGCGGGCGAAGCCCGTTCATCTTGACCGTTGACTGGCTCGGCTGGGTTTGCTATTTACCCGACAAAC
>OLGD01000862.1_pt1 | contig 53797 bp, 40 predicted proteins | sample 1605311 | NCBI WGS metagenome assembly OLGD01 (sample SAMEA3888917, study PRJEB22519) | human gut metagenome | biome: human gut; feature: human-associated habitat; material: faeces | place: Denmark | collected 2010
ACTTCGTTGATGACCGCCTCGTCAATATAAGGGGGCGAAAATGGAATTTTCATGATCTACTATATCGAATTATTTTAAATGAATCAAATATGTAAGTCCGCAGGAGAAATATTTCCCTTTCTGCATCATTGCTTGCACTAGAAGATGGTGAAAGAAAAGACAATTCATTCCTATCAAAATATCATGTGAATCATATTCAGCTATTAATTTCAAATCAGGCAATCTGGAAGGAGAATAAGTTATTCCTCCGGCAATGCCATTCAAATGGTAATCTTGACGACGATTACAAAGATAAGATACATGTATTCCCAACTTTTCTTTATTCACAGGAATATGTTTTGTCATTGCAACATAAAAACGGGAAAAATATCCGTTGCCACCATCACCTGAAGGCATTATCTCCCCACCTCTACTTTCTGTAAACGGATCAGAAGTGCCTAAAACTACTGCTGGCATATATTTAAAGAATTGCTCTTCTTCTAATACTCTTAACCGAAGAGAAAAATAACGATCTTGATTAGTAAACTTTCCCATTTGAGATTGCACTCCCCATTGAGGAGTTACCTTAAAAAGGGTACAAGTATATGCTACTTCCAAACAAGGGAAAATGGTTACATTCAAGTAGTAATTATATGTATTATAATTAAATCGAGGAGGAGTTAAGTTCTCATTTAAAAATCCCCCACCAATCATAATGGTTTTATCTTGCTGCATTTCCGCCGAAGGAGAATGCAACAACCCTGTAACTCCATAAGAATATTGAGGAAATAGATATACCGAATAACTACAAAAAAACAGAAGTAAACAGAGGTCTCTATATTTCATCTAATCCGATACAAGAACTTCTTCAAAAATGGAGGAGTAAGAGTCATTATAAACATCAAAAATGAAAAAAGATAAGCAGACCAATCATAGTGAAGAGCTTTATTTATCATAAATCGATCTTTCAACATTTTCTTCGCCCGCTTAAAACCATTTCTCCTATTTTTATAGAAATCATCAGTGACACGAAAGAGCAATACAGTTTCATCCAAATTTGCAAAAATGCAGCCATTCATAAATCCATCAAACCATAGCATGGTGTCTTGGTTTTTACGGTATTCATTCCGATAGCCTTTGGCTTTATCAAAAAAGGTTTTTCTAAACATCACGGCGGGATGTGCTAAGGGATCACGATATCTAAAGAATTTAAAACACTCTTGATGGGTTAAGGGGTATGTAACACTCTTGCCATTTCTTTCAGATTGTTCGTTTATTTCCTCAATACGACCTCCTACAACATCAACTTCAGGATGCAATAGTAAATAATTCACCTGATTCGCTAATCTATTAGGGAGTGAAATATCATCTGCATCCATACGAGCTATGTACTCTACATTCGCTTCTTTGCACAGTGCCAGTAAATCATTTAGCACAACAGCGAGCCCTCTATTCTCAGGAAAATAAATGATTCTAATTTGAGAGTGATTCTCATATTTTTGCAAACAACGATATAATTCATTTCCAATTGGCCCATCAATTCCGATGAAAATGATAATATTGTGATAAGTCTGTTTTAGTATGCTTTCAACTGAAAAAGACAAGTAATTAGCTTTATCATTTTTATAAACCGGCAAAAGTATGGCAATATTACTTAATTTACACATATTTTACACATTTGGAGAATTCAAATATACATCATACAAATCCATATATTCCATAGCCATACGAATTGAAGAAAAATTTGCAATTACATTATCCATCAAACTATCAATATTTTCCGTTTTCTTTTCCACACGCATCAATACTTCTTCCAACTCCTTTTGATTTCCTTTATCAAATTGATATTTCTGCAATAAAGGATAAATTTGTGAAAACTCATTAAAAGTCGGAATTTTACTACTCAACACTAATGCTCCTGATGCTAATGCCTCAATATAATTAAGCCCAAACCCTTCTGAATGCGAAGCACAAATTGAAACATCAGCCGCTCTTAAATAATCAGCAACATTAAATACATACCCTTTAAAAATAATCTGAGAATAATTTTGAGCCAAAGCCTTACACTCCTTTTCCTCCGAACCTGTTCCACAAAATAATAGTAAAGAATTTTTCAAATAACCCTGATCAACCATTGAAATATATGCTTTCACAACAAGCAGTGGATCTTTTAGTTTACTTAAATGCCCAACAACAACAATCAATAAATTTACATTTGCAAATCCAAGCTTCTTTTTCCAATATTGTTTATCATGAACTCCCAATACAAATTGTTCCATATTAACTCCATTATATATCATATGAATTAATATTGGGAAATTAAAATGAGAATAATAATCCTTGACAGATTTCGAGATAGATACAGCAGCAGATATTTTCTTTAACCGATATACATAACGATAGTGCATATATGTACCTATTATCCTCCCTCTTGAAGCCCTAAAAGAATCAATCGAAATACAATGTTGAGTATCCAATTTTATAATATCCAAATTGACATAAGAACTAATCAACAATGGATGATAACCATGAGAATGCAACAATGCAACCTTTTTTTCCAACAAACAATCTCCAATAATATGTGCTACTCTTTTTGTTCTCAATTCTAAATCCCAAAAAGAGAATTTAAAACCAATAACTTCAATACCAATTTCTTCAAATTTAGTTGTAATATTCTTATTTGGATCATCAGTCATCAATTTTATTACAATAGGTTTATATCGTGTACGGTCAATGTTAGCAACCAAATCATAAAGAACATTTACAGGTCCTGATTTTCTCAATTGATTAATTAAAAAAGCAACAACTTTCATTTTTTATTTTCAATAAATTCAAGAATTTTCAACACTCTATCTGAGTAATTTAATGTTTGAGCCGTCTCTATTGCAGAAAATGACATTTGCTCACAAAGAGACTTATTCTCCTTTAAATATTTAATAGATTTAGCTATTTCTTCTACATCTAAAGGATTAATAAGGATAGCATTTGATGTATTTAGAATATCATAATTAAACTCCATATCCGATGAAATCACAGGCAATCCACAGGCTAAAGCCTCTACTATAGAGTTACTACATCCTTCGGCTAATGATGGCAAAACAAATACATCTGCACTACTCAAATATAATGGAATATCTGAATGTTTTAATTTTCCTTTAAATAAAATTCCCGAACAATTAGGTTCTTCATCATTAGTTTCATCAGACATCGTACTACCTATAAAAATGGATTTTATAGAATCATCTTTCAATTTAGCAATTGCATCCGAAACTCTTTTAGCCCCTTTTCTATGTACAAATCGTCCAACAAACACTACAATAAAATCATTTACATCATATCCTAATCTCTCTCTAACAATATTTTTTTCCATCCGATAAAATTCATCCAAATTAACGGCATTAGGAAGTATGATACAAGTATCTTTTCCAACTAAATTTAAAGCAATACATTCTTTCTGATTCTTAGTTGAAACACAAATAACGCCTCTTACTACACGTCTCAATTGAAGAACTTCTCTACTAGATATCAATTGCGTAAAAAAAATTTCATCTTCTCCAGATGCTACAAACAAAGGAAGCTGATATTTTATTGCACAAGGCATTATATTGTAGCCTGAGGTCCAAAAATGGGCATATACTATATCAAATTTCTCTTCTATTTTCTTGAAACATCTACAGACAGCCCACTGATTCATTTTCATCGTTATTCGCCCCAGTAATCGTTTATCACCAAATGTCAAAGTCTTAGGACGAAAAACTCTTATTATCGAACCACCAGTACGATACTCCGTATAATATGGTAAAGCTTTATCTTTCCTCCGAATCAGTATTTTTGTAATACTCTGTGGAGCAATAACAAATACTTGATGTCCAAATCTAGAGAATTCTTCTGCCAATGAAGATATAAAAGCTGCAAACGGGTGTTCTGGTGTAGGATATGCACCAACTGATAAGCATATTCGCATAATGTTAAGAACCTATTAAAAAATTCAGTTTAAGTTTATTCGTCAATCGAATGAGTAATAAACTCAACTCTAATACTATGATGGAAAGTATAAAAAACAATAAGAATATTAGAATAATATCCCAAGTAGAAGTTCCATAAAACCAAGAGGAAGGAAAAAAATATTTTAGAAAGTAGATGAATATATAATGGTATATATAAATACCTAATGAGTTATTTCCATAAGTTCTCAAACGCGAAACATTATTTCCCAAAAGACGAAAAATATTAATGATAAACAGGCAAGCCAGATTAGATACCATCAACCATAAAATAAAGCCTATACAAGTTTTATCATCATAGTTCATCAGCATTATAGAAAAATACAGAATGCCACTCAATATAGTAATTTTATTATTCCAAACATTAAAATGGGATGCAAACAACTTTACAATAAGACCGAATGAAAAAGACAGGAAAAAACGTCTTAATTCTGGAAGAGAGAGTAAATATGATATTTGTACAGAAACAGAAGAAGTAACCAAAACAATCCCCACTCCCAATAATATAATCAATACTACAAATATACTTTTCCTCTGAATCTCTTTCTTAAATAACCACGAAATTCTATTTACACATAAATAGAAGCAATAATATGTAAACAAAGTCAACAAAAACCAATATCCCCCTTTAGAAGAGTCCAATAAGTATCTATCAAGTAAATTAGTTTGGAATAATAATGAATAAAAAAAACACACCAACAGACAAGTCGTCAAATAAGGTATCACCAACTGCTTTATTTTCCCTTTAAGGAAAGAAAATTGTAAAAACGGGACTTCTCTATAACAGAAATAGCCACTTATAAAGAAAAACAACGACATAAAATAGCTGTGAACTACATAAGATAAAAGAGGATTCTTCCAATCTAAAAATGTATTCAAATGAGCCAATACAACTGAAAATATAGCAAATCCTTTTGCCGAATCAAAATAACCAATTCTATATTTCATTCCTTTCCAATAAACAATTCATTTTCTAATCAAGACGTATAATATCAATATAAGATATCTTTTTTCCAGCTACTTTTATAGGATAACACATGCTTCATTATAATATGGTAAAATGCTATTTTTCCTCCAAATCAATATTTTCATAATGCCCTGTGGAGCAATACCTGTAACTTAGTATTCTAATCTTGAGAATTCTTCACCAATGAAAATATAAAAGCTGCAGATGTTTGTGCTGGTATAGGATATGCACCAACCGATAAGCATATGCGCATAATGTAAATACCCAATTAAAAGTTTAGCCTAAATTTATTGGAAAAACAAATCAGGATTCTCTAAATAAAAGAAGCAAATTATTACTAAGAAAAACGAGATTCCCAATGATTATCTTTTTTCTTAGCAACAATTTGTCAACAACACTCACCAACACTCCTTTCATATTACTTTTCAATTTAGTAATCAATTGCATCCTATCCACAAACAGTTTTTTACTAATACATCCGTTACCGCCAATAAATTTGCCGACCATGCAAGGAAGTGCACTATCTATAAAGTTCATTCCGATGCATTTACCAAACGAGACACATTATATAAAATTTGCTATAGGCAGCATCATGATTTTTTCAACTCAGCAAAAGGATCATAAGAGACCGGATTGAAAAATTGATTCCCCACATACACATACAGATGAAAAATAGTAATATTTCAGGCATCTATAACCGAGAACATAAAATATGATGAAAATCAACATCTAACTAGACACCTCTGATATTCGTTTTTTCCGGCTAAATACCCCAATAATATGAAACAAAAACAAGATGGCTCATTAAAGAAAGCCATTGAATATAAAGATGTCAAAAAAAGCATATACACTATTAATGAAAACGAAGAAAGATTACATATATTTTTCCTAAAAAGAAAAAATCTAAAAAGAGACAGATAGAAAAAAAAGTAAATCACTATTCCTATGAGCCCCATCCCTATCAAAAATTCAACCCAATCATTATGAGCATAATTACCAGCAATACAAACACTTTGACAAAAACCAATTCCTATAAAGTAATCCATGACACTATTACTATTGCACCAATGAGAAAGCATTTTCACAAGTAAATAATCTCGTGAAGAAGTATTCCCTTCCAATGTATCTTCTAATCGTAATTGCAAATAAGGATTATTATTATATATCTCTATACCAATATACACTATTAAAGCCAATACTAACAATAATATAATAACATTCCGAACAAAATGTTTATTTGACTTTAGAAAATAATATGCATAGATTACCAAACCAATACTATAAGCAAGTAATGCCCCTCGCTTAGCACTTAACAGAATAAGAATAAGCGATAAAACAACAAACATGAATGCCCACTTTTTTTTTAACATTGCAATATAAGGTAATAAGAACACAAAACGGTATGCTTCATTAATCGTCGTATCTGCATTTTTCTCATCTACAGCAAGAAACGTTCCTCGTATAAAAACCAGTATTGTAACAACAAATACACAAAAAAAGAAAGTTTTCAACACCCCTTCACCTATTTCTCCCCTACGACCCCAATAATATAATGGAAAAAAAGGTAAAACAGCACCAATGATATTTCTATACATAGAAAATGTGCTTACTTTCCCAATTATTGAGCCATACAAAACCATAGGCGAAAATAAGAAGGATATAGTAACAACAGCTACTAAAAGAACAAGAGAAAAAGCTATATTGGGAACATGTTTAGATAAAATAACTCCTAAAAAAAAGAAAAAACATAGAAGCAACTCTAACATTGCTATTCCTACACTTATAATTCCTTCTGGATACAATACTCCTTTCAGCTGATACAGTACTATCAATAAAAACAGAATCCATATCCACACATTAGTACCATTTTTCGGTATTTTCATTGGTAAACAAGTCTTAGTTTACTACCTCTCCTTTCACTCTGTTATTCTTCAACGAAGGTAATTTTAACCATTTGCCAATTTCTTCATTCCATTCATTTGGACGAAATTTTCCAAAGCCAGCATTAGGATATAATGTGATTTCACCAAAATAACAGCGACCATTTATTTCATAAAAATCAATGCGAGAAAAAGGGATATCACACGAAAGAATAGCAGCATTTCTTTTCATTTGTTCAAATGAATGTGGGCTTGGCATTGCAACTTCAGCATTACGTACATTATAAGATAACCCTATCAATCCATTCTGCCTTTTCCAATTCATATCATAGAAATCTATTTTTTCGTCCTCACTTCTATCTGAAATAACTTGACACAACATAGGAGTTCCATGAAAGCAGAAAAATTTATAATCAACCAATTCTTTTTTATTTTCATCTATCATATACTCTTCAGCAAGAATACGTCGCTTTACATTTTTATAAGGCCATTCACGCCCTAACCAGTAATAGTTTTGGCGCAAACTCTTACGCAACTTTTTCTTAACTGCCTCAACATCCATTGTGCTTTTATCTCGACAAAGATATAGCCCTCCAGAGTTATGATTGCACTTCAATACAAACTGATTTGGCAAAGCCTCGAAATCAATATCATCAGGCGTATTCCAAAAGCCTAATGTTGAAATAATATATTCAGGTCCTAACTTCTCCGCAACATACTTCTTGACCTCTATTTTATCAACCATTATTGTATATTCAGGTCTACGATCATATAATTTGAGCCATTGAAGTTTCTCACTAAAAGTCTTTGGATTATTAAAATCCAGCCAATATCCCAATTCAAAATAAAATCTAAGCCGTAGGTATATTTTATCTGCAAACAGCCATGATATCTTCTTTATCAAATAGTTACACAACAAATTAGGACGCCTTATTCCTCTCAAAAATCTATTCATCTCTTTCACCCTCATTTAACAGATAAACAATTCTATCCCGATGCGACTCACAGTAAATAAAATTCAACAAAGACAACTTTCGTTTTTTCGACAAAAACATTGGCAATAAACCTCGACTTGCCATTATTCGAAACCAACGATTCGAATATGGAGAAAGCACCAATTTCAAATTATCCTCTCTCTCTTTCATCCAATGTTGATGTTCCAATTTTAGCCTACAACTATCAGCAATTATTTCATTAAGATATTTTATCGAAGAGCAAAAATTATCAACACGTTCATTTTTCATTAAAACAACATCAGGGGTATCATTGCATTGAATATATGGATAAAGCTCAAAATGAATTTTATCATCCAGCACTAATTTAACTAAATACCCTTCATTCCAAATAGAATTTCTTTGAGTATTTTTATCAAAACAAAAATTACCCAACCCATAAAATATAGGCTTTTCTTTATACACTTCATAACCACTATAACAATGCTGATGATGATTAATTACAGCATCTGCACCTATGTCAACAAAAAAGCGATATATTTCTTGCATACGAGGACTGGGTAACTGAAAGTATTCATGCCCACCATGAACAACTATAATTACATAATCAGCTTTATTTTTCGCTTCCACAATCGCATAATATTGTTGTATTGGATTCAAAGGATTAGCACCAGCCGAATGCTCTGTAGCTATAGAAAATTCATGTTCACAACAGTTTATAAAAGCAAGTTTTTTCCCATTTATATCTTTATATAAAATACCAGAAGCTCTCGACAAATCCTCACCCCCTCCTACAAAATCCAAATGCTCATATCGCAAAATATTTAATGTATTAGACACTCCTTCATCTCCATAATCAAGGAAATGATTATTAGCAAGCGTAACACATTTAAAATTAACATATTTAATCAATTTAATTGCTAACTGAGATGCCTTCAAATTAGGTCCTTGCTTCTCTTTGGGCTTAATTGGACATTCTACTATAGGACATTCCAAATTTATCAATGAATAATCCATTCGAGCAATTATAGGCTTTATCTCACCTAATATATCTGAATATTCCTCTTGCTCTATTAATTTAGCCACACGATCATTAGGACAAAAATCTCCTGCTATCAATAAATTAACCATTTTTCTTACATTTTATTGCATAATAATATGTCAGCATCCCTCGAATTCCCCAGACTGAAACTACTGTAATAGATGCACCTATGTAGCTGAATTGAATAGTAAAAAAACAAGTTAATACAAATCCTAGAGCAGAGCATCCAACAATTATATTACGAAGTATATTTTCCTTACCAACAATCACCAAATAATTAGTACCATAGGTATTCATTAAAAACAAAAAAAATGGAGAAATCGAAAAAATTCGGATTACTACAGCAGCATTATGAAATTCCGGCGTTAACAAATACTCAACAAACAAGTCAGCCCCAAAAAACATTAGAGCACAAGACAAAACACTAATAATAGCACTGATCCAAACATATATATAATGCTTTTCCTTGCGACGAGCCAAAAAGGGAAAAAATGTTCTTGACAAAACTTTAGTAAACTCATCTATTATGCTCTGCATTTTTTGCCCTCCAGAATAGATTCCTGTAGCAGTATTTCCACAATAAGTTTGTAAAATAACTGTAGACATACTAGTATACAAGTTTGGAAAAATCAAACTAATAAACATATCAACACTACTCTTTAATCTCATATATATATTATTGAGAGAGGGAATAAGAAAATGTACTTTTAACTTATTCAATATGATGTAAAAAGCAAAAAAGGCACTGACACCAAATCCTGCTGCATTAAGAAGAGGTTGATAAATATAATCCACATCCTTTCTAATACATACAAATATCAATATCGTAAATACTAATTTAGATAAAAGACTCAATATTGTAATATATTTCATACGTTCAAAAGCCTGAAACAACCATTCAGGAAAAAAGATATGCCCAGGAATATAAGCAAAAGTAAAGAACAAAAGAGTTTTATAAGTTTCCAAATAAGGAATACAATTGCATAGCAAATATAAAACAAAGAAGCAAATGGTGGTTAATATTATTTTACACCACATAACTTCACTGAATATTCGAGATACTTGTTGCAAATCATCACGACATTTTGCCACATCACGAGTAGCTGTGTAGTTAAATCCCCAATCAGTAATTGTCTCAACAAAAGTCATAACAGCCGCAGCAAATGCTATTGCTCCAAATTTTTCAACTCCTATTACTTTAGACAAATAAGGTAATGTTATTAATGGGAATATAAAGCTTGCAGCTTTCAACAAAATAAGAAAAACAAAGTTATTTACCAGAACTTTTGCATTCTCATTATACTTATAGACATTTTTAATTTTTCCTATCATAAAAATTAAGCAATATCACTTTCCTTACAAGCATTCTATACAATATGTTTTCTACCAAGCCTCTGCCTACAAACATTGATTCCACAAATAGCATAAACCCCAATAATATTTTACATAAGAAATCTAATTACAACAAATGAAACCTCAACCATAGCTATCTTCCAATACAAGTATATTCAATCTCCAAATCTTGTAATTCGGACTTCTCATATATATTTCTTCCGTCAACTACCACTGCCATTTTCATCGTCTTCTTCACTACTCCCCAACTCGGCATCCTAAACTCCTTCCACTCCGTCACCAGCAACAACGCATCCGCATCCAATACCGCATCATACATATCCGTAGCATAGATAACCTTATCCCCTATCCTACGTTTGCATTCATCCATCGCAATCGGATCATAAACCTTCACGCTTGCGCCAGCCTCTATCAACTTATCAACCAAAACCAATGCCGGAGCCTCCCTCATATCATCCGTTTCAGGCTTGAAAGCCAACCCCCATAAAGCGATTTGCTTACCTTTCAAGTCTCCATTATAATGCTTCAACAATTTCTCAAAAAGAATACTCTTTTGCTTCTCGTTCACCTCTTCCACGGCCTTCAACACACGCATCGGATAACCGTTCTTTTCCGCAGTCTTTATCAACGCCTTCACATCCTTTGGGAAACAAGAACCACCGTATCCACAACCGGGATACAAGAATTTACTGCCAATACGGCTATCCGCACCAATACCTTTGCGAACCATATTCACATCAGCACCAACCAACTCGCAGAGGTTAGCAATATCATTCATAAAACTAATCCGTGTAGCCAACATAGAATTAGCAGCATACTTTATCATCTCCGCACTCGGAATATCAGTGAATATCAACCGGTAGTTATTCATCATAAAAGGCTTGTAAAGGCGCTCCATTATAGTCTTGGCCTTTTCCGATTCCACACCTACCACCACACGGTCAGGCTTCATGAAATCATCTACCGCATCACCTTCTTTTAAAAACTCGGGATTGGAAGCCACATCAAACTCTATCTTTACATTACGCTTGCCAAGTTCTTCCTGAATGGCAGACTTCACTTTTTGTGCAGTCCCCACAGGAACCGTACTCTTAGTCACAACCAGCACGTACTTATTCATATTGCGCCCAATGGTACGCGCAACCTCCAACACATATTTCAAATCAGCACTGCCATCCTCATCAGGAGGGGTACCGACCGCACTGAATACAACTTCAACTTCATCCAGACACTCCTTCAAATCCGTTGTAAATTTCAGACGACCGGCAGTATAATTACGATGAACCATATCCTCCAAGCCCGGCTCATAAATGGGAATAATACCTTTCTTCAGATTTTCGATCTTATTTTCCTGTACATCCACACAAGTCACGTCAATACCCATCTCCGAAAAACAGGTACCTGTCACCAAACCGACATAACCAGTACCAACTATTGCTATTTTCATATTATCTTAATTTACTTTTAATTACAATTGATAAAAAGAACGATACCAGTCTATCGTTTCCTGAACTCCCTCTTTAATCGGCTTATCAGGCTTAAATCCTAACTCATTCTGTAAAGCTGAAGTATCCGCATTCGTTTGATAAACGTCTCCCGGCTGCATTGGAAGGTATATTTTCTCAGCCGGATGACCGATCGCTTCTTCTATAGCGTGAATAAAATCCATAAGCTTCACCGGATGCGAATTACCTATATTGTATATTTTATAGGGAGCAGTAGAAGAACTGGGATCAGGAGCCTGAGCACTCCAGTCAATATCAGGAACAGGAATGTGATCTATTACACGAAGAACTCCTTCAACAATATCATCAATATAAGTAAAATCGCGCAACATATCACCATTATTAAAAACCTTTATCGGCCTCCCATGCAACATAGCATCGGCAAAAAGGAAAGGGGACATATCCGGACGTCCCCAAGGGCCATAAACCGTAAAGAAGCGCAAACCGGTAGAAGGAATACCATATAAATGGCTGTAAGTATGAGCCATTAATTCATTGGATTTCTTTGTCGCTGCATAAAGGCTTACTGGATGCGCTATGCTGTCTTTTTCTGAAAAAGGAACCTTTCCGTTCAGACCATAAACACTACTGGAACTGGCATAAATCAAATGTTTCACCTGATAATGCCGACAACCTTCCAACACATTCAAGAAACCATCTAAATTACTTTCTACATAAGCATATGGGTTCTCTATGGAATAACGCACCCCTGCTTGAGCAGCAAGGTTTACAACCTTATCAAAATGCTCATTGGCAAAAAGCATTCGCATAGCCTGTTTATCTTCTAAATTCATACGGACAAAACGAAACTGCTCATACATATTGCTTTGGACAAATTTATACCAATCAATAGTTTCTTTATTAACACCTAAAGTCCCTAAACGTCCGTACTTCAGATTAACATCATAGTAGTTGTTAATATTATCAAGCCCTACCACCTCATCTCCGCGAGAAAGCAGGCGTCTACAAACATATGAGCCAATGAAACCAGCAGCCCCCGTAACAAGATATTTCATATAAAACTATGAATAAGTATTAAGGAATAAATTCATTTAAAAGTTCCTGTTGTTCAACAGTTAGAGAATCACCCCAGCCATCCATAATCGCACGTGCTTCTTTCGCCAACTCCTCATCAAACGTCTCTCCATAGCAAGCCACCAACAATTGGCATTTCAACAAAGAATCAGATATTTTATTCAGAACCTCCCAACTACGATCAAGCAGTATTTGAACTTTTTCTCCTTTATCGCCACGATCATAAATCGTTGCACTATAAGCTTTCAAGAGAGTAACACAAAGAGTCGCTTCTTCTTCATCATTCCGAGCTTTTTGCCAATACAAGGCTTCCGCCTGATTATAAACATCCGAATTCAGTTGACGAAAACGATCCGCATAAATGGGTTCACCATCCATACCAAGATAAAGAAGCTCATGCGTGAGTTGACGCAAAGCATCGATTTGAGACTTCATATAATTAAAATTACAAATTATGAACTACGAATTACAAAGCGTATAAGTAACAAAATACAATGTGCAGAATTATAAATTATTCTTCTGTTATCGGAACAATAAGGGAAGGATGAATAAAAGTGGTAGCTACCGCCATAACTCCCTGAATAGAAACGACTACCCGGCGATCACCTTTCACCCGGACAAATATACCCTCGACGCCTTCGAAAACACCACCGGTGATACGAACACGATCTCCTTTCTGCATGGAATATTCTGTAGGCGGCAAGTAAATTACCTGTTGGTCGTAAGAACCGGCAATAGCTATAAAATGACGCATTTGGATTTCCGGAACAATAATCGGCTGCTTCGTCTCACGATCCATTATATAACGAAGAGGCAAAAGAACTGCATTCTCCTCCTTAATTTCGTCAATCTTCTTACGAGTGGAATAAATGAAAACCAGGTTATGTATAGCAGGAACAAGTTTACGAATACGCTGCTCCTTCCGCATTACATATTCATAACGCATAGGAATGAAGTTTTCAATATTATTCCTGTCCAAAAACTCTTTCAGAACGAGTTCCCGGCTGTAGGTGATACGCAATGCATACCAGTGAAATTCAGTATTCAGGATTGAAGATTGAGAGCTCATCAATAATTAACTGTTCTCGTCAGGATATTCTTTGGGGACACCGGGGGAATAAAAATCCCTTCCGGTTAAAACGTAAATTCGTGATGGTGAATTAGCTACGTTCAATGGCCAAAATTCAAACTCCCTATCGCAGGAAGTACAAACAGGCACTTTTGAAGACTGGAAAAGCTGATTTTGCTGAAAAAGCACAGTTTTCTACTTCTTATATACTGTAATATACTGTAAACGAAAGATTTAATAGAATAAAGCGTACGATTAATCGTTCGTTTAATGAGCGCAAAGATAAGGGGGATTTTCGAAAGAACAAAATGTTTAATAAAAATAATTTCAATGAATCTTGATTTGACATATTAATGAGTTGATATACAGAATTATGACTTCTAAAAAAAACATTATTATCTATACAATTTATATTCCTTATAATTTCTTCTATTTTTACAGCTGAATAAATACTATAAATAGTCATTTATGCCCCTCCCCCCAGCTACAAGTACTTATAAGAGGCCTCCAAAAGGGCTACACCTTTTATCCCGGATGGCTACACCCTTTTATATGCAAGGCTACACCCTTCGAGGCAAAAGGTGTAGCCCGATACAAGCAATGCTTATCATACAAGACAATAAAGAAATTTATTTTACATATCTTCATTCATCATTCCAGCAATAAAGCCAGATTCAAACCCCACTGAGAATTAGTCCTTTACAAGGAGTTAAGAGTTTGTCGACAAGGAATTAACTTCCTGTCAACAAACTCTTAACTCTTTGTAAGCAGACTCTTAATTCCTTGTACACAGAACAATATCAGTCATACAACAAGACCTCTAAAATCCATTCTAATTTGACAACAAACAATAACTCAGTACATTATTTACAATAAAAAAAATACCCCACAGAAAAATATTCCTGCGGGGTACAACCTAATGCCTAATAAAAAACCTCTTTTTACCCTAATTTGAGAGTACTTCTTGATTTGAGAATTTTCTTCTTATCTCCATTTCTTCACAGCCTTCTTATCTGCCGGTGTAGCCTCAATCAGACTGAGAGCAAAACCACCACTACGTGCCAGTTTCACAGACATCTTGGTCTTGTTCGTCACAATACCCTTCTTTATCTGATAAGAAGTAGGATTCTCTTTGTAATCAGCATCTTTTCCATCAGCATAAAGAGTCGCTACATATTGTTTTCCCGGTTCTAAGAAATCCAGAGTAAAATTAGAAGTACGTGCATTCTCATCAGTGATACCACCTACAAACCAATTATTCGTATCTTTTGCCTTGCGAGCCGCTGTAATATAATCACCCGGTTCAGCTTCCAGATACTTACTGGCATCCCAGTCCACAGCTACATCCTTGATGAATTGGAAAGCATCCATATGCTTCTCATAATTCTCAACCAAGTCAGCAGCCATCTGCAACGGGCTATATAACGTTACGTAAAGAGCCAATTGTTTGCAAAGAGTAGTCTGTACTTGTCCATGAGGTTTGTCACCCATGAATTCCAGCTTCGTATCAAAGATACCCGGAGTATAATCCATCGGACCACCGATAAGACGGTTGAACGGAAGCAAAGTGGTGTGGAACGGTTTACTGCCACCGAAAGCCTCATATTCCGTACCACGGGCAGACTCATTACCGATCAGATTAGGATAAGTACGGCAAAGCCCGGTAGGACGTACTGCCTCATGAGCATTTACACAAATCTTATAATCAGCAGCTTTGGTTATTGCATAAAGATAATGATTGTTCATCCACTGGCCATAATGATGCTCGCCACGAGGAATCATATTACCTACATATCCACTTTTTACCGCATTATAACCATTGTCTACCATAAACTGGTAAGCTTTATCCATATGGCGCTCATAGTTGCGTACAGAAGCGGAAGTCTCATGGTGCATCATCAGTTTCACGCCTTTACTCTTGGCATAATCATTCAACATTTTCACATCAAAGTCAGGGTATGGAGTCACAAAGTCGAATACATAATCTTTGGAATGACCGAACCAATCTTCCCAACCTTCGTTCCAACCTTCCACCAACACTTGGTCGAGACCATGTTCGGCAGCAAAATCAATATAGCGTTTCACATTTTCATTGGTAGCGCCATGTTTACCGTTAGGTTTGGTCTTGGTATAATCCGTCTCACCCAATTTCACGGAAGGCAAATCATCCGTATAAGCCCACGTGCTCTTTCCGGCGATCATCTCCCACCATACACCAACGTATTTCACCGGTTTAATCCAGGAAACATCTTTATAAGCGCAAGGCTCGTTCAAATTCAGCGTCAATTTGGAAGCCAGAATATCACGGGCATCATCACTTACCATAACCGTACGCCACGGAGATTTGCAGGGCGCCTGCATGTAGCCTTTATCTCCTTTCGCATCGGGAGTCAACCAAGATTCAAATACGAAATTCTTATCATCCAGATTGAGGTGCATACAAGAATAATCTATCAAAGCAGCCTCATGCAAGTTGATATAAAGCCCATCGGCAGTCTTCATTTGCAGAGAAGTCTGTACACCTGTCGGAGAGAAAGTGGTTTGCGAGGAGTTTGGAGTGATTGCCCCATCCATCAAGCCGCGGATTTCAGAAAGTTTAGACTCTGTATAATCATATTCCTGCGTATCATAATCACCCGGTATCCAGAAAGCAGTATGGTCGCCGGTCATGGCAAACTGAGTATGTTCTTCCTTGATAACGAAATAATTCAGGTTCTTGGACAAAGGAAACTCGTAACGGAAACCTAAACCATCGTCAAATAGGCGGAAACGGATAATCATATTACGATCTTGCGCTTTCTGATTCAGCGTCACAGCCATTTCGTTATAATGATTACGGATTTGTTTTACTTCGCCCCACACCGGCTCCCAAGTTTCGTCGAAAGTGGAAGTCTTGGTATCTGCCAGTGTAAATCCATTCATCAGTCCCGGAGCATCTTTCAGTTCCAGACCAAGTTTAGAGGGTTTGATTACAGCTTTACCTTTGTAGGAAAGTTCATAGATCGGTTCACCTTGTGCGTTTACTGAAAAATTCAGTTGCAGTTGTCCATTAGGAGAGGTAATACTCTCAGCCATTGCCCAATTGCCCACAAACAAAAAGAGCAGGAGACAGAACAATTTGATAACTTTCATGTTTTTCATGATTTGAATTATTTTAGAATGATAATCGTGATGCAAATATAAGCAGGAAAAGACATGCAAAAGAAGGAATAAAATGAAAATATAGATGTTTTACCGGCAAACGTTTGCATAACTGGTTTAGTTTCTGTTTTTTAAGTACAAAGGAGAAAAACAGGAATATAAACCCGATATAAATGAAAAATTGTACCTTTGCGGACAATGTAAGCAGAATATATAATTAAAATGAAAGAATTGATATACGTTTTTCTTGGCGGCGGAACGGGGAGCGTACTCCGTTATTATGTGCAAGAACTCCTGCACGAACGAATTATCCCCTACTCTTTTCCCTGGGCAACGTTCACAGTCAACATTTTCGGGAGTTTCCTGATAGGGTTGTTTTACGCACTCTCCGCCCGTTTCAACCTTTCCCCCGAAGTACGTTTGTTATTGACTGCCGGATTCTGCGGCGGATTCACCACTTTCTCCACTTTCTCTAATGATGGGCTTACTTTACTAAAAAATGGATTTTACGGCACATTCATATTCTATACCTTAATAAGCATCACATTGGGAATACTGGCGGCACTGGCAGGAGGAATGGTTAGCGGAAAATGATAATCTAATTGTAATTACAGGACTATTTTCCTGAACAAAAGCCGATTGTTTCTTGTTCCTTATTTAAAATAGTTACAAATAATATCATAATTATGAAAATAGCAAAGATTATCGGACGTGAAATCCTCGATTCAAGAGGAAACCCCACAGTGGAAGTAGATGTAATTCTGGAATCAGGCTTTATGGGCCGTGCCTCTGTCCCTTCCGGTGCTTCTACCGGTGAACACGAAGCTTTGGAACTCCGTGACGGCGACAAACAACGTTATGGTGGCAAAGGCGTGCTGAAAGCAGTGGAAAACATCAACGATGTTATCGCTCCGAAGTTGATCGGAATGTCTGTCCTCGATCAGATGGGTATCGACCATACCATGCTGGCACTGGACGGAACCAAAACCAAATCAAATTTAGGTGCCAATGCCATTCTCGGCGTATCTCTCGCCGTAGCAAAGGCAGCAGCCGCATATCTCGACATACCTCTGTACCGCTATATCGGTGGTACCAACACTTACGTGATGCCCGTACCGATGATGAACATCATCAATGGCGGTTCTCACAGCGACGCCCCGATCGCTTTCCAGGAATTCATGATACGTCCCGTAGGTGCGACTTCTTTCCGTGAAGGTCTGCGTATGGGTGCCGAAGTGTTCCACGCATTGAAGAAGGTTCTGAAGGACCGTGGTCTGAGCACTGCCGTAGGCGATGAAGGAGGTTTTGCTCCCAACCTGGAAGGTACGGAAGATGCCCTGAACAGTATTATCGCCGCTATCAAGGCTGCCGGATACGAACCGGGCAAAGATGTCATGATTGCCATGGACTGCGCCTCTTCCGAATTCTACAAAGACGGTATATATGATTATACGAAGTTTGAAGGTGAAAAAGGCAAGAAACGCACAGCCGACGAACAGATTGATTATCTGGAACAACTCATCAATCAGTTCCCTATCGACTCCATCGAAGACGGTATGAGTGAAAACGACTGGGAAGGCTGGAAAAAACTTACCGACCGTATCGGCGACCGCTGCCAATTGGTAGGTGACGACCTTTTTGTTACCAACGTCGACTTCCTAGCTATGGGCATCGAGAAAGGTTGCGCCAACTCCATCCTGATTAAGGTAAACCAAATCGGCTCCCTGACCGAAACTTTAAATGCCATAGAAATGGCTCACCGCCACGGATATACGACCGTAACTTCCCACCGTTCCGGAGAAACGGAAGATTCAACCATTGCCGACATTGCCGTTGCCACCAACAGCGGACAGATCAAAACCGGTTCGCTGAGCCGTTCTGACCGTATGGCAAAATACAATCAATTGCTCCGTATCGAAGAAGAACTGGGTGCTAATGCCGTTTACGGTTACAGACGTATCAAATGACCCGACATAAACAGTTAGTAGAATAGCCATTGTATCAACTGCAAGAGGGGCGAACCATCACGGTCCGCCCCTCTCTTTTTTAACCTTAAAATCACCAATCAATCTATTACCTTGAAGAAAACATTTTCACCGGATTGGCTGTCGGAAGCCACCCAAAGAGCAAAATCTCCCGGTTCTACAACCTTAGCCATATCAATGTTCCAAAATGCAAGCTCGCTGACGGGAAGTTCGAACGAAACACTCTTCTTCTCACCCGGTTTCAACGTCACGCGGGCAAAGCGTTTCAGTTCTTTCACCGGACGTGTTACGGAACCGACTTTATCTTGTACATACAATTGAGCCACTTCCGTTCCTTCATATTTACCCGTATTTTCCAGATCAAATGTTACTGTCAGCACTTCATTCTTCTTCAATGCAGCCGAAGACAGCTTGACATTGCTATACTTGAATGTAGTGTATGACAAGCCATAGCCGAACGGGAACAAAGGATCAAAGCCCGCATCCATATAGAAAGAAGTACATCCCAATGAGGTTTGCCCCGCTTCAACAGCTATATCATTCAGCAACACTTCATTTCGCGTAGCCGGCCGACCTGTATTATTATGAGCATAGTACACCGGAATTTGTCCTACCATCTTCGGAAAAGTAACCGGCGTTTTTCCGCTCGGAACAGCCTTGCCCCAAAGCAGGTCTGCCAATGCAGGTCCACCCATTGTGCCCGGATGGAACGAGTAAAGGACAGCAGCCGATTCTTCCACTTCTTTACCGATAGTCAGCGGACGACCTGCCATCACGACAGTCACTACCGGTTTGCCGGTTTTCGCCAAAGCAGCAATCAGAGCTTTTTGGTCACCTTGCAAATCAAGGTCGGCCAGACAATGCGCTTCACCCGAAAGGATAGATTCTTCACCTACAAAAGCCAGGATAACGTCTGCACGTGAAGCAGCCGAGGCAGCCTTTGCCACGCCTGCCGGATTCTTTTCACGGCTATATGCCAAGCCCGGTTCATAGATTACCTGCACCTTATCCCCAACCATTTCTTTAATGGCATTCAACGGAGTTTGAGTACGGATCTTTTCACCATCAAATACCCATGTGCCTAACTGCTCGTATGGAGCATTAGCCATAGGACCAACCACGGCAACTGTTTTCACTGATGATTGCAACGGCAATATCCCCTTGTCATTTTTCAACAGAATTGCCGATTCAACAGCTGCCTGTTTAGCCGCCTCCAGATGAGAAGGAGCATACATCACCGTAGATGAAAGTTTTTCATCCACATAAGGATTATCAAATAAGCCCAAACGATATTTGATGCGCAATATATTTCGGACAGCCTCATCAATTGTGCTTTCTTTCACCTTTCCTTCTTTCACCAGTTCAGGTAATTCTTTCACAAAAGTATAACTTACCATCTCCATGTCGACTCCTGCATTAACAGCTTTCATAGCCGCCTCCTTCGGATCTGCCGCAAAACCATGACTTATCATCTCACTGGCAGAAGCCCAGTCCGTCACTACCAATCCATCAAATCCCCATTCACCGCGAAGCACATCTTTCAGGATGAAGGTATTTCCAGTTGAGGGTACACCATCATTGTCATTGAAGGAAGTCATGAATGTAGCTGCACCTGCCTTGGTAGCCGCTTCGAACGGTGGCAAATAAACGTTGCGCAAGCGGCGTTCAGGAATGAATGTAGAATTATAGTCACGCCCGCCTTCGGCTGCACCATAGCCCACAAAGTGTTTGGGGCAAGCAGCTATCGATGTCGGATTATTCAGAGAATCTCCCTGAAAACCTTCTACCATAGCGGCTCCCATCACGGAAGTAAGATAAGTATCTTCCCCGCATCCTTCGGCAATACGCCCCCAACGGGGATCACGGGCAATGTCAATCATCGGTGCAAACGTCCAGCGAATGCCCACTGAAGAAGCTTCGATAGCTGCTACCCGTGCACCGTCTTTCGCAACCTGAGGATTGAACGAGGCCGCCTGTCCCAACGGAATAGGGAAAATCGTTTTAAACCCGTGAATGACATCACGTGCCATCAGCAGAGGAATCCCCAAACGAGATTCCTCTATCGCTACGCGCTGCAACGCATTGATACGCACCGGGTCTATCTCATTCAAAATAGAACCGACTTCACCTTTCTTAATCAAACTGCTCATATCCTCGATATTGCCATAAGAGGAAATCTGGTTCATCTGACCAATCTTTTCCTCCAAGGTCATCTTGGATAACAGTGCTTCCACTCTTTTCTCTGTTGCCGCATCGCCCTTATTAGTTGCCACTTGGGTGCAAGAGGCAAAGGGCAGCAGAAACAGGCAAGCGGAGAAAAATTTCATAGCTTTCATACTTCTTCAATTATTTTTTCTGAAACACACGTACATAATCAATTTCATAAGTTGCCGGAAGGGCGGATTCATCTATGCCCTGGGCACCTCCCCAGTTTCCACCCCACGCAAGATTCAACTTCAGGTTAAAGCTGGTAGTAAAGGGCCAAGTGGCAGTACCTGTTTTGTCATTCGTATAGCGAAAATGTTCTTTTCCATCTATAAAGAAACAGAGATAATCTTCTGTCCATTCAACAGCATACACATGAAATTCAGTCTGAGCAGTAGCAATATACGAACCATTTCCTTTCTGCTTCCCATTACTGCCGTTATAAGCTCCGCAATGGATGGTAGAAAGTACTTGGTTAGGGTCATAACCTACCTCTTCCATGATATCAATTTCTCCCCCGTCGGGCCAACTGGTAAACGGGTCAGGCAGCATCCAGAAAGCAGGCCAGGTGCCTTTTCCTTTCGGTAGTTTCAAACGAGCCTCAAAGTAACCGTATTTCCAATTTGTTCTGGTATTCATGCGGACAGAATAAACTTCATCACCTACTTTCTGTGCAATAATTTTCAGCGTACCATTACTAACATCCGCACACACAACTCCATCTTTAGAACCGGCTATGTAATTTTGGATTTCATTATTTCCCCATCCATCAGTACCATGCCCAGTTTCATATTTCCATAAACTCTCATCAGGAGTCTTTAAAGAAGCATCATTAAACTCATCTTGCCAGATAAGTTTATATCCCTCGGGAACCGAAATAGTGGGGTCAGTCGGTTCTTCCGGTTTCGCTTCTTGTGACACCGGAACCGAAATACGTGTCGCTCCAGACTTCACTATGATATTGCCTTCACGGGATTGATTATTGGCATTAGCTTTGATTGTTACTTCTACAGTGCCCTGTGTGGCAGTGGAACCGGACATCTTACAACTAATCCATTCCTTACAGGCGTCATCACAAAAAGCCGTCCATTCCCGCTCTGAGGTAACCGATAAAATCGTAGTGAACCCATCATAAGTAGCCGATAGTTTATCAGGCGCCACATTAACAGTAGGAGCCGTTACATCCGGTTCATCATTGCTATTTCCACATGCAACAAGAACTAACACAAAAAACAATAAAGTATATAAATCTATACGTTTCATATATAATGTATTTAAACGTGTACAGCTAATCCAATATGCCTAACTGTACACGTCAATTATTAACTATTATTCGTTACAACTTGATTCTTTCAGAATTATATCTCTGACGGTGACTTCCGTGTTTTCCGGATTGCTACCAAAGTCGAGTACCAAGTCTACATTAGCCATATCAAGCCCTACCATAGCTGTCTGTTCAAATACATAATCTTCGTAAGCAGTCAAATCCACTCTTTCCGCAAAGTAGAATGTATTGTCATCCCCATGCAGTACCAGCTTTAAAGTAGCCTTCAAACCTTGTGATGCATTCAATACGCAGTGGAAATCATACGATGTAGCAGCGTTGGTAGCCATATCCGTAAAGAACTTCACTTGAGCCTGCCATTGGTCAGTAGTTGCAGTAGGTAATGTAATATTAAAAGCACTTCCATCAACTCCAAAGCCGGGATTATCGACTTGCACCCATCCCGGAGCATAATAAAAATCATTCGTATATCTGGAACTCTTCCACATATTACAAGCCGAATCATAATTCCAGTTCACTTTTACCGGTCCGTTATGCTCTTGCAGAATAATGCCGCTTATTGTAACTTCTGTATTGGCTGGACATCCACCGAAATCGAGTACAAGATCTACAGCCGACATATCCAGCCCAGCCAGACTTACCTGCTGGAAAGTTATATCTGTATAAGCTTTCAATTCAACCTTTTCTACAAAGTAAAATGTATTATCATCTCCATGCTGTACTAATTTCACCGTTGCTCCCTTTATATCTTGTGTAGAATTCATAATAATACGGAAATCATAAGTCTTGTCCGCACTGGTTTGCATGTTAGTAAGGAATTTCACTTGCGCCTGCCACTGGTCAGTAGTGGCTTCAGGTAAAGTTACCTTATAAATATTACCATTAGCCTCAAAACCCGGATCAGCAATCTGACTCCAACCTGGAGCATAGTAAAATTCATTCGTAATTGTAGCGCCATTCCAGAAATTGGCAGCACCATCAGGAGTCCAGGTTACGTCCGGTTCCGGTTCTTCTGTTGGAAGTACCGTACCATCATCACAACTATGCTCCTTCACTACGATATTCTTAATAGTTATCTCCGTATCGGCCTCATTACCACCAAAGTCAAATACTACCTTCACTGTATTAATATCAAGACCAGGCATATCAGATTGATAGAATACATAATCTTCATAAGCATTTAATTTTACATGCTCTTCAAAATAATAAGTTCCATCATTAGTACTGTCTACCAGTTTCACTGTCACATTTCCATGATTCTTACTTGAAGTCAGTATTACTGAGAAATCATAGGTTGTAGCGGAGTTTGTAGTTACATCAGAAGCAAGAACCATTTGAGACTGCCAAGTTTCAGTAGTAGCTACGGGCAGAGTCACTTTATAAGTACTGCCATTGTGTGTATATTCAGGATCAGCAACCTGCGACCATCCCGGAGCATAATAGAACGTTGGTTCGGCAACCATAGCCGATTTCCACATATTACAGTCATGGTCATATTTGAAACCTGTGAATGTTTCTGTATTATCGCATGTCAAGATATAATGCCAGGCAATAGCTCCGTTATCAGAAACCAGTTCCATCTTCTTGGTGTCCATTGAGAGCACCTTATAACGTGGAGTCTGATAGATTTCATCATTGGCAATATAAGGGAAAAGCGTCTGTGAAGGGAAAGTTATATAAAGGTCATCGCCTACTACATCAAAATCGTAAGCAACTTTTTGTTCACTGACGGTAGCCATAAAGTCTTTTCCATCATTTGAATTAAATTCGCTAAAAATAGAGCACCCCGTATTCACAAATATAGTCCCTCCCTCACCCGGATTATAGGTGTAGTTCTTTTTCGAGTCAAACGTCAAGATGTCATCATAAAGACCAAAAGCTGCCTTCTCGCCAGGTGTGGCAGAGTACCAACCAAGACCATCAGTCCCTGTGTCGCCACAGCCTAAGTGTCCAGCCACATCTTTAGCCACCATCCACTCTTTGGATGTTCCGCCACTCAAGAAAGTAATATACTTGGTAAAGTCTACAATCGTATTATCGACATGAAAAGTCTTTGTAAACGTTCCGTCACTAATACCATTTGCATTGGCAATCTTTACATCTACAGTATAATCACCTGCTTTAGTATAGATTTTCTTCAATCCGTTAACTGTAGAATAAGTTTTTCCATCAATAACCCAAACAGGCATACATCCCTTACCATTCAGATTAAAAGTAACCTGATTAGTTTCCTGATCAACAAGAATTTCGACAGCATTTTCATAAGATGAAGCTACCGGTATTCCCCCTTCCGAAACAGAAGGAAAGGCTTCTGGAGAGCAAGCTGCAAAAACAATAGCAACCATCAGCAGCAAACCTCCGATATAGTTATATATCTTTTTCATAATTTTCCGCGTTTTTAGTAATTAGTAATTATTTTGAGTCAATGAACCTTGTGCCGAATCAATAGCACTCTGTGGAATAGGTAGATATTTCTTATTCACAGTCCAGGTATTGGTACGATACCCATATTCATCGGGAACCAACACAGTAGCAGCTTTGCCTGTACGAACCAAATCCCAATAGCGTTTACCTTCACCTACAAATTCCAAATGGCGTTCTTCAATGATGTTGTCAACTGTTGGTTCCAACTCTACTGTCAATCCGGCACGTTTACGCACGCGGTTCAAATACTCCTTCGCATCACCCGAACCTGCATTGCGAGCAATGAGTTCTGCCGCATTAAGTAAAGTTTCCGAGAAACGATAAATACGGAGATTATTATTATAGTTTACTTGCGGGTCATTACTACAATCTGCATTATCGCCATAATGAGCTGTGTATTTTTCAAGGAAGAAACCCGTATCCTGATAACGCGGATTGTAGGTTCCAACAGCAGCAGCATTCCAACAAGTACCATCACGGCGAGAGTCTCCCTCACTAAACATATTATAAGTTTCCGTACGCACCGGGAAAGTCCCCCAACCGTTATTATGTCCGTCTGTTCCATCAACCCATCCATCAGGCCCCATCATTGTGGGCAATACAGTGCCACCGGCAACAAATACATTATCCGTATAATTACGACTGGCCTGGTCATCCTTAAAGTTTATTTCAAAGATAGATTCAGTACCCCATTCACCCGATTCTCTGAAAATACCGGCATAATCGTCCACTAAATTATATTTACCACTGCTAATAATATCTTTCATATATTGCAAAGCCGTAGCATAACGGGAATCATCATTTTGATACATTACAATTTCTGCATAAAGCATGTAAGCCATTGCCAAAGTTACACGACCATAATTTTTTGCTTCTTCCCGCATTGGCAATGCTTTAAGGGCGATAGCACCTTCCAAATCAGCAATCATAGCATTATACACTGCATCTGCCTGGAACTGTTCTGTCAGATAAGGAGAAGTCAGATTTACCTCATAATAAGGTACATTACCATAGAACTTCCAAAGCCATGTATAGTAAAATACACGAAGAACACGAGCCTGTGCTTCATAATAAGTAGCATTTGCTGTCGTAAGATTATCCCCAGCCCAGCCAATATAAGTGAGCACATCATTACAGCGCTTTACCCCTTTATAGGCTGTATTCCAAATATTACGCACACAATTGGTAGGTACTGCTTCATAATTGGCACTCAAATGCAAATGTGCCTGGTCCGTCTTACTGGCAGATCCTACCCAAAGGTCATCTCCCATAACATCGCTCGCCTGTAAAACCGGAGAATACTGATCACCATCCCAATCCGTCCAATGCATAGGTGCATAAGCTGCAACTACAGCCTCTTGCACGTGCTCATCGGTAGTGAAATACGTATCAATTGTTTCCTGAGTCTTTGATTCAACTTCCAGAAATGACTCTGAACATCCTGTCACTAAAAAGGCAGATGCGACTAAACCTGCTGTTATAGATCTATATTTTTTCATATCTTTATAGTATTTAGATTCAATTATTAGAATGTTAAGTTAGCACCTATCGTCCAGGTTCTTGATTGCGGATATACACCACGGTCGATGCCAAGTGATGTACCACCGGATGAAATCTCTGGATCGTAACCATGATATTTAGTAAAAGTCAACAAGTTTTCTGCTGCTACATAAATGCGCAATGAAGAAACAAAAGCCTTCTTTGTCCAACTCTTCGGCAATGTGTAGCCCAACTGAATGTTCTTCAGACGCAAATAACTACCATCATAAACGTAGAGATCAGAAGAAAGCCAATTGGTATTATCACCCCAAGCGAAACGGGGATACTTGTTCGAAGTACCTTCACCCGTCCAACGATTCAACATCCATGAAGGAAGATTTGCATTAGCAATATCTATAGGGCGAGTAGCATCGTATACATCATTACCGATAGTCCCTTGCCACATCATGTTCAAATCGAAATTCTTCCAAGACACATTAACATTTAAGCCGTAAGTCCAGTCGGGCATGCCCTTACCAATGTCTGTACAATCATCTGCTGTTATCTTTCCATTGCCATCTACATCCACAAAACGCACGTCACCGGGAACTGCATTAGGTTGAATCATTGCACCGTCTTTATTGACATAAGCTGCCACCTCATCCATATTCTGAAAAATACCGGCAGTCTTGTAACCATAAAAATAGGGATAAGGCTTGCCATTCTGCGCACGACTGACAGTACCCGCTGTGCGAAAACTATCGAGATTATCCCATCCTGTTTCGTTACCGTATTCAATCAATTCATTCTCCAAATAAGACAGATTGCCTGCCAGACGGAAGTTCCAGTCACCTTTACCGAACTTATAAGCAAGCTCCATCTCAACACCTCTATTCTCCATTGTACCCACATTACCCCAAGGCTTTTCCTCACCTACATAAGAAGGTATATTCATTTTCATCAACATACCGTTGGTCTTTTTCTTATAATAATCGACAGTAAATGTCAGCGCATTGTTGAAGAAACCAAAATCAAGTCCAAAATCTAGTTGCTCAGATTCTTCCCATCTCAAATCCGGATTAGCAAGACCAGAAGCCTTCACACCCAGTGATGTACTTTCATTCTGACCCAAAAGGACATTATGTCCTGTAGAAGTCAATGTTGTATATTTAAAATTACCTATATTTTCATTACCATTCTTACCCCAGGAAAGACGAACTTTAGTAGTTGTCAACCATCCCGGACGCTTTTCCATAAATTTCTCATTGGTAAGATTCCAACCTAAAGAGAAAGAAGGAAAAGTAGCATAATGATTATTGGCTCCAAAACGGGAAGAACCGTCACGACGAACAGTTACTTGCAACATATAGCGCTCATCAAAGTTATAACTGAGACGGGCAAACATAGAGGCCAATGTAGCGACATCATTAGGACCACCGTAAATTCTCATCTGACCTTCATCAGACAACCCATTAGAAGCATCAATATAAGGACGGTCTAAATTGATAATATTATCACGATTACCACCTAAATATGAGCCTGTCGATTTCTTAGCAGATTGCCCCAGAACGACAGAAAATGAATGCTTATCAATAGTCTTATCATACATCAGCACATTTTCCAACTGCCAAACAGTAGCATCTGTCTTTTCAGAATAGACATTAGACTTTGACGAATTGAGACCTGATGCCAAATAGTACTTTTTAGTATAACCATCATTATTGTAAAACTGAACATCCGCACCATAAGAAGTTCTGAACTTCAAGTTATCCCAAAGTTGCAGTTCGGCTGAAAAGTTAGCTACAAATTTATTAGTTTTTGAAAGAGCACCAGGAAGTGATAAAGAAGCCAAAGGATTAATCATTTCATTAAAATCACCACCAGGAATCGTATAAAGCTTACCATCCGGACTATAAACTGGAGTATAATTAGAATCACCTGCATACTTTTCCAACTGAGCCTGAGCTGCATCACCTTCCGCATAAGGAGTTAAAATGGGAGATAAAGCCAAAGCCGAACCTAACGGAGAATAATAGGAAGAGTTGGCCTCAATAGCTCTAGCCCTCACACGCGCATAAGATAAATTTGAAGTAATCTTCAAATTATTCAACCAATTACGATTCTTACTTTCATCAAAAATGGTATATTGAGTATTACTACGTAAAGTAAGACGATTATAATTGGAACGATTAAAATTACCACCAACAATGCCTTCCTGTTCGTAATAACCTAACGAAAACATATAGTTAATTTTCTCAGATGCCCCACTTACACTTATCTGATGATTCATTACAGGAGCATCATAATTGAATGTTTCTTTCTGCCAATTAGTGCCTACACCAAAAGAATAAGGATCATTATATTTGGGTGCTTGCCCAGAGTTAATTGCACCTTCATTCATTAAAATAGCATATTCCGTAGCATTGAGTACATCGCGTTCTCTCCAAGGGTTCTGCCAACCATAAGAAAAGTCATAAGTCACCTTCGCCTTGCCTTCCTTACCTGTTTTTGTTGTAACCAAAACGACACCATTAGCAGCACGTGCGCCATAAACAGCACCCGAAGCAGCATCCTTTAAAACTTCAATAGAAGCAATATCATTAGGATTCAAATAATCAAATCCACCCTCAAGCGGCATACCATCTACAATGTAGAGTGGATCTGAATTATTAACTGTACCGATACCACGTACACGAATCTGTGCCGCCGCACCCGGCTGACCGGAAGATGAAGTAACCGTTACACCAGCTGCCAAACCTTTCAAAGCATTATCTACGCGTACAGGAGCGGTAAAAGCTAAATCGTCAGCCGAAACTTTAGCGATAGCTGCCGTTACCACGCTCTTCTTCTGCACACCGTAACCTACCACCACCACTTCATCCAGCGCTTCCGCATCTTCCTGCAGCACGATTTTAAAATCATGTTTGCCATTTACCGAAATGTCCTGTGATTTAAACCCTATATAAGAAATGGAAAGAACTGCGTCGGAAGGAACCGACAAGGTAAATTCACCGTCTATACCGGTGATTGTTCCTGTAGCGGCATTACCCTTCACCACCACATTTACTCCGGGCAAGGGTTCATTGTCTGTACCGCTTACCACCGTACCTTTTACCTGTATATCCTGCGCATACACAGAAGCTAATAAGGTAAAGCTTAGTAAAAATAAAACTGATAATAACTTTTTCATAAGTTTCACTAAATTAAGATTAACAATTCTCGGTTTCGTTCTCATTTGAACACTGCAAACATATGATAAATGAACGTAAAAGCAGCTTGAAGTACCCATTCTTAAATACGCCAATTCAAAATTCAGAATACGTTATCAATACGTCAGTATCAATTAAACAGCTGAGAATCAAGAGAAATAGAATACTTTCAACACATACGTCATTGCATGTTATAGAACACAAAACAGCTTTTTTCAAAACTACAATAACATATAAACAGGTAAAATCTAAAGGAAGTTAATAAGGGAAAAGTGCAAATTAGACTTATTCACATATCATCGGTTAAACAACTCGAACGTGAATTTACAACCTATTTCCTGGTATTTCCAATTGGCGAAGCTGCAGAAAACTCCAAAGTCGAAAATATTTGTACCGATGCCATAGCCAACCTCAACGTAAGGATTCAGATGCGGCATGACTAATGCATTCAGGTAAAGACGCTCATTCAGCACATGCTGCGTATATTTCACCAAATGGCGCAGCAACAAGAAAGGGGACTCATACGTCAAGTGACCACGAAGATACTTGCGGGAAGAGTTATACCAACGCCCATCAAGCAACTGGAAAACACCGCCAATCTCATCATTCCAACCGACCGGAAGGTTGGAACGGGTCAGGTTGGCAAAATCCACAAAGTATATATCTTTCTGATTGGTAAAAGCCCCCCACCCGAAACGAAGATAAAAATCGCGCATCAATCCCAAAGGAATGGAGTGCTGAATATCTACCTCGATACGTTCATACGTACCGGTACTTTTAAAGACCCCATCAACGCCCCTCTCCCAATCTACCGAAAAACTGGGATATTTGGAATGCAAGTTTACTTTTCGGTCACCATTCATATAGTAGTACTGACCGGGAGTCCACGTAAGACGTACACGCGGGGCAAAGCTATTATATGAATGACGCATCTTTTCTTCCCATGCAGGAGGAGTAGTGGTAGGCCCCTCTTCCTTCTCCGACTCCGACTGGACGGACTTTGTAGTGACAAACAACGAACGATTCGCCTCTGTACGCTTATGCATCGAGAAACCGAGATCCAACGACAAGCCGTTTACGATTTCCCAACTGTGGCGCACCTCCAGATACAAGTCATTGAAATAATCCAGATACACCCGATCGAAATCGAAAATACTGTCAGGCATATTTTTCAGCTCATCCAACATCCGGCTACTGTAAATACGGTGCCCATTGCCCACACTCACGTGAAATGCCGCACGTTTGCGTGGCCAGTAGTCGAAGTCCGACCTGACCGACCAATAAAGCTCTTTATATTTAAAGTTATAACCCAGCCTGGGGACAATACGCAACAAGCGGTCACCCGTAAAAAGACGATTGTACTTGAATTCCTGCCGGTATGAAAAACCGTTATTCCCGCTATAACTCAACAAGAACGGATTGATAAGCGGCGAGCAACGCACACTTCCCATTTTCGAAAGATCCACAGTGTAGCGGCTGATAAGCGCATCACCGATCTGTCCCCAAAATTCCAGATTCTTATTTTTAGGCTTCTTATATCGTTGCAAAGTATCACGGCGCAGAAAGAAATCCTGATATAACTCCTGCTCATGCGAAGAAAGCGGAATAGGACGTAAACTCGCAAAATAAGCACTGTCTGTCTTGTTAGCATTTGTATCGGTGCGCAGCGTATAGGACTCGGACAGATCGTATTTGCTCTTCAACCGCTTTCGCTCCAACTGGGAAGGATCTTTCTGAATGATGGATTTATAATCAAGGGCAGCAATATAATTGGCATCAATCACATTGCCCAGAAAACGGAAAGTAGCATCCACATCGTAATGCACAGGCAAGAATTCATCCGACTCGCCCACATCACCCATACGTATCATATTGTTGAAACGCAGCATTTCAGAACGTCCGATAAAGTGCATTTCGCGTACGCTCCAAACATTCTCACTCACAACCATGTGTCCGCTAACCAATTGGAAACTCTTACTTTTCGGTTTGAAACTGATCTTATACTGCAATTCGTGCATCTTCCCCATGACAGAATCTATATGATAAGAGTAGTACTTCATCGCATTCGGGGCCAAAGGCGAAAGAAGCTTATCATATAATAAGGTGGAAGCATAGATATTGACATGAAAATATTCCGGCAAACGCCCGTCCAACTCCCAAAACTCGGAAGAAGTGCCGACACTGGCTTTTATTTTCTGGTCATAAATATCGGGAGCGGTAAAATGCAGATCACTATATGTTTCCATCAGATATTCCCGTACCCCCTTTCTGATACGGAACATCGTGGGAATAAAGCGGAGGATATGGTTTTTCTTACGGATATTCACCTTTCCTTTAATATAGAGTTCCGCCCGGTAATCGTCGATGATAGTTTCGTAAAAAGGAGCAAAGAAGATGACTTTCTTCATGATAGAGTCCGCCGAGAGCGATTTTATATCATAAGGAGAAGGCATAGAAGATGCATGCACTTTCAGAGAAACAGAAAGCAAAAAGCATAGTAAGGTTCCTATATATATGATGTGTCTCAACCGTATTACCTCCAAATATATAGGGACAAATATAGAAAAAAAGGTTGTAAAACGATGAAATACCTCTTTTTTTAAGAAACAACATGAAAAAATACAGAAGAAATTACAGAAGTAATACGGTTCAGATACACCGCTAACACAGATAAAGGACATAAATCATTAAATGTAAAAAGCACTTTCTCACAGAACACCCCACAAAATTAGGGGTACATACAGAAAAAACATACAATTTTCAAAGAATACCCCTCAAAACATAGGGGTACTTTCAGAAAAAACATATAATTTTGCGCCCAACAACCAAAAAAGGAAGACTAATATGTCAAAAATGAGATTTTATGCCTTGCAAGAGCTTGCCAACCGACGCCCTCTTGAAGTGACTACTCCTTCGAACAAATTATCCGATTACTACGGAAGCCATGTGTTCGACCGTAAAAAGATGCAGGAATATCTCCCCCGGGAAGCTTACAAAGCTGTGACAGATGCCATTGAGAAAGGTACTCCCATCAATCGCGAAGTGGCAGACCTGATTGCAAACGGTATGAAAAGTTGGGCTAAATCCCTTAATGTGACCCATTACACCCACTGGTTTCAGCCTCTGACAGACGGTACAGCCGAAAAGCATGACGGCTTTATCGAGTTCGGAGAAAATTCAAACGTAATCGAACGTTTCTCCGGCAAACTGCTCATCCAGCAGGAACCGGATGCATCTTCTTTCCCCAACGGAGGCATCCGCAATACATTTGAAGCCCGCGGATATACTGCATGGGATGTTTCATCTCCCGCTTTTGTGGTAGATACCACATTGTGTATTCCCACCATCTTCATCTCTTACACCGGTGAAGCTTTGGACTACAAAACTCCATTGCTGAAAGCGCTTGCTGCCGTAGACAAGGCTGCCACAGAAATCTGCCAGCTATTCGATAAGAATGTGACCCGTGTCTTCACCAACCTGGGCTGGGAACAAGAATATTTCCTGGTTGACTCCGCACTGTATAACGCCCGCCCCGACTTATGTCTGACCGGACGTACACTCATGGGACATTCATCTGCCAAAGACCAACAACTGGAAGACCACTATTTCGGTTCCATCCCGCCACGGGTGACAGCTTTCATGAAGGAGCTGGAAATAGAGTGCCATAAACTGGGAATCCCGGCAAAAACACGGCACAACGAGGTGGCTCCCAATCAGTTTGAACTGGCTCCCATCTTCGAAAATGCCAACCTTGCCAACGACCACAACCAGTTGGTAATGGATTTGATGAAACGTATCGCCCGTAAACACAACTTCGCCGTCTTGCTGCATGAAAAGCCTTACAGCGGTGTCAACGGTTCGGGAAAACATAACAACTGGTCGCTTTGCACCGACACAGGCATCAACCTTTTCGCACCCGGCAAGAATCCGAAAGGAAATATGCTTTTCCTCACTTTCCTGGTGAACGTCCTGATGATGGTCTACAAAAATCAGAACTTACTGCGCGCTTCCATCATGAGTGCGGGCAACAGCCACCGTCTGGGCGCTAATGAAGCCCCCCCCGCCATCTTGTCCATCTTCCTGGGCAGACAATTATCCGCCATTCTGGATGATATCGTACGCCAGGTAGGCAACGACAAAATGACGGCAGAAGAAAAAACAACCCTTAAATTAGGAATCGGACGTATTCCCGAAATTCTTCTCGATACGACGGACCGCAACCGTACTTCTCCGTTCGCCTTCACCGGTAACCGCTTTGAATTCCGCGCCGCCGGTTCTTCTTCCAACTGTGCCGCCGCCATGATTGCCATCAATGCTGCCATGGCCAACCAGCTGAATGAATTCAAGGCATCCATTGATAAGCTGATGGAAGAAGGCATCGGCAAAGATGAAGCAATCTTCCGCGTTTTAAAGGAGACTATCATCGCTTCCGAAGCCATCCGCTTCGAAGGTGACGGTTACTCGGATCAGTGGAAAGAGGAAGCCGCCCGCCGCGGGCTGACCAACATCTGCCACGTGCCCGAGGCTCTGATGCATTACACGGATAATCAATCCCGCTCCGTACTGATAGGCGAACGCATCTTTAATGATACGGAACTTGCCTGCCGCCTGGAAGTGGAACTGGAGAAATACACCATGAAAGTGCAAATCGAAAGCCGTGTATTAGGCGATTTGGCCATCAATCACATCGTCCCCATCGCAGTCAGCTACCAAAACCGCCTGCTGGAGAATTTACGCGGGCTCAAGGAGATTTTCTCTCCCGAAGAATACGAAGTATTGAGCGCCGACCGCAAAGAGCTGATACGTGAAATATCCAAGCGTGTAACCGCCATTAAGGTTTTGGTACGCGAAATGACGGAAGCCCGTAAAGTAGCCAACCACATGGATTGCTACAAAGATAAGGCTTTTGCTTATGAGGAGAATGTCCGCCCGTATCTGGAAAAGATTCGTGACCACATCGATCATCTTGAAATGGAAGTCGATGATGAAATATGGCCGTTGCCGAAATATAGGGAACTGCTGTTTACCAAATGATAGTTTAGCGGCTTTGCCGCTAAACTATCATTTTCACACCCTCAAACTGCATCTTTTCCTTTCTTTTGTGCAATATTTAATTTTTTCTTTTTACATTTGTGCTGTATAACACAGTTTTGCAGCAGTTATGGTAAAAATGAATTTGTCAGACGTGAACGTTCCGGAGCTGATAGCCGATATGTGGGAGCCCCTGAATGAAGAGCAGCGGGAATTTCTCGCTAACCATTTTACGCTCCAGAATTATAAGAAAAATGAAGTCATTCATTGCGAAGGTGAGACCCCGAAATACCTCATGTGCCTCTTGAGTGGAAAAGTCAAGATTTACAAGGATGGTGTCGGAGGAAGAAGCCAGATTATCCGCATGATTAAACCCGTTGAATACTTCGGTTACCGCGCCTACTTCGCCAAAGAAGACTATGTTACTGCCGCTGCAGCTTTCGAACCCTCTCTGATTTGTCTGATACCAATGAGTGCAATCACTACACTGGTAGCACAAAACAATGACCTTGCCTTATTCTTTATCAAACAGTTATCCATCGACCTGGGCATTGCCGACGAGCGCACTGTCAACCTGACTCAAAAACATATCCGCGGAAGATTGGCCGAATCGCTCCTTTTCCTCAAAGAAAGTTACGGACTGGAAGAAGATGGTTCTACCCTCAGCATCTACCTGTCACGCGAGGACTTGGCAAATCTATCCAATATGACAACTTCCAATGCTATCCGCACCTTGTCACAATTTTCTACAGAACGATTAATTACCATTGACGGACGCAAGATAAAAATCATCGACGAAGAAAAGCTGAAGAAAATAAGCAAAATAGGATAAAGATCCAATTTATAAACTTAACACACATTAATGCCATGAAAAAAGGACTAAGTTCCTTGCTTTTAGCAAGTTTGCTGCTAACCTCCCCCGGTTGTCAGCAAAGCCAAAAAGAGGTAGTGAACGAGTATAACGTCGTTCCGATGCCTAATCAAATGACCCCTCAGGAAGGGCGTTTCCAACTGAGCAATAAAGTATCTGTCGTCACCGCCGATTGTACTCCTGAAGTGCAAGCCATTGCAGACAGCCTGATTGCCCGTATCCAGCTAATCTCCGGTATCTCCCTGCAAGCCAGTCCGCAAGAGAATGCGGAACAGCCTGACATCCGTTTTGTTACGATAGACGGAATGCCTGAGGAGGGATATAAACTATCCATCGCTCCGGCTGAAATCACTCTCTCAGCATCCCACCCCAACGGTTTTTTTTATGGCGTACAGACCATGTATCAACTGTTGCCCCCTGCCATTTATGGAAAGGAAACCGTGAAACGTGCCGACTGGTCTCTGCCTGCCGTAGAAATTGAAGATGCTCCCCGTTTCCCCTATCGTGGTCTGATGCTGGATGTCTGCCGTCATTTCTCCACTACCGATTATATTTATAAATTCATCGATATGCTCGCCATGCATAAGATGAACACTTTCCACTGGCATCTGACAGACGACCAGGGCTGGAGGATAGAAATCAAGAAATATCCGAAACTACAAGAGGTAGGTTCGAAACGGAAAGAGACACTGATAGACTATTACTATGTCAACTGGCCGCAAATCTTCGATGGAAAAGAGCATGGAGGTTACTACACGCAAGAGCAAATAAAAGACATAGTGGCCTATGCAGCAAGCAAATATATCACCGTCATCCCCGAAATAGAGATGCCGGGACACGCCATCGCCGCCTTGGCTTCTTATCCCGAACTATCTTGCAGGCCGGACACCACTTATGAAGTAACCGGCACATGGGGAGTATTCGAAGAAGTGTTCTGTCCCAAAGAAGAAACGTTCCAGTTCCTGGAGGGAGTATTGGATGAGGTCATGGAATTGTTCCCCAGTTCATATATCCATATCGGTGGTGACGAATGTCCTAAAGACGCCTGGATAAATTGCGCCCACTGCCAGGCACTAATCAGGAAATTAGGTCTGAAAGACGACACTACCCCGAATGCCGTTGACGGCAAGAAGCATACAAAAGAAGAAAAGCTGCAAAGCTACTTCATAACCCGTATGGAGAAATACCTCAACAGCAAAGGACGGAACATCATCGGTTGGGACGAGATTCTGGAAGGTGGTCTGGCTCCCAATGCCACAGTCATGTCATGGCGCGGAGTGCAGGGCGGCTTAAACGCTGCGAAAGCCGGACACGATGCCATCATGACTCCAAGTCCCTACGCATATCTGGATCAATACCAGGAAGAACCGGAAACAGCACCCACCACCATCGGCGGATATCAGACGCTGAAGAAAACATATAGCTACAACCCTGTTCCTGATGATTCGGAAGAATTGGTAAAGAAACATATCATCGGTGTGCAAGGCAATATATGGAACGAATATATGCAGAATGACGAACGCCGTGACTATCAGGCATTCCCCCGTGCCGTAGCCATAGCTGAAACAGGCTGGACGCAGAATAACAGGAAAAATTGGGATTGCTTCCGGAGCCGTATGGTAGAAGACTTCGAACGTATGGACGCCATGAATGTGAAAGCCTGCCGCAATTTCTTTGATGTGAACATCAATACTCATGTTTACGACGGCACGTTGAAAGCTGTGCTGGAGACATTCTATCCCGACGCTGAAATCAGATATACAACCGATGGAAGTTCCCCGACCGCCAAGTCCGACCTCTACACCGAGCCATTCATCTGGGAAGGCAGTATCGATTTGCAGGCTGCTGCTTTCAAGGATGGCAAGATGCTGGGAAAAGTGAATGGTAAAAAGCTATACGCAAACCTGATAGCCGGAAAACAATACACTACGGTTCCGCCTTGCGGCTGGATGAACGGCGACATCATCGGAGAGAATGACGTGTTAGGTGCAGACACCACTACGCTGGGGCTGACAAATGGCAAACGCGGCAACATCGCTTCTTTCACACCGTGGGTAGCTTTCAGCCTGAACGAGAAAAACAACAATGAACTCGTATTCTCCGTTGACATGGAGAAGCCGGTCACTATCAGTAAAGTAACTTTCGGAACGTTTTATAACCCCGCTTTCCGCGTACTTCCTGCAAGTGCTGCCCGCGTAGAGGTATCAAATGATGGCAAAGAGTTCAAAGAAATAGGGCAAGCCTCCTATACCACCCGCGAATATCCTGAACATGGCAGAAAGATGTTCACCGACACTGTGGAATGCACTCCGACTGAGGCACGCTATATCAAAGTGACTTTAAAGAGTGGCGGAACTCTGCGTAACGGCATAGACTGCCGCAAAGACACACCGGAAGATATTGTTCCTTCGGACTTATATGTAGACGAAATAGAGGTGTACTAATAGAAAAAGAAGTATATTAAAAGAAAAAGAGGCTGTGCAACATTTGAAATGCACAGCCTCTTTCTTTATCTGTCAGAAATCAGAGAAGACATTTGGAAGAAAGGTATCGTTCTGCCTCAAGCGCAGCTTTACAACCGCTACCCGCAGCCGTAATAGCCTGACGGTAATGAGGATCAGCAATATCACCGGCAGCGAACACACCCGGCACTTTCGTACGCGGACTATCCCCCTCGGTAATGATATAACCCGTTTCATCCGTATCCAGGTAAGCCTTGAAAATGTCCGAATTCGGCTGATGACCGATAGCCAGGAAGAAACCGTCGATAGCCAGATCGTAACGTTCTTCATCCGCTTCACCCATACGTTTCACCAGATGAACACCTTCCACACCATTCTCCCCGAACAGCCCTACCGCATTATGTTCAAACAGCACTTCAATATTCTCATGCTTCATCACACGCTCCTGCATAATCTTAGAAGCACGCAGGAAAGGCTTACGCACAATCAGATAAACCTTCTTTGCCAGTCCGGCCAGGTAAACAGCCTCTTCACAAGCCGTATCACCGCCGCCAACCACAGCTACCACTTTCTTACGATAGAAGAAACCGTCACAAGTGGCACAAGCGCTGACACCCATACCGGCATATTTCTTTTCGTCTTCCAGTCCCAGGTATTTAGCCGTAGCGCCTGTAGCGATTATCAATGTATCTGTTTCAATCACTTTTTCTCCATCAATCGTCACTTTATAAGGAGCTGCGCTTAAATCAGAAGCCGTAGCAACACCATAACGCAGGTCGGCACCGAAACGCTCCGCCTGCTTGCGCAAATCATCCATCAATTGCTGGCCACTGATACCTTCCGGATAACCGGGAAAGTTCTCCACATCCGTAGTAGTTGTCAACTGACCGCCGGGCTGCAATCCTTCATAAAGCACCGGAGAAAGGTTAGCACGTCCCGCATAAATCGCAGCCGTATAGCCGGCAGGGCCAGAACCTACAATCAGACATTTTACTTTTTCTGTTTCCATAATCATTCTATTATTTAGTATTTCAACACTTATATCATAAATTATTCAGATCTCGAAGTATCCGTTATTCTGAGACAGATAGTCCTTACCTTAAATCAATCACTTCCGCAGTCGGATAAGCCTTCTTGTCAAAAGTAAAAGAACTGTCATTATAAACCTGTCCCGATTTATAAGACGTTATGCGGATAGCCACGCTACTTCCCCCTTTTTGTGTCATACTAATGCACAAAGGGCGGAAAGTGGCTTTGTCAACATAGAGAATGACGCATTGCAAATCCTGCTTTTTGTCAGTAGCCGTCAATATCACCTCATAGGCTGATTTACCACCATAAGTATTCGTCTTACCTAACTTTATATGGTATCCCTGTTTGTAAATAGACAATAAGGCATAAGGATTGATGCTCTGCAACTCTTCCGGAGTAGGTTCGGAAACGTTCACTTCATCACTGCCGGTAAGGTAACTCCATTGTGTACGACCGTCAAACCAGGTCTTCACTCCGTCAGCCTCCAGTTGAAATTTCTCTCCTTGCAGACGGATGACTCCGGTAGAAGTCCCTTCCAACACACCTTTTGCATAAGTCCGGACAGTAAACTCCGCCTGTATGCCTCCCGCCTGGCGAAAAGCATCAGTCGTACGGTCCAATATCTCTTTGGCATCCAATTGCTGCGCCGAAACCGGAAGCAACAGGCCGAACAAACATATATAAACTAAAAGAACATTCTTCATCATTTATTTAACAGGAATTACAGTAAATTGTTCAGCCGCATTTGCAGGTCGTTTTCATCGACACAGAGCACTTCACGCGCTTTACTGCCTTGCGCCGGCCCCACAATACCGGCTTTCTCCAGCTGGTCCATCAATCGTCCTGCACGGTTGTAGCCGATAGCGAACTTACGCTGGATAAGCGAAGTGGAACCTTGCTGATGAATGACAATCAAACGGGCAGCGTCTTCAAACAGCGGATCGAGACGCCCCATATCCACATCTCCCAAATCACTGCCACCATCTTCGCCTACGTATTCGGGCAGATAGAAGGCCGTAGGATAGCCCTGCTGCTTGGCAATGAATTTAGTGATTTCCGCCACTTCCGGCGTATCGATAAAGGCACATTGCACACGCACCGGGTCAGCCCCTTGCAGGAACAACATATCACCGCGACCAATCAGCTGGTTAGCACCCGGACGGTCGAGGATGGTGCGTGAGTCTATCATGGCAGACACACGGAACGCGACACGTGCGGGGAAGTTCGCCTTGATTGTACCCGTAATGATATTCGTGGTCGGACGTTGCGTAGCGATAATCATGTGGATACCTACCGCACGCGCCAACTGGGCGATACGGGCAATAGGCAATTCAACCTCCTTACCTGCCGTCATGATCAAGTCGCCGAACTCGTCAATCACCACCACGATATACGGCATGAATTTATGTCCCTTTTCGGGGTTCAGCGTGCGATTGATGAACTTCTCGTTATATTCTTTGATATTACGCACATGGGCAGCTTTCAGCAGGTCGTAGCGGGTATCCATTTCCACACAGATAGAATTCAGCGTCTGCACTACTTTGGTCACATCCGTAATGATGGCATCCTCCCCGTCGGGCAATTTGGCGAGGAAGTGATGTTCAATCACCGAATAGATGCTGAACTCCACCTTCTTCGGGTCTACGAGCACAAATTTCAATTCCGCCGGATGCTTCTTATAAAGCAGGGAAGTAATGATGGCATTCAGTCCGACCGACTTACCCTGACCGGTGGCACCTGCAACCAGCATATGCGGCATTTTGCACAGATCAACCATGAAGACCTCATTGGTAATCGTCTTACCCAAGGCAACCGGCAAATCATAAGTAGACTCCTGAAACTTCTTGCTTCCGATGATACTCTGCCCCGAAACAATCTTCGGGTTGGAGTTCGGCACTTCAATACCGATGGTTCCTTTTCCGGGGATAGGCGCGATGATACGGATGCCCAATGCCGAGAGGCTGAGGGCGATATCATCTTCCAGACCACGGATTTTGGAGATACGCACACCTTGTTCCGGAGTAATCTCGTACAGCGTCACCGTAGGACCTACAGTCGCTTTTATCGTACTGATTTCAATGCCGAAGCTGCGTAATGTGTTTATAATCTTATCTTTATTGGCATTCTGTTCCGCCATGTCGATGGTAGGCTCGGCATTATCGTAATGTTTCATCAGGTCGACGGACGGGAAACGATAATTCTCAAGGTCAAGACGAGGGTTATACGGCTCCTTTTCAGGACCTTTATATTCTTCATCTTCCACAGTCTCCACCTCAAAACTGGGCTCGGCAACCGCAGGTTTCTCCACGACAGAAGGCACAGGATCCGGAGCAGGAGTTTCTATTATCATGGATACTTCCCCATGAGACGGCTTGACAGGTTCTTTTTCAGTCACACCACCTAAATCCAGTGTTATTTCGTTCTCCGGTTCTTCCACAGGTTCAGGGACTTCAACGGGAGTTTCATCTTCCTTGATATCAGTTTCCGCCACTCCCGAAGCAGGAACAGGCTTTTGCTTCCCCTTTGCCGTCCAGGAGTCTGTAAATTCTTCCGGTGTTTCCCCCTCTTCTTTTTCTTCTTCCTCTTTCTGCTTGCGTTTCAGAAAACTGAGACTGAACAACTTACGCAACCAAATGACAGTACGCGCACTGAGGTAGATAAGGAAACAGATAGCAGTCACCAGCAAAATCATCCACACGCCCGGCGTACCGACTTGCGACACCAGCCAACGACTGATATTGTATCCGTGCATACCGCCCAAATACAGGAAAGAGTCCTGATACTGTTCCACAAACGCGAAACCAAAAAAGACAGAAAACCAAATCAGCAACAACGAGCAGCCAATAAACCATTTCCAAAGGCGGACCACACGCACACGCATCAGCTTCAATCCTGCCACCGCAAGGAACACAAGAATGAAGAAAGATGAAATGCCGAAGCAATCATTAATCAGATAGTTTGCCAACTGCGCACCACGCGAACCGGCATAGTTCTTCACACCATTATTAACGGAAGCCAGTTCCTGTGAGTTAGTGGAATCGATAATACTTTGATCCGCCGCTCCCGTAAAGAAGAACGACGAAAAGGCCAGCAACAGATAGACTGAAAATATGACCAGCACCAGTCCGACAATAAAGTGAATGGTTTCGTTTTTGAAGATTGCCCTTATTTTGCCAAACAAGGAAAGAGATTGCTCCGTATCTTTTGTAGAATTTTTCTTAGCCATGAAATAGAATTCCTTAGTAAATGAATGATAGATTGGTGCAAAAGTAATAAAAATATTGCTCTCTTTTCAACCTTGTCTTCTAAAGATTTTTTAGAAGATTCAAGAAAACAATCACATTCACAAACAAACTTGCCATCTATCTTCCTGTTTATATATACTTTCACTTGCATACTTACACTATTTAGGATACATAACAGACGATCAGTAGTAAAAAACATAGTGGTGGCAAGCATTAGAACAGCTATATAACATAATTCTGAATCAGAAGCTATACTGAAATAAGTATCAAAATGACACCCAAACTATAATGTTAAAACAATACAAAAGGCAGCCCGTCTTGATTAAAATTAGTATTTATTTAATATATTTGGGAAAACGATATACAGTAAGGGTTTGCATGAACTATTGCTTTGTGTATTATCTAAAAACTATATATTACTAGAGAAAGCTAGCAAGCTGAACAAAAGGGAGATTAAATGAGCTGCGAATAAAGAGCTGTATAAAATTCCACGTAAAATTATTGCACTTTTTTACTAAAGATAATATATTATATAACGCACCTTTTAAGCAAGGAGCACAACAATTATTCATGTATGAAAAAACTTCTATCATCATTATTCACCCTGCTGCTTGCAGTAATACTACATGCTCAGGAAGTCACAGTGAGACATGAATTGTTTGTAAGTTACGGTTTAGCGCCGATAGCGTCTGTTCTCGAACCGAATCTACCAGTGAATGCCACTGTAAATGCCCCATACTCCACTAATAATAAGAAATTTTCCGGTACAATTAACATAGGATATCTGTTTCATGTTTCTGATCCTTTGGCAATCGGCATTTCTTATTCTTATAATACGGTGAAACGGGATATTGTTTTGGGCTCATCCATACCGTTGGCAGAAATCAAAAACACATGCCACACAGTGATGTTTACCGGCAAATATACCTGGCTCCGGTTAAATCAATTTTCTTTTTATTCACGTGCAGGCATCGGATTGATGTCAGTAAAAAAAGGGAAAATGACCCTTTTTGAGCCCTCATCTGAGGGTTTGGATTCATCTTCCACCACTATGGAAAACGATAAGTGCATAGCTTGGCAAGTGATGCCGATAGGTGTGGAGTGGAACTTCGCAAAACATCTGGCTCTTTTTGCCGAAGGTGGCGCAGGAAGTACCGGTTGTGGCATGGTGGGTATGAAGATACTGTTTTGAGAAGAAAGAAGGGGAAGGTGTCGCAACTGAAAGTCAGGGTGTCCGCTCAATTCTCAGAACACATGCCCTTTTTAACGGAAAAGAATTTATTTCACCACAGAAAATGAGAATGATGTATAATGATACTAACGAAATGGCAAGAGGTTTATCACCCAATAAATTAATTGAATTAAATCAGATATTGAGAGACAAATTTGGTTTTGATTTGGATGAAGACCATGATAAAGTATCAGCTAAAATAAATCTAATAGTTCAAAGAGGCCATCTGGAAAATGATAATGAATTTCGTTTGCTTTCCAGCAGAGTGGATGAAATATATGCAGATGATAGTAAAGAAAAAGAAGTTGAAACCTTAGAAAACTTGATGGACGATTATGAGAAAAATAAAGCAGCTTATCAGGTACACTTGATCTTCCCCTCAAAAAAGACACTTTTTTTCAAGTGCACCTGAAAATTTTCTATTATATTTGCCGGAAACGTATGCACTTATGGACGAAAGATTACAATTACTTGTATAGAAACTTTAAATTTGTCCCTTGCAGTTTCGTCAGGAATGCAGACGATTTACTCAGTATTTACCAGTTGTATAGAAAGAAAAAAAACAGCCTGCCGGGAAAACTTATTTATTCCTGGATGAAATACAGAACATCGCGGAGTGGGAGAAAGCCGTGAATTCTTTATCTCAAGACTATACGGAAGATTGCGAAATTGTGATAACAGGTTCCAATTCGAAGATGCTTTCGAGTCAATTGTCAACATTACTATCGGGAAGATATATCGAGTTTAAGGTTTTTCCTTTTAATATAGAGGAATATGCACTTATCTCTGAGAGAAATGTGAACAAAGATACATACATGGAATTCTTAAGGTCAGGAGGTTTCCCCGAATTGTTTCATCTCAACAATTTTGAAACAAAACGGAATTATATTTCTTCTATCAAAGATACCGTCTTGTTAAGGGACATTGTACAAAGAAACAACATCAAAGATGCCAGATTACTGGAAGAAGCAAACCTGTTGCGTCAGGCAGAAAGATATGACATTAAAGATAAAGATATTATTTCGGGAACATGTAAATATTATGTAAACGACTTGGCTTTTCATAACTATTTATATAATGGATATGGCAAGGGTTATCTATTCTATAATTATATTTAGCCTGACTGCGATATATATTTGCAAAATATTGGCCAAAAAGATAATTGCACGCAAATGATTCAAAGAATAGTGTTTTTCATCATTACTTCAGCTGTTTATCCAGCGTTGTTTTATGTTATCGTCCCGTGGAGTAACTCATTCAAGGACTTTAGCGAATCAACGGATCCAGCCGGTGGAGGTATGGCCGCTGGATTTTCATTCTATTACGGGTGTCTATTCTCATTCATTCTTTGGTTCGTACTCTCAACGATACTGGCTCATTGGTGTGTACGGACATGGTGGATAGGTGTTTTCGCATTAATAGTGGGCGGTGTTTCCATCCTGACAATAGAAGCTCATAAGAAGGAGCAAGCAAACAATTTACTCCGCCCCTATGAAAGGCACTATGAAAGCGGCATAATTCGCGAAAAAGGATATTATATAGGTCAAAGGAGTGCTGAGAATAAGCACGGCAAAATTACCGGATACTACCCAAATGGAACGGTAAAGTCCGTTGACTCCTACGAAAGAGGTGTACCGCTAGGTCCTTGCGAATCATACTACCCTGACGGCAAACTGATGGTAAAAGGTGAATTCAAAGGCGGTGAGTGGAATAATGGAGAACTAATTGGAATCCAGGACGGAAACTGGATATACTATCGTAAAGACGGCAGTATAGATGATGAACGCACCTACGCCGAAGGTAAACTGATTAGCTCTAAAAACTTTACTCTTTACTTTAATTCAACAAAACTGGTTTGCGTGATTGTCACAGGCAAACCATTTACAGGGAAACTTAATAAGACTGGAATTGTCGGTAAAGCTCTTTTCCCCAATTTATATACCGTACCAGTAAACAATGGCCGGTGTAATGGGGATTTCTGCTCTTATTACACCACAGGGAACGATTTAATCGTCGCCGCAACGGCAACCTACGTTGATGGAGAACTTAACGGTCATCTCAAGAAATATTATCCTAACGGTCAGTTAATGACAAGTGCGGTGTATGTCAACGGGAAAATCGAAGGTAATTATACCTCTTATTATGAAAACGGAACTCTGGAAGAAGAAACAGAATATTCTGAAGGAGAAAAAGAGGGAGTCTCTCGCAAATATGGTTCGGATGGTAAACTCATACTAATGTATAATTATCATAACGGAGATAAAGATGGGGCATTCCAAAGCTACAACATTGATGGTAGTTACCAAAAGGGAAGCTATGAAAAAGGTGAGGTGTCGTATCGTGAAAGTTATCGTGCTGACGGCACACTGATATCTATTTATCAGTGGCGCAACGGTAAATGCATTCGGAGTGATAATTATGACTTAAAAGGTAATTTAGTCCAATATTAATTCAGAAATTTGCTTTGATTTTTCACCATCATAAGTGATACATACCGATGTGCTATTGACTTTCTTTACACTAAAATCGTTCCAATAATAGTTTGGAAGTACATCTTCGGGAATAAACCGCCTTACATCTACTTCCATCGTTGAGAGATTTTGCAGGTTAAGTAACGTAAGATTACCTTTCGGATTAGTCTTGTCATCCGTATCAAGGTATAACAGAAGATTAGCAGATGCATCGTAACAGCTTTCCAAATACAGTTTATCTTTAAATAATTTTTTCCCGGTACTCTTTTCGTACAGGTACAAATATACACTGTATTGAGATTCCCATCTGTCCAACACCAAATAATCATCGAAATCGATTCCACTATAGCGTAAAGCAAACTTTTCTTTGTCGTAGCCACAATACGGATCTTTTTCCATCACATACCCTTCGCCATCCTGCTTCAGAGTAAAAACGTGTATGCTGTCCGGTGACAAGGAAATCCGAAGTTCATATCCATTCTTCAATGAATAAACAGCTTGTACATAAGCATCCGGGGCATAATGCACAGGGGTATCCCCCTCCAGCAACAACTCTTCAAGCATTCCATTTTCATAGTAACTTTTGTAATACACCTTTCTATTGTTTTTATAGCACCCTTCTTCCTGCAAAGCCCCACTCTCGTAGTAACATTCGTAAGGACCTTCTTTTTGAGAATTGCGATAAATATATTCCGATTTAAGTCCGCCATTATCATAATATTCCCGACTGGCACCATCAGTTTCCCCTGTGTCATATTCCGATTCGCGTACCAATACACCGTCTTCATTCCACCAGCGGGCAATACCATGACGCTTTCCATCTACATAATGGCAAGTATATCTGCAAGTTCCATGTGGGGCTGTAACAACGGACTCTTTGTCATAGCTATAATATTCCCCTTCCAGTTCATCATCCTGATAGCAGGCTGTGACAGATACTTGACCATTCGGATAATAAGCTGTATACTTGCCCTCATTCTTACCCATAACAGCAGTTCCCTCAGCCGACATTTGTAAGCCTAATGAATCATAATAACCACTCCAGACGCCATCAAACTTTCCGTCTATGATTTTTCCTGTATAATAAAACGGAATAACATCGTTGTCCACAATGGCAGTTTTGTCCAATTCGCCCATAAAAGGCTGATGATTCCCTATATCACAGACAATGTGTCTACCGTTTTGAGACTTCAACCAGCAGAGTTTATATTTTTTAGACCCCGAAAGAATTCCTTCATCATACGTCCGCTCGTCGTCCAGCGTTCCGTCTTCGCGATAAAACAACCATTTACCGAAGCGGTAACTGTCATATTCTCCACGTAAAAAGCAGTAGATTTGGATACCCTTTGCCGCCAGTTTTCCATTGTCGTAGTATTCGCAGTATTCCCCGTTCATTTCACCCTTCTTCCAGGTTTCTGTCCGGTCTATATGCCCGTCTTCTGCGTAGTAAGTGATTATACCATGCTTGGAATGAGCACGGTTTCCGATTTTAACACCTTCTTCCCTAAGCTGACCTGAGGCATAATATTCTTTATAATGACGAGGTCTGTTGGATTCGATATAGGATTCTGCTTCGGGAAGGAACCAAATAAGGAAAACTCCCAAAACCAATGCAGGAACTGCATGCCATACACAATGCAGCCATTTATAAGAAATAATAGAACTGACAATTAATACTATAACACAAGCCACTACACATCCAAAAAGATATGTAAAAGCCCGTTCCATTGCATTTCCGGCAGCATCTCCTCCATCAAAATTTTGTAATCTGACGAGGCATGGCATGATAACAAATGTAATCAATGGATAGATTGCAATGTTAATATATAGAAAATTAGCTTGTCTTTCATTCCTGCTATTTATTTTGTTAGTATGTATTGATAAAAGCCGACAATTAAAGAATTTATCGTAAATCGGAGGCAATGTAAATAGAAAATGCTGGATGTGCAAGAAAAAATAAAGAAAGAGAACGATTGAAGTCAACCACCTGGCTGGTATCACCGAAATCTACGTTTTGCCGCATTCTTCTACCACCGGAATTGCGCTTCGGCTATACGGACAGCATCGACTTCAAGAGTAAACAGGATGCCGAACGAAGCCTGGGCCGCTTCTTTCTGATCAACATCGACGAGTTCGACCAAATCAAGGACCGGCTGTCCATCAACAAAGTGGCCTACTTCGGACGTGCACTCCACAAACTCGGAATCAACAACCGGAGAAAAAAACGGGGAAACGAATATCATGTGATAATAAACAAAAGTATCTAAGGTATAAGCTACTTTCTTAGGAAGAAACAAACCTTTTTCATACCTTTGCTCTGCGAAAATAGGCCGCACCTCAGCAAAATGCAAATAAATTTGCTACTGCATTCGGTTTGCACTATCTTTGCGTTCCAAATCAAGCATATATGAAAAAAGAAAGCCAAGTGATATTCGACCGTAATGTAGTGGAATTCGTCACCGTAGCCGCTGAGTTCTGCAAGTTCCTGGAACAGGCGGAGACGATGAAACGTGATATATTTGTCGATACCTCATTAAAGATACTCCCACTACTCTACCTCAAGGCAGCTATGTTGCCCGAAACCGAAATGCTCGGTGACGAAGCACCCGAAAGTTATGTAACGGAAGAGACGTATGAAGTGCTCCGCATCAACCTTGCCGGCATCCTCGCCGATAAGGACGATTATCTGGACGTATTCATACAAGATATGGTCTACAGCGACCAGCCCATCAAAAAGAATATTTCCGAAGACCTGGCGGATATTTACCAGGCCATCAAAGACTTTATTTTTGTCTTCCAGCTGGGCCTGAATGAAACCATGAACGACTCCCTGGTCATCTGCCAGGAACAGTTCAGGGAATATTGGGGACAGACATTGGTGAACACCCTCCGCGCCCTGCACGACGTGAAGTACCACCAATCTGACGACGAAGAAACGGAAGACGAGGATTTTGACGACGACGAATGCGATTGCGACGGACACCACCACGACCATTGCGATTGCGACGATGATGATTGCCATTGTCATGGTCACCATCATCACGAATAAAAAGATAAATTATGGTTATCAAGAGAACAATCAATAAAGAAACGATCAAAAATATGCCGAAAGTACTCTTCCCGGGACGGATACACGTTGTCCAGACCCCCTGGGAAGCCGAAAAGGCTGTAACCTACCTCAAGCAATATCCTTTGCTGGGAATCGACAGCGAAACACGTCCGTCATTCACCAAAGGACATTCGCACAAGGTAGCCCTGCTGCAAGTATCTTCGGAAGAAGATTGCTTTCTGTTCCGACTGAACCTGACAGGACTGACGCTTCCTATCATTTCATTACTGGAAAGCCCGTCGGTCACCAAAATCGGCCTTTCCTTGCGGGACGACTTTATGATGTTGCATAAACGCGCCCCTTTCGAACAACGTGCCTGCATCGAACTGCAAGAGTATGTCCGCATGTTCGGCATACAGGACAAGAGTTTGCAGAAAATTTACGGTATCCTGTTCGGAGAAAAGATATCCAAGGCACAACGCCTTTCCAACTGGGAAGCTGAGCACCTGACCGAACCTCAGAAGCAATATGCCGCCACAGACGCATGGGCTTGCCTCAACATCTACAACAAATTGCAGGAATTAAAAATCAGCGGTGACTACGAGTTGGCACCGGACGAAGAAAAAGAAGAAATAATCAATAGTTAATAATCATCTCCAACCATGTACAAAGTATATCTCAAATCAGGCAAAGAAGAGTCATTGAAACGTTTTCACCCCTGGGTGTTTTCCGGTGCCATCGCCCACTTCGACGGTGAACCCGAAGAAGGCGAGGTAGTTGAAATCTACACTTCCAAGAAGGAATTTATCGCCAAAGGACACTTCCAGATCGGTAGTATAGCCGTGCGCGTACTTTCTTTCCGGCAGGACGAAAACATCGATGCCGATTTCTGGAAACGTAAACTCAGCATTGCCTATGAGATGCGACGCAGCATCGGCATTGCCGGGAATCCTACCAACAATACTTACAGACTGGTACATGGCGAAGGAGACAATCTGCCCGGATTGGTAATAGACATCTATGCACGCACCGCCGTGATGCAAGCACACTCGGCCGGTATGCACCTCGACCGCATGGAGATAGCCGAAGCCCTCAGCGAAGTGATGGGTGACAAGATAGAGAACATCTATTATAAATCAGAAACGACCTTGCCCTTCAAAGCCGACCTCTATCCGGAGAATGGCTTCCTGAAAGGAGGCAGCACGGACAACGTAGCCATGGAGTATGGACTGAAGTTCCACATCGATTGGCTGAAAGGACAAAAGACAGGCTTCTTCGTAGACCAGCGTGAAAACCGCTCTCTGCTGGAACGTTATGCCAACGGTCGCTCGGTACTGAATATGTTCTGCTACACAGGTGGTTTCTCTGTTTATGCCATGCGCGGCAATGCCAAACTGGTACATTCGGTAGACAGTTCCGCCAAAGCGATTGACCTTACCAACAAGAATATAGAACTGAACTTCCCGGGCGATAGCCGCCATGCAGCCTTTGCCGAGGATGCCTTTAAATACCTGGACCGTATGGGCGACCAGTATGATTTGATTGTCCTCGATCCGCCCGCTTTTGCCAAACACCGGGATGCCTTGCGCAATGCCCTGCAAGGCTATCGCAAACTGAATGTGAAAGCCTTTGAGAAAATCAAGTCGGGAGGTATCCTGTTCACTTTCTCCTGTTCACAAGCTGTCAGCAAGGAAAATTTCCGCACAGCTGTCTTTACGGCTGCCGCCATGTCCGGACGTAGCGTGCGCATCCTGCACCAATTGACGCAGCCTGCCGACCATCCGGTGAATATCTATCATCCCGAAGGGGAATATCTGAAGGGATTGGTGCTGTATGTAGAATAGTCACTAATCAATCATTCCCTATCGTATAATCCGACTCATTCTTCACCCCGATAATCATTCTTTGATTGATATCGGCGTGAAAGAGTGCGTTCAGCTCTTCCCAGGTAAGTTGCTCCACAGGCCGGAAAGCATCAGACTTTACATATCGTAGCAAGGAGGTACGGAAGTGTTTTCCTTCAGGCATATCGGCAATGGCCCGAAGATTCGTCATACAGACCAATATTTTCCCTTTGCCGACAGCAAACTCGAAGACCAATCCCAACTTATGGTTTCGCTCGATGTTATCCACCACCTGAACCAACGGACGGTATTCACTGCGAGTCGCATTCAGTATCATAGGGCGTGAATTACGAGTGATGCTCCACCATTGCCAATCACTATGATCCTCTGTTGGAAAGTATTTCAGCAACGGATGCATGGGATCGGTCAAGATGGACAGTGTTCCGGGAGACACTTCCTTTCCGGCATTCTCGGAGATAGTCTTGAACATGGAATAATTCCAATAGTCAGGAGTGAACATACCGCCCACACTCTGCGCAAGAATACTGTCATGCTCAGGAATAAACAAAACGGATGCACCGTTCTCCAACTTCTTTTTTAAGTCATCATCCAACCGGGAAGTTACATAAACAGAACCTTCCGGTTCGGCAGATTCGTCGGGATATACCCAAAGATGGTAATAATTGCGATACTCACCTGTGGACAGAGTCAATGTCAGACGCCGGGCTTCCTTTATCGCAGAGAGGGAAAGTTCAATACTCCCCACACGTCCCACCTCACCCTGAGAGACGGAAGCGGACAATTGCCCTTCGCGTTTCCAACCGCTATCATCCGAAACCAGACTCCAACGGACAGGCTCGTCCCAATCGCCCTCCACATAATTGGAAAGAGCGACATCGATATGCAGCCGCTGCGTATTCAGCCAGCAATGATCTTTCATCAGCGCCAAAGGAACAAGCGGCGCACAAAAGCCATAGAACGTTTCAGGCTCAACAATACCTTTACTGTCCATAAAAGCATCCAGAATGCCTACCAATGCAGAACCTTGTCCGGGATAATCCTGCAAATCGAGCAACTGGAACCCTCCGAAACCGGGAGTACGGAAAGCATATTCCATATCCGCTTTGTAACACTCTATCGAGAAATGTCCGGTGGCCTGATGAAAACTTTTCGCCTGAGAGGACAGATGATTCTCTTTCAACCTGTCACGGAAGATTTCAAGATTATAAGGATAAAGCACACCGGTGTATTTGGAAATCTGGCCATAATCGGGATATATCTGGAACTGGCAGTTCTCATGCCCCACCACCGGACGCGGACAGCGGGCGATGGCACCGGAATAGTCCTTATCAGTAGCCGGACGGGTATTATTCAGAATACCACCTTTCTCAGCATCCACATAAGCAAAGGAAGCGCGCACATGGGTGGTATATCCGTCTCCCCCCCCCACACGGCAGGTCACAAAGAAATCTTCTCCCTCCTGCGGGCCCTTCCAACCCAGGTTATTATTAGAACCGTAGCAATACAAATGCCGGTTGTCACGACTGCGGAAATCATCCAGCCACTCACGCACCACATCTATCTCCGCATCCAGTTCATTGCCCAGACCGAGCATCATGAACGAAGGATGGTTTCCAAAATGCTCCAGCAACATATCTCCTTCCCTCTTCAAAAAATCATTCAGCACCGTATTCTCCCGCTTGATGTAACCCCACAAAGGAAGCTCTATCTGATAGTAAATACCCTCTATGTCAGCCGCTTCGAGTGCAGCACGCGGCGGGGTGAAAGAGTGGCAGCGATAATGATTGATGCCATACTGTTTCGCTATGCGGAAGACACGCTGCCAGGATGCCACATCCATCGGTCCATATCCCGTCAGCGGAAAGACGCAAGCATCGTGCTTGCCCCGCATGAAAGTTTTGTAACCATTAATCACGAACTGCGTGCCCTGTACCTCAAATTTACGCATACCGAAATCCACCACACGGTTATCCCGGTTCTTTCCGGAACGAAGTGTCACATTCAGTTTATAAAGCGCAGGGTGAAACTCACTCCACAATAAAGGGGCATCCCCCATACTTATGGGTATCTCAACCTTGTTTCGTCCTTTTTTCAAATGCACAGCAAGTTGTTGTGGCAATAAAGTATGCTTTCCGGGAGTATTCCAGGCATATCCCTCAACGTCAAGCGTGCCTTTTCCATCTTTCTCCGCATCCACTTCCACAACCACCAATGCCTGTTTCTTATCCACTTGCGGATATACCTGCACCGACTGGATGAAAGCATCCGACACCGCTTCGATATAAAACTCTCCCAAAATACCATTCCAGTTTGTCTGTGTGGCATCTGTCCATGCGTGCGAACCTTGTATTTCTTTGGGAACGGAAGTCGGTGAATTATCAATCCGTATTCTCAGCTGATGCTTTCCGGCAGCCAAAACGGGTAATTCATAGCGATGAGGCGCATACAAATGTCCGTAACTGCCAATACTGTCGCCATCCACCCATAAAGTACTTGGTTTGGTACGCTCCATCACCAGAAACAGTTTCTTGCCCCGGAAAGTCTTGGGAATTTCTATCTCACGGGTATAAGTCACCTCGCCGCTATAAGGATAGAGACGCGTCAGCTGATAGGTAATCAAAGTATCCCTGTTTTTCTCCCCCAAGCGGTTTTCATCCGTCGTACCCGGTAAACGGCAAGGACCTAAAGAACTCTGCCATTCTCCCGCTAACTGAATTTGCTCTCGTAAAGAAGTGAAATTCTGAGCTGTCAACTGTGCCATTATACTCAGACCGAATATGGCAACTGATAAGATTCTGTTTTTCATAAAGCAAAGATAGGCAAGTGAAGTAAAAGTAGCTAATACTATCTTAGCAAAAACTGCACTTTATCCCCTACAACAAGGCTAAAAAGCATCATATATAATAAAAGATGTTAATACAAAGTAGAAAATAAGCCAAACATTATGTTGTATAACATAAAACCCACTATATTTGCACTGTGTTTTTCATGGTATTAGATTTAAGGTTAATAAAGATTGGCTGTC